>ERZ724507.160-NODE-160-length-29429-cov-5.515218_pt1 | contig 29429 bp, 30 predicted proteins | sample MGYA00376040_ERZ724507 | MGnify/ENA primary metagenome ERZ724507 (study PRJEB28724, sample SAMN07190883) | activated sludge metagenome | isolation source: activated sludge of sewage treatment plant in Hong Hong | place: Hong Kong | collected 2016-03-17 ...
AAGGAAGCCCCTGCCGATGCCGAGGTGGTCTCCCACAAATTGATGATTCGTGCCGGCATGATCCGCAAGCTCGCCGGCGGCATCTACAGTTACATGCCGATGGGCCTGCGCGTGATCCGCAAGATCGAGGCCATCATCCGCGAGGAAATGAACCGCGCCGGCGCCATCGAACTGCTCATGCCGGTGGTGCAACCCGCCGAGCTGTGGCAGGAAACCGGGCGCTGGGACAAGATGGGCCCGGAGATGATGCGGGTCAAGGACCGCCACGATCGCGATTTCATCATCCAGCCGACTTCGGAAGAGGTGATCACCGACATCGCGCGCAACGAAATCCAGAGCTACCGCCAGCTGCCGAAGAACTTCTACCACATTCAGACCAAGTTCCGCGACGAGCGGCGGCCGCGCTTCGGCGTCATGCGCGGGCGCGAGTTCACCATGAAGGACGCCTACTCCTTCGATCGCGACGAGGCGGGCGCCGAGAAAAGCTACCAGGCGATGTACCAGGCCTACGTGCGCATCTTCGAGCGCATGGGCCTGTCCTTCCGGGCCGTGCGCGCCGATACAGGCAACATCGGCGGTTCGCTGTCGCACGAATTCCAGGTCATTGCCGACACGGGCGAGGACCAGTTGGTCTACTGCCCCGACTCCGACTACGCGGCCAACATGGAACTGGCCGAGGCGCTGCCGCCCGGCAAGGGGCCGGCCGCGCCGGCCGAGACGATGCGCAAGGTGGCCACGCCCGACACCGTGCGCTGCGAGGACGTGGCGAAGCTGCTTGGCCTTTCGCTCGAACGCACCGTGAAGTCCGTGGTGCTGGCGGTCGACACGCCGCTGGGTGCCGAGGTCTGGCTGCTGCTGGTGCGCGGCGACCACGAGCTGAACGAAGTCAAGGCGGGCAAGGTACCCGGCCTGGACGTTGGCTACCGCTTCGCCAGCGAGCAGGAAATCATCGACCATTTCGGTTGCGTGCCGGGCTACCTGGGTCCGCTCAATACGCGCAAGCCGGTGAAGGTCGTCGCCGACCGCACCGTGGCGCACATGGCGGATTTCGTGAGCGGGGCCAACGAAGCCGGCTTCCACATGGCCGGCCTCAACTGGGGCCGCGACCTGCCCGAACCGGAAATCGTTGCCGACATCCGCAATGTCGTGGCCGGCGATCCTTCGCCCGACGGCAAGGGCCGGCTGGCTATCCAGCGCGGCATCGAGGTCGGGCACGTCTTCTTCCTCGGCACCAAGTACTCCGAGGCGATGAATGCCAGCTACCTGGACGAGACCGGCAAGCCGCGCCTGATGGTGATGGGGTGCTACGGCATCGGCGTCACGCGCCTGGTGGGCGCCGCGATCGAACAGGGCCACGACGACAAGGGCATCGTCTTCCCTGCGGCGATCGCGCCCTTCCAGGTCGTGATCGTGCCGATGAACTATGCCAAGTCCGAGGCTGTCCGCAGCGCCGCCGGCGAACTGCTGGAGCGCCTGCTCGGCGCCGGCATCGATGCAATCCTCGACGATCGCGACGAGCGTGCCGGGTCGATGTTCGCCGACTGGGAACTGATCGGCGTGCCGCACCGGGTGGTGGTGGGCGAGCGCGGCCTCAAGGACGGCAAGCTCGAGTACAAGGGCCGCCGCGACGCGGAGCCGGCCATGGTTCCCGTCGGCGAAATGGCGGACTTCCTGCAAAGGAAGCTGTGCGGCTGATTCCCCGCCTGGGCGTCCTGCTGGCAGCGGCGCTGCTGCCTTCGCTCGCTGCCGCCGGTGCGCAGCAGTACGAACCGCTGGCGGCCAGCGTGCAGGCCGCGTTGCACGCGGCAATCGCCGACCGGGCGGCGCCGGAGCCGCAATTCCCCACGTTGCAGGAGAAGCTCGACTGGCTGACCGAGATGTCGGCACGCCTTTCGCGGCGCATGCCGGATCGCGAGGCGCGCCTCGACTTCCTCAAGACCGTGTATTACGAGGCGAAGCGTGCCGGTCTCGATCCGCAGATGGTGCTCGGCCTGATCCAGGTGGAAAGCGGTTTCAAGAAGTATTCGGTGTCGTCGGCCGGCGCCCGCGGCTACATGCAGGTGATGCCCTTCTGGGTGCGCCTCATCGGCAGCAAGGAGCACAACCTTTTCCACATGCGCACCAACCTGCGCTTCGGCTGCACCATCCTGCGCCACTACCTGGATATCGAGAACGGCGACGTCTATCGTGCGCTGGGTCGCTACAACGGCAGCCTGGGGCAGCCCGATTATCCGAATATGGTGCGCGGCGCGTGGGAACGGCAATGGGCCTGGCGCAGGTAGCGCCGATCGTGCATCGCCGGCCCTAGCGCATCCCGGGCAGCATCCCCTTCATGCCTCGCATGAGCTTGCCCATGCCGCCCTTGGAGAACTGCTTCATCATCTTCTGCGTCTGCTCGAACTGATTGAGCAGGCGATTGACTTCCTGGACGGGGACTCCGGCCCCGGTGGCGATGCGGCGCTTGCGGCTGGCCTTGATGAGCTCCGGCTTGCTGCGCTCGGTGGGCGTCATCGAGTTGATGATGCCCTCGATCCGGCGCACGGCCTTGTCTTCGACGCCGCTGCCGGCCTTGCGCGCCATTTCGCCGAACTGCGCCGGCAGCTTGTCGAGCATGGCAGCCATGCCGCCCATGTTCTTCATTTGCCCGATCTGTTCCTTGAAGTCGTTGAGGTCGAAGCCCTTGCCGGTCTTCATCTTGCGGACGAATTCCTGGGCCTTGTCCTGGTCGACGCCGCGCTGGGCTTCCTCGACGAGGCCGAGGATGTCGCCCATGCCGAGGATGCGCGAGGCCATCCGCTCGGGATGGAATTCCTCGAGCCCGGTCAGCTTTTCGCCGACGCCGGCGAACTTGATCGGCTTGCCGGTGACGTGGCGCACGGACAGCGCCGCGCCGCCGCGCGCATCGCCGTCCAGCTTGGTCAATACCACGCCGGTCAGCGGCAGCGCGTCGTTGAATGCCTTCGCGGTATTGACCGCATCCTGGCCCAGCATGGCATCGACCACGAAGAGGGATTCGATCGGGTTGAGCCGGGCATGGAGATCCTTGATCTCCGCCATCATGGCTTCATCGACGGCCAGGCGGCCGGCGGTATCGACGAAGACCACGTCGTAGTAGTGGCGCCGGGCGTGGTCGAGCGCCGCGGCGGCGATTTCGGCCGGTGCCTGACCGGCGGACGAGGGGAAGAAATCGATTCCGGCCTGGGCGGAAACGGTCTTCAACTGTTCGATCGCGGCCGGGCGATAGACGTCGCAGCTGACGGCGAGCACCTTCTTCTTCTGTCGCTCCTTGAGCCACTTGCCGAGCTTGGCCGTGGTCGTCGTCTTGCCGGCGCCCTGCAGGCCCGACATGAGGATGACCGCCGGCGGCTGAACGGCCAGGCTCAGGCCCGTGCCGCTGCCACCCATCAGTTCGGTCAGTTCGCGGTGAACGACCCCGACCAGCGCCTGCCCCGGGGTGAGTGAGCCGATGACTTCCTGCCCGAGCGCCTTTTCCTTCACCCGGGCAATGAAATCCTTCACCACCGGAAGCGCGACATCGGCCTCGAGCAGTGCCATGCGTACCTCGCGCAGCATCTCGGCAATGTTGTCTTCGGTGAGCCGCGCCTGGCCGCGCAGGTTCTTTACGACGCGCGCGAGGCGCTGGGTGAGGTTGTCGAGCATGTGCTGAGGAGGTCAGGTTGGGGCGAAGCGAGTCGGTGTAAACTTCGCGGATGCCCGCAATTTTAGTGCATCTGCTTGCGGCCGCCCTCTATGCGGGCCTGGCGATCCACCTCTGGCGTACGCGCTGGCGCGGTCCGCTGCTCGACCGCCCAGGCGGCGGACTGGGTGCGACCGAGCGTGTGCTGCTGCTGGCGGCGCTGGTTGCCCACGCGGTTAGCCTGCGCATGGCGCTCTCCGAGGGCAGCAGCATGCGTTTCGGATTCGCCATCGCCCTCTCGGTGATGCTCTGGCTCGCGATCGCGCTGTACTGGATCGAGAGCTTCTACGCGCGCATGGAAGGCCTGCAGGCGATCGGCCTGCCGGCCGCCGCGGTCGGCGCCATGCTTCCCGTGCTGTTCCCCGAGGCGCACGTGCTCAACAACGCCGGATCGCCGGCGTTCCGCATGCATTTCCTGATGGCGATGCTGGCCTACAGCTTGTTCACGCTCGCGGCGCTGCATGCGCTGCTGATGGCTGCGGCCGAGAAAGGCCTGCATCGGGGCCGCATCTCGCCCCTGCTGGCAGGGCTCCCGCCGCTGCTGACCATGGAGGCGTTGCTGTTCCGCCTCATCCATGTTGCCTTTGTCCTGCTCACCCTGACCCTGCTCTCGGGCATCTTCTTCTCCGAGAGCCTGTTCGGCAAGGCCCTGACCTTCAACCACAAGACCGTCTTCGCCATCCTCTCGTGGGTGATCTTTGCCGCCCTGCTCGCCGGGCGGCACCTGCGCGGCTGGCGCGGCCGCGTCGCCCTGCGCTGGACCCTGGCCGGCTTCGCCGCGCTCCTGCTTGCCTACGTCGGCAGCCGCTTCGTGCTTGAGGTCATTCTCGGCCGCTGATGGACGAGATTCCGCTTTCGGCGCAGTTCGTCGCGCTGGCGCTGCTGCTGGTACTTTCGGGCTTCTTCGCCATGGCCGAGACGGCGATGATGGCAGCCAACCGCCATCGCCTCCGGCACCTCGCCGAGACCGGCCACGGCGGGGCGCGCCTTGCGCAGAGCCTGCTCGGCCATGTCGAGCGCCTGATCAGCATGATCCTGATCGGAAACACCCTGATCAACGCCGCGGCGGCGATGATCACCGGCCACATTGCGCTGCAATTGTTCGGCCAGGAGAAATGGGCTCTGGAAGCGGGCACCTTGTTCGTCACCTTCTGCCTGCTGGTCTTCTCCGAGATCAGTCCCAAGGTCGTCGGCGCCAACCATCCGGACTGGCTGGCGCCGCGCATCAGCTACGTGCTGGCACCGCTGCAGCGCGTTGCCTACCCGGTGATCTGGTTCGTGAACCTCTTCGTCGGCGCCCTGCTGTGGCTGTTGCGCCTGCACCCGCGGCCAGGGGAGGAGTCGCGCCAGATGAGTGCCGAGGAACTGCGCGCACTGGTGCTCGAGGCCGGTCGCTTCGTGCCCAACCAGCACCGCGCGATCCTCCTCAACCTGTTCGAGCTCGAGCAGCTTACGGTGGAGGACATCATGACGCCGCGCGGCGAAATCGAGTCGATCGATCTCGCCGCGCCGATCGAGACGATCCGGGAGCAGCTGGCGACCAGCTTCCACTCCCGCGTTGCCGTATGCGCGGGCGATCCGGCCAACATCGTCGGCGTGCTGCATCCGCGCAAGATCCTTGCCGAAGCCTTTGCCGGGCAGCTGGACCACGCCGCACTGCAGGAGCGCATGGTGGCGCCGTATTTCATCCCGGCCGCCACCCCGATCTACACGCAGTTGCAGTTCTTCCGGGAAAACCGGCAGCGGCTCGGGCTGGTCGTCGACGAGTATGGCGAGATCCAGGGCCTGGTCACCCTCGAGGACATCATCGAGGAACTGGTGGGCAAGTTCACCACGCGCCAGTCGGATTTTGGCGGCGCTCTGGTCTGGGGCCCGGACGGCACGGCGCTGGTGGATGGCGCGGCCACGCTGCGCGAACTGAACCGGCTGCTCACGCTCGACTTTCCGCTCGACGGCCCGCGCACGCTCAACGGCCTGATCGTCGAACAGCTGCAGGACATACCGGAAGCGGGGGTCGGTCTGCGGGCCGGTGGCGTCGCCATGGAGATCGTGCAAACACAGGACCGAAAAATCAAGATGGTGCGGCTTCACCGTCCCGGCCGGGAGTGATACTCTCGGCATAGTCGGCGGTAGAATGCCGCGGAATTGGCTTCGACGAGGGGCGGCGCCGGGCTGTCGGCGCCGGTAGCAGCGGCCGGACAAGGGAAATTGCAGCGGGAGCAGCCGATGGCCACAGCAGCAAAAAAAGACAAAAAGGAGGCTCCCAAGGAGTTTGACTTCTCCTGGGAGGGCAAGAACAAGGCCGGCAAGGTTACGCGCGGCGAGATTCGCGCCGCCAGCGAGGCGGCAGCGAATGCGTCTCTTCGTCGCCAGGGCATCACCGTCAACAAGCTGAAGAAGCGCAAGGTCAGTTCCGGCGGCAAGGTTTCGGACAAGGACATCACGCTGTTTTCGCGCCAGCTCGCCACCATGGTGAAGTCCGGCGTGCCGCTGCTGCAGTCCTTCGACATCGTCGGCAAGGGCACCAACAATCCGGGCCTGGCCAAGCTGCTGTTCGACATCAAGGCCGACGTCGAAACCGGTTCCAACCTGGCTTCCGCCTTCCGCAAGTACCCCCAGTATTTCGACGCCCTGTTCTGCAACCTGGTCGAGGCCGGCGAGCAGGCCGGTATTCTCGATTCCCTGCTCGACCGCCTGGCGACCTACAAGGAAAAGATCCAGGCGATCAAGTCGAAGATCAAGGGCGCGCTGTTCTACCCGATCTCCATCGTCGTCGTCGCCTTCGTCATTACCGCGGTCATCATGATCTTCGTGGTGCCGGCCTTCAAGGGGGTGTTCGCGAGCTTTGGTGGCGAACTGCCGGCGCCGACCCTGGTGGTCATTGCCATTTCCGACAACTTCGTGGCGAACTGGCACATCATCTTCGGCACGATAGGCGGCACGATCTACGGCTTCATCCAGATGTACAAGCGATCGCGGCCGATGCAGATCGCCTTCGACAAGTACGCCCTGAAGCTGCCGGTCTTCGGCGACCTCATCCGCAAGTCCGCCATCGCACGCTGGACACGGACCTTGTCAACCATGTTTGCCGCCGGTGTGCCGCTGGTCGATGCGCTCGACTCCGTCGGCGGAGCCGCGGGCAACTACGTCTATGCCCAGGCCACCTCCCAGATCCAGGCCGAAGTCTCGACCGGCTCCAGCCTGACCACCTCCATGGAAGGCTCCGGCGTGTTCCCGCCGATGGTGACCCAGATGGTCGCGATCGGTGAGGAATCCGGCCAGCTCGATTCCATGCTGAGCAAGACGGCGGACTTCTTCGAGGCCGAGGTCGATGATGCCGTCGAGGCACTGTCCAGCATGATGGAGCCGCTGATCATGGTCTTCCTCGGTGGCCTGATCGGGGGCCTGGTCGTCGCCATGTACCTGCCGATCTTCAAGCTCGGCTCGGTTGTCGGCTAAGCCGGGATTCCGCCGCGCCCGATGACGGCCGCGTTCGCCGATCCGTGGGTGTTTGCGCTCACGGCCGGGCTCTTCGGGCTCGTCATCGGCAGCTTCCTCAATGTCGTGATCCATCGCCTGCCGGTGATGATGGAACGCGAATGGGCGGCACAATGCGCCGAGTTGCGCGGCGAAGCACCCGCGCCGCATGAACCCTTCTCCCTGCTGCGGCCCGGTTCCCACTGCCCGGCCTGCGGCCACCGCATCGGCCCGCTCGAGAACGTTCCCGTCCTGAGCTGGCTGCTGCTGCGCGGACGCTGCAAGTCCTGCGCAAAGGCGATTTCGGTGCGTTACCCGCTCGTCGAGGCGGCGACCGGGGCGCTCTTTGCGTTTTCCGCGTGGCACTTCGGCTTCGGCCCTGCCGGCTTGGCCGCGTTCGGGCTCCTGGCGGCGCTGATCGCGCTTTGCGCGATCGACTTCGATACCCAGCTGCTGCCCGATGACATTACCCTCCCCCTTGTCTGGGCAGGCTTGGCCCTGAACGCGTTCGGCGTCTTTACCGACCTGCGCAGTGCGGTGTTCGGCGCCATCGCCGGCTACTTGCTGCTATGGACGGTGTACTGGACGTTCAAGCTGACGACCGGCAAGGAAGGAATGGGTTACGGGGATTTCAAGCTTCTCGCCGCCCTGGGCGCTTGGCTGGGCTGGCAGATGCTGCCCCTGCTGGTCCTGGCTTCCTCGCTGGTCGGCGCTGTCGTCGGCATCGGGCTGCTTGCCTTTGGCGGCCAGCGGCGCGACACGCCCATTCCGTTCGGCCCCTACCTGGCGTTGGCCGGTGCAATTGCCCTTTTCTGGGGCAAGCCGCTTACCCGCATCTATATCGGCGTCGCTGCATGAGCCGCGGGGACCCGGTCCCCTTGAAAAACCCGCCGCGCGCGCGTATCTAAGGGAAGTTTGACCCTGCGGCCGGGGCACCGGAAGGAGCCCTCGGCTATAATTTCCCACTTTGCCCGAATTCCGGAGAACGCCATGCCGATCTACGCTTATCGCTGCACCGATTGCGGCTTTGAGAAAGATGTCATGCAAAAACTCAGCGATCCGCCGCTGACGACCTGCCCTGAATGCAATGCCGGCGCTTTCGCCAAGCAGCTGACCGCCCCCGGTTTCCACCTCAAGGGCAGTGGCTGGTACGCGACGGATTTCAAGGGCGGAGGCTGCGCGGCGGCCGCCAAGAGCGACAATCCGCCGCCCTGCCAGGGCGGCACCGGCAGTTGCCCCGCCAGTTCCTGAACCGTTCGCGTGCTCAAGAAGTACTTCATCACGGGACTGCTGATCTGGGTCCCGCTGGGAATCACGGCATGGGTCCTGTCGCTGATCGTGCGCGCCATGGATCAGTCGCTGATGCTGCTGCCGCGCGCCGTGCAACCCGAGCAGCTGCTCGGCGTCTACATCCCGGGGATTGGCGCCGCGCTGACCCTACTCGTCGTGCTGCTGACCGGCGTGGTCGCCGCCAACATCGTCGGGCAGAAGCTGGTCCTGTTCTGGGAGGGCGTGCTGGCGCGCATCCCGGTGGTGAAGTCGATCTACTACAGCGTCAAGCAGGTGAGCGACACCCTGTTCTCGAGCAGCGGCGTTGCCTTTCGCAAGGTGCTGCTGGTGCGCTATCCGCACCCGGAAGCGTGGTCGGTGGCGTTCCAGACCGGTCATCCCGCGCGTGACGTGGCCGACATGCTGCCCGACGAGCACGTCGGCGTCTTCATCCCGACCACGCCCAGCCCGGTCAACGGCTTCTTCTTCTTCGTCAGGCGCAAGGATGTCGTCGAACTCGACATGGACGTCGACGAGGCGCTGAAGTACATCGTCTCGATGGGAGTCGTCGCCCCGCCCATGAGAAATCCCAGCGGGCGAGCCCAGAATCAATAAGGCCCGCCGGGCCATCCCTTCCTCCGGAAACGTCATGCGTACCCATTACTGCGGCCAACTTGGCTCTGCCCACGTCGATCAGACCGTCACCCTCTGCGGCTGGAACCATCGCCGCCGCGACCACGGCGGCGTGATTTTCATCGACCTGCGTGATCGCGAGGGCATCGCCCAGGTGGTCTGCGATCCCGACCGGCCCGAGATGTTCAAGCTGGCGGAAGCGGTGCGCAACGAGTTCGTCCTGAAGATCGTCGGCAAGGTGCGCCGTCGTCCGGCCGGCACGGAAAACCCGAACATGACGTCCGGCGAAGTCGAGATCCTCTGCCACGAACTGGAGATTCTCAATCCGGCCGCCACGCCGCCCTTCCAGCTCGACGACGAGAACCTCTCCGAGAACGTGCGCCTGACGCATCGCGTCATCGATCTGCGCCGGCCGCAGATGCAAAAGAACCTGCTGCTGCGCTACAAGACGGCGCGTGCCTTCCGCCGTTTCCTCGACGACAACGGCTTCATCGACATCGAGACGCCGATGTTGACCAAGTCCACTCCCGAGGGCGCACGCGATTACCTGGTGCCGTCGCGCGTGCATCCGGGCCAGTTCTTCGCCCTGCCGCAATCGCCGCAGCTCTTCAAGCAGCTCCTGATGGTGGCCGGCTACGACCGCTACTACCAGATCACCAAGTGCTTCCGTGACGAAGACCTGCGCGCCGACCGCCAGCCCGAATTCACGCAGGTGGATATCGAAACCTCGTTCATGGACGAGGCCGCGATCACCGGCATCATTGAAAAGCTGATCCGCTACGTGTTCAAGGATGCCATCGACGTCGACCTGCCCGAGCCCTTTCCGCGCATGGCGTACGCGGAGGCGATGCGCCGCTTCGGCTCCGACAAGCCTGACCTGCGCGTCACGCTCGAGCTCACCGAAGTTACCGATGCCGTCGCTGACGTCGCCTTCAAGGTGTTCTCCGGCCCGGCAACCTCGGGCGGCCGCGTTGCGGCGTTGCGCATCCCCGGCGGCGCGGCGCTCACCCGCGGCGAGATCGACGGCTACACCGAGTTCGTCAAGATCTACGGCGCCAAGGGCCTTGCCTATATCAAGGTCAACGATGCCTCCAAGCTCAACGAGGAAGGCCTGCAGTCGCCCATCGTCAAGAACCTCCACGCCGCTGCGCTCAAGACCATCGTCGAGCGTACCGGTGCACAAAGCGGCGACCTGATCTTCTTCGGCGCCGACAAGACCAAGGTCGTCAACGACGCGCTCGGCGCCCTGCGCATCAAGCTTGGCCACGAAAAGGGCTACGTCAATGGCAAGGCCTGGGAGCCGCTCTGGGTGATCGACTTCCCGATGTTCGAGTACGACGAGGAAGAGAAGCGCTGGAGCGCCTGCCACCATCCGTTCACCTCGCCCAAGGATGGCCACGACGAGCTGATGAAGACCAACCCGGGCGAGTGCCTGGCCAAGGCCTACGACCTCGCACTGAACGGCTGGGAGATCGGCGGCGGCTCGGTGCGTATCCACAAGGCCGACGTCCAGGCACGCGTCTTCGAGGCGCTGGGCATCGGTGAGGCGGAGCAGCGTGCCAAGTTCGGCTTCCTGCTCGACGCCCTCAGGTATGGCGCACCGCCCCACGGCGGCCTGGCCTTTGGCCTGGATCGCATCGTCACCATGATGACCGGTGCCGAATCGATCCGCGACGTGATTGCCTTCCCGAAGACGCAGCGCGCCCAGTGTTTGCTGACCGATGCGCCCTCGGACGTCGACGAGAAGCAGCTGCGCGAACTGCACATCCGCCTGCGGCAGAAGGTCGACACCCAGGTGGAGGTCGGCAAGTCCTGACCATGCGGCGCTGGTTCGGCGCGCTGCTCGGCATTGCCCTGTGCGGTGCTGTTCTGGCGCGCGGCCCGCTCGATGCGGTGGCCGCGTCGAGCCTGCCGGCCGAGGCGCAGGCGACATTGCGGCTGATCGACGCCGGCGGACCGTTTCCCCATCGTCGCGACGGCATCGTGTTCCAGAACCGCGAGCGGCGGCTGCCCGCGCAGTCGAACGGGTACTACCGCGAATACACGGTGCCGACGCCCGGCAGCCGCGACCGCGGTGCGCGCCGGATCGTTACCGGGGGGTCGCCGCCCGTGGCGTTCTACTACACTGGCGACCATTACCAGAGCTTCCAGCGGATACAGAGATGAGCGCTGCCGATTATGAACGCCTGTTCGGAGACGCCGGCCGCGCCGGTGTTCATCACCTGCCGCACGGGTCGATCGACGATCTGCTGGCAGGGGCTCAGGCCGCCGGCTGCCTCGTTTGCCGCGTCGACCTCGCCGCGGCACGCAGCAAGGACGACATGCTGGATACGATAGGCAGGACGTTGCGCTTTCCCGAATGGTTCGGCCACAACTGGGACGCCCTGGCCGATTGCCTGCAGGACCTTGGCTGGCTGCCCGCTGCCGGTTACGTGGTCATCCTCGATCATTGCGACGGTGTGCATGGCCGTGCCGAGGCCGATTTCGTCACAATGATGCAGGTCTTCCAGGATGCTGCGGCCACCTGGCGCGAAGACGACGTTCCGTTCTGGTGCCTGGTCGACATGCAGGCGGACGGAATCGCCTGGTTGCCGACGGTGTCCCTGCCGGATTGATGGCCTGGAAGAAGCCGGTGTCGGTGCTGGTGGTGATCCACACCCCGGCGCTGGACGTGCTTCTGCTCGAACGGGCCCGCCACCCCGGCTTCTGGCAGTCGGTGACCGGCAGCCAGGAAGGCGACGAACCCCTGCGCGAAACCGCGCGCCGCGAAGTGCTGGAAGAAACCGGGCTTGCCGTCCCGGCCGCCGACATCGTCGACTGGGAAGCGACCAACCGTTACGAGATCTTTGCCGAATGGCGCGATCGGTACGGCCCGGGCGTTACGCACAATGTCGAACACGTTTTCAGCGCCTGCCTGCCTGACAGGTTGCCGGTCCGCATCGCTCCCGACGAACACCTGGGCTACCGCTGGCTGCCCTGGCGCGAAGCCGCGGAAGCCTGCTTTTCCTGGAGCAACCGCGACGCCATTCTCGATCTGCCGCGGCGCCTGGGCCGGCCTGCGGCGACGGGGGCTTGAAAAGCCTTTTCGGGAACTCATATTGGATTTCACGGCGCCTCGATTGCGGGGCCAGACTTCCAAGGAGACCGAAATGAACAACCTCATCCGTCGTGATCCGCTGGACGATTTCTTCCGCGGATTCTTCGTCCGCCCCGTCGACTTTGCCGGCCAGGCCGATGCTCCCGCCGTCAAGATCGACGTCAAGGAACAGGAAAAAGCCTATCTCGTGCACGCCGAAGTACCGGGCGTCAAGAAGGAGGACATCCAGGTGGCCGTCGATGGCGCGATCGTTTCCATCAGCGCCGAACGGCGCGAGGAAAGGGACGTCAAGGAAGGCGAGCGCGTCCTGCGCAGCGAACGCTACGTCGGCAAGGTCTCGCGCAGCTTCCAGCTCGCCCAGGAAATCGACGAGTCGCAGGTCGTCGCCAGGTACACCGACGGCGTGCTTGAGCTCACGCTGCCGAAGAAGGCCGCTACCCAGGCGCGCCGCATCACCGTACAGTAAGCGCTGGCAGGGCAGCGGCGGCACCCGCCGCCGCTGCGTTCCCATTCAACTGCGTGGCTTGTTCCGGAGGCGGCGCGCCAAGGCGGCGTCGAGCGAGAGCCGGCCCGGCCCGGTCAGCAGCAAAGGCAGCAGCATTGCCAGGAACAGCGCCGGCAGCTTGAAGTTGCCGTGGCCTGCATCGGTGATCGCGTAACCCGAGGCAAGGTCCGCAAGGCTGGTCCACTCGGTGGGCCAATGCACCGCCGCGACGGCCACGATGGTGAGCACGAACAGGCTCAGCGAGAAGAAGCGCGTGCCGAGGCCGACGATCAACGCGGCGCCGCCCGCGATCTCGGACCAGGTTGCGAGTTGCCAGCTTGCCTCGGGTGGCACCAGCGAGAAGGGGAAAGGGAAACGGTCCTGGATGTCGGCGAACCAGTTCTCGCCATGGAGCTTCTCGAGTCCCGATTCGAGAAACTCCCAGCCGAGAAGCAGGCGCAGTCCCAGCACGCCGGTCCAGGCGCCGATGCGGTCGGCCAGCCCGGTGCAGCCGGCAGCGAAGTTTAGGACCCGGTCGATCATGTCGCGACTCCTGACAAGGCTCCGGCCTCGTGCAGCTGCCCGAGCAGTTGGGCGCCATGGCGGATCACGGCGTCGGTGTCTGTACAAGCGAACTCCTCCGCGATGCTGCGGCACGCCTGCACACCGGTCATGTTGCCGCCCGCCACGAGGTCAACGAGGCGGGCCGACACCGCATTGAGTTCCATGAAGCGAACGGCGCCGTCCGCGTCGCGGTAGGCGAGCAGATGGGTCGGGTGCTGCTTGCGCGGACGCCAGGCGCGACCAATGCGATGCACCGGCCAGGCGTAGGCGAGATTCATGGATGCCGGGGCCAGTACGGGCCGGGCCGCCATCAGGTCGCCGGCGGGGTCATGGGGTACAGGCGCAGCCTCCGTCACGTCGAGCGCCAGCTCGACCCATTCGTAATGGACCAGTTCCGGAACCCATGGCGGCAGGGTGGCCGCGGCGGTACTGGCGGCCAGCCAGTCGGAGAATTCGCGGGGGATTTCCCTGAACCAGGGTGCCTGGCAACGTGCGTCGCGAAAGAAGGCATTGACCAGGCGATTCCAGCGGCGCGGGCCGAGAACTTCCCGAGTCACCGGGCAGCAGGCAAGCAGGAAACCTTCGAGGTTGTTGCGCAGCAATTCCCGGTACAGGCGGCTGGCTCGGGCCGGGACACCGGCAGGACGCGTGTGTCCGCGCGGGTCGCGCAGGTGGCGGGCAAAGTCGGATTGGAAGGCCTGGAAGGGCAATGGCGCGTTCATGCGGCAGCCTTCAGGACATGTTGCCGCTGGATTGCCGAAATTTGCGCCACCTCGGCACCGAGTTCGGCCAGCGTGGGGAAATTGAAATCGCGTTCGAGGCAGGTCGGCAGCGGCCCGCAGCGCGCGTACACCTCGTCAAGCAGCTCCCACACCGGGTCGATTACCCGGGCGCCGTGGGTGTCGACACGCAGCCCGTCGGGTTCTACGTGATGTCCGGCAACATGGACGTAGCAGGCGCGATGCAGCGGCAGCGCACGCAGGAACGCGCTGGCGTCGAAGCCGAAATTCCGGCTGTTTACATAGACGTTGTTCACATCGACATGCAGCAGGCAGTCGGCCTCGTCGACGATGGCTGCGATGAACGAGGCTTCATCCATATCGGCGCCGGGTGGCGCCACGTAGTAGGAGGCGTTTTCGATGCCGATGCGCATGCCGAGGATCTCCTGGGCGCGGCGTATGCGGCCCGCTACCCAGTGCACTGCGTCACCCGTGCAGGGCACCGGCAGCAGGTCGTAAAGATGTCCGTCGTCGCCGCTCCAGGCCAGGTGCTCGGTGTACAGGCCGATTCCGTGGAGGTCCATGAAACTGCGGATGGCTCGCAACAGGGATTCGTCGAGCGGACGCGGCCCGCCGAGGTCGAGCGAGAGGCCGTGGCAGACGAAGGGGTAGCGTTCGGTGTAGGCGCGCAACTGTTTTTGCGAGCGCCCACCCATTCCCGCCCAGTTCTCCGGGGCGAGTTCGAAGAAGTCGACGGCTGCCGGTACCCCGGCGTCGAGCTGCGCCAGCAGCTCGCGCCGAAAGCCCAGGCCCGCCCCGAAAGCGCGGGAGAGCGTCATGGGCGGGTCACTTCTTCTTGTCGGCGCCGCACTTGCCTTCGCCGCACTTGCCGTCCTTCTTCTTGTCCGCGGACTTCTTCTTGTCGGCACCGCAGCTGCCGTCCTTGGCCTTGTCGGCACCGCACTTGGCATCCTTGGCCTTGTCCGCACCGCATTTGGCGTCCTTGGCCTTATCGGCACCGCACTTGGCATCCTTGGCCTTGTCGGCCTGGGCCAGCTGGTAGCCGCCGTCGAGCTGGCGCAGGGCGAACGGGTTGTCGGCGGCGCCGGCACTCGGCGCAAGGCTGAACGAGGCAGCGAGTACGGCAGCGGTGGCGATCACGGGATTTGGCTTTTTCATGGACTTCTCCTTGCTGGGTTGTGGAAGCGGCGTGCCCGCCTTCCTGCTCGGAAGGGCCGGCACCCGGCGATTCGACGGCGCAGGGGACGATTCCTTACACTCGGTTCCTGGCAGCGTTTGTCGGGCCTTCCCTATGAGCAGCGCAGCGCCAGTAGAATGAGCGAAGTTATCGCTCGCACTCACGTAATCCCATGACCGAAAAGCTCACTCCCGACGCCAAGGCCGGCGTGCTGGCCGAGGCCCTGCCCTACATCAAGCGTTTCCACGGCAAGACCATCGTGGTCAAGTACGGCGGCAATGCGATGACCGATGAGCACCTGAAGCAGTGCTTCGCCCGTGACGTGGTGCTGCTCAAGCTGGTCGGCATGAATCCCGTGGTGGTGCATGGTGGCGGCCCTCAGATCGAGAACCTCCTGTCGCGGGTGGGCAAGAAGGGTGAGTTCGTCCAGGGCATGCGGGTGACCGACGCGGAAACCATGGAAGTCGTCGAAATGGTGCTTGGCGGTCAGGTGAACAAGGAGATCGTCAACCTGATCAACCAGCACGGCGGCAAGGCGGTCGGCCTCACCGGCAAGGATGGCAACTTCATCCGCGCCAAGAAGTTGATGATGGAGAACAAGGACAACCCGGGCGACCTGATCGACATCGGACAGGTCGGCGACATCGTCTCCATCGACCCGAGCCTCATTGCGCTGCTCGACACCGGTGCCTTCATTCCGGTGATCGCGCCCATCGGGGTCGGCGAAGGCGGCGAAACCTACAACATCAACGCCGACGTCGTCGCCGGCAAGATCGCCGAAGTGCTGCGCGCCGAGAAGCTCGTCCTGCTCACCAATACACCGGGCGTGCTGGACAAGGCCGGCAACCTGCTCACCGGCATCACGCCGAAGCAGATCGACGACATGGTCGCGGACGGTACGCTGTCCGGCGGCATGCTGCCCAAGATCGGCTCCGCGCTCGATGCAGCGCGCAGCGGCGTGAAGGGCGTGCACATCATCGACGGCCGCGTCGAGCATGCGCTGCTGCTGGAAATCCTGACCGACGAAGGCGTCGGCACCCTGATCAAGTCGAAGTAGCCCGGGGAACCGCCATGAACGAGGCACGCGCCGCAAAGGTCGGCGAAAAGAAGCTGCAGATCCTGCAAACCATTGCCGAAATGCTGGAACGGCCCAGTGCCGAGAAAGTGACGACGGCGCTGCTTGCCCGCCAGCTACAGGTATCGGAAGCGGCCCTCTACAGGCATTTCGCCAGCAAGGCGCAGATGTACGAAGGGCTCATCGAATTTGTCGAGTCGGGCGTGTTCTCCGTCATTTCCCAGATCGAGGCGGCCGAAGAGTCCGGCCTCAAGCAGGCCGAGGCTATCGTTGCCTCGCTGCTGCGCTTTGCGCAGAAGAACCGCGGCCTGACCCGGGTGCTCGCCGGCGATGCGCTGGTACACGAGAACCCGCGCCTGCAGGCGCGCATCAATCAGCTCCTGGAGCGCATCGAGGCCACGTTGCGCCAGTGCCTCAAGGTTGCCGCGGCCCAGGGCGCGCTTCCTGCCGATCATGACTTCGCCGCCCACGCCGATCTGCTCGTCTGCTACACGGCGGGACGCTGGCAGCGCTTCGTCAAGAGCGGTTTCAAGGACGATCCGCTGGCGCGCTGGTCGGTCCAGTGGCCGATCCTGTCGCGCTGACGGCTTACGTGCAAGGCGGCGCCGGACGCGGCGCTCGCCGGGGTCAATCGTCTGCGGGGGCTTCCGGCGGCGCTGCCGCCGCCGCGGCAATTTGGGCGTCGAGGGCGCCGCGCCGATACAGCGCGAGAAATGCCTGCGCCACACGGGGGTCGAACAGCGTGCCGGCGCCGCGCTCGATTTCACGCGCGGCCTCCTCCGCCTGCCAGGGTCCCTTGTAGGGGCGGGCGCTGACCAGCGCATCGAAAACGTCGACCACGGAAACCAGGCGCGCGACGTAGGGGATGTCGTCACCGGCGAGCTTGTCCGGGTAGCCGTTGCCGTTCCAGCGCTCATGGTGCGAGCGGGCGACAACACGCGCCACCGCCAGCGACGGGCTGTATTTCAGGATGTTGTCGCCGATCGAGGAATGCTGCTTGATCACCTCGTATTCCTCGGGCGTCAGCTTGCCAGGCTTGCGCAAGACCGAGTCCGGGATGCCGACCTTGCCGATATCGTGCAGGCGGCTCGCCTTCCCATAGACCTCGGCCTCGGCCTCCGAAGCTCCCAGTTCCAGAGCGAGAAGGTGGGTGAGCTCCTGGATGCGGCGAATGTGCATGCCGGTCGCCGTGTCCTTGTACTCCGCCACCTCGCCGAGCATGTCGACCGCCTGGTCGTAGGATTCCTCCAGGCTGTGGTGCAACCGGAAGTTATCGAGGCCGGCGGCGCACTGGTTGGCCAGGATCTGGATCAATTCGCGGTCGGCTTGTGACAGGGCTTCATCTGCCTCCAGGTAGACGAAACCGAAGACCTCGTTCTTCACCGCCAGCGGCACCACGACGGAGCCGGTGCGCAGGCCGGCGGCTTCCTGGTTGCCCATCACCACTTCGGAGCAGAGTTCGGCGATTTCGTGGCGGCGTTGGGCGCTGGCATGCCCGTCCTGGAGTTCACCGGCGCCGGCGCGGATGCGGATTTCCTGCCCGTCCACCGTCATCACCATGCCGTCGATGGTGTACAGCATGCCCGAATGGCCCAGGCGACAGATACCGATCAACTGCATCAGCACGCCCTCGAAGTACTCCTCGAGGTTGTCGTGGCGCAGGTTATAGAGTTGCGGGGTCACCGCCAGGATCCGGCTCAGCCCCTGCCGGTTGAGCTCGATTGTCTGCAGGTCGCGATAGCCCTTGAGCGCGCTGCGTACCGAGGTATAGAGGCGCTGCGCCGTCAGCTCGGTCTTGTCCTTGTAGTCATCGATGTCGAAGTTCTCGATGACATACCGTTCGGGTGCGACCCCTGGCTGGCCGGTGCGGATCACCAGGCGCATCATGTCGTTGCCGAGTTCGCGCCGTATGTACTCGACGAGCCGCAGCCCGGCATCGTCGGTTTCCATGACCACGTCGACCAGGGCCAGCGCGATGTCCGGGTGCTCGCGCAGCCGCTCGCGCGCCTCCGCGGCCGAGCCGGCTTCGATAAGCTGCAGCTTGCGCGTAGCGAACTCGAAGCCGCGCAGGTTGAGCGCCGTCAGCTGGCGGATGTCCGGCTCGTCGTCGACGACCAGTACCTTCCATGGTGAGGCGCGGTTGGCGCCTCCCGCGGCGGCGATCTTGCGCACGATCTTCATGCGGTCATTCCGTCGTTGCTGCCGAGCGTCGTGGGAATTCGATGGCGAAGCGGGTGCCTCGTCCCGGCGCGCTGTCGCAGGCAATCGTTCCGCCCAGGCCGCGCGTCACCAGATTGTAGGCGATGTAAAGCCCGAGTCCACTACCGCCGCTGCCGCGCCGGGTGGTGAAGAAGGGCTCGAAGACGCGGCGCAGCGTTGCGCCGTCCATGCCGGCCCCGTCATCGGAATAGACGATGCGCACCCGGCTGGCGTCGGCTTCCGCTTCGATGCGTATGGTCCCGGCCCGGCTGCCGTCGGCGAACGCATGGATGCGGCTGTTCTGCATCAGGTTGGTCAGCAGCTGCACGAGTATGCCCGGAGGACCATAGAGGCGCAGCCCCGCCCGACACTGCTGCTCGATGCGGACCGGCGTGCGCTTGAATTCGCTGTGCAACGCCTTCACCACATCGTCGATCACCTCGTCGAGGTCGTATTCGCGTTCGGCTTCCGATGCCTGGTCGACGGCAGTGCGCTTGAAGCTCTGCACCATGCCGGCGGCACGCCGCAGGTTTGAAAGGGCCAGCGTCGTCGCCTCGTCGAGCAACGTGAGTTCCTCGTGGATCTCGTCCTCGGACACTTCCTCCCGCTCCAGCATGCGGCCGAGATCCACGGCGATGTCGCGCACCTGCGAGGCGGCACCGACCGCGACGCCCACCGGCGTATTCAGTTCGTGGGCAAACCCGGCCACCAGTCGGCCGAGCGAGGCCATCTTCTCCGCTTCCAGCGTCGCCTGCTGCTCCTCCTGCAAGCGGCGATTGGCCTCGGCGAGTTCCGTGGTGCGCTGGGCTACCCGTTCCTCGAGGGACGCGTTCAGCGCCGCCAGCGAGTTCTGCGCAGCGACGAGCATGTCGTTGCGTTCCATGAGTCCGGCGTACAGACGATGCAGCGCACCGAGGAGGATTTCGGTGCGCGGATCGTCGGAAGCCCGGTCGGAGGCGAAAGCCTCCTGGGCGGAAATGCCGCGCTTGATGGCCGCGACCTGCCGGCCGAGTGCGCGGTCGTCACCCAGGATATGGAAGATCAGCCAGTTGGCGAGATAGTCGAGGAGCCGGCGCGGTTCCAGGTGCTGCTCATGCTTCCTTTCGTCGATCCACTCGGTGACCTGGGCGACGAACTTGGCGTGGGTTGCACGATGGCGGGTGCAGAATTCCGGCGCCAGATGGTGCAGGTCCATGAAGCGCTCTTCGCTGGCGAAGTGGTAAACGGTGTAGTCCGCCAGTTCGCGCAGGGTGCGGTCGATGCTTTCCGGCCGGGCGCTATCGATGTTGCGGCTGAGTTCGTTGAGCAGTTCGACGAGGCGGCGGTGCTGGTTGTCGATCTCGTCGAGCCCGGTTTCGAAGACCGAGTTCCAGCGGAACGTATCCAAGGCCGGTCCTCCCGCCCTTTCCAGCGCTTCAGTTCCTGAGGAGCGCGGCTGCGTCCAGCGCGAAATAGGTCAGGATGCCGTCGCAGCCCGCGCGCTTGAAGCAGAGCAGCGCCTCGAGCATCACGGCGTCGTGATCGAGCCAGCCGTTCTGCGCGGCCGCCTTGAGCATGGCATATTCGCCGCTGACCTGGTAGGCGTAGGTCGGCACGCCGAAGGCGTCCTTCACCCGGCGCACGATGTCGAGGTAGGGCATGCCCGGCTTGACCATCACCATGTCCGCACCCTCCTCGATGTCGAGGGCGACTTCGCGCAGCGCTTCGTCGCCGTTGCCCGGGTCCATCTGATAGGTGTACTTGTTCCCCTTGCCGAGATTGCCCGCCGAACCGACGGCATCGCGGAAAGGGCCGTAGAAGCTCGATGCGTACTTCGCCGAGTAGGCCAGGATGCGCGTGTAGATCAGCTTCCTGGCGTCCAGCGCGGCACGGATGCGACCGATGCGACCGTCCATCATGTCGGACGGCGCGACCACGTCGGCGCCCGCCTCGGCGTGACAAAGCGCCTGCTTGGCGAGCGCTTCCAGGGTTTCGTCGTTCAGCACATAGCCGCGTGGATCGGCCGGGTCGATGAGGCCGTCCTGGCCGTGGCTCGTATAGGGGTCGAGGGCGACGTCGGTGATCACGCCGAGTTCGGGGAATTCCTTCTTGAGCCTGGCGACGACGGTAGGCACCAGCCCGGACGGGTTCCAGGCCTCCTCGGCGCTCTCGCTCTTCTTGGTTCGGTCGATGACGGGGAACAACGCCAGCGCCGGCACGCCGAGGTTCAGCGCCTTCTCCGCGACGGGAAGCAGCCGGTCCAGGGTCATGCGCTCGACGCCCGGCATGGATGCGACGGCCTCGGTTCTCGAACTCCCCTCGAGCACGAACACCGGGTAGATGAGGTCATCCGCAGTGAGCGCATGCTCACGCATCAGGCGCCGGGAGAAGTCGTCGCGGCGCATTCGGCGCATGCGGGTCGAAGGGAATACACCTTTTGGAATCATTGTCTTATGCCTGGAGATCGGGTCAAAATCACTTGAACTTTAACGTATGGGGCCTATCATAGTCCGCAGACGGTCGGGGTCCGCTCCACCGTCTCCCGCTTCACCTCCCTGAGCGGGTTGCCTTGAATTCTCAAGGTGTTTCGCCCTCGACCTTCTCCCCTTTGGTCGGGGGCTTTGTTTTCCAGCCGCGGGGCTGATTATAGGACGTCGGCTTCATCGTTCCCTCCGTGTGTCGGCGGGCTGGTCAGCCAGGCGCCAATCACTGCCTCGGCTTCCTCGATGCCGGTGCGCTTGAGGCTGGAAAACAACTGGACGCTTACCTGCGCGCCGAACGGCGCCAGTTCCGCCCGGGTGTCGCGCAATGTCTTGGCCTGTTCCTGCCGCGTCAGCTTGTCGGCCTTGGTCAGCAGGCAGTGCAGCGGGCGTCCGGTCGGCCCGAACCAGCCGATCATCTTCCAGTCGAGGTCGGGCAGCGGTCGCCGCGCATCCATGATCAGCACCAGGCCGATGAGGCTGCGCCGCCGCGTGAGGTAATGCTCCAGCAGCGACTGCCAGCGCGCGCGCGTGGCGACCGGGACCTGCGCATATCCGTAGCCGGGAAGGTCGACCAGTGCGGCGCCGTTCTTCAGGCGAAACAGGTTGATGAGTTGCGTGCGCCCCGGTGTCTTGGAAACGAAGGCGAGCCGGGTATGCCCGGCCAGCGTGTTGATGGCGCTCGACTTGCCGGCGTTCGAGCGTCCGGCGAACGCGACTTCCGGGCCGGCGGCAGGGGGCAGCCCGGCGGGTTCCGCGACAGAGGTTTCGAAAGTGGCGTGACGGAACAGTGACATGGGGAAGGTCGCGCGGCGATCGCCACGGGATGGGGCGAGCAGAAACACGGCGGGCTGCGCTAGAATAACAGGTTTGAATTCCCGCTTTCCGAGGAGTTTCCGTCCATGAAGCGTTCCCTGCTTACCCTGCTGTGCGCGATGACTGCGTTCGGTGCCCACGCCTCCGAAGCGGCCAAGACGGCCCCCAAGGGAGATGCCGCCCGCGGCCAGGCCATCGCCTCGACGGTATGCGTCGCTTGCCACGCCGCGGACGGCAACAGCACGCTGGCGGCCAACCCGAAGCTGGCCGGCCAGCATGCGGATTACCTGCTCAAGCAGATGCGCAACTTCAAGGCCGCCGACGGCAAACAGCCGGAGCGGGTCAATGCCGTCATGAACGGAATGATCGCCGCGTACAACGATGGCCAGATGCGCGACCTTGCCGCGTACTTCTCCGCGCAGGTCCAGAAGGGCGAAACCGCCAAGAACCGCGAGACCGTGGAGTACGGCCAGAAGCTCTACCGTGCCGGTGACCAGGCCAAGGGCCTGCCCGCCTGTGCCGCCTGCCACGGCCCGGCCGGTGCCGGCATTCCCGCCCAGTACCCGCGCATCGGCGGCCAGTTCGCCGAATACACCGAAGCGCAGTTGAAGGCCTTCCGCGAAGGTAGCCGCGCCAACGACCCGAACAAGATGATGCGCATGGTCGCGATCAAGATGACCGACGCGGAGATCAAGGCGGTTTCCGACTACATCGCCGGGCTGCGCTGAGGTCCGGGCGGGCGCGCCGCCGCAGTCGGCCGTCTCAGGCGGCCGGCCTTGCCAGCAGGCCGGGCAGCTTTTCCTTGATGTAGGCCGCGTAGCCGCGGTCGCCGTCCAGCACGTGGCGGACGAACCATTCCTCGAAGAAGGTGACCAGGCTTTCGCCGGTCGGCTTCGCCTTCAGCTGTTCCTCCAGCCGGGCCATTTGCGTGCGCAGCCGGTCATGCGATGCCGCATGGTCGTCACGGTCGGGAAAGCCGATGATTTCCAGCAGCGCATCCTCCACCTCGAGGTGGAACCGGACGTAATCGGTCAGTTGCGCCAGGAAGAAATGCAGGATGTGCCAGGGGTCGCGCTTGCTTACGGCGTTTTCCAGTGCCAGCAGATGCTCGAAGATTTTCCGGTGCTGGCTGTCGATGGCCTCGATACCGAGGGCGAAACTGTCATCCCATTTCATTTCGTGCATTCCAGGGCATGGCCCGCGCTAGTCGCCCCGCTCGGCGAGGCGCCATTCTAGCGGCGAGCGACATGCCGCGGGCGGGTCAGCGCCCGAACGTCGACCTTCCGCCGCTGACTCGCACGATTCCGGCCAGGTCGCGCCATTGGCCGATATGCGCGAAGCCAGCGCACTCGAGCAGGCTGCGTACCGCCTCCGCCTGATCGTAGCCATGCTCGAGCAGCAGCCAGCCGCCATCCACCAGGTGACCGGGGGCGGCTTCGATGATGGCGCGGATGGAATCCAGCCCGTCGATGCCGCTCGCGAGCGCACTGCCGGGTTCGTACCGCAGGTCGCCGGCGGTGAGGTGTGGATCGCCCAGTGCGACGTAGGGTGGATTGGCGACGACGAGATCGAAAAGCTCGCCGCCCAGGGCCGCAAACCAGTCGCTGGCCACGAAGCGCACGTTGGCGCCGTGACGCTGCGCGTTTGCCTCGGCGACGGCCAGCGCTGCCGGCGCAATATCCGCCGCGGCAACACGCGCCGACGGCCGTTCGCAGGCGAGCGTGATGGCGATGCAGCCGCTGCCGGTGCCGAGATCCAGCACGGCGGCCGGCACATCCGGCTCGACGATGGCCAGGGCGCGCTCGACCAGCAGTTCGGTTTCCGGGCGCGGAATCAGTACCGCCGGCGACACGGCGAAGTCACGGCCGTGGAACTCGCGGTGGCCGACAAGGTAGGCCACCGGCTCGCCGGCCGCGCGCCGCGCGGCAAGCGCGGCGAATGAACGCAGCGCTTCGCCGGCCACGGCTTCGTCGTCGTGGGCCAGCATCCACTCGGCCGGTCGCGCAAGCACGTGACCGAGCAGCAGACGCGCCTCGTTCGCGGGCAGCCGGCGCCGCGCCGCGGCGAGCGCCTGCGCGACCGTGGTCATTCGCCCAGCGCCGCCAGTTGTTCGGCCTGGTGTTCGGCGACCAGGGCGCCGATCAGTTCGTCGAGTTCACCGTCCATGACGGCGTCGATCTTGTAAAGCGTCAGGTTGATGCGGTGGTCGGTGACGCGACCCTGCGGAAAGTTGTAGGTACGGATGCGTTCGGAGCGGTCGCCGGAACCGATCAGGCTCTTGCGCGTGCTGGCGATCTGCTGCTGCTGCTCGCGCTGGCGCGCGTCGGCGATGCGTGCCGCCAGCACCGACATCGCCTGTGCCTTGTTGCGGTGCTGGGAGCGGTCGTCCTGGCATTCGACGACGATACCGGTTGGCAGGTGGGTGAGGCGCACCGCCGAATCCGTCTTGTTGATGTGCTGGCCGCCGGCACCCGATGAGCGGAAGGTGTCGATGCGCAGGTCGGCAGGGTTGATCTCGACCGCACCCAGTTCATCGGCTTCCGGCATTACCGCGACGGTGCAGGCGGAGGTATGGATGCGGCCCTGCGTCTCGGTCACCGGCACCCGCTGCACGCGGTGACCGCCCGATTCGAACTTCAGACGTGAATAGGCCCCCTGGCCCTCGATGCGGGCGATGATCTCGCGGAAGCCGCCGAGGTCGGATTCGCTGCGCGACACGACGTCCACCTTCCACCGCTTGCGTTCGGCGTAGCGTGAATACATGCGGAACAGGTCTGCGGCGAACAGCGCGGATTCGTCGCCGCCCGTGCCGGCGCGGATTTCGAGGAAGAGGTTCTTGTCGTCGTTCGGATCCTTGGGCAGCAGCGCGCGTTGCAGTTCGTCCTCGAGGCGGGCCATTTCCGCTCCGGCGGTCTCGCGTTCGGCCAGGGCGAGATCGCGCAATTCGGCGTCATCGAGCATTTCTCCGGCCGCAGCAAAGTCGGCGCCGGCACTGCGGTAGGCCTGGAACAGCTCGACCACGGGCAGGATGTCGGATCGTTCGCGCGTCAGGCGGCGGTAGGCATCGAGGTCACGCGCGGCATCGCCGCTGCCGAGCAGGGCATCGATTTCCGCCAGGCGCAGGTCGAGCCGTTCGAGCTTGTCGAGGATGCTGGTCTTCATTTCGTTCGTCGGGCGGGGCCGCGGATCATGGGGCAGGGGCTGTCGTGCGCGCGATGAGTTCGATGCTGTGCCGCACCTCGGCGGCCAGCAGCAGCTCCGTCTGCGCGGCCGCCTGCGTGACGCGTGCATCGAAGCGCAGCAGCCCGTCGCTGCCGGTTTCGAGCAGGCCGGCGTCGATCAGGTTGCGAATCACGTTGGCGAACAGCAGCTTTTCGGAGAATTCCGCGGCATTGACTTCGTACAGCATCGCCAGGCGCTGGGCGAGGAGGTGCGCCGATTCTTCGAGGTCGGCGCGCGTCAGCCGGCCGCTGCCGTGGTGCTGCAGGAGTGCCAGGGTCAGGAACTGGCGTTCCAGGGTCGGCCGGATGATCTCGCCGAGTTGGTGCAGTTCGGGACCGGCTTCGGTATTGGGCGGCGGTGCGCGCAGGATGCCACGACCGTCCTCGGCGACGATGAGGCCGCGCTGCGCCAGCGATGCTTCCGTGCGTTCGATCAGCGCATCGAGTTCGGACGGATCCCAGGGCAGGAACAGCTCGGCACGCAGCAATCCGTAGATGCCGGCAATGGCCTGCCTGGCGCGCTCGCGCGACAGTGCCCGGTTGTGGCTGACGAGGCAGGCCAATAGCGCCGGCAGCGCGAACAGGTGCAGCACGTTGTTGCGGAAATAGGCGAGCAGCGCAGCCTGCCCCTCGTCAGCGCGGATCATGTCGCCCAGCGGATGCGCATGGCGCGCGGCGAGGCCGAGCTGCAGCACGTGTTCGATGATCGCGTCGGCCTCCAGGTCGCACGGGATGATCGAAGCGGCCCATGGCGTCTCGCCCAGCAGGAAGCGCACGTGCTCGATCTGCCGCTGCAGCAGGCGCAGGTCGGCGGCGTGCTTCGGCGTCGATAACAGGGTGAGCGCCACGAGGTTGACCGGATTGATCACGGCGGCGGCGTTGATCCGTCGCGCGAGTTCGGTGGCCGTGGCGTCGACTGCGCCACGCAGCCACGGTGCCTGGGTGTCGAAGGTCTCGCTGCGCCACGAAGGGTTCTGCGCGTCGAGGAAATCGGTAAGCGAAAGCGGCTGGCCGAAATTGAGATAGACCCTGCCGAAGTTCTGCTTCAGCACCCGCGCCGCGCGCAGCAGGCCGAGCAGCGACTCCGACTGCTTGGGCTTGCCGTGCAGTTCGGCGACGTGGCTCTTTCCTTCCATCAGCTTCTCGTAGCCGATGTAAACCGGTACGAAGACCAGCGGTCTGGCCTGGCTGCGCACGAAACTCTGCACCGTCATGGCGAGGATGCCGGCCTTCGGTGCAAGCATGCGCCCGCTGCGGCTGCGGCCACCCTCGATGAAGTACTCGATGGGGAACCCGCGCTCGATCATCATGTGCAGGTATTCGAGGAACACCGCCGCATAAAGCGGTTCGCCCTTGATCTTGCGACGGAGAAAGAAGGCTCCCGAGCGGCGCAGGATCGAACCGACCACGGGCAGGTTCAGGTTGGAGCCGGCAGCGATGTGGGGCACCATCAGGCCGCGCTGGAAGATGATGTAGGACACCAGCAGGTAGTCCACGTGGCTGCGGTGGCAGGGTACGTAGATGATTCCCTGCCCGGGCGCCACGGTGGTGACGCGCTCGAAGTTGTGCACTTCGACCCCGCTGTACACCTTGTTGAGCACCCAGGTCATGAACAGCGAGAAGGCGCGCACCACCGAATAGCTGTAGTCGGAGGCGATCTCGAGTGCGAACTCGCGGGCGCGCTTCTGGGCCTCCACCGCCGATACCGATCCGTCGGCAACCTCGGCCGCAATCGCCTGGCGCACCGCCGGCGCGTTGAGCAGCGAGCGCAGCTGTGTATTGCGGTGGGACAGGTCGGGACCGATCGCCATCTCGCGCTGGCGGCGGAAATGCACGCGCAGGATGCGCCCGAGCTTGCGCACAGCGCGCCGCTCGTCGGCGCCGTCGGCGAGGAAGGCGCGCAGCGAAAGCGGTGCATTGAAGCGCACGACCGTATGGCGGCCGTGGATCAGCATGGCCAGCAGGTGGCGCAGCGTGCTGACCTGCTGCCAGGATTCGGCCAGAAGGGCGCGGATCACGGAGTCCTGCTTGCCCGGTTCGCGTCCCCAGAGGATGGTGACCGGCACCAGCTGGACATCGAAGTGGGGATCGGCGACTGCCGCCTTGACCAGCGCCTTGAGCATTTCGGAGTGCTCATGGCGCGGGTTGGGGACGAGCCGGCCGCGCTCGTTGCTGGACAGGAAGAAATACGAGCGGCGGGAGGTGAAGGCGTCGTCGCGCAGCGGGCGCAGCGCCGGCGGCAGGCCGAGCTGCCGGCATTCCCGGTCGAGCACGAGCAGGTTGGAAAGGTGCCGCTCGTGCAGGACGTAGCACACCGGCCGCTCGGCGGCGAGGCCCAGGGCATCCGGCGTCTCGGGGAAGACCTTGGTGCGCGTGCCGAGGTAGAGGATGCGGCGCAGGACATCGAGTGTCCAGCCGGTGATATCGAGGAAGGGCAGGGTGCTCACTGGCGACCGGGTACGCGCCCGGACGGACGATGGGAGGCCACGCAGCTACTCCCCGGCGTTGAGGCGATAGATGCGGGAGATCAGCGCCGAAACCTCGGCGCGTTCCGCCCCCTCGGACTGGTTGAGGGCGTGGGTCGGTGCGTGCAGCAGCTTGTTGGTCAGGCCGTGCGAGAGCGCATCGAGAACCTTCGCCGGATCATCGCCGCGGGCCAGCCGCTTCATCGCATGCTCCAGTTCATGGCGGCGCGCGCGTTCAGCGGCGTCGCGCAGGGCGCGGATGGTCGGAACCGCCTCGCGCGACTCGAGCCAGTGCAGGAAGCCGGACACCCTGTCGGTGATGATTGCCTCGGCCTCGACCACGGCGGCTTGGCGTGACTCGAGCCCGGATTCGACGATCTGGCCGAGGTCGTCGAGGGTGTACAGGAAGACGTCGTCGAGGCGGCTGACCTCGGCTTCGATGTCGCGCGGCACGGCCAGGTCCACCATCACCATCGGCCGGTGCCGGCGGGCCTTGAGGGCCCGCTCCACCATGCCGAGGCCGATGATGGGCAGCGAGCTGGCCGTGCAGGAGACGATGATGTCGTACTCGGCTAGGCGCTCGCCGAGCTGGTCCAGGCGCATCGCGTCGCCGCCGAAGCGGGTGGCAAGATCGGCTCCGCGCTCGAGGGTGCGGTTGGCGATGGTCAGGCGGCGTGGCTGGCGCGCGGCGAAATGGGCCGCGCACAGTTCGACCATCTCGCCGGCGCCGATGAACAGCACCTTCTGCGCGGCGATGCTGTCGAAGATGCGTTCGGACAGGTGCACCGCTGCGGCGGCCATCGACACGGTATTGGCGCCTATGGCCGTCGTCGAGCGCACTTCCTTGGCGACGGCAAAGGTGTTCTGGAACAGCTTGCCGAGGAGGGTACCCAGGGTGCCGGCTTCCTCGGCGAAACGTGCCGCCTGCTTCATCTGGCCGAGAATCTGCGGCTCGCCCAGCACCATCGAATCGAGCCCGGAGGCGACGCGGAAGACATGGCGCACCGCGTCGCGCTGCGGATGCTGGTAAAGGTAGGGATGGATCTTCTGCGGCGACAGCGAGTGATACTCGGCGAGCCAGTTGGCCGCCTCGAGCGGATTCTCGGCCGCGCAATACAGCTCCGTGCGGTTGCAGGTCGACAGAATGGCCGCCTCGCGCACCGGCTTCGCCCGCAGCAGGTCGTGCAGGGCCTGGCCCATGCGCAACGGGTCGAAGGCCACCTGCTCGCGAACCGCCAGCGGGGCCGTATGGTGGTTGATGCCCAGAGCAAATAGCTGCACGGCAAGGGGACCTGGGGCCAAGCGAGTCCGGCAATTATAGGTAAAATCGCGCACTTTCGCGGCGCCGCGGCCCGTCGGGGCGGCAATTCCGGGGCGCCACACCTCTGGAGAATTCCCTTGCAACTGGTCTGTCTCGATGTCGAAGGCGTGCTCATTCCTGAAATCTGGATCGAGTGTTCAAAGCGTACGGGCATTCCCGAGCTGTCGCGTACTACACGCGAAGAGCCCGACTACGACAAGCTCATGCGGAACCGGCTTGTTCTGCTCAAGCAGCACAGGATCGGCCTGCGGGACATCCAGAAGGTCATCGCCGGCATGGGCCCGCTGCCCGGCGCCCGCGAGTTTCTCGATGCGCTCCGTCTCGACTACCAGGTGATCCTGCTGTCGGACACCTTCTACGAGTTCGCCATGCCGCTGATGGTCCAGCTCGGCCTGCCGGTGCTGTTCTGCCACAAGCTGGAAACAGACGCATCCGGCTTCGTCGCCGACTATCGCCTGCGCATGCCGAACCAGAAGAAGGAGTCGGTGCGACGCTTCAAGGAACTCAATTTCAAGGTGATCGCGGCCGGCGATTCCTACAACGACACGGCCATGCTGGCGGAGGCCCATGCCGGTATCCTCTTCCATCCGCCGCAGAACGTCATCGACGAGTTTCCGCAGTTTCCGGTAACCGTGTCCTACGCCGAGCTGCGCGCCGAGATCGACAAGGCGTCGGCGCGGATCTGAGCATGCATCGCGAGCGCTTCTACACGCTGGCCGCTTCCTGTCCGGACCG
>ERZ724507.168-NODE-168-length-28592-cov-5.288573_pt1 | contig 28592 bp, 23 predicted proteins | sample MGYA00376040_ERZ724507 | MGnify/ENA primary metagenome ERZ724507 (study PRJEB28724, sample SAMN07190883) | activated sludge metagenome | isolation source: activated sludge of sewage treatment plant in Hong Hong | place: Hong Kong | collected 2016-03-17 ...
CAACCTCACCATCCCGCCCTTACCGTCACAAAAAAATTCCTCCCCGGCCCGTTGATCCCGGATGCGAATGCGCGGTATTGCATATCGAGCAAGTTATCGATGCCCACCTGCAGGGCAAACGCTTTTCCGAAGCGGTAGCCCCCGCGCAAGTTGACCGTAAACCAGGCCGGCATACCGCCGGATGGAGCGTATTGTTCGTTGTCTTCACCGTTCAGGAAGTAGTCACGGATGTCTTTTTTCCCGTTGAACACGCAAAAACTTTCAACAGAAGCCTTTGATGTGTGCCAGCGGAAGCCCAGGCGCCCGTATAGCGGCGGGATATGATCGAGCGGCAGGTCGCCGCCTTCATCCTGTTGAATGCGCCCGCGGGTATAACTCAGCGAGCCGTATAGCGCCAGATCGTCGTAAACATCGGCTTCAAGACCCGAAGTAAAGCCCCAAAGCGTCGCATTTCGTTTATTCTGGTTGGCCAATACCCGGCTCATTTCTCCGTCGTACAGTATGGAATCCTGCCCGTTGAATTGAAAGGCGTCGGTCACAATTGCATCGCGGAAAGCGGTCACCCACAGGGTGTTTTCCCAGCGCAGCCGATCTGCCAGGCTTCTTGTCACGCTCAGGTCGAGGTTGAGCGTTTTTTCCGGTTTGACATCGGGGTTGGGCACCACCACGCTTCCGGGTTGGGACTCAAATACTTTCCCGAGGTCGTCGACATTCGGCACACGAAAGCCGGTGGAGGCATTTACGGCAACGCGCCAGCCCGTCGGTCCGTTCCACACGGCGCCCAGGCTACCCGATACCACAGGGCTGTTCTGCGTGGTCTCGTCGAAAGGGAAAGGGAAAAAGTCCTTGTTCAGGAAGGTGGCCTTCAATGCCGTATAACCGGCGCGAATACCTTCACTGAAGGTCCAGTACTCATTTTCCGGCTGCCAGGAATGGGTTGCAAAGGCCGCCACCGTCCACATCGTACTGCCGCCGTCGGGGTAACGGGTGTCGAGTGGGGTGGTGGTGCCGTCGTTGATGTTTTGACGGGAGGCTTCCGACTGCACATCGTTGTACTGGGCATCGACGCCAAGTCGCAGGATTTGACGTCCCCAGTTCCGCTGAGCCTCCGTTTCCAGTCCCCAAACGCCGACTTTTTCCACACGGTCATTCCGGAATACGCTGCCGAAGCGGCGGTCGTGCCGGCTTTCTTCGATATTTTGATAACTCACGGTGGCCCGCAAACCGCTGTTGAACCACCCCAGGCTGTTTTTAGCGTATTTGTAGGCAGCGAGCAGACGTTGCTGCGGACCGTAATACCATTCGGCCGAGCGCAGGCCCTGACTGCCGGGGTCGGTGAGCCTGTCGTAGCGCGGAATATCGGATGACGTGCTGAACTGCACATTCAAGGAATGGCTGGTGTTGTCATTCTGCCGGTAGACAACCTTTTCCAGAAAATCATACTGGCGGTAACCGCTGAATCGCTGCAGGTAGGGGTCGCTGTTTTCTACCAGTGAATCCTGGCCGTTTATCCGTTCCGCATAGAATCTTCTTTTTCCGAAAAACGGCGCCAGTCCGTTGTTTTTTCCCATGCGCAGATCGTCGAAATCACTGAACGTAAACGAGGTAAGCGCGGCAATTTTTTCGTTTCCGAGACTAAAATCGGCGTGTGCCGTTTTTTCCGAGTTTACGGTGCCGTATCGGAAAAAAGCATTTCCCGTGTTATGGAAGCGCTCCCCGTCGCGGGCAAAAACGGGGTTTTTTGTATAAAAACAGATCGCCCCGCCGAGTGCATCGGAACCGTAGGTTGTGGAAGCCGGTCCGAATAGTACCTCGACGCGGTCCAGTGCGGCATTGTCCATCGTGATGATGTTCTGCAAGTGCCCGGAGCGGTAAATAGCATTGTTCATGCGCACACCGTCGACCAGCAAGAGTACGCGGCTGGCCTCGAAACCCCTGAGCACAGGACTACCGCCGCCTTGCTGGCTTTTTTGCACAAATGCCGCACCGGATTGCTGGATCAGGTCGGCTGAAGATTGGGCGTTGAGTTGTTCTATCTCCGCCCTGCGCAGTACCGTCACCTGCTGTGCCACGGCGCTGCGCGCCTGGCTGCCGCGGTTGGCCGAAACGATGGTTTCCCTGATATGTACCACCTTTAAAGTAGTATCTGCGGGGACCTGAGCGCCGGCCCGAATGGAAGCCAGCACGAATATAAAAAGGCATATTTTTTTCATAGAAATAGGTTGAATGCAAAGGGATACGCACCGGGCTATCAGCCCGGTGGATGGACAATGGCCTTTGAACCCGGGCATGTACGCCAGTAATGAACCTGGTGAATAATGGCACACCGGCAGGAAACAAAGGATAAGTAAAGGCTCTGAAAAATTATCCCCTGGGGGGTGGCAAAGCACAATCCGGTCTGCATTGCCCGGTGTACAACAGGAAATCAAAGCAAGGACGCCGAAAAGCGTAATCGGGTATCGCCATGCCGGGTACAGACGGGGGCAGAAACACAGTGCCCAGGCACTTGGCCAGCCACACAAACAAGGCAGACGACTGCGCAGGGGTCGTATCCTTGTCCGTTAAGAAAAGACTGCCCAGGGCCTTGAAAAGGTCTTCCTCACATTCATCATGGTACACCACAAGTTGAACAGAGTCGCCCCTGGCTATCTGGTTTTTAATATCATAAAGCCGGCCTTCGTGGCGAATCTCTTTTTTTCCTACCCGTATGGCATGGAGCCTTTGGGTTGAAAAAGTAAATATCTGAAAGGTTGTTTCTTTTCGGGAAAGGGCGACAAATGCAGCCGTTTTTGCCTGATACTGCAGTATGCCCCAGGCTAAAAACCAGCCGGCTGCCTGAAATAAAAACAGGGCAGCAAGCGAACAGGCGATACCGGTTATGCGATGCCGGGACAAGAGCGACAGGTTTAGAACTGACAAAGGAAATAAAAAACAGCCATACCGGAAAACCGTAAACAATCGAGGCTCGTACATAAGATCAACCTGTTTGACAACCACCTTTATAGTTGAAAACAAATATCGCCGGTCAATAAAAATAAAATCATCCGTGAGGTTACAGGCGGCGTTCCGAAAGCGGGGCGCTGCTTTTTTATCTTTGCGGGGCAACCTGTACCGAAGCGTATACGACTTTAACATCAGATTGCGTTATCCAACTTTTTTACTCAAACGAGGTTACATCTGAAAAATAAGCATGAAAAAATACTGGTATTGGCTGTTGCCCGCGTTGGTGTGGTACAGTTGCGCGTCGTCGAAAAAGGTCACCTATGCGCCCGACCAGCTTCTTCCCGCTGAAAAATCCGTTTTCTGGAAGATCAGCGGCAACGGGCTCAAAAAACCCTCCTACCTCTACGGTACGATCCACCTGATCCCCAAAGATCAATTTGTCCTGCCCAAGGCAGCCGGTGCGGCGCTGGAAAATGTGCGCCGCGTCGCTTTTGAAATCGACATGAAGGAGATGACCAATATCCGAACACAAATGGCACTGATGTCGAAGGCCCTGATGTCGGGTGGAAAAACGCTGAAAGACCTGCTTCCGGAAGAAGATTATGCGTATGTCAAAAATAAAATGAACGAGAAAGGCTTGCCGGGCGGAATGTTTGAGCGTATGAAGCCGATGTTCCTGAGCACCATGTTTGCCGGGGATGAATCAGGGGAAGCGCCCGGTGTCAATTCCGCCATGACCTCCGTGGAAATGGAACTGTACCGCATGGCACGCCGGCGCAAACTCGAATCAGCCGGACTGGAAACGGCGGCGTACCAGATGGCGATTTTCGACAGCATCCCTTATGAAGCGCAGGCCAAAATGCTCGTGGAAACCCTGCGCAATTCGGATAGCGGCGACGGCAGCGACGATGAACTGGCCAAAATGCTTGAACTGTACCGCAATCAGGACATCAATGCCATGCAGGTCATGATTGGAGATGCCGATTCAGGCATGAAAGAGTATGAGGACATACTGCTCAAAAACCGCAACCGCAACTGGATACCCGTCATGGGCCGTTTCATGCGGGAAGCGCCTACGATGTTCGCCGTCGGCGCCGGACACCTCGGTGGCGAGAGCGGCGTTGTTGCCCTGCTTCGAAAAGAGGGGTACCGGGTGGAGGCTTTGTAAGGTTGCGGGTAAGAGGGTCACTGGTTGCGGGTTGGCATTTTTCCCTTTATTAGGAAAATGGGACAGAATATACTGTTTAACCCATAACCCGCAACCAGTAAATACTTGTCAAACTCCCAGTTTCTGTCTTATCGGCGTCGGGATCGCGTCTTTGTGTACCAGGATCGACATCGTTTTACACCGGAAATAAGGCTGCGAAACGTATAAATAGCCGCCCATGTCCTTGTTGACCGAGGTACCCCAGGAATTTTTTACGATAAAATACCTCGTGCCGTTCTGATCGGTAGCCGTGCCGGTAATGTGCATGCCGTGGTCGTCGGTGGTGGTCAACTCATCGAAGCCGCGCTGACGCTCTTCCTGGCTTACCCATTTTTCCTTCACAGGCGCCTTGAACACGGACGATTTTTCGTCCTGGCTCATATCATCCCAAGCCGTTTCCGGCCATACCGCCATACCTTCTTTTGCCGAAAACGTCTTTTCGCTCACATCGCTGGCCCACACAACGGAATAACCCTTGTCGACTGCATTACCTGCGATCTGCATCAGTTCGTCGATCGGGACGTTGTAGAACTGTCCGTTCGACCAGTTATCGGATACTTCAAGGATAAACGGCTTGTAAAATGGATGATGGGTATAAGAGCTCAGCGCTACATAATCGTCAAGGTTGATACCCAGGCTTTGAAAATAGGTTTGCGGCGTGTACTGCTTCCCGTTGACCATAAATGAAGCCGGAGGAGTGCCCATATACCCGTCGAGTGCGCCGGCGTAAGCCTTCTGCCATTGCTGGCTTAACTTGCCGTCGGGTACCTTGATCACTGCATCGACAACAGCCTTGAGCACGGCTTCCATTTCGCCGTGTACGGGCTTGTCCTGGCCGGCGGGAAATCCGCTGTAAACCGACTGGGGCATCATGCCGTATTCGCGAATGATGTTCAGCACATCATGGGTTTCGGCGCCCTGGCCGAATGCAGCGGCGCCCTGGCGGCGCACATAATTTTCGGCGCGTTCGAGATACCCGGCATGAACCGTGTACATTTCGCTCAGATCGACGGGTGGTTTGCCCATACGCAGCAATTCACTTTCAAAAAATGAATTGGCGGAATACACCCAGCAGGTGCCGGATTTGTTTTGATTTTCTACCGGCGTGACGCCGAGTTTTTTGGCAATGGTGAATTTATACCCGTTGAGTTCAGCAGGCAGGTCCTGGGCGGAAGCGGCGCTTAAAACGAAAAGGAATAGCGCGGCGGTGACAAGTTGTTTCATGAATGATCGTTAATTTGTTTACACGTTTTTACCCGGAAAAGTAATTATACCGCCCGATAACATTGTCGTTTCATAGACGTTTCCTGCTTAAATCACCCTTCAATGAAAAGTTTACTGCCCCTGTCGTTTCTTTTTTTCCTGGTACAAAGTCTTGCGGCACAATCTGTTTTCGATTCGATTTACACGGCCCGCAGCGCCGAAGTTTATTTCGCCTTCGGCAAAGCCGATCTTACGCCCGATGCAGCCGCTGTACTGGATTCCATAGTGTCGGGACTGAATGCCAACCCGCAATACCTGCGTGTGCGCATTACCGCGCATACCGATTCGGTCGGTTCGCCGCAGGCCAATGAGGCGCTCTCCGGGCGTCGGGCCGCAGCGGTACGCGACAAACTGCTCCAGCGCGGCCTTGGCGATGCCCGTATCGAAATTACTGCCTACGGCGAACGCCGTCCGGCGGCGCCGAACGCGACAGAAGCGGGCCGGCAACGCAACCGCCGGGCAACGCTCGATATTGTGATTGCCGTGCCTATGGCGACCTTCGCCGGACAGGTAAAAGACCGCGATTCCGGTGAGGGCGTGCAGGCGACGGTGACATTCCGCACCAAGACGCGTGAAGACTCGACACAGACCGACAAGGACGGTTTTTACAGCGTGCGGCTGCCCAGGGATTCCGTTGCAAAAATCGAGGCCATCGCTCCCGGTCATTTTTTCCAGACGATCACCACGCGCATTTTCGGCAGCCCTGAACTGTATAAAAAATACAAGATCAACCCTGATATCACCCTGGCACCCGCAAAAGCAGGCGAAACAGCCGTGTTGCGCGACCTGTTTTTTGTCGGAGATCAGGATGTTCTGCTGAAGGCGTCACTGCCTGAACTGCCTAAAGTATTGAAATTCATGCAGATAAACCCCGATTTAAAAGTGGAGATCGGAGGTCATATCAACGGCCCCGGCCTGATCATGGCCAACGAACCCGAGTGGCGGCGGAGCCTGTCCGAACGCCGTGCAAAAGTAGTGTACGACTACCTGCTGAAAAACGGTATCCCGGCCGAACGCATGACCTGGAAAGGCTATATGAATACGAAAATGTTGTTTCCCAGCCCGAGGAACGAAGAAGAGTCGGAGCAAAACCGTCGGGTGGAAATACGCGTCACCGAAGGCGGATAATATTGGCTGCCGCACTTTTTATCTTTGCCCAAATACAAGCCTGCCACATTGAACTGGTCTGCCATACTCAAAACGACGATCACAGGTACCGAACGCAGCCCGCTTCCGGAACAGCCCGGCGTGGCGCATGACCCCGCACAAACGGCACTGGAGTCGCTGGCAACAGCCAATCTGCTCCGAAAGGCAGGAAGGAGAGTGGTGGTAATGGGCCGTGACGGCAACCGTGAGCACTGGAAAATTACGGCAGAGGCTGATAATAGGCCCGTATGCGGGGATGACGCGGCACGCGACCTGAACCTCATCCTGTCGGGGCGTTTTGGCGAAGCCATGCCCGAATATGCAGGCCTGCTGTTGGAAAAAGGGAAGCAGGTACCGCCTGAGCTGTTGCCGGAGCTGCTCGACCGTGCGGCACGATATACTCACATGGCCGCACAGCTAATGGCTATTGCTGGTTCAAGGGGCGCGTGGCTGGCCCGGCAGCATCCGCGCTGGGCAGATCTTGCAGAAAAAAAGGGCGCAGACTGGTTTACAGGATCGTTTCCGGAGCGGAAATTATTGTTGCAAGAGACCCGCAGCAGGAATCCCCTGCTGGCCCTGACCTGGCTCGAAAAAACGTGGAAAGAAGAAAAGCCCGCCCACAAACTACAGTTCATCGAATTGCTCCGGATACGGCTTTCTCCCGCAGATGAACCCCTGCTAAAACGCGCGTTGCAGGATAAGAACCGCGATATCCGGATTGCAGCGCTGGAAATACTGCTCCGCTTGCCCGACAGCGAAACCCGGGCGCAGGCCCTTTCCTTTTTCAGAGAGCGACTCTCCGACGCGATATTGCCTGCCCGGCGGGAAAAGGTGCTGAAGAAAAACCTGCCGGATATGTCGGAAGGCGGGTTGCAGCGCTGGATGTCCATGCCTGTTATTACCGGGAAGTCAGACTGGCGCGAGGCGCTATTTCTGTTTTTTGTATCCATCCTGCCCCCCGGCGACTTGATGGCGCAAAGCGGTCTGACAAAGGAAGCCATCGTTGCGGCATTCGACAATGCAGCCGACGCCGAGCAATTGCTGGAATCGCTCGTACGCCATACCGACGCCACCTGGACGGATGCCGTGCTGGGGCATTTCTGTACTAATTGGCGGCATGTCATCTGGCAGTCAAAGGCCATGACCGACTTTATCACTGCCTTCGCACCCGATGCCATCGATATTTTTGACCGAACCGGCGCCGGGATCGGATTTGAAAACGAATGTGTGCTGCGGGCACTGGAACACTACGACAGGCCCTGGACCAGGACGATGGTGGTCTTCCTGTTGGATCAATACCGTCGGGCAGCATTTTCATTTCAATCGGAAATCCCGGGCTGGCATTTTGCTCCTGCACTGCGCACCGCAGCGTACCACTGCCTGCCTGCCGATGCTTTGGCAACCGAAGTCGCGCGGGCATACTTCCAGGGCCAGTATCCATCCCGCCCGCGGGAATTCCTGACATTTCTGGATATTATCCGGTTTCGCCAGGGGATGAGGCAACACATTGCCTGATTAATGCACCATAGTGTTTCAAACCATAGGTTATGAAAATAAAGTCACTCTTAATGATCCTTGTTCCGGCGATACTGCTTGGAAGCAGTTGCAACAAAGTAAACGACCAGGCGCCGGGGTTCGACATGATTTTTCAGCAGGAATTTTATATCCCGGCGGGTATCGGGGTGTTTGATGTGCACCATTTCCAGATCGAAAATATACCCTCCCGCTACCAACAATACCTCGACCAGCACGGCAAAACAGACGCCGACATCACCGGTATTATTGCCTCGCAGGTAACGCTGGGCGGCGTGTTCGGCGATGCCGACTTTGATTATGTCGACCAGGTCTCCCTGCGCGTGTACGATAAAAGCGACCCGACAGATTGGGTGGAGATCGCCTATCGCCAGCCGGTGCCCCTCGATCCGGGCAATAACCTGCCGCTTATTCCCTCCCTGGCCGACGCCAAGCGCTTCTTTAAAAATTCCCGGTTCAGCCTCGACATCGTGCTGTGGCTGCGCAATACGACCCAGCAGGAAACCCAAACCCGGCTGGATTTACAGATGAAAGCAACCTTTTGAGGATTGTTGGCCCGTTTTACCCGAATTTGACCTTTTTGAAATCCGCTTCCCGGTTGGATTTGTTAATTTTGCGGCGCATTTTGCACAACATCCGTTTCAAACTTGTCAACCGCTCACGCATGGATGCCTTAACCAAGCCAACCGCCACCTCTCCCGCTACAAACCCGAACGACACCTTCCCCATAAACGGCACCGACCACCTTGAATTCTATGTCGGCAATGCCAAGCAAAGCGCCATGTATTACCAGGCTGCTTTTGGCTTCGAACTCGTCGCTTACAGCGGTCCGGAAACCGGCGTCCGCGACCGGGTAAGTTATGTGCTTCAGCAAAACAAGATCCGCATCGTGCTGACGGCTTCACTTCAGCCGGACACCGAAATTTCCCGGCATGTAGCCCTCCACGGCGACGGCGTGAAAGTACTTGCCCTTTGGGTCGATGATGCAGAAAGCGCCTATTATACAGCCCTTAAACGCGGCGCCGAATCGGCATTTGCTCCCAAAACGCTGCGCGACGAACACGGATCGGTTGTAGTGGCCGCTATCAAAACCTACGGCGACACCATCCATACGCTGGTAGAGCGTTCCAACTACAAGGGTGTATTCATGCCCGGCTACGAGCCGCGCAAAAGCGCTTATCCGGTAAAATCCGTCGGCCTGAAATACGTAGACCACTGTGTCGGCAACGTAGAACTCGGCGCCATGAACAAGTGGGTTAAATTCTATCAGGATGTAATGGGATTCAAACTGCTCATTACATTCGACGACAAGGACATTTCCACGGAATACACCGCTCTCATGTCGAAAGTCGTATCGAACGGCAACGGCTATATCAAGTTTCCCATCAATGAACCGGCCAAGGGACTGAAAAAGAGCCAGATCGACGAGTACCTGGAGTTCTACAAAGGCGCCGGTGTGCAGCATATCGCGGTGGCTACCGACGATATCATCGAAACCATAAACCAACTGCGCAACAATGGTGTTGATTTTCTGTATGTACCGGAGAACTACTACAACGATGTGCCGGAGCGGGTCGGTCAGATTGACGAAGACCTCGATGCGCTCAAAAAGATGAACATCCTGATCGACCGCGATGAAGACGGGTACCTGCTCCAGATATTTACCAAACCGGTTGAGGACCGTCCCACAGTATTTTTTGAGATCATCCAGCGCAAGGGGGCGAAATCATTCGGAAAAGGCAATTTCAAGGCCTTGTTTGAGGCAATCGAGCGCGAACAGGCCATCCGCGGTACACTTTGAGGCATGGATTTTCGGGCCATTTTTGTTCATCTGCCGTTAAAAGTTCAATATACAGAGGCGGAAGTACCGGTTTTGTCTAATGTTAAAACCGGCAGTACAAAAACACATAATTTTGCCGTTTGAATTATCCGCTAATGCGGAATCAACCACTTTTTGTGAAATTAAAAATTTAAATCTTTATTCAACATGACAATCAAGCATTGCTTAGCAATCTTCCTATTCGGTTTTTCGGCCTTGCTGCTGAATGCACAGGGCAACAAGGCGCCGGAGAACTGGTTCACCCTGGATCCGACAAAAGACCAGGTGAACGGTACCGGCTCCGACGAGGCCCTCAAAATGCTCAAAGAGAAAGGTAAAAAAGGCCAGACTGTCATCGTGGCAGTACTCGACTCTGGTGTAGACTATGAGCACGAAGACCTGAAAGATATTATGTGGGTAAACCCGGGTGAAATACCCGGCAACGGCAAAGACGACGACGGCAACGGTTATATCGACGATATTCACGGCTGGAATTTTCTGGGCGGCAAAAAAGGCAGCGTACACCACGAAACGCTTGAACTCACCCGCGAATACGTACGCCTGAGCAAAAGGTTCAAAGGAACAGACCCGAAAAACCTGCACGGTCCCGCTGCCGAGGAGTACAAATACTACGAGGAAATCAAAACGGCCTTCGAAGAACAGCGCGCAGAAGCAGAATCCGGTAAAGCCCGCGTGGAGCAGCAACTGGCTTCCATCGAAGAGGCTTACAACGCAGTAGAAAAAGCCCTTGGCAAAACAGAATATACCGACGAAGACATTGCCAAGATCGAAGAGGGCGCCAGCACCGAACTCGCACAATCTATTGCTATGGTGAAAGCCGTGCGCGCGCAGGGCATTGCCAATAGCACCGAACTTCAGGAGCAGAAGGCAGAAGCCACCAAGTATTTCGATGGCCAGTTGAAATACAACCTCAACCCCGATTACAACCCGCGCGATATCGTGGGCGACAATCCCGACGACCTGAGCAACCGCTTCTACGGCAGCAATGAGTACGAAGGCCCCGACGCCTTCCACGGTACGCACGTAGCCGGAATTATTGCCGCAATCCGCAACAACGGCAAAGGCATCAACGGCATTGCCGACAATGTGCGCATCATGACGGTCCGCTGCGTACCCGACGGTGACGAGCGCGACAAAGACGTTGCCAACGCCATCTACTATGCCGTTGATAACGGTGCCAGCATCATCAACATGTCGTTTGGTAAAGGGTACAGCCCACAAAAAGATTATGTAGATGCTGCTATGAAATATGCATCTGATCACGACGTGCTGCTCGTACACGCTGCCGGCAATGATTCGGAAAACAACGACACCGACGCTAATTTCCCCAACGACAATTACAAAAAGCCGGTAAAAGCGGGTTTGTTCAAAAAGGAAAAGACCGTACCGTCCTGGCTGGAAATCGGCGCCCTCAACTGGAGATCAGGCGATAAACGCGTTGCCGGCTTCTCCAATTACGGCAAAAAGAATGTCGACCTGTTCTCGCCGGGATCACAACTCTATTCCACTATTCCCGACAACAAATACGGCAACGCCAGCGGCACTTCTATGGCCTGCCCGGCTGCTGCCGGTGTAGCTGCCATTATTCGCTCCTACTACCCCGAACTTTCCGCCAAACAGGTGAAAGACATCCTGATCAATTCGGTGGTGAAGCAAGACGGCGAAGTGAACAAGCCCGGATCGACAGACAAGGTCAAATTCTCTGAATTGTGCGTCAGCGGTGGCATTATCAGCGCCACCAATGCGGTGAGTATGGCGAACAATACCAAAGCGAAGAAGTCGAAAAAGGCCATCTGGCAGGATGCAGGCATGGGTAAAATGCCGAAGACCAAGAAGACGAAGGCCGTTACGCCTTGATGTTGATACGGGTCGGGGCAATTTTTTCTTCTCCACCCTCTACACAACCTTTGAACCTAAAAAAAGCGACACCGGGAAAATCCTGGTGTCGCTTTTTCAATGATGCAATTGCTTTATCTGGAAACGAATGGGTGGGCGGAAAACCAATGATTTTAAAGGGTTGGCCGCCGTGTTGTGCTCCTCAGGCCTCTTTGAGCATACGATTGCCAAAAATGAGGAGTACGAGCAGTAGAACTGTGAGAATCAACATAGGATTAAACAATTTAAAAGTGAGAGAATGGAGTATACAGTCTTTATGTTCTTAACGGCCTGCACCCAAATTTCGTTCACCGGCCTGGCACAATCACGGGCAATTAACGTCTCCTTAATACTTGCTCAAAAACAAGACTCAGCCCCATCACCAAACCACAACCCAGGGGGTTATACCACAGGAACGGATCTTTGCTTACCCCGAAAAACAACCACACAATAATCGACTGGGTTAGCACCGCCGCCCAAAACACCGCCCTGCCGCCTACGCGTTTCAGAAAAAACGCCGTAAAAAATATCCCAAGAATGGTGCCATAAAAGATTGAACCGATCATGTTCACCGCCTGGATCAGGTTGTCGAACAGGTCGAAATAAATGGCAAAAACCGTAATAATTGCTCCCCAAAGCACCGTCGCAATTTTTGACACCCGGAAATAGTGGTTGTCGTCGCGGTCGGGCACAAACGACCGGCGATAGATATCGGATACGCTGGTGGCGGTAAGAGCGCTGATCTCGGACGCTGTTGTACTCCAGGCGCCGCAGAATATCATTGCCAGCATCAGCCCGACCAGTCCCGTCGGTATGTGTTTCAAAATAAAACTGATAAAAATAAAATCCTTGTCGTTGGGATCAGACAGCGGCGAAGCCTCCTTGACCAGGCGGGCGGCCTGCTCCCGCAACCCGGCGCGTTCCTGTTCAATATCGCGCAACTCCTGTTTGGCCTTTTCAGACAAAGCCTCGTTTGTAGTATTCAAACCCGCCGTCAGATCACTCAGCACCAGCTGTTTTTGCTGAAACAGGCTGTCGGCACGTGCCTCCAGCCGTTCAAACGCGGCCTCCTGAGGCGTTCCCGTCACCTTGGCCCGGTTGGCCTGGTTGAAATGAAGTGGCGATTGGTTGAACTGGTAAAAAACGAAGACCATCACCCCGACCGACAATACCAGGAACTGCATAGGAACCTTTATCAACCCGTTAAAAATCAGACCAATACGGCTTTCTCTCAGCGATTTTCCCGACAGATAGCGCCCCACCTGGCTCTGATCGGTCCCGAAGTAGGAAAGAAAAAGGAAGGTCGCGCCCAGCACTCCCGACCACACATTGTAACGGTCTTCCCAGTGGAAAGTCCAGTCCAGCACCTGCGTTTTCCCGGTTGCTCCTGCGATTTGCCAGGCTTCGGAAAGCCCGACCTCGGGCGGCAATTTGTACAACACAAGGAAGAAAGCCAGTACAAGCCCGCACAACATGATCGTCATTTGCAGCTCCTGGGTTCGGCTCACGGCTGAACTGCCGCCGGAGGTCGTGTAAATCACCACGAATACCGCCATCAGAAAATTGGTCAGGGCAAGGTTCCAGCCAAATACCGCGCTGAGAATGATACTCGGCGCATATATGCTGATCGCAGCCGCCATACCGCGCTGGAGCAGAAATAACATGGCTGTAAGCGTGCGCATCCGCAGGTCGAAACGCTGTTCGAGGTATTCGTAGGCAGTGGTTACCCGCAGCCGGTAGTAGACCGGCAACACGAAAATACTCAGGAATACCATCGCGATCGGCAGGCCAAAGTAGTACTGCACAAACTGCATCCCGTCGGAAAAACCCTGGCCGGGCGTGCTCAGAAAGGTAATCGCGCTGGCCTGTGTAGCCATGATGCTCAGGCCGATCGTCCACCAGGGTAAATCGCGTTTGCCTGCCAGGAAGTTTTCACTTGTACCGATGTTCCGGCTTTTCCAGATACCGTATGCGACAACAAGGGCAAGCGTGCCTACCAATACAAACCAGTCAATAATATGCATAGCAACAAAAGCGCCACCTGCCCGCAGGCGGCAAAATGGTGATAAAAATAATGCCGGGGAAAGCGTATCCGGTTTTGCTCAGATAGTTACCTGAACGACAAATAAACAAAAAAACCTATTGCCACAATAAAAACGAGCCAGGCCCAAACGCTGAGGCTGTTCTCCCGCCAGATATTGAACATTTTCTCCATCACATTGCGCCAGTCCAGTTCGCGCCCTCCTGAGCGGGTAGCGGGCTCGTGTACCAGGCAAAAATAGCGGCGCAGGCCTTTGACACCCTGGTTGCCGTGTTTTGTAAGGATCAGGAATTCCGGGCTCAAAAATCGAAGATCAAACAATTCACTCTTGCCCGCAATTTCGAGTATAAGCGTATTGTCTTTGTTCAGGCGCTTCCAACTGCCCTTGGCCACGTTGCCGTCCAGAGAAAGCAGGTATTCGCCGCCTTCATTAAAAATATGCAGGATGGACTCGTGAAAACCTTCATCGTCGCGTACTTCCTTCCAGCGCTTGCTGAGCCAGAAGTTTTCCTCCCGCAGGTCTTCGCCGTAGGGAATCACCTTGGGCAAGATAAAATCGAGATGCGAATCCATATCGCCCAGATCCTTTGGCAGTTCCGGACTGATAACGCGGGATATGTCTTTGAAGATGTCCATAAACAGTTTGGGTTGATATTCGTCAAACCTTTGCCATCATGGCGACAAACTCGTCGAACAAATACCGGGAATCGTGCGGACCGGGGCTTGCTTCGGGGTGATATTGCACGCTGAATGCGGGCTTGTTTTTCAGACGGATGCCTTCTACCGTATTATCGTTCAGGTTGATATGGGTGGCCTCAACCAGCGAGGGAGAGTCGTACACGGCCTGTTCCAGCACGCCGAAACCGTGGTTTTGACTGGTAATTTCGCTTTTCCCGGTCCGCAGGTTTTTCACCGGGTGATTGATACCGCGGTGACCGTGGTGCAGTTTGTAACTGGGCAGGCCCGCTGCAAGCGCGAGCAACTGCTGACCGAGACAGATGCCAAAAAGCGGTTTCCCGTCGGCCAGCATCTGTTTCACTGTTTCTACTGCGTAAGGCATGGAGGACGGGTCGCCGGGGCCGTTGGAAAGAAAATATCCGTCGGGGTTCCAGGCTTTTATCTCCGAAAAATCTGTCCTGGCCGGAAAAACCTTCAGGTAGCAGTCGCGCTGATCGAAGCAACGCAGGATGTTTTTCTTTACGCCGTAATCCATTACGGCGATCCGGTATTTTGCGGCTTCGTTTCCGATAAAATAGGGCGACTTCGTCGTCACGCTGCTCGACAATTCGAGTCCGGCCATATCCGGCGTATCGGCCAGGCGCTGTTTCAGGACATCCAGATCGTCTGTTTCAGAGGAGATAATGCAGTTCATAGCCCCGCATTCGCGAATATGCTGCACCAGTGCCCGCGTATCCACATCGTGAATGGCGACGATATTTTCCGCTTCAAAATAGTCCTGGATGCTTCGGTCAGCCAGGATGCGGCTGTAATCGATATTGAAATTGCGGCAAACAAAACCGGCGATCTTTACGCTTTCGCTTTCCACTTCATTGTCCTTGATCCCGTAATTTCCGATATGGACATTGGTGGCCACCAATATCTGGCCGCTGTAGGAAGGATCGGTAAAAATTTCCTGGTAGCCTGTCATACCGGTGTTGAAACAGATTTCACCGGTTGTGGTGCCGATTTTTCCACCGGCTTTGCCCCTAAAGATTGTGCCGTCTTCGAGCAGGAGAATGGCTTTTGTCATGTTGTTATTTTGGGTCGCAAAGGTCGGGTAAGAATCTGACTTTTCAGAAAAATGCAAACCTTATATGAAAATCGAACCCTGTATGTTGTTTTTTCTGCCTGCCGGGCAGCAAAGCGTCATAACTTTGACGAAAGCGCCAATGAACTGAAATCCGTGTCACAACCCAATCCGTAAGGCAACTCCGCATGACGATAAAAATAGGGGAAAAGCACCTGTCCCAATACCTCGACGAGGCAGTACAGCGGTATAATACACCTGATTTTATCCCGAACGACCCCCTGTCGATACCGCACCGTTTCGGGTTGTTGCAGGATCGCGAGATCACCGGCTTTTGGACGGCAACCCTCGCCTGGGGCCAGCGCAAGACCATCATCCAGAGTGCCAACCGCCTGGTCGAACTGATGGATGGCGCCCCCTACGATTTTATCGTCAATCACGTGGAAGAAGACAGGGCCCGCTTCCTTGATTTCAAGCACCGCACCTTCCAGGCGACCGACACGCTGTGGTTCCTCGAGTTCCTGCAGCAGTTTTACCGGAAAAACCAATCTCTCGAGCACGCCTTTGCCCGACACCTGCAGCCCGGTGATACCAACGTAGAACCAGCGCTGACAGGCTTCCACCGCGATTTTTTCGATCATCCTTACGCTCCGCAGCGAACGCGCAAACACGTTGCCACACCGGAACGCGGATCTACCTGCAAACGGCTCAATATGTTTTTGCGCTGGATGGTACGCACCGATACCGCCGGTGTGGATTTCGGTGTCTGGAAGGCCATTCGACCCGCCCAACTGCTGATCCCGCTCGATGTACACGTGGAGCGTGTGGCACGGCGCCTCGGGTTGCTCAGGCGCAAGCAAGCCGATTGGCAGGCAGTGCTGGAACTCACCCAAAACCTCCGGGCCTTCGACCCGGAGGATCCTGTGAAGTACGATTTTGCGTTGTTCGGTCTGGGGGTTCTGGAAAACAAAAAAGCGGAATTTTGGGGTTAATCAGACGGTCAGTTTTTACCGTATCGTATGAGCCGGCGCACCGGGTAAATGGGCGACCCGACGTAGGCGCCGAGTGTTTCTTCCACCAGACCCACGTCTTCTGCATACCGGTTGATCACATCACGGGTATCGCCGCCTTGCGACCAGCCGGGGTACAACACATAGGTAAATCTGTAGTTCTTGGTCTGAAAACTGCCGGCAGGTACGTCTGTCGTGAACACGCCTTCATCCATTTTGGCGAATGTAAAAGCAACGGTATCCATGGAGGGAAAATCAAGAATGAAGTAACCCGTCGAAAAGGTGTCTACAGTATTTTCCGACGAGAACAAAATCTTCCCTTTTTCATCCACGATATAGTGTAGTGAATCGCGGAGAAAGAGGGATTGGTATGTTCCCGTAGGTGCTTCGAATTTGATACTTTTCAATTTGGCAAAAGTCTGTCCGTTGATCAGGGTGTCCTTTTCGACATAATTGCTGTCAATGGTATTCTGTGGTTTATACACCCCGTTTTCCAGTAGAAATCGCTGATATATCCAGTAGTTACCTACCTGGAGGTTGCCATAATCCGGATAAATGACCGGTTCGGTTTTTTCTTTTTTACAGGCGGTATACAGGGTAAAAAGAAGGCAGAAAAAGATCAATTGTCTCATTTCGACTGAATGTGTTTAAGTTGGCTGAATACGGTTTTTGCCCGCAGTACGCTTTTGACACTGCAAGACGATAGCTGTGCGCCGGCAACAACATGCCGACCCGAATCAGGAATCGAAAAACCAAAAATCGTTAGGAATGAAAAACGCCGTTACCCGGGAACGGCGGGCCGGAAATGCGCATCTTCCGGTTGTTATTAGGACTACCTGACCGGCAAACGGGTTGCCTGAGCACAGGTAATTGTGGTTATAAATCGCCCAGTTGCGGCCGGATAAGCAATTCTTCCACCACAGCGGCGTCAGAAAGATTGTAGCAGCCCCAAACGGCACTTGCAATATCGCCGGACTGCATCAGCCGCTCTTCCGGGAAGTCGACACCGTGCCACGAGTCCGACCAGGTAGCGCCGGGCAGAATGGAGGTGACTTTAATGCCTTCCGTTTTCATTTCTTCCCGCAGGCATTTCGAAAAGCCCAGCAGGGCAAACTTGGAGATACTGTACGATCCGCCGTTGGGATAGGCCATTATGCTGGCGATCGAGCACATGTTGAAAATATGTCCCTTTTGGCGGGCCAACATCACCGGCAGCAGGCCCCGGGTAAGATAATAAGCACTGAACAAGTTGGTCTCCAGCAGGGTTTCGAGGGTGCCGTCCTGCTCGTCGGATACCCCGCCGGGCAGGTATATGCCGGCATTGTTGACCAGCACATCGAGGTGCGACCAGGTTTTCCGGACAAATGCCGCAAACTCCATCACTTCCGATTTTTTTCCGACATCGGCAGGATAAATATGCAGCGTTGTCGCGGGAAAACGCACTTTCCACTGGTCCTGCATGGCCTCCAGATCGGCTTCCGTGCGCGCACAAACACAAAGATCAAATCCATTTTGAGCAAAAATTTCGGCAATCGCACGGCCAAGGCCTTTGGTCGCTCCGGTGATAACAGCAGTTTTTTCCATCGATGATTTGAATTTTACGGGTCAAAGTTTTAAAAAAAGTTCAACCTTTGAAGCATGGAATTCCTCGCAAAGTACAACTACCTGACTCATATCGGGCGATACCTGCTCATGATGAAGCAGGCGCTGGCGCGCCCGGAGAAATTATCCATGTACTGGAAGGAGACGGCACGGCAGATGAACGATATTGGCGTCGGTTCACTCATTATTGTTTGCCTGATCTCGATATTTATCGGCGCCGTGGCAGCCGTACAATTTGCCTATCAGCTCGACGGGCAACTGGTGCCGCGCTATTATATAGGCTACATTGTGCGCGACCTGGCCCTGATTGAGCTGTCGCCTACCATCACCTGCCTCGTACTTGCAGGCAAGGTCGGTTCCAATATGGCTGCCGAAATCGGCGGCATGCGGCAAAAAGAACACATCGATGCCATGGAAGTGATGGGCGTTAATACGGCAGCCTACCTGATTACGCCAAAACTCATTGCAGCAGTCTTCGTTATTCCGCTGTTGGTCACGTTTTCGGCCTTTGTGGCAGTTATCGGAGGCTACCTCGCCAGCGTACCTACAGGCCTGATTACCGATGCGGAGTATATACAGGGCGTACGCTCGTTCTTTGAGCCGTACAATGTATTTATGATGTACGTAAAATCGGTAACCTTCGCGGTCATTCTGACCAGCGTATCGTGTTACCAGGGCTATTATGTAAAAGGAGGCAGTATTGAGCTGGGCCAGGCCAGCACCCGGGCCGTGGTGTTCAGCGATATTATTATTCTGCTGGCCGACTACCTGATCGCCGTGCTGCTGACTGGGTAAAACAGACTCTAAAACTTCAGCACATCAAGAAATACCGCATGGATGATTTAAGAAAAACCATTGAATCTGCCTGGGACGACCGTTCGACGCTCCAGAACTGGGAAGTAAAAAAAGCAATCCGGGAAGTAGTTGCCCTGCTCGATAACGGAGCGATACGTGTTGCGGAACAAGGCGCCGACGGCGTCTGGACGACACATGAATGGATCAAGAAGGCTGTATTGCTCTATTTTCCTATTCAGGAAATGCAAACCATCGAGGTGGGGCCCTTTGAATACCACGACAAGATTCCGCTCAAAACCGGTTTTGCGCAAAAAGGCGTGCGCGTGGTACCGCAGGCCCTGGCCCGTTTCGGCTCCTTTATCGAACGCGGCGCCATTTTGATGCCGTCCTATGTCAATATCGGCGCATGGGTCGGTAGCGGGACAATGGTGGATACCTGGGCAACTGTAGGCTCCTGCGCCCAGATCGGACGCAATGTGCATCTCGCAGGCGGTGTGGGCATCGGTGGTGTGCTGGAGCCGCCCCAGGCAACGCCCACTATCATAGAAGACGAGTGCTTTATCGGTTCACGCTGTATTGTAGTGGAAGGCGTTCATGTAGAGCGCGAGGCTGTACTCGGGGCCAATGTGGTACTGACCAAGAGCACCCATATTATTGATGTGACGGGTTCGGAGCCCGTCAGATATAAGGGAAGGGTTCCGGCGCGTTCCGTTGTCATCCCAGGTACGTATACCCGGCAATTTCCGGCCGGCGAATACCAGGTTGCCTGTGCACTGATCATCGGCCAGCGACAGGAAAGTACAGATAAAAAGGTATCGCTCAACGAAGCGCTGCGGGAGTACCAGGTAGCCGTCTAGCCGTGATAAACACCGCTATGCATGCAAAAAACGATTGAGATCACCACCACGCAGAACGTAACCATAGAGTACGAACTCGCCTACCTGCGGGAGCGGATACTGGCCTGGCTGCTCGACCTGGTGATCTTTGTTGTTGGTTATGGCATACTGTTATTGCTGCTCCGAACCTTTTTCGGCGCAATTCTGGGACAAGGGTTGTCGGACCCGACAATCTTCCTTTTCCTGCTGCCCTTGTTCCTCTATTTTCTCTACAATATTTTCTTCGAAATATGGAATATCGGGCAGTCGCCCGGCAAAAAAACCCTGAACATTAAGGTAGTGCGACTCGACGGAAAAGACCCCGAATGGAGCGATGTGGTGCTCCGCGCGCTATTGCAACTGGTCGACGCTTTTTTTTCGCTTGGCATTATCGGCGCCCTGCTCATCAAAACGACCGGCAAAGGCCAGCGCCTGGGCGATATGGCCGCCAATACAACGGTTATCAACCTCTACAGTTCCCGTTTCACCTATCGTCTGGAAGACATCCTCAATATATCATCTCTTGACAGTTACCAGCCGGTATATCCCCAGGTGCGCAGCCTGAGCGAGGCCGATATGATTTTTGTAAAAAAAGTATTGAACCGCTGGCAGCAATATCCCAACGACGCCCATGAACAAGTGATGAACGAACTCGTCGCACACCTCATGCCGCTGCTCGGGATCGAACAATGGCCAGGTTCCGGTAACGTGGAATTTCTGAAGACGCTTCTGCGCGATTACATAGTGCTGACGCGATAAAAAAACCCGGGCTAACTTGCGTCGCCCGGGTTGCGTAGTCAAATTCCTAACCTTTAAACTACTGAAATCTGTATCCAAATTTTTTGATGGAGAGACACCCATGTCCGGGTGTTTCTCTTTGTCGGGAACGGGATATGTGTTTCCTGAACACCCTGGCGGGCTATTACCCGCCGTTACCCGTCCACGCGCCTAGAACCTGTATCCAAGTCCGAGTGTGATCGTGCTGCCGCTGTTCAGGCTTTGCATCACGTTGTCCACCCCTTCATTGAACTTGTGGTCGGCGTTGTTATCCTGGTAGTACATAAAATCGGGGCGCAATATGTCGCTCCAGGTAAGTTTGATCTCGCCACGCTGCCATACACGCTTGCTGATCTGAAAATCAAGCAGGTTGCGGTGGCGTTCGTAGATATCGGCATAACCGTCGGTACCAACCTGCGCCACGCGGTCGCCGATGATGTTGTATACCAGTGTAGTGTTCAAGCCGGCCCTTACCCAGTTGTGGGCGAGACCGACGTTCACGATATAGGGCGATTGCCCTTGCAGGGCGCGATCGGGATCGTAGGCGCCGGCGCCTTGCAGGTTGATTTTCGACCGGATGACGGCAGCGTTGGTAAAGAATACGAGGTTTTCCCAGTTGGCGCCGATAAAATCAAAGTTCTTGCGCAACTCCAGTTCGACACCGTAGTTTTCTGCACTCGGGACGTTGATAAAGGAGAAATTGCGCGTCCCGGCGCCCTGGCTGCTAAAGGTGAACTCGACCGGATTGTTGAATTTTTTGTAAAACAAACTCACGCTGAACAGCTGATTCATACCGGGGTAGAGTTCGTAACGCAGGTCGAAGTTGTAAATCCTGCCGCTGGTAAGGGTCGTATCGCCCTGTACCGTGCCCGGCAGGTAGAAGTCGTAAAAAGCAAACGGCGCCAGTTCGCGGAATTCGGGACGTGTCACGGTCCTGGAAGCCGACAGACGGAGCTGGTTCTTCTCGTTCAGGCTGTATGTAACGTTAGCCGACGGCAGCCACTCGGTAGTCGTGCGGTCGATGTTGACCGGTATCTGAGAGTAGTTGATGGCATTGAGTTGCTGGCGGAAGTTTTCCATGCGCAAGCCCCATGAAATGCGCAGGCGTTCCGCGATCTTGTTGTCGAACAGGATATAGGCAGATGTGAGGTCAGACTTGGCGTCGTACTTGTCGCCGTCGTTGGTGATCTCATCCAGCACAAAACCCTTGTCGTATACATTCTCCGGGGCAAAAATGGAATCCTGCGGCAAGGTCATGAGCGAACTGTTGAACCCGGAAACCCGGGCGCGCACATAGCCCAGTACGCGGGCATCGAATGCCCGGTCTTTCTTTTGGTACAAGCCACCCACTTTTACCGACTGTTTGGCGCCTGCAATATTGAAGGGTATGGTCAGGTCAAGGTTGCCGTTCCAGATGTTCTCTGTCAGGTCGGAATAGAAACGGCCGCCGTTGTTGAGCGTGGAAGAGCCGAAGGGGATATACACAATGTAGGGATCGGTTTCTTCCGCATCAAAGTTGCGGAAATAGGTCAGGCGACGCAGCGAAGGCACGTTGCGGGTATTGCGGTTGAACCCGCCGCCCCAACTGAGCCGGACGCCGTTATCGGTCAGGGTATGTTCGCCGCCGAGGCGGGTAGTGAGCAGGTGATTTTCGGTATATTCAATCGAAGTGGCTTTTTCATTGCGCACCTGCTCGTAGTTGGTCACAAAGCGGTCGTTGACGATGTTGTCGGTGTTGGTAGAATATGTACCCTGAAGGATCAACTTGTGCTTGTTGTTGAACTTGACAGCCGTATTCAACAGCGTTCCCCACAACACATTGTTCTTGAACTGGCGATCGTTGAAATCGGAGAGTTTTGACTGCAGGTCATACTCCGAGCGGCTGGCATCCTGCACCCGGTTGTTGTTGCTGTACGACAAGGCCACTGTGGTACCCCACTGCACCTTTTTCGCCGGGTCGCTGACGAGGCCTGCGGCCACCTGAAGTGATGTATTGGGCATCGCGCTGCTTTTCTCCGTAATTGCCCAATCATTGGCAACAGTCTTGGAAAATGCAATCCGCTCGTCCTTGGTGGCGGTTTTAAAATCGTTGGTGGCCGGGAATGCAGAGGGCAGATCGCGCGAACCATCGTCGATACCAAGCCAGTCGGTGCCGCCGCCTGGGGCCGACAGGTGCGGCTTGAACGTGGTAATATTGTTAAATCCTGAACTGAGGGATACACTCAGGTAGTTTTCTTCCGGAATATCCCTCGTATTGATGATAATGGCGCCGCCGGCAAATTCGCCCGGCAGGTCAGCACTGGCTGTTTTCATCACCACCAGGTTGTCGAGCATAGCCGAGGGAAAGAGATCGAAAGAGAATGCCTTGCGGTCCGGCTCGGTGCTGGAGAGCAGTGCGCCGTTCAAAAGGGCAATATTATAGCGGTCGTTCAGGCCGCGGATAATGGCAAATTTGTTGTCCTGGATGCTGGCGCCGCTCACCCGGCGGATAACGTCGCCGGTGGTACGGTCCGGTGTCCGCTTGATGCTTTCGGCGCTGATGCCATCGGCAATCATTGGGCTCGTCTTTTGAAGGATCGTGAGCGCGCTCATGCTTTCCCGGCTGGCCTTGGCGACCACAATTACCTCGGCAATCGTCTGGGCGGAGTATTCTTCCATGGAAATATCCAGCGTGGTAGCTTGTCCGTTACGAACCTCTATGCCACTGATTTCCTTGGTCTGGTATCCGGTATAGTTGATGGTGATGGTGTGCGTCCCGACAGGAACGTTAGCGATCATGAAGTTTCCGTCGAGGTCGGTAACGGCGCCGCCACTGCCGTCCTGCAAACGAATCGAAGCGCCGATCAGGGCTTCAGCAAGTTTTGCATCGATAATTTTTCCTGTAATGGAGCCTTTCTGTGCAGAAAGGAATAGCGGGAACAAGCACAATAGTGCGAAAAGGTAGGGAGTGCGTTTCATAAACGAGATACAGATTTTACTCCGCAAAGGTCTGTCAGACACACTCCAAGGGACGAAAAACGGACTTTAAGTTAGTGTTAAGTTTGCGATATCCCCCTTTACCCAAAAGGAACGGTGCAGAAAGTCTTCCGACCCTCCGCACCGTTTATATATCATGACTTGCCTGAAGGACTGCGTTACAGCATGCCCTTCACCAGATCGGCAAAGGCGGCCACACTCAGCGCGCCCTGATCGCCCTCGCCCTGCCGGCGCACCGATACGGTACCCGACTCCTGTTCCTTTTCACCGACGATGAGCAGGAAAGGAATACGTTTGAGTTCGTTATCGCGGATTTTCCGGCCAATCGTCTCGTTGCGGTCGTCAACAAACCCGCGCAAGTCGTCGGCTTCGAGCTGCTGCTTCACCTGGTAGGAATATTCCACGAACTTGTCTGATACCGGAAGTATGGCAAACTGTTCGGGTGAAAGCCAGAGTGGAAACTTGCCGGCACAATGCTCAATCAACACACCCGTAAATCGCTCCATAGAGCCGAACGGCGCGCGGTGGATCATGACCGGGCGATGCGGCTGGTTGTCGGCGCCCACATACGTGAGATCAAAACGTTCGGGCAGGTTATAATCGACCTGAATAGTGCCGAGCTGCCAGGAGCGGCCCAGTGCATCGCGCACCATAAAGTCGAGTTTCGGGCCGTAGAAAGCCGCCTCGCCGAGTTCCGTCACCGTGTTTAGCCCTGCTTCCGCAGCCGCTTCGATGATGGCCTGTTCGGCCTTTTGCCAGTTTTCATCCGTGCCGATATATTTCTGCTTGTTGTCCGGATCACGCAGGCTGATCTGGGCGGTGAATTTGTCGAAACCCAGTTTGGCCAGCACAAAGCGGGTGAGATCGAGTACTGCAAGAAACTCGTCTTTTATCTGGTCTTCAGTGCAAAAGATATGCGCATCATCCTGCGTGAAGCCGCGCACCCGCGTGAGGCCGTGCAATTCGCCCGACATCTCGTAGCGGTACACCGTACCGAACTCTGCAAAGCGCAGCGGCAACTCGCGGTAGGAACGCGGGCGATGGCCGTAAATCTCGCAGTGGTGCGGGCAGTTCATGGGCTTGAGCAAAAACTCTTCGTCAACATCGGGCGTCAGGATGGGCTGGAAGGAATCCTTGCCGTATTTTTCCCAGTGACCCGAGGTTACGTATAGTTTCTTCGAACCGATATGCGGGGTAATGACGGGCTGGTAGCCGCGTTTGAGTTGTTCTTTTTTCAAAAAATCCTCCAGGCGCTGGCGCAGGGCCGTGCCTTTGGGCAGCCACAAGGGCAGACCCTGGCCGACTTTTTCGGAAAACATGAACAGTTCGAGCTCGGCGCCAAGTTTGCGGTGGTCGCGTTTCTTGGCCTCTTCCAGCATGTGCAGGTATTCCTCCAGTTCCTTCTGCTTCGGGAAAGTGATGGCGTACACACGCGTCAGTTGTTTGCGTTTCTCATCGCCGCGCCAGTAGGCGCCGGCAAGGTTGAGGATTTTGATGGCCTTGATCGGCTCGGTTGACGGGATGTGCGGGCCTTTACACAGATCGGTAAAATTGCCTTGCTGATAAAACGTGATTTGTCCGTCTTCAAGCCCTTCAATCAGTTCGAGTTTGTATTCGTCGCCCTTTTCAGTGAAATACTTCACGGCGTCGGCCTTGCTGACCTCCCGTCGCTGGTATTCGCTTTTGTTGCGCGCCAGTTCGAGCATTTTCTGTTCGATCTTCGGCAGATCAGCAGCGGTGAGCATTCGGTCGCCCGTGTCCACATCGTAGTAAAAGCCGTTCTCGATTGGCGGTCCGATGCCGAATTTGATGCCCGGGTACAGGGATTCGAGCGCTTCGGCCAGAAGGTGCGCAGAGGAGTGCCAGAAGGTGTTTTTCCCTTCTTTGTCTTCCCATTTGTAAAAAACAATGCGCGCATCTTCATTGATCGGGCGCATCAGGTCGCGCACCTCGCCGTTGACGCCTGCTGCCAGGACGACACGGGCAAGGCCCTCGCTGATGGATTTGGCCACATCCATCGCAGTTGTTCCGGCGGCATACTGACGAATGTTGCCGTCGGGAAAAGTAATATTGATCATAAAAAAATTGTTTTAGCCCACCCAAACGAAAGGCAGGTGCCCGTGCGCCATACGAACGGCGGGGGCGGTTTGTGAAAAATGAGGCGCAAAGGTAGGGGGGAATGATGAATGATAAATGGTAAATGCGGAATTAACGCGATGGCAGGAAGAAATGCACGCCGTTTTTATCGACCTGTCCCCGGTGCTCTATCTGTTCCGGCGGCCCATTTTCCGGGTAAAGGAGATCACTGCCCAGCGGCATCGAAGGGCGTGGAGCATTTCGCCCGATGCAAAAACAGCGACCCCGGATACGAGCATTACGTTGTGGGTGATCTGTGCCGCGCGGTACCATTCTTCGAAAAACGGTTTTACCACAAAGATTTCCAGAGCGATGACAACAGCCGACAATAATACAAGGGCAACCGTCGCTGCGCGTGTTTTGGACAACCAGGACGGTTTTCGGCGCAGGAGGCATTTTTCCAGAAAACGGCGAAAAAGTGGCTGGTTCGGATATATCTTGATCAGTTCACGCAGCACGTGTTCAGACCGGGCATATTCGTCTAGGTTGTACAAGGAAGCAGCCTTCTGGAACAATATGGTGGCATATAGATCCTCTCCGCCCCAGGTTTCGATATTCTGCATGATGATCAGCTCCAGCAGGTGGTCGCACATCACCACATTGCGGCCGTGGTGCCCGGTCTGAAATAAAGCATTGGTGTATACCAGGGTGCAATCGAAATATTCCTCAAAATCCAGCGAGCTGATGCCATCCTCAAATTGCTCGTAATACCGGATAATCCCGTTATGGTCGTTGCCATCGAGAGCCTTAAAATTCCTGTACAGTCGCAGGCGGTTGGCAGGCAGGAAATTCATCGTATCGGGAGCTGGTCGCTAAGTTAACGCTCTTTCGTCTGAACGGCAAAAACGGGGTAATGGTTGCTTGTTGCGCCAAATTTTATTGCAGCAGATTCGGCTAAAAAAAACAGATCAACGCAAGGGGGCATGATGCCTGAGTCTGCGTTGATCTGCTGGTAATTTTGGTGACTGAATATTACTAGTTTCGCCTTACCGCGACGGGCATGGAATCGTCATAATCGCCGGTCAGCACGGGTGTCTGGACGTTGGCCGTATATTCACGGACCTTGGCATACACATATTTATACAGTTCCCTGATGGTCACCAGATAGTCGTTGTTAGAGTCGGCAGCGCCTTTGAGGCCTTGCAGAACATAGTAGGTGAAAACACCCTGGCGCAACCCGTGGTCTTCAAGCGAGAGTTCTTCCGCTTTCGACGACATCAGCAGGGCTACGCCGCCGCTGGCATCTTCAAAGGCCTGGTAATACCGCTTAAGCGATACTTCTGCCGGACCTTTTGCCGCCAGCGCGCCACCGCCGTAGTTCAGGGAGCCGCTGTGGCAGGCATCGGCAATGCACAATTTATGCTTGGCCTTGCTTTCATTGAACACCTGTTTGATTTCTTCGTGGCGGAGCTTGTTGTTGTATCCGTCATAATCGACGGGCAGGAAGCATCCCTCCAGGCCGTGGCCGCTGAAGTAGAGCAACACCACATCATTTTCGTCGGCGCGCAGGAAGTACTCGCGCATCTTCTTAAGAATGTTTGCCCGGGTGGCATCTTCATCGATGAGCAGTGCCATCTGATTGTCGGGCAGGGCGCCGCCTTCCACACTGCCGAGGAACGAATAGAAGCGGTAAGCGTCGTCGTCGGTAAATTTGAGCGAAGGCATGGAAGTATAACGCCCGACGCCAACCACAACCGCCCATATCTTCACATTTTTGGTATTCTCCATGCGCACCGGATCAGCCGGCACCTGTTCATCGGAGTCCAGCTCTTTTACAGCGGCGCCATTGACCCAAACCGCGCCGTACACACGGCCGCTGGAGAAATACATGATACCTTCTCCGTTGGGCGCATTGTTGACCCACTCGCCTTCATAGCGGTTGCCGTCGGCGTAGTAGCAAGTCCCTTTCCCGTTGGGGTAGCCGTTTTTGAACTCCCCGATCCAGCGTGATCCGTCGGGATAGTCGTAATATCCTTTTCCTGAAGTACAAGAGATATTGCTGCAGTTGCGCAGACCGGTCACATCGGGCTTGGTGGAAGCAGGTTTGTTGCCCGAGGGCTTGTTTTGGGTCTTCTGCTTGTCGTTGGATGCGGTGGAACTGGTCGTATTGATCAGTTTACCCAACGCCCAGGTGCCCTGGGTGACATTCCCGTTGGGGTCAATGAATTTTCCCTGGCCGTTTTTGCGGTTCTGTTTCCAGCCCCCGGTGTAATAGGCCCCGTCGGGATAGTACATCGTGCCCTGGCCTTCAAATTTGCCATTTTTAAAATCGCCTTCATAGCGCTCTTTTGTTTTCCAGTAGTACTTGCCCTTGCCGTTGGGCTGGTCGCTAACCCAATTACCGACATACTTGTCGCCATTTGAGTAGACCATGGTACCTTCGCCGTTCATTCTATTGTACTTGAACTGGCCTTCATAAACGTTGTTGTTGGAATAAACCAACTTTCCATTGCCCTGACGCTGACCATTGGAGAATTGGCCTGTGTAAACGGAACCGGAACTGTAGCGGTATTTTCCGGTACCGGACTGGCAGTTGCCGCTCAGGCATTGAGCGGAAAGATTTGTGGGAATGAGTGCTGCTACTGACACAATGGCCGGCAAAAGCAGGCGGACGAAAAGATTAAGACCCTTCATGTTTCTGACAGGATTTGATAACATTTACAAAAAAGTGTGGGTAAAACGAAGGGTGCAAGCAGTCTGTTGAATTGATTAAACTCGGCAAAAAAACCGGGTTCTTGAATCGTGAAAATTATGCCTCACCCAACGAAAAAAAAAAAAACACATTTTGACCAATAGGCTGAGATCGGAATATGCTTTCTTATTGAC
>ERZ724507.169-NODE-169-length-28569-cov-7.931332_pt1 | contig 28569 bp, 31 predicted proteins | sample MGYA00376040_ERZ724507 | MGnify/ENA primary metagenome ERZ724507 (study PRJEB28724, sample SAMN07190883) | activated sludge metagenome | isolation source: activated sludge of sewage treatment plant in Hong Hong | place: Hong Kong | collected 2016-03-17 ...
CCGTAAGCTGGGTTTCGGGCGGCGACCACCGCATGGCCATGCTCGCCACCGGCGCGTTCTTCGTCGCCGGACTCCTTATCCTGGCCGGCGTCGATCCCGAAAGAGGCCGGCGCGCCGCCGAGGCCGGCTGACCGGGTCGACGCGGCCTGTCGCGGTCGACGCCGGATTCAGGGCGAATTTCAGCCGGCGGCGTGGCCGGCAGCGCCTGGGCGGTGACGCCGACGGTCAGCGTGTAGCTGGCCCAATTCATCGCCGCGCGCGGCATTGCGCATCAGATATCTGCGCGAGACGGGCCGTCGTCGCGCACGATCGCTGCTGGCGATTTGTCCCGTCTCGTCGCACGATCCCGACCTCAAGCAAGCGACCCCGGGCGCGACGACGGTCGCCGGGTCAGGCGATTTGCAACCGCGCCAGTGATGCAAGTGCATCACCACCGCCAATTTCCGGAACGATGTCGAGTTCGAGCGTGGTGACTCCGGGAAGATCGACCTTATGGTCTTCCGTTTCGGCGGTCGCGCCAGCAGGGTCGAAGTTCCATTGCTGCCGCACGATTTCCCGGAAAGATTGTCCGCCATCGGCAGACCAGCGCAAGACATACTCCTGAGTGCGCCGGACCGATGACTCGACGAAATTCAGGCGTATGCAACGGATTCGCTGCGGATTGGAAAAAAGCAGCCGGATACATTGCTTTCCCGGCCCAGCGGCGCGCCATCCGACTCCGGTTCCCGGCAGCAATGCAGACTCGATGGGGTGCAGCGCATCCTCCGAGGTAATTTCCACCTCGGCCAGATGTTCCAGGTCCAGCCAGTCGCGATCCAGGTGGCGTTGGTCTTGTCGGATGGGGGTAATCAATCGTTTTCGCATTTTCGTGCATCCTTATGGTTCGGGTGCGGTGCTATTCGGCCTGCCGCCGCGTCAGGAAGATCCTGTCTGGTCAGACTGCAACGCTGCCTGATTGGCTCCTGGCATCAGCAGCCCTTCAGAAGCTCGGATTTTCGAAATCCACGTGATGCCACGGCTTCACGCGCAGGATCATTGCCTGATCGTTATCGGGACCAATTTGTAAGTGATGCCGCGCACCACTCCATAGGTGCTTGGCGCCGCTGAGCAGATCCTCGACCACGAAGTTGTCCTGTTCGGTCAATCCCAGATCATGCAGGGGAATCTCGATGTCGGTGCCATGGGCATCGAATGGATCCAAATTGACGGCAATGAGAATGATGTTGGCGCGATCCGCCGATACCTTGCCGTAGAACAAGATATTGTCATTGCTGGCGTTGTAGAAGCGCAGGTTGGTCAACTCCTGCATGGCCGGGTTCTCGCGCCGGATGCGGTTGACCTTGGCGATCAGCTCCTTGATGTTGCCCGGCCGATCCCAGTCCCAGACCTTGTATTCGTACTTCTCGGAATGAAGATATTCCTCCTTGCCAGGCACGGCAGCGGCTTCGCATAGCTCGTAACCGTTGTAGATGCCATACACGCTGGAAAGCGTGGCGGCCAGCACGAAACGGGTGGCGAAGCCCGGGCGGCCGCTGCCTTGCAGGTATTCCGGCAGGATATCTGGGGTCGACGGGAAAAAGTTGGGGCGCATGTACTCGGCGACCGGCGATTGCGTCAATTCGGTCAGGTACTCGGTGATTTCATGTTTGAAGTTGCGCCATGTGAAATAGGTGTAGGACTGACTGAAGCCCACCTTGGCCAGAATGCGCATCATCGGCGGGCGGGTAAAAGCCTCGGCCAGGAAGATCACATCGGGGTGGTCGCGCCTGATTTCGCGGATCAGCCATTCCCAGAATGGCACTGGTTTGGTGTGCGGATTGTCGACACGGAAAATTTTCACGCCAAGTTCGACCCAGAACAGCACGGAGTGCAATATCTCGTGCCACAGGCCCTCCTGGTCGCCGGTATAGAAATCGACGTTAACGATGTCCTGATATTTCTTCGGCGGGTTCTCGGCATATTTGATCGTGCCGTCCGGGCGAAACTTGAACCAGTCGGGATGCTGCTGGATCCACGGGTGATCCGGCGCACACTGGATGGCGAAATCGAGCGCTACTTCCATGCCATGGTCAGCCGCTACGGCGACAAAGTGCCGAAAATCGTCAATGGTGCCCAGATCCTTGTGCAATGCGGTATGTCCGCCCTCGTCGGAACCGATGGCATAAGGGCTGCCAGGATCGTTAGGGCCGGCGTTCAGGGTATTGTCGGGCCCCTTGCGATGCTTCTTGCCGATCGGATGCACGGGGACGAAATAGATGACATCAAAGCCGAGGTCGCGAATCTCCGGCAGCCGACATTCGCAATCCTTCAGGGTGGCATGCCGTCCCGGCACCTTGCCTTGGGAGCGGTGGAACATTTCGTACCAGCTGGCATAACGCGCGCCAACACGGTCAACGAAGACTTCCAGTTCGAGATCGTAGCGGCTGGCGGTACCCCGATCCGGCCAGCGCGCCATGGTTTCGCTCAACTGCGTCGCTTGCAGCAGCGTGCAACGCTCCTTATAGTCGGCCGTGGCGAAGCGTTCCTGCGTCTTCTTAAAGTAGCGTTTATCTTCGCCTGTGGCGCGCCCTGCTGCGTCCTCGACCAGGCCGCAGCCCTCGATCAGTTCGAGCGAGACATCCACGCCGGCCGCCAGCTTCTTGTGCACCTCGTCGCGCCAGCTTTCGAAAACGTCGCTCCATGCCTCGACGGTATAGACGTAGCCAGTATTCTCGGTCAGCACGACACTTCCCTGCCAACGGTCGAGGCCGTGATTGATGCAGGTCATGGGCACTTCGCGCCAGTTCTTTTCGTTGCGCTGGCGCACCATCAACATGACCGTGAGCTTGTCATGGCCTTCCTTGAACACATCGGCCGACACGACGAGTTCATCGCCGACCTCGCGCTTGATGGCGAAGCGCCCGCCGTCCACTTCCGGAGATACGTTCAGAATGACCACGGGGCGGCTCCTGAGGCCGGCCGTCAAGGCTTTCCCCACTGTCTCCGCCTTGTGATGCGGCGTTTTGTAACCGGCTTCACCTGAATTGGTCGTGGCCATGGGAATCTCCCTATTACTATTCAATAATTGACAAAAATGCGCGCCGCACCGGGCGCCAATCGAAAACTCTCGCCTGCCGCGATGCCCGTGCCATCGTTGCCGGGAGTTACTTCGCGCGCCGCGAATGCGGCGTCATCTATCGCGACAATGCGGGCATCGCGACCATGATGCAGATCGGTATTGAATACCGAGAGAACCCATGCTGGCCCCGCATGTGCGCGGCGTAGCAGGCAGACCACGGCTGGGTCGCCGCCGTCGATCTGGTTTTGCGGCCCTTCCTCATTGAGGATCGGTATGCCAGCGCGCATGCGGTTAACTTCGGCAATGTAGCCGCTGATGTCGAACAGCGGCGTTTCCCAGTGCTCCGGGCGGGTATGCACAACGTCGAGTCGACCGCGAAAGCCGTATTCGAAACCGACCGGCATCATCACGCCGGTCGAAAACACGGCGGTAAACATGTAGCGCATGCGGTAGGCGCGCTCGATCAATACTGGATCGTGCAGCCCCTCCCGTTCCAGATCCGCTGCCACGCGCTCGGTGTCGTGACTTTCCGGGAAGGCAACCGAGGGAGCGATATAACGAAACGAGTTGTATTGCTCAAGCAGCCAGGGCGAACGGAAATCCCACCACTTGGCGCTGTTGAACAGATAGTCGAAGCCGGCTGAATGCAGGGCTGCGATCTGGTCCAGACGGCAGCCCAGGGTTTCGGCGAAGAAGGTGGCGTCATTGCGCTTGAAGCGCGCGAAGGAGATCAGTTGCGACCATATCCCGGCCGGCACCAGGTAAGCGGCATCGCAACGGAAGCCGCGAATTCCGCAATCGAGAAAGTGCCCGATCAGTTGGCCGTAATAACTTACCAAGCCTGCCCGGTGGGCGCGTCGGTGGTAATCGATCTCGGCCAGATCGCCCCAGACAGTGACCTTGCCCGGGTCGTCAGGGTCGACGGCGCGCGGCGAACGCAGGGAGCCGTCGGCTTCGTGCATGAACCATTCGGGATGTTGCTCGGCCAGCAGCGAATCCTTGGACGTGTGATTGATGACCAGATCCATGATGACCCCCAGGCCATGCTCGCCTGCTTTCCAGCAGAATGACTTGAGCAGGTCTTCCAGGCTGTGCTCGCCATCCCACATCCGGTCATGGATGCGGTAGTAGTCCTTGACCGCATACAGGCTGCCGGAAAAGCCGGGGTAGTGAAACGGATTGAGGTAGACCCAATCGAAGCCCATGGCGGCGATGCGCGGCAGGTGGTCCTCCCACTGGCGCACCGAGCCGCAAAGCAGCGGAAACAGGTTGTAGATGCGCGGACCGTCGGTCACGGCCGGGTTCTCCGGCCAACGCAATGCCCCCAGGCGCGGCTGGACCTTCCCCCTCGACCCTTCACTCTCACTGGCTCCGAGGCAGGCTCTTGTACAAGGCCAGAGTCTTCTCGGCGATACTGCGCCAGGAATAGTTGTCCAGTACTCGCTTGCGGCCCGCAACACCCATCCTGGTACGCAGTTCGGGATCGCGCACCAAGCGATTGATGCCTTCGGCCAGAGCAGTGGAGAAACCCTCGGGGTCCATTGGATCGTGCGGCATGGTGGGCGATATCCCGGCGTCGATCAACAGTCCGGTTTCGCCATCCACCACCACTTCCGCGATGCCGCCGACCTTGCTGCCGACTACCGCCGTATTGCAGGCCATGGCTTCCAGATTGATGATGCCGAAGGGTTCGTAGATTGACGGGCAGCAGAACACCGCAGCCTGGGAATACAGGGCGATGGTGGTGGGGCGGCTGACCATTTCGGCAATCCAGACGATGCCCGCGCGGTGCTTCTTCAGTTCGGCGATGATGGCTTCCAGCTCCTTCTGCAACTCGGGCGTATCCGAGTCGCCGGCACAAAGCACCACCTGGGTCTCCGGGTCAAGTTGCGGAATCGCCTGCAACAGGTACAACAGCCCTTTTTGCCGGGTCATGCGCCCGACGAACAGGACGTAGGGTTTCGCCGGGTCGATACCGTATCTGGCGAGAACCGATGGGTCCACCGTCCGCTTGTATTCGTCGGTATCGATGCCGTTGGGGATCACCGGAACCTTTGCCGGATCGACGTCGAAGAGCCGCAGGATGTCGTCGCGGGTGCTGCTGGAGACGGCCACCACGGCATCCGCCATCTCCAGAGCGGTCTTCTCCACCCAGCTCGAGAGGTCATAGCCGCGGCCGATCTGCTCGCGCTTCCAGGGCCGCAGGGGCTCCAGCGAGTGAACGGTAATGACCAGCGGAATGCCGTAGAGCAATTTGGCCAGGATGCCGCCGAAGTGGGCGTACCAGGTGTGGCAGTGAACGACGTCGGCGGCGATGCCGTGGGTATTGAAGGCAAGGCAGGTGGCGAGCGCCTTCAAGGGTGAAACCAGTTCCTTGCTGCACGCATAGCCGGAGGCGTCGAGCTTGGTGCCCAGAACCCTTAGATGATCCTTGCTGAAGTCCTGCTCCTGAAAACTGCGCACCTCGACCGGCGTCAGCCTCGACAGTTCACGCGACAGATACTCCACATGCACACCCGCTCCACCGTAGATGTTCGGCGGAAACTCGTTGGTCATCAACAGCACGCGCATTTCAACTAGCCCTTGTGTTTGTCTATGCAAGACGCCGCGATAAAGCCATTCTTCGTGGCCTACCGTTGCTCGGGACGGGAGGCGAACGGCAGTCCACGAGAACGTGGACAATTATATCTTGCAAGGAGGGACTTGCTGCGCGGCTTCCATTTCGCGCAATCGCAGTCGCGCGCGAATTCCAGATAGCGGACGATGGTGGCGTTGAAGCGCTCACCCGGAATCAGCAGTTGGTTGCCCGGCGGATATCCACTGCCGGCTGCACCAACGCAGTAACCGCTGCGCGGAGCGGCGAGTTGGGCACCAGCACCCCGCCCCACAGGGATTCCTGTTGGTCATAGTAGCTATGACGCTGTTTGCGTGGCGACGGGATCAGTGCCGCAAGACGGTCGAGCAATTGCATTGGCGTCAGCATCAGACTGACGCTTCCTCCCGGACAGGGGCTTCATGCTCTCTGACACCAGATGTTCGGGATCGGCGGCCCCAGGTCACCCCGTCTCGCCCAACCGTTCCAGCGCAAAGGCCGGACGGGCGCAATACCGCAACAGCCGTTCCAGACCCTCGCGCTCGTGCGCCTCGACGCGCACCTCGGCATCGACCGAGAAGCCGCCGCCGTGCTCCCTCTCGGCCATCATTTACGAGTCGTCTGCCGACCCCGGTCCTGCCGACCGCCACCCTGCGGTGGACGGTATCGGCTGGTCGGCGTTCTCGCTTCTGGTTGAGCGCTCGCCGTTATCCGTCCATGCGCTTGGCGGTCTGCCGCCGGAGATGCTCGAAACGGCGGGGAAGCGCGGCGGACACGGCATCGCGTTGATGCGTGGCTGGCGATAAATCCATCAGTGGGTTTCCCGGCGATCCTGCGGGAAGTGTCCTTCCATGCTGAGAATCTGCACGCTGCGTGCCGCCACCGGCGTCGTTTTCTCGCGCAGGTGGATGGTGAAGGGTACAGGAGCGCTGCTGTCGCAAACTTGTTGCCAGGCGCCTGTCGGTAGCAGGAAGGAGACTGGGAGGTCATCGCGGTTGATCAGATAAAGCAAGGTTTCGCCGTCCCGCGCGCTACCTGCGGCTGGCAGGTCGGGGGCGAGCTGAAGACCGAAGGCACCAAGTTTTTTCGACTCCCAGTCGGCGTGGCGCATCGGTCTGCCCGCGGGATGCCACCAGACCGCATCGGGCCGCCCACCGACAGTCACCGCGCCGGTCAGCCAACGGCGTCGCCGCAGCTGCGGGAAACGCCGGCGCAAGCCGATCAGACCGGCGACGAAGTCGATCAAACCGGCATCGGCGTTTTTCCAGTCGAGCCAGGTCAGCGCATTGTCCTGGCAGTAGGCATTGTTGTTGCCGGCCTGCGTGCGTCCGAACTCATCGCCACCCAGCAGCATCGGCACCCCCTGAGACAACATCAGCGTGGCGAGAAGTGCGCGCTGCAGTCGCCGGCGTTTTTCGAGGACTGCCGGATCGTGGCTCTCGCCTTCCTCGCCGCAGTTCCAGGACGAGTTGTGGCCGTGGCCGTCGCGATTGTCCTCGCCATTGAGTTTATTGTGTTTCTTCTGGTAGCTGACGAGATCACGCAAGGTGAAGCCGTCATGCGCGGTGATGAAGTTGATTCCTGCCTGGGGCGCGCGTCCGTTGGCGCCGAAGATTTCGCTCGACCCGGCAAGCCTTTGCGCCAGTTGTCCGACGCCTGCTCCGTGCGTCAGCCAGAAGGCGCGGACGTCATTGCGGAAGCGGTCGTTCCATTCGCTCCAGCCCGGTAGAAAGCGGCCGAGGTGGTAACCATCCGGTCCGATATCCCAGGGCTCGGCGATCAGCTTGACGCGCTGCAGCAAAGGGTCCTGCCTGAGCGCGGCAAGAAAGGCGCTGTCGCGGGTGAGTGCGGCGGCGAGATCGAAGCGGAAGCCGTCGACGTGCATGACGTCAACCCAGTAGCGCAGCGCATCCCCCACCAGTTGCAGAACGCGTGGGTGGGCGAGATTCAAGGTGTTGCCGCAGCCGCTGAAGTTCTCGTAACCCGCTAGATGGCCAGGCAGCAGGCGGTAATAGCTCGAGTTGTCGATGCCGCGAAACGACAGGGTCGGGCCGTGTTCGTCGGATTCGGCGGTATGATTGAAGACCACGTCGAGAATGACTTCAAGGCCGGCGGCGTGCAAGGAACGGACCATCGTCTTGAACTCGGCAATCACCGACTGCCCACCGATCCGCGCTGCATAGCGCGGCTCCGGCGCGAAGAAGGCAAGCGAGTTGTAGCCCCAGTAATTGACAAGACCCTTGTCTACCAGGTGCCTCTCGTCGAGAAAGTGGCACACCGGCAGCAGGTTGATGGCGGTGACGCCGAGCCGCTGGAAATGTTCGATCATCGCCGATGTCGCGAGGCCGGCGTAAGTGCCGCGCAGCGCCTCGGGAACGCCGGGGTGTTGCCGGCTGCTTCCCTTGACATGTGCTTCGTAGAGAACGGTGGCCGCCAGGGGTATTGCCGGCGGTGCGTCGTCCCCCCAGTCAAATCGTTCGTCGACGACACAGGCCGTCAGGCAGTCCGCCGGGTCATGATGCTTCCCCCAGGAAAAGCGGCCGACCACTTCGCGAGCGTAGGGATCGAGCAACAGGCGTCGGGCGTCGAAGCGGTGGCCGCGCTTCGGCGCATCGGGGCCATGCACCCGGTAAGCGTAGCAGAGTCCGGGTGCCGCACCGGCAAGATAGCCGTGCCAGACATGATCGGTTGCTTCGCGCATAGGCAGCGTGCGCATCCGCGTGCCCTCGAAGATACACAATTCGACCGCTTCGGCGTGCGCTGAAAAGAGTGCAAAGTTGACGCCGTGTCCGTCCCAACTGGCGCCGAGCGGCCACGGCCGCCCAACTTCGAGCTCGGTGCTGCCGCTTACGCGATCCATTCGAGGTACAGGGCGGCGAGTGGCGGCAGCGTCAGATTCACCGACCATTCGCGGCCATGCGCCGGCACCTGCTCGGCATATACCGGCTCGAAGCCGTTGCCGACGTTGCTGCCGCCGTAATGCTCCGAGTCGGTGTTGATCCGTTCGCGATACATCCCCGACATCGGTACGCCGATCCGGTAGCCATGCCGAACGACCGGCGTGAAGTTCCCGACATAGAGGATGGCCCGGGAACGATCACGCGACCAGCGGACGAAGGCGACCACCGAACAATCGGCATCGTCGGCGGCCATCCATTCGAAACCGGCCGGCTCGAAATCGACCTGGTGCAGCGCCGGGTTGCTGCGGTAGATGCCATTGAGGTCGCGAATGAGATTGCGCACGCCGGCGTGCAGCGGAAAGTCGAGCAGCCCCCAGTCGAGTGAAGTGTCGTGATTCCACTCGTTCCACTGGCCGATCTCGCCACCCATGAACAGCAGCTTCTTGCCCGGATGCGCCCACATGTAGCCATACAGAGCGCGCAGGTTGGCAAACTTCTGCCAGTAGTCGCCGGCCATCTTGCTGATCAGCGAGCCCTTGCCGTGCACCACTTCATCGTGCGACAGCGGCAGGATGAAGTTTTCGGTGTAGGCGTACATCATTCCAAAGCTGAGCTGATTGTGGTGATAGCGGCGATGCACCGGGTCCTTGGTCATGTAATCGAGAACGTCGTGCATCCAGCCCATGTTCCACTTGTAGTGGAAACCGAGGCCACCCATCTCGGGTGGGCGGCTGACCATCGGCCAGGCGGTCGATTCCTCGGCATAGGTGGAGGCGCTGGGGTGCTCCTGGCCAAGAACCTCGTTCATGCGGCGCAGGAAAGCGACGGCCTCGAGGTTCTCGCGGCCGCCATGCACGTTCGGTAGCCATTGCCCCTCTTCGCGGCTGTAGTCGCGGTAGAGCATCGAGGCGACGGCATCCACGCGCAGGCCATCGATGCCATAGCGTTCGATCCAGAAGAGCGCGTTGCCGATCAGGTAGTTGCTGACTTCGCGGCGGCCAAAGTTGTAGATCAGGGTGCCCCAGTCCTGATGCATGCCCTCACGCGGATCGGCGTGCTCGTACAGCGCTGTGCCGTCGAAGCGACCGAGACCGTGTTCGTCGGTCGGGAAATGCGCTGGCACCCAGTCGACGATGACGCGCAGTCCGGCGTCATGACAGGAATGGATGAAGTTGCGGAAACCGGTCGGGTTGCCATGGCGGGCGGTAGGGGAGTATAGCCCCAGCGGCTGGTAGCCCCAGGAGCCATCGAAGGGGTGCTCGGAAATCGGCAGCAATTCGAGATGCGTGAAGCCGAGGTCGACCACGTAAGGAATCAGGGTTTCGCTTAGCCGCTGCCAGTCCGGAAAGCCGCCATCGTCGGCACGCCGCCAGGAGGCCAGATGCACCTCGTAGACCGACAACGGTGCGCCCAGCTCGTCTCCGGCCGCTACCGGCGTGGGTTCCACGGGTTCCGGCAGGTCGCAGACCATCGACGCCGTCGACGGACGCATTTCGGCCTGGAAGCCATAGGGATCGGATTTGAGCGGCAGCAGATAGCCATCGCGCGCGCGAATTTCGTATTTGTAGTGCGCGCCGGCGCCCACTCCCGGCAGAAAGATTTCCCAGACCCCGCATTCCCGGCGCAGGCGCATCGGGTGGCGACGACCGTCCCAAGTATTGAAATCGCCGACGACACTGACCCGCTGCGCGTCCGGTGCCCAGACGGCGAAGGCGGTACCCGGCACCCCATCGATCTCGCACAGGTGGGCACCGAGACGTTCGAAGGGCCGCAGGTGCGAGCCTTCGGCCAGCAGCCAGACGTCCATTTCACCAAGTACCGTCGGGAAGCGGTACGGGTCATCGGTTTCCTGGACTCCTTCTTGCCAGACAATCCGCAGGCGGTAGGGAAAACTGCGGCGGCGGCGCGGCATCAGCCCTTCGAAAAAGCCTTCGACTTCCTCGATCTCGATGTGCGTCAGTTCGGCAACCCGCTTTCCAGTCTTGGCCTCAAGGACAGTCACCGAGAGCGCCCCTGGTTGCAGACTGCGAACCCACAGCCCACCGTCGGCATCGGTGTGCATTCCGAGGACCGCATAAGGGTCACCGTGTTCTGCCCGGCAAAGGGCGATGATCTCAGCATGGTCAAGCATTTGCGACTTCCTTACTTAAAGTGTGTGAATCTTCCAGGTATCGTTGGCATAGTCAGCGATCATTCGATCAGCCGAGATGGAACCCATCCCGGCGACATTAGGAATTGCTTTGCACTGCCACCCGGCAGGCGTCAGATAGTGGGCGTCGACGGGCACCTGGGTGGCGATATAGTCCGCGTAGTCGGCGAGTAGCAGGTAGTGCTTCCCATGGTGAACCAGGTAGTTAAAGATATCATGATAGCGCGAGCGTTCGCCGGGTGAGAAGAAGCCGCTATCGATCCGGTCGAGCACCTCCTTGACGCCGGCGTCGTTCCGGTAAAAATCCGTCGGCTGATAGCCGACCTGTCGGATGGCGCTGACCTGCGCGGAGTTGTTGCTGAAAATGAAAATGTGCTCGGCAAAGGATAGGAATTCCAGCGCCACTTTTTGCAGTGTCTCGCGCGTTTCGGTCGTGGTCAATCTTGAAAGTGGTTCTGGGTCGCCGCCAATCGCGCCGGCCTGTGCATGGGCGCCAGCCAATCGGCCGGCCGCGCGCTGGTCGGCTACCTGAGCCCGGAGGCGCAGCAGGCCGAATTTTTTGGCCTGCGGGGCGTCGCCGTGAAGCTGTCGTCGATTTTCGGTCCGTTGACCTACGGCGCGGTAAGCTGGGTTTCGGGCGGCGACCACCGCCTGGCCATGCTCGCCACCGGCGCGTTTTTCGTCGCCGGACTCGTCATCCTCGCCGGCATCGACCCCGAACGGGGCCGGCGCACCGCCGAGGCCGGCTGACCGGGTCGACGCGGCCTGTTGCGGTCGACGCCGGATTCAGGGCAAATTTCAACCGCCGGTGACGAGCGCCTCCGGAATCTCGAAGCGTTCGTCGCCGCCGAAACGGACGATGGTGAAATCCCGACGGCGCTCAAACACCGGTGGCTCCGGCGAATCCCCTGCGACCACCTCGTGTCTGACGAACAGGATTCGCCGCTTCATTCCCTCGCCCCAGCGCACCTCGACCGTCGCGGTCCCGTCGAAGCCGCGCCGGATGACGAAGGCGTCGCACTCCTTGACCGTCGGCGCGAACGGCACCCTGCAGACGACCTTCGCCGAGGCATGGAAAGGCGTGCCGGGAATTAGCGCATCCTCCGCCGCCGGCGTGGGCGCCAGCGCCTGGCCACTGACCTCAAGGGTCAACGCGTACCGGGCCGATTCATTGCGGCGCGCGGCGCTACGCATCAAATAGACACGGATGGCGTAGTCGCCATCGGTCGGCAGAACTCCAGAGAAACGGTTGCCGGACATGCTGCCGACGAACATCGCGACATCGCCGCTGCCCGGCGGGAGGATGTTGAAATAATTGGCGCCGTTGCCGGTCTTCATCTCGACGCTCAAGGTCTGCCCGGCACCGGCGCGTACCTGGTAGTCGACGTAATGATAGCCCTTGGCCTGACCCTTGATGACCGTCGAGGTCGCGCCCTTGGCGAAGTGGACGCGCTCGCTGCGGCGATCCGGGTCGGCGGAGGCTACGGCACCCGCGACTGGCTGGACTAAGAGCAGTGCGGCGGCGATTGCTGTGAGGGTTCTGTTCATTTCAGCATTTCCATTCCATGCGCCAGTTCCGTGCCTAGGCTGCAACAACGGCAGTCGAAACCAATAGACTCCATTCGCCAAACTCTCGAGGCGCTCGTTACTAAACTGCCAATATTCCGAGATGCGATCAACAGTACCGGCTGCCTTGGCACGGCTTGTCCAAGTATGATCTTCATTCAATATTGTATCGCCACCTCCCCCAGCGGCAGCCTTCAACCTCTCTGGCACTTCAATAGGTCTAGCCAGATACACACTTGGAAGCTGTGCGAAAGCAACTCCCTTAAACTGAACGAAGCACATGACGGTATCGCTTGCGTGCTCTGCCAGCCAAAGATCTGCCGCTCGATAATGGTTGCGGTCTTTCATATACGACTGTGTGAGTCCCCAAACACCATCTTGGCTGATTTTTACTGAAACCTTCAGCATTAGGAGACCAAGTCTCGACGCAGCCCTGTGCGCGAAGGAAGAGAATTAGAGCGACTTGCTCATGCCCATCGCTTAACGTAGCGCGATAAGAGCGTGGCCCATTTTGCGCAAGGCCTCCAGACTCACCTTCGCCTTCAACTCCGGCGAATGCATCTTCTGCGTCTTTGCTTCACTCATCGCTTCTCGCTCCCTATGTTGGAGCACAGCTTAAATCACTGTCTGGATGGTCTAAAAGGGTCTGATTTCCTGGGAGCACTATACGCCTCGATCATCCCTGCACGATCAACACCAGCCTGCCACGATCGATTGCGGCTTGGAAGTGGATTGATTCCGCGGCGATCATCTGGCTCTGTTGGCTTGAAACCGCCGTCTTCGCGGGAGCATGACCACAAAACGTGGCACCTCAAGGTCTTGCTGCAATATGCCTATAGTATTCCCTGAAAACACGCGAAAACTTCCCCGGCTTATCTACCAAGGTTCCCAATCTGCGTTGTGATTTCCAGAAATTTTGGGGATTCCCCCATGCTGGCCCGGCAGGGTAAAGTACTCTCCATCGACCAACCAAACCACAGGAAACACCATGGACAATCAACATCTTAGCAAACACGCTCAGACACGCTGTCAACAGCGCGGATTGCCTCCACTTGTTCTGGATTGGCTAACGCAGTTCGGGGCCACAGAATACGACCATCAGGGCGCTGAGATTCGCTTCTTTGACAGACGCAGTCGACAGCAACTTGCGCGCTACGCAGGCAAAGTTGTTGTCGAACGCTTGGCCGGCTTGCTAGATGCATATGCTGTCGTGAGTTCCGACGGAATCATCGTGACGGTGGGTCACCGCTATAAGCGCATTACAGATCGTTGAAAGGGGCCAACATGAGATCAAAATGCGAAATCGCTTCCCGTGCAGCGTCAGCTCTGATCGAAAAACTGAAGGTTGAAAGCAGTACTTGGGAGGCTGAGGGCCGAGATGCATGGACCGCCTTGAAGCGCCTTGGTAGTAACAACCTTCCTGACGGAGACGAGATTATCATCGCACGCCGCCTCCATAAAGAGATGCCCAAGCTGAAGGAGCGCCTTAAAACGGAAAAGTTGGGGCTTGGCGAACTCTGTTTGCGTGCTGGCCTTGGAAATGAAGGTGAGTATTCCAAAGAACTCTACCGGATGACACTTTCTCCTGAGCAAGAGCCCAGCCAAGTGGGACTTAGGAAATCTGCCACCAAGTACCGCCAATTCATCGCTGCTATCGGACAGGCTACGCGAGAGAGCACAAGCTCTCTCGCGAATCGCCTACTCCTCGGAACAACATTGCATCCCTCAGATGTGAAGGATTGGACGGAGATTGAGCAGGTTCAGGTAACACTGCAAACGATGGTCGACTCGGTGGATCGTGAGTTTGGTCTATATGGACAGTTTATGGAGACTGCACGGCTGAAAGCGGCCCAGATTAAGGAGGGAGGAAATTGCTTCTGGCCCCATTACGAACTTGACCCTGATTACTATCCGATGGACGAAGATGAAATTCGCAGTTATCAGAGCGATCTAGCGCGTGCTGCGGACGCCCGATTCGCATTCTGGCGGCACCCGGTAGCGAGAAGGCGCTCTGAACAGCCTTGGTGGCTAGCAGGTGTTGGTTCGGACTGCTTGCAGGATACTGAATTCTTTTTTGTGCCGCATGCATACCTTGGGTCGATTGAATATGCGAACCTTCCTGACCATAATGGGGATTCATTGGGACACATTAAAGACTTGGACTCCCTTGCCGAAAACATCCGGAGGTGCAACGAGGAATATGGTTGGGAGCCAACCGATGCGTGGGACGAGAAAACTGAGCAGCCAATCGGGCAGACTTCTTCAGGATGGGAATGGCAGGAACATGGTTGGATTGTTATCTATCCCACCCCAGATAATCACCGACTGATGCCAATGCTTTATATCCCTTGCGAGGAAGGTGGAGCGTTCTTGTTACCTTTGGACGCGGGTAATCTGAAATTCCTGAAAAAGAACGCCTATTGGGTTGGGCGAAATGACGTTTCGACGGTGTTTGAGCGCATTAAGCAATTGATTGGGCACTTGCCCGGAACTTCTGCTGTTCTCCTTGATGGATTTCGCCGCACGGCGCCATGGCTAAGCAAGAATCCAATCTTCAAAGCCCGGGACTTACAGCAGAATGAACAGGTTCTATTACAAGAGTTTTGTAAGAAACTTTGGGGAAACACGTAAAGGGGTTCAAGAATGAAATACTGGCGACTGAACTATGGTTCTGATTCTGTGCTGGACAGGATGATTTCGGATTCAGCTGTTATCTGCTCTGACAAAGATTTCGCGCTTTCTCTATCTGTGGGAGACGGCATTGTGCTAGCACGCTTCGATGAGTGCTCACAAACTGGGCAGGTTAAAGCGATTGGCCGTGTTAACTCCATCAGCCGCCCATCCGGGAATCCGCTCGTTCAGTGGAAGCGTGTCTCTGAAACCCTGTATCCAACGGTGCAAGGCCAGAAATTTTGGCGACAGTTGAAGCCCTATTTTGGGTTCGCGACAACGGTGGCGAAACGCTATCGTCTTGAAGATATGTTCACCCGGCACCTGCCTTCGAGTCTTAAGCCGAGTCTGCCAGAGTCATCACCACTCAACGAGTCTGACACGTCAACTGGAGGATATGTCTACTTTATTCGATCGCAATACGGTTACAAAATCGGAAAAACGAAGCGGATGAAAGATCGTGCTCAGCTTTTCTCTGTCAAGCTGCCGTTTCCGATCGAAATCGTCCATTTCTCTTGGTTTGATGACTATTCTGCCGCCGAGAGGCACTTCCATCATTTGTTCAAAGATAAACGTTTGGACGGTGAATGGTTTAACCTAACCGAAGCGGACCTTAATTCAATCAAACGGATGTACCAACTGGGATCGGGTTGCACAAGCTCCATAAGCAGAGGGTTTTCTTGACGACAACCAAATCACATTCTGTTTGGTTTGCCCCGTACTGAACAGATACGTCCCAACCGCAACGAGCAAATTGTGCCGCCGCTATCGCCTCAGCTGCGGTTGCCACATGCCATTGATTCAATGCGTATCTCCCAATGAAACGACTAAAAACGAAACCCAAAGTTCAGGGAGGCCAGCTTCCGACCAATCGTATATTATGCCATTTGGCGACCGTAACGTTTCCCTCTCACGATTTCAGCAACTCCTCCCGCGACCCCAGCCAGCGTTGCAAGTGGCGCTCGGCCAGATCGGGGTGCCCGGTCAGCATGGTTTCAGCCACCCCGCGCGCCATCTCGACCAGATCGGCATCCATTTCCAGATCGACATAGCGCAGCAGCGGGACACCGCTCTGCCGGCTGCCGACGAATTCGCCGGGGCCGCGGATCTGCAAGTCCTGGCGAGCGATCTCGAAGCCGTCACTATTCTCGTAGATGATCTTCAGGCGCTGGCGGGCGACCTCGCCGAGCGGGCCGGCGTAGATGAGGACGCAGATCGACTCGTGCGCCCCGCGCCCGACACGGCCGCGCAACTGGTGCAGTTGCGACAGGCCGAAGCGTTCGGCGTGTTCGATGACCATCAGGCTGGCGTTCGGCACATCGACGCCGACCTCGATGACCGTTGTCGCCACCAGCACGTCGATCTCGCCGGCGGCGAAAGCGGCCATCACCGCCTGTTTTTCGTCGGCCTTGAGGCGACCATGCACCAGCCCCACGGTCAACCCCGAAAGTTCGGCCGAAAGCGCCTCCCAGGTCTCCTGCGCGGTCTGCAACTGCAGTGCTTCCGACTCCTCGATCAGCGGGCAGACCCAGTAGGCCTGCCGGCCTTCCCCGACGTGCTTTTTGACGAAGCCGACGACATCCTCGCGCCGGCTGTCGGCGACCAGCCGCGTCTTGACCGGGGTGCGGCCGGGCGGCAGCCCGTCGAGCACGGTGACGTCGAGGTCGGCGTAGTAGCTCATGGCCAGCGTGCGCGGGATCGGCGTCGCCGACATCATCAACTGGTGCGGGTTGCTGCCCTTCTTGCGCAGCGCCAGCCGCTGGGCGACCCCGAAACGGTGCTGTTCGTCGACGATGGCGAGGCCGAGGCGGGCAAAATCGACGCCTTCCTGGATCAGCGCATGGGTGCCGACGACCAGTTGCGCATCGGCTGCCGTCGCCGCCAGTTGCGCCCGTTTGGCTTTGCTTTTGAGGCTGCCCGAGAGCCAGGCGACGCGGACGCCGAGCGGTTCCAGCCAGTCTTTAAGTTTCAAATAGTGTTGTTCGGCGAGGATTTCGGTCGGCGCCATGAAAGCGGCCTGCCAGCCGGCCGAAATCGCCTGGCAGGCGGCGAGCGCGGCGACGATGGTCTTGCCGGCGCCGACGTCGCCCTGCAGCAGGCGCTGCATCGGGTAGGGCTGGGCGAGGTCGCCGGCAATCTCGGCCATCGCCCGCAACTGGGCGCCGGTCAGGCCGAACGACAGGCGGTCGAGCAGGCGCGCGCCGAGATCGTCGCGCGCCACCAGCACCGGTGCCCCCTTTTCGCGCCTTGCGAGGTAGGCGCGGCGCAGGGACAATTGCTGGGCCAGCACCTCGTCGAACTTGACGCGTCGCCAGGCGGGGTGGTTGCGCGCGTGCAGCGTGTCGAGATTGGTCTCCGGCGGCGGGCGATGCAGGAAGAGCAGGCTGCGCGCCAAGCCCGGCAGTTTCAGGCGCTGGCGCAGGTCGTCGGGCAGGGTGTCGGCCAGTTCTGCCGTCGCCAGCGCCTTGCCGATCAGCTTCTGCAGCGCCGAATTGGCGACGCCTGCGGTCGACGGGTAAATCGGGGTCAATTCCGTCGGCAGCGGCTCGCCCGAGGCTACCTTGTGGAAGCGCGGATGAACCATCTCGGCGCCGAAGAAGCCGCCGCGCACCTCGCCGAAGGCGCGCACGCGCGAGCCTTCGCTCAGCGCCGCCTGCTGGGTCGGGTAGGCGCTGAAGAAGCGCATGGTCAGCTCGCCGCTGTCATCGAGCGCCCGCACGACCATCTGCCGGCGCGGCCGCAACTGCACCTCGCGGGAACTGACGACGACCTCGACCTGCACCGGCTCGCCCCAGGGCGCCTGAGCCACCGGCGTGATGCGGGTTTCGTCCTCGTAGCGCAGCGGCAGGTGCACCAGCAAATCGGCCTCGCGATGGAGGCCGATCTTGGCGAGTTTCTTGCGCAGCGCCTCGGAGGCGCGGATCGGATCGGACGCCCCGCTGGCCGTCATTGGCCGCTCAGGGTCCGATGGCCATCACCGCATCGGCCTCGACCAGCGCGCCACGCGGCAGTTCCTTGACGCCGACGGCTGCGCGCGCCGGGAAGGGTTCGCTGAAGTAGCGGACCATGGTTTCATTAACCCTGGCGAAGTTGCCGAGGTCGGTCAGGAAGACGTTGAGCTTGACGATGTCGGCCAGCGAGCCGCCAGCCGCTTCGGCGACGGCCTTGAGATTTTCGAAGACGCGAACGATTTGCGCGTCGATACCGTCTACCATCTGCATGGTCGCCGGATCGAGCCCGATCTGCCCGGAGAGGTAAACGGTGTCGCCGACGCGCACGGCTTGCGAATAGGTGCCGATGGCGGCCGGGGCGTTGGGCGTGGCGATGATGGTCTTGGCCATGAGGTGCTTTCTGTGTCCGGATTGCAAAACCCTATTCTAGCCTTGGTAGCCCATGAACCCGCGCATCGAATCCCTGGAAAAACTGCTCGGCGGCCCGCGCGACGGCGCCCTGCTCCGCTTTTCGCTCGGCAACGAATACCTGAAGGCGGGCGACCCGGCCCGCGCCGGAAAATGCTTCCAGGAGGCGGTCGACCGCGACAGCCAATATTCGGCGGCGTGGAAGGCGCTCGGCAAGGCGCTGGCCGAGGCCGGCGACGCGACCGGCGCACTGGCCGCTTACGAGCGCGGCATCGCCGTTGCCGAAACCAGGGGCGACATTCAGGCGGCGAAGGAAATGAAGGTGTTCGCCAGGCGCCTGCGCAAGGCACCCGGCGCCTGAACGACCGTCCTAGAAGCCGTTCGAGTACTGTATGCCCAGCAGATGCCCGCTGTCGCTGTATGAGCCGCGCAGGTTGCTGATACCGGGCGCGCCGGCCGGTGTCGCGAACGTCTGGGTCTGGTTGATGCTCGGGTCCTTGATGTACAGGTAGGCGTAGCCCGCATCGATCCGGCCGTAGACCCCGCCGTTCCACTGACCACCGAACGAGAACCAGAGACGGTTGTTGTCAGGCATGCGGGCAGTGCGGTTGTCGTCCGACGTCGGCGACCGATCGTAAGCGATGCCGAATTTCACCTTCCAGGCGTCACTGGCCTTGTAGGCGGCGCCCCAGGCAATACGCCACGAGTTGTCGTAATTGAAGGACTCGGTTTCGGTGCCTGCGGCGGAACGAACGTTCAACTTGTCGAGCGTATTCCAGCGGGTAAAGGACAGATCGCCCATCGCCTCCCAGTTATCCGAAACCTGCTGCCAGACCGAGAGTATGACGGTATCCGGCAACTTGAGGTCGGCATTGGCCGAAGTTGATGGCACCGCACCGAGGGTGCGATTCCCGTCCAGCGTGTAACTCATCGTCGAGCGATACGAAACCCCGACGCGCATCGCCGGCGACAGCGTGAATAGCGCCCCGACATTCCAGCCCCAGGCGCTATCGTCGCCCTTGAACCTGTAGAGGCCGACGGGCGTCATGTTGGTCATTTCGGCATCGATGGTCTGATAACTCAACCCCAGGCCGAGCGAGACCTTGTCGTTCACCTTCCATGCCAGCGACGGGTTGTAATTGACCGTCGTGATATCGGACTTGAGTGCCTGATAGCTGCCGATCCAGTTGTTGTCATATTCGGTGGCCAGCCTGAATGGCGAGGAAATGCCGAGGCCGATGAACCAGTCCGGGGCAATCTGCCATGAGAAATAGGCGTTGGGCACCGCCGACCAGCCACCGGCATCGCCGCCGTTGCCGCCTGTTCCCAGCAGACCACTGGAACCCTCGTTGCTGAACTTGAAACTTGGCTTGATCCCGACAACGCCGGCCGAGAGCCGGATCCCGGGAAGCTGGGTCATGCCGGCCGGATTGTAATAGATCGTACTGGCGTTGTCGGCGACGGCGGCGGACCCGGCGTACGAAGTGGCGATGCCGCTCGCGTTCTGCTCCCAGAGCTGGAAGCCGGCCGCTGAAGCGGCGCTGGAGAATGCAAGCAGAAGCAGCGCCGGCACGGTACGCATGGTCATATTATTCATTCTCTCACCCGACTTGAACAGAGTTTTGCATTCGTCTGATTTTACGTATTTTCCGGCGGTACGGCACGCTTTTTACCGGTTCCGTCGATGGCAACGTAGGTTAGTTGCGCTTCTGTCACCTTGACCGTCACCGGGTTGGCGTAGTTCCGCTCGGCATAGACCTCGACATTGACGGTGATCGACGTGTTCCCGACATGGACCACTTCGGCATAGAGGCTGATCAGGTCGCCCACCGAAATCGGCTGCTTGAACTGGAAGGAATTGACCGAAACCGTTGTCACCCGGCCGCGGGCCCGGCGCATGGCGGGGATCGCCCCGGCCACGTCGACCTGGGCCATAACCCAGCCACCGAAGACATCGCCGTTCTGGTTAAGATCCTCCGGCATCGGCACCGTACGCAGAACCGGCTGTTTTTGCGGAAGATTGATGAGGCCGACACCCATGTTTCGCCCAGTTTCAAATAAACCCTGATTTTCGCGGAAAGCGGGAAGTTTTCATATACTGGCGAAAACACAATCAAGGCAAGCCCCCAACATGCGTCGCGCAAGCACCCTCCCCAAGCCGCCGGCCGGCCAGCCCGTGTCCGAAATCCACGTCTGGCCGACGCTGCGTCTCCTCTTCCCGTATCTCTGGACCTATCGCCTGCGCGTGATGGTGGCGCTCGCCTGCCTGATCGGGGCCAAGGTCGCCAATGTCAGCGTTCCCGTTATCTTCAAGGAGATGATCGACGGGCTTTCCCTCGCCGATCAGGCATTGGCACTGCCGGTGATGCTGCTCATCCTCTACGGCGCCCTCCGGTTTTCAACCGCGATGTTTACCGAACTTCGCGAATTTCTCTTCGCCCGCGTCACGCAGCGCGCTGTCCGCCAGGTGGCGCTCGAGGTCTTCCGCCATCTGCATGCACTGAGCCTGCGCTTTCATCTCGAGCGGCAAACCGGCGGCGTCTCGCGCGACATCGAGCGCGGCACCCGGTCGATTTCCAGCCTGATCTCCTACACGCTTTACTCGATCCTGCCGACCCTCGTCGAGATCGGTCTCGTCCTCGGCGTCCTGTTCGTCAAGTACGACCTCGGCTTCGTGCTGATCACCATCGTCTCGTTGGTCACCTACATCGTGTTCACGGTCAAGGTCAGTAACTGGCGCATCGACATCCGACGGACCGTGAACGAGAGTGATTCAGCCGCCAACACTCGGGCGGTCGACAGCCTGCTCAACTATGAAACGGTCAAGTACTTCAACAACGAGAACTATGAGGCCAGGCGCTACGACGAGCAGATGCTGAAGTGGGAAGATGCCGCGACGCGCAGCCAGACGACGCTGTCGGCGCTCAACCTCGGGCAGCAACTGATCATCGCGCTCGGCGTCACGGTGATGATGTGGCGCGCCGCCAGCGGCGTGGTCGATGGCCGGATGACCATCGGCGACCTGGTGCTGGTCAATGCCTTCCTGATCCAGCTCTACATTCCGCTCAACTTTCTCGGGGTCGTCTATCGCGAAATCCGCCAGGCGCTGGCGGACATCGAGCGCATGTTCAACCTGCTCAAGGAAAATCGCGAGATTGCCGACGCCCCCGATGCCCGCGACCTGCCCGGCGGCGCGCTGCAGGTCAATTTCGACGCGGTCGACTTCGCCTACGAGCCGGACCGTGCCATTTTGCACAACCTGAACTTTTCCATCGCCGCCGGCAAGACTGTCGCCGTAGTCGGCCACTCGGGCGCCGGTAAATCGACCCTGGCCCGCCTTCTCTACCGCTTTTATGACGTGACGGGCGGCGCCATCCGGATCAATGGCCACGATCTGCGCAGCCTCAAGCAGGGCAGCCTGCGCGCGGCTATCGGCATCGTCCCGCAGGACACCGTGTTGTTCAACGACTCGATCTTCTACAACATCAACTACGGACGTCCCGATGCGAGCCGCGAGGAAGTGTTCGCCGCCGCCCGCGCCGCCCAGTTGCACGATTTCATCGAATCACTGCCGCAGAAGTACGAAACGCGGGTCGGCGAGCGTGGCCTGAAACTCTCCGGAGGCGAGAAGCAGCGTGTCGCGATCGCCCGCACCCTGCTCAAGAATCCGCCCATCCTGATTTTCGACGAGGCGACGTCGGCGCTCGATTCGGCGACCGAGCGCGCCATCCAAGGGCAGCTCGAACTGGCCGCCATTGGCCGGACCACGCTGATCATCGCCCACCGCCTGTCGACCGTGATGAATGCCGACGAGATCTTGGTCATGGAGGCCGGCCACGTCATCGAGCGCGGCACACACGCGGCGCTGCTCGATGCCGGTGGCGCCTACGCTCGGATGTGGCTCTTGCAGCAGCAGGAGCGGGCGGCCGAAACCGCGTGACTTCTTCTATACTGCGCGCGTTGTCTTGAACCGTTGTGGTCAAAATTGACGCTTCTCTGGAGGAAGACAGATGCATCTAGCCAAATTGCTGAACGCAGCGCTCATCGCTGCGGCACTCGCCGCCACTCCCGCCCTGTCCCAGGAATCGGCCACGCTCAAGAAGATCAAGAACACCGGGACCATCACGCTCGGACACCGCGAATCATCGATTCCCTTCTCGTACTATAACGATCAGCAGCAGGTCATCGGTTATTCTCAGGAAATGATGCTGAAGGTCGTCGATGCGGTAAAGGCCGAACTCAAGTTGGCCAAGCTCGACACCAAGATGATGCCCGTTACCTCGGCCAACCGCATCACCCTGGTCCAGAACGGCACCGTCGACATCGAATGCGGATCGACGACCAACAACCTGGAACGCCAGAAGCAGGTTGCCTTCTCGACCACCATTTTCATCATCGGCACCCGGCTGATGACGAAGAAGGATTCCGGGATCAAGGACTTCGCTGACCTGGCCGGCAAGAACGTCGTCACCACCGCGGGCACCACCTCCGAACGCCTGCTGCGCAAGATGAACGAGGACAAGCAGATGAAGATGAACATCATCTCGGCCAAGGACCACGGCGAGAGCTTCCTGACCCTCGAAACCGGCCGTGCCGTCGCCTTCATGATGGACGACGCGCTGCTCTATGGCGAGATGGCCAAGGCCAGGAAGCCCGGCGACTGGATCGTCACCGGCACGCCCCAGTCCAAGGAGGCCTACGGCTGCATGGTCAGAAAGGACGACCCGGGATTCAAGAAAGTGGTCGATGCCGCACTGACCAAGGCCCTGACCTCCGGCGAGGCCGAGAAGATCTACGCCAAGTGGTTCATGAATCCGATTCCGCCCAAGGGACTGAACCTCGGCATGCCGCTGTCAGATGAAATGAAGGCCCTGACCAAGGCTCCAAACGACAAGGCATTCGACTGATCCCGCTGGTTGCGGTCAACGGGCCGCCGAGGGCAATTTCCCTGGCGGTCCTTTCTTGATTCGGGAGAGCAATGGCTTACAACTGGAACTGGGAGGTTTTCCTCCAGCCCAGCGCCACGGGCGAGGGAACGTATCTTTCCTGGCTTCTCGAAGGTCTGAAGTGGACCGTGACGCTGTCATTGAGTGCCTGGGTGATCGCCCTGATCATCGGTTCGATCATCGGCGTGCTACGCACAGTTCCCAATCGCTGGCTCGGACTTCTCGCCGCCACCTACGTCGAGGTCTTCCGCAATGTCCCGCTGCTGGTACAGTTGTTCATCTGGTACTTTGTCCTGCCCGAATTGCTGCCGCGTGGGATGGGTGACGCCTTCAAGCAGATGAACCCGCTGGCGCAGCAGTTTGTTTCGGCACTGGTCTGTCTTGGATTTTTCACCGCGGCGCGCGTCGCCGAGCAGGTCCGTTCCGGCATCAACTCGCTGCCGCGGGGCCAGAAGAACGCCGGGCTGGCGATGGGTTTCACGCTGCCACAGGTCTATCGTCATGTGTTGCTACCGATGGCCTACCGCATCATCGTTCCACCGCTGACCTCGGAATTCCTCAACATCTTCAAGAACTCGGCCGTCGCCACCACTATCGGCCTGATCGAGCTCTCCCGACAAGCACAACAATTGGTCGATTTCACCGCCCAGCCTTACGAAGCCTTCATCGCCGTCACCCTGCTCTACGTCCTGATCAACGTCACCGTCATGTTCCTGATGCGTCAGGTCGAGCAGAAGGTCCGTGTTCCGGGGTTCATCGGAGGAAAATGACCATGTATGAATTTGACTGGACCTCCATTCCGGGCGCCATCTCGCTGCTCGCCAAGGGCATGCTGGTCACGCTAGAAGTGACCTTGACTGCAATCGCCGTCGGCATCGTCTGGGGTACTCTCCTCGCCGTCGCGCGCCTCGGCCGCAACAGGGTGCTTTTCTGGCTCGCCGCCGTCTACGTCAATCTCTTTCGCTCGGTGCCGCTGGTGATGGTCATCCTGTGGTTCTATCTGATCGTACCGCAGGCACTGAAGGCGGTCTTTGGAGAGAAAATAGGAGATATCCGCCTGACCTCGGCGCTGGTCGCCTTCGCACTTTTCGAAGCGGCCTATTATTCGGAAATCATCCGCGCCGGCATCCAGAGCGTCGCTAAGGGACAGATGGCGGCAGGCCTGGCGCTCGGCCTCACACCCGCGCAGACAATGCGCATGATCATCCTTCCCCAGGCCTTCCGCAACATGCTGCCGCTACTCCTGACACAAGCCATCATCCTGTTTCAGGACACGTCACTGGTCTATGTCATCGGCCTTTCCGACTTTTTCGGCACCTCGTACAAGGTCGGCGACCGCGACGGTCGACTGGTCGAATTGCTGCTTTTTGCCGGAGCGGTCTATTTTGTCATCTGCTTCTCGGTCTCCCGGGTAGTGAAGCATCTGCAAGCGAGATTCAGTTCATGATCGACATTCGCAATGTTTCCAAGTGGTACGGTCAGTTCCAGGTACTCGCCGAGTGCACCACAAGCGTCCACGAGGGTGAAGTCGTTGTCGTCTGCGGGCCGTCCGGTTCGGGCAAGTCGACGCTGATCAAATGCGTCAATGGCCTGGAGCCGTTTCAGCAAGGTGACATCATCGTCAAGGGAACGTCGATTGCCGATCCGAAGACCAATCTTTCGAAGCTGCGCGCCCATGTCGGCATGGTTTTCCAGAACTTCGAATTGTTCCCGCACATGCGCATTACCGAGAACCTGACCATCGCTCAGATCAAGGTGCTCAACCGGAGCAGGGACGAGGCGCTGGAAAAGGGCCTCAGGCTCCTCGACCGCGTCGGACTCAAGGCTCAAGCCAACAAGTTTCCCGGCGAACTCTCTGGCGGCCAGCAGCAGCGTGTCGCGATCGCCCGCGCCCTGGCCATGGATCCGATCTGCATGCTGTTCGACGAACCGACCTCGGCACTCGATCCCGAAATGATCAACGAGGTGCTCGATGTCATGGTCGAGCTTGCCAAGGAAGGCATGACCATGATGTGCGTTACCCACGAGATGGGATTCGCGCGCAAGGTGGCGAACCGCGTCATTTTCATGGACCAGGGCAGGATCGTCGAGGATGCGAAGAAAGAAGACTTCTTCGGCACCCCGCGCTCGGAACGGGCGCAGCAGTTTCTTTCGAAGATACTGCAGCACTGAAAACAGAAAAGGCCGGGATGCCCCGGCCTTTCTTCCCGCTGTACCTGCAATTGTCAGGCTGCTTCGTCCATTTCCACTGCCTCAGTCGGCTCCGGACGATCCACCAGTTCGACAAACGCCATTGGTGCGTTGTCGCCAACACGGAAGCCGCACTTGAGGATGCGCAGATAACCGCCCGGACGGGTTGAATAACGTGGACCGATCTCGCCGAAAAGCTTGACGACGATGTCACGGTCACGCAGTCGGTCGAAGGCCAGACGCTTGTTGGCAACGTTCGGAGTCTTGCCGAGGGTGATCATCGGTTCGACGACCCGGCGCAGTTCCTTCGCCTTGGGCAGCGTGGTCTTGATCGCCTCGTGTCTGAGCAGGGCGACGGTCATGTTGCGCAGCATCGCCAGGCGATGGCTGCTGGTACGATTGAGTTTGCGAAGTCCCAAACGGTGACGCATGGTTAATCCTTTCTATGTTCTACAGGCGTCCCTTGACTGCCCGGGCCTGGAAAAGGTCCTCAGACCTTTTCCAGACCGGCCGGCGGCCAGTTTTCCAATTTCATGCCCAGGGTCAAGCCACGGGCAGCCAGCACTTCCTTGATCTCGTTCAGTGACTTGCGGCCCAGATTCGGCGTCTTCAGGAGTTCATTCTCGGTACGCTGAATCAGATCACCGATGTAGTAGATGTTCTCGGCCTTAAGGCAATTGGCGGAGCGGACGGTCAGTTCGAGATCATCCACCGGCCTCAGCAGCACCGGATCGATTTGGGCAGGTCGTGACGGTTCGGCCGTCGGTGCCGTACCCTCGAGATCGGCGAAAACGGAAAGCTGCTCCATCAGCACGCGGGCAGCGAAACGGATGGCTTCCTCGGGCTCGACAACACCGTTCGTTTCGATATCGACGATGAGTTTGTCAAGGTCGGTACGCTGTTCGACGCGGGCGGCTTCGACCGTGTAGGCGACGCGCCGGATGGGACTGAACGAGGCATCGAGCACCAGCTTGCCGATGCTCTTGGAATCGTCCAGATTGCGCACGTTGCCCGGCACGTAGCCGCGACCCTTCTCGACCTTGATCTCGAGCGACAGCTTGCCGCCGGGAGAGAGGTGAGCGATGACATGCTCCGGATTGATGATATCGACGTCGTGCGGCAACTCGATGTCACCGGCACGGACCGCGCCTTCGCCCTCCTTGGCGAGTTTCAGGTTGACCACGTCGCGGTTGTGCAGCTTGAACACCACGCCCTTGAGGTTCAGCAGGATATCGACGACATCCTCCTGAACGCCATCGACCGTGGAGTACTCGTGCAGCACGCCGTCAATGCCGACCTCGGTCGGCGCATAGCCGGGCATCGATGACAACAGGATGCGACGCAGCGCATTGCCGAGGGTATGTCCATAGCCGCGTTCGAACGGCTCCATGACCACCTTGGCCTGCACGGGCGAAACGCTCTGCACATCAATGATGCGGGGTTTCAGAAGTCCACTGCTTTGCATGGGCTTGCTTCCTCTGCGAAGTTGTTACTTCGAGTAAAGTTCGATTACGAGACCTTCGTTCAGGGTGGCCGGCAGTTCCGAGCGCTGCGGCATGGCCTTGAACGTGCCCTTGCCTTCCTTGACGTCGACCGCGATCCACTCGGGGAAACCGCGGGACTCGGCGGCTTCGAGAGCAGCCTTGCAGCGCAGGGAAGCGCGGGCGCGGGCACTCAGCTGGACAACGTCGCCCGGCTTGACGATGTACGATGGGATGTTGACGCGCTTGCCATTGACCAGAACGCCGTTGTGGCGGACGACCTGGCGTGACTCGGCGCGCGAGGCGCCGAAGCCCATGCGGTAGGCGACCGAGTCGAGGCGTGCTTCCAGAAGCTGGAGCAGGTTTTCACCGGTCTGGCCCTTGCGGCGATCGGCTTCGGCAAAAGTCTTGCGGAATTGTCCTTCAAGTACGCCGTAGACGCGCCGGATCTTCTGCTTGGCGCGCAGGTGGACGCCGTAGTCGGACAGACGGGCGCCAGATTTTTGGCCATGCTGGCCGGGAGCATAGGAACGACGTTCGATGGCGCACTTGTCGGTGAAACACTTTTCGCCCTTGAGGAACAGCTTTTCGCCTTCGCGGCGGCACTGACGGCATTTCGGATCGAGATTACGAGCCACTTGTCTTTCTCCTTAGATGCGGCGCTTTTTGGGCGGACGGCAGCCGTTGTGCGGCACCGGCGTCACGTCGGAAATCGCGGTGATCTTCATGCCCAACGCGTTCAGCGCGCGGACGGAAGATTCGCGGCCAGGACCCGGACCCTTGATGCGGACTTCGAGGTTCTTGACGCCACATTCCTGGGCAGCCTTGCCAGCGGCTTCGGCAGCGACCTGGGCAGCGAACGGGGTGGACTTGCGCGAACCCTTGAAGCCGGCGCCGCCAGAAGTCGCCCAAGATAGAGCGTTGCCCTGACGGTCGGTAATGGTGATGATGGTGTTGTTGAACGACGCGTGAACGTGGGCAATGCCCTCGGCGACGTTCTTCTTGACCTTCTTGCGAACTTTGACTTTGGTAGCAGTCTTTGCCATTTTCTGTCCCTATTACTTCTTGCCAGCGATGGGCTTGCGCGGCCCCTTGCGGGTGCGGGCGTTGGTACGAGTGCGCTGACCTCGACAAGGAAGACCCTTGCGATGACGCAGGCCACGGTAGCAGCCAAGGTCCATCAGACGCTTGATGTTCATCGTGACTTCGCGGCGAAGGTCACCTTCGACGGTGAACTTGCCGATCTCGTCGCGCAGGCGATCCATGTCCGCATCGGACAAATCCTTCATCTTGATCGCACGACCCACGCCGGCCGCGTCACAGATCTTCTGTGCGCGGGCACGGCCGATGCCGTAAATCGCAGTCAAGGCGATTTCAGCATGCTGATGGTTCGGAATGTTTACCCCTGCAATACGGGCCATTGAATCACTCCACTCTTTCCAAAATTAACGAATGCCGGACTTGCCAGGGAATCAACCCTGGCGCTGCTTGTGACGTGGGTCCTTGCAAATGATGCGCACGACACCCTTGCGCCGGATGACCTTGCAATTGCGGCACACGCACTTCACTGAAGGTTGCACTTTCATGTCTTACTCCTCGTCTGCGAGAGCTTGGAAGCAGCCGTGATTCCTTGCCCTGCGGTTTATTGCGTAGAGAA
>ERZ724507.170-NODE-170-length-28516-cov-6.507150_pt1 | contig 28516 bp, 21 predicted proteins | sample MGYA00376040_ERZ724507 | MGnify/ENA primary metagenome ERZ724507 (study PRJEB28724, sample SAMN07190883) | activated sludge metagenome | isolation source: activated sludge of sewage treatment plant in Hong Hong | place: Hong Kong | collected 2016-03-17 ...
CTGCATCAACGCCGTCCAGGTAACAGCGCAGCGTGCCCATGTACTGCGGATGAATGGCGCCACAGCAAATGGCAACGCCACGACCCGTGATCCGTCGCGCCATCAGCACCGCTTCCGCCGTGGCGGATGCACCGTCGTACATCGAGGCATTGCTGACATACGGCGCAGGCTGACCTTTGATAGCCGGTGGACCAAACAGCTCAGCGACGAGCGTCTGATACTCAAACACCGCTTGCAGCGTGCCTTGCGCGACCTCGGGCTGATACGGAGTGTACGACGTGTACCACTCAGCCCGCTGAAGAAGCATGTCCACAGCGACGGGAACGTGATGCGGAATCAGGCCCGCGCCCAGAAACGACAGCGCGGCTCCCTCACGAACGGTTGCACCCGTCGATGGACTGCTCTTTGCGCCGAGCTGACCCAAGTGAGCCATCAGCGTCATTTCGTCGAGCGCTTCAATGTCAAGCGGTCGATCCAGTCGAAGCTGCGACGGGATATGGGCAAACAGCGACTCGACGGACGGCGCGCCAATCACACGCAGCATCTGCGCCACGTCAGCGTCAGTATGAGGAATGTATCGCATAGAAGTCCTTGCCAAAGAATGTCACCACGACGGCAAAGTGCGCATCGTGGCACCGGCACAGCGACGCGGAGTCAGAGACACCGCCAGCTCGCTGCTTAGCCCTGATCCTTGACGTACTGAGCGTATTCTTCCGACGTCATCAGCTCTTTGGCTTCGTCGAGGTTCGACAGCTCATACTCAGCGATCCAGCCCTCGTCGTAGCAGTCTTCGTTCAGAAGCTCCGGCTGATCACGCAGCGGATCGTTGGTCTTTACCACTCTGCCCGACAGCGGCGCGTAGATGTCAGACACGGCCTTCACCGATTCGACCGAGCCAATCGGCGTGCCTCGGTTGTGCGACTCACCCTCTTTGGGCGGTTCCACCATCGTGATGTCACCAAGCTGGTGCACCGCGAAGTCGGTGATGCCAATCACAGCGCGCTTGCCGTCGATGCGAGCCCACTCGTGGTCCTTGGAATAGCGAAGGTCAGCAGGGTATTTGCTCATCGTAAAGTGTCCCGTAGAGGTTTGTGTGTTTAGAGCGCTGGGCGACGGTAAAACGGCGACTTCACCACCTGAGCCGCGACGCGCTTGCCGCGACAGTCGATGAAGATGCGGCTGCCAACCTCAGCATTTCCGACGGGAACGTAGCCAAGACCGATGTTCTTTCCAACTGTCGGTCCGAGGCTTCCCGAAGTCACAACGCCGAGCGGATCTCCACCCGCTTCCGTCGCATAAATGTTGTATCCGTGACGAGCCGTGCCGCGTCCATCCATCACAAACGCGCACAGCTTGCGCGTCGGCGGCTTCGCCTTGATGGCCTCGAGCGCAGGACGACCGATGAAGTCATGATCGAGCTTTACGACCCAGCCCAGGTTGGCTTCAAACGGATTCGTCGTCGCGTCGATGTCGTTGCCGTACAGCGATAGACAGGCTTCGAGACGAAGCGTGTCGCGCGCACCGAGTCCAATCGGCTTGACGCCCAGATCTTTGCCCACTTCGAGCATCGCATTCCACAGACGAGCCGTCTCGCTTGCTGGAACGAAGATCTCGAAGCCATCTTCCCCGGTGTAGCCCGTTCGCGCAGCCCAGACGGAAATCCCCAGCATCTCAGCCTTGCGGAAGTGAAACGACTTCACTTGCGAAAGCTCAGCCTCGGGAGCCAGGCGCTGAAGCAGCGACACCGCGAGCGGACCTTGCACCGCAATCAGCCCGTAGTCATCCGACAAGTTGCGGAAGGTGACGTCGCTGCAGCCCTCGACGCTCTTTTCAAACCATGCCACATCTTTGTCGACGTTGGCGGCATTGATCACGATGACAAAGCGCTCGGAGTGCTCTCGATAGACAATGCAGTCATCGACGATGCCGCCGTCTTCGTAACAGACCACGGTGTAGCGAGCCTGTCCGTCGACCAGCTTGCGCACATCGTTCGATACGAGCCGCTCGACGGCAGACAGCGCACCGGGACCGACGAACTCGACCTCTCCCATGTGGCAGACATCGAACAGTCCGACGGCGGTCCGAACGGCCTTGTGCTCTTCCAAGATCGACTCGTACTGCACGGGCATGGCCCAGCCGCCGAAGTCGATGATGCGAGCGCCCAAAGCAACGTGACGCTCATAGAGTGGTGTGCGACGGGGCTGCGCGACGACAGAGGGATTGGCGGTGCTCATAGAGGGTTTGCATCATTACAGGGCCGCACGCTGGGATCAAGCGACTCCAGCGATTTCCGACGCAAGAGCCGTTGAGAACCAGACCGCCCGATGCCTGACTGAAGCGACACGCCGCCGCCCATGCGACGTCAAATCGGAACTGGCCGAGCGTGAATCCGTGGACTTTCGAGGCAAAAGGGAAGAATCAGCGACGAGAGAAGGCCTGGCTAGAACTGTCCGCGCATCTTCGACTTTTCGAGCTGATCTTTCATGTACTTGACGACCTGCTCGGCGTGCTCTGACACGGTCTTGCGATACGAGTTCTTATCGTCCTCGACGTGCTTCGAGTGCTTCATGCGCAGCGCGTTGCCGACGTTCGGTTCCAGACGCTCTTTGGGATGATCCGGCGACGAGGCTGCAATCCGATTTTGTCCCATCGACAGCGCAATCATCGTCAGGTCACTCAGGTTCAGGCGATCGTCGCTGCGCGTTGACTGGCTGGTCGCCTGCGAGCGAATGGCATCGAGCAGTCGCGCCGACGCAGCCGCCTGACCTCCCGACTTGATGAGCGACGCAACGGCCTCGGACATGGCCCGCTCGACCGACTGCTGCTTGCTCGCTTCACTCTGCACGGGCGCCGGACGAGCGCTCGGCTCAGGCTGCGCCGGACGACTCACCATCGACAGCGACGGAGAGCGCAGCGCCGAAGCCGAAACGGGCGCAAAGCTCGACGGAGAACTCTCGCCATCGTCGGCAGTCTCATACGGCTTGACGGTGCTGAGCGCCTTCGGAAGCTCTTGCCACAGCGGAGTCTGCGCGACGCCGCTCTGACGAAGCGCAGCCACAACCTTGAGCGAAGGCTGCCATTCCGACGGAAGCATCGACACAACTTTTTCCAAGCGCTGAACCTGCGAAAGCATCGCGCTGGGCCACAGCGACGTTGGCGTCGACTCCGCTCCGCTCGCCTGCGTCTGTCGAGGAAAGCTCGTCAGAACACGCTGCGAATAGGCATTTTCTACGTCGGAAACACCACGACGAGCATCAGCCCACTTTGACGGACCAGCGACGAGTGAGAGCAGCGGCGAAGCAATGTGCTGCGCTGACGGTGCCATCGATGCAGACCGCGCAGCCACCGACTCGGCCAAGCTCGCCAGCGAGCCAGGCAGCGACGAAGCAGTTGAATCCTTCTTGGCTGCCACATTCCGACGAGGTGCCGCCGCTTGCTCCGTCTGAAGCTGGGAGCCTGCGCGCGCTCTATTCAGGGACGGAGCCCCGACGAACATCAAGCCGCCCGTGCCACTCAATCCCCAGCGAGGAAGCACTGGCTCCGACGACTCATGCGCCTTCGGCAAGCTAACCAGCAGCGACGACAAGTCATCCCAGCCGGAAAGCGCACTGAGCGACGAGCGACCGACGACATCGCCCAGCGTTCGCTGCGGTCCGAGGAGCGCCGAGAAGATCTCACTGCGCAGTGCCGTCGCACCAAGCTGTCCAGCCGGCAGCGAGGGAGTAGCTGGCTTTTTCGCGTGCTTTGGCTCTTGACGAGCATCAGACGAAGGCTGCGTAGCCTGATCCTTGGGAAGAAATACCATCCCGCCAGCGACGCTGAGCCAACGACCAGCCTCGTCAGAGACAGAATCCGTCGATGAGTTCGTCTCAGACGATCCAGCGATGCGCTCGATGCCGAAGTGACGAGCAAACGACTCCGCCGATGCAGCCAGCCCGCCCGTCAGAAGAGAACGAAGCGAAGGACGCGCCGTCGAGGATGCATCGCTGGCCACAGCCGGCAGACTGGCTGGCGCGACGGAACCCGTCTTCGCTGGGCGAGCCATCGCTTCAGGCTTGGCATCCGCAGGACGCGCAACCGATGGAAGAACCAGCGACGGCAACAGGGCACTGAATCGAGCAGCCAGCTCGGGACTCCCAGCGCGCTCAGCCAGGCTCAGCAGCCAATCGGGGGTTAGCGATCGGCCCGACGACACACCGAGAGACTGTGCCACGCTCTGTGCAGCGCCCGTTCCGACGCCAACGCCTGCGGCAAACAGCTCCGCCAGTGCGGCCATACCACCGACGCGCAGCCACGGAAGCTCCGGTGCTGACGAAGCGAAGATCGAGCGAAGCACACTGGGCGCAAGCGACGAACCAGCGACGGATTCCGACGGGCGCGGCAAAGCCACCGCCGAGGCAACGTACGAAGGCTGAGACGGAACAGGCGAAGCCACTGACGAAGCGAGCGACGACGATCCCTCGAACAAGCGAGGCGCCAGCAACACGTCAGACGACGCGGAAACTCCCACCGAGGGACGCCGCGAGGTTGCGATATCCTGCGATGGAGCTGCGACGCGAGAAGGAGTGCCAGTCACACGCTCGACGGGAGTGCGACGTGCAGACGAAGCCTGCTCGGCCTGCGGTCCCGCGACGAACAGCAGCCCTTGCGGACCCATCGCCCAGCGAGGCAGCACATCCTGCGACTCGGTCGATGCCAGGATCTGCGCAAACCGCGACGGAACGCCCGGAGCATTGTGCCACTGCTTGGCCTCACTCGGCTGAATCCATGGCAGCGCGCCGGTCATCTGCGTCGCCAGTAGCTCACTTCGCAGCGCCATTCCACCGGGACGCTGCCAGGCAGGCTGAAGCAACCGCGACGGTGAATCTACGGATGCGAGAGAGGAAAAAGACGAATCTACCGTCTCAGCCGCAGCTTGACGAGCACCACGGACCGCTCGGTCTTGTCGTCTGACATCCGACGAGACAAGGACTTGACCGCCCGACAGCGACACAAATCGAGACGGAGCAGTCGTCTCGGCGGCGCCAGGGCCGATCAGTTCTTCGATGCGAGCGATGCCGTGAGCGCGAGCAAACGACTCGGTGCTGGCAGCCAGTCCGCCAACTTGACCAAGCCAGCGAGCAGGTTCCGTCGACAGACGAGCAGCTGGGCGCTCCGAATTCTGCGATAGAACCTCCGCCGTCGACAGCGCCGGGACGAACGACGCTGGAACGACCGATTCCGATGCGGAACCGGATGCGTGCGACGGTAGCGCGCTCTGATTCGGACGAGCCGGAGCAAGTTCTACCGAGGACTCTCGACGGGCATTGACAGCAGCAGCAAGTTCTTTCCGCAGCGACGCAGAATCAGTCCGCAGCTCGCGATTTGCGACGACAGGCGACGTAGCATCGGGAGCAAGGTACGACAGCGCTGGCGACGCCCACGAGGGAGCAGGCTCGGTAGCGGCTTGGTGCAAACGAGGAGGAAGCGCCAGCCAGGACGGCAACACGGACGGAGCCAGCGACAGGCCCGCAGAGTCCGCAGCACGCTGAGCAGTCCCCGACGACAACCCGACGCCAGCAGCAAACAGCTCAGCGAGGGTTGCGACGCCGCCAAGCTGCTGCCAGGGACGAGCCGACAGTGCGGGGAAAGCCGATAGCGACGGTGCTGCCGAAGAGTCAGCCGATACCGCACGAGCAACGTCCGACGCTGGCGCTTCGCGACGGTCGAGGGACGCTGGTGCGACTGCGCGTGGACGAGGAATCGCCGTCTCTCGATGATCTTCCGTCACAGAGCCAGCGGTGCCGCTTGCCCTGTCGGTAGATGCGATGACAGCCGTCGGCAGTCCGGTGGCTGCGATCGGACGTTCAAGCTTCGTCGCAGCCTTATCGGCCACAAGAGAAGCGGTGCGCGTTGCAGACGGAAGCTTGTCGCCAGCGCGCTCCACCGCCGGGGCGGCCAGCATCGGTAGCGGCGGCAGTGAACGAGACTCGACAGCGCCCGCTGAGTCAGCCTGGGCCAACAGCAGTCGCTGTACCGACGAGGCAAGACCTGGAGCATGGCTCCACTGCGCCGCCGCCTGGGGACGATCGGGAGACGGAAGCGGAAGACCCGTCGCCAGTCCCAGCTGAGCGGCAAACTGCTCGATCTTCGAGCTGATCTGTCCAGGTGCCGTCAGAGGCTTCGTCTGAGCGCGAGGTGCCGCACGTCCGTCAGTTCGAGAGGCGGAAGCGGCTGCGCGTTCATTGCTCACCGTCTCGCCGAGCCACATGGAGGGCGAAAGTCCAGGCGTAAACGGCCCGAGCAAGTCGGCCATCTCAGCAACGACTGCGCGACGAGAAGAAGCCACCGTTCGCTCCGGGACGAGCGAAGCCATCGCACGCGACGAGGCAAAGGCGGAAGCTTGCGCGATCCCAGAAGGCGCGACAGCAGGATCTGCCAGCGTCGGACGGGTCGCAGTCTCACGCGAAACGGGCTCGATAGACGGAATCTGACTCGCGGAATGAGCAGCGGGCCCAGACGCATCCACCGAGCCAGCGGCGGCTACGCCCATGTCAGGCAAGCCAGCGTCAGGCAAGCCAGCATCGAAAGAAGGCAGTGCAGACGAAGCCGCAGGAAAGGTTACAGCCGGAGCCAAAGACCCAGCTGCGGACCCAGTCAGCGTCAACGTAACCGGTGCATCCTGACGACGCGCAACGTCGGGGGTCGGAGCCGGTGCCACAGGCGGGCTTGCAGCCACACGACTGCTCGACGGGGAAGCTGGAGCCGTTCGCTTCCCAATCGCATCCGGCGCAACCATCGTCTGAGCCAGTGCAGCGCCCGACGCAATCCGTGCCGACGAAAGCAAGCTCGGCTCAGACGCGAGCACGGCATAGGTCAGCGGCCCGGCGCCAGCGCTCGACGGAACAGCGGCGGCGGTGGCAGGAGCGCTCTGGCCAAGTCCCAGACGAGCATCCGACCAGCCCAAGTGCTGAAAGCTACGCGCCAGTGCCGACAAGCGCATCAGCTCCAGCGACGGAGGCCGCTGAGCAACTGGCACTGGAGCCGTGCGCAGGACCAAGTCCAGGCCACGCGGCTCGTCGCTGTCAGCCGCACGCTCTACAGGATCAGGCCGCGCAGGCTCGGACAGCTCTGGCAGGATGGTCCGTGCTCGCTCACTCGGCGCGATCCCGCGGGGGAGCGGAGCGACCACATCCGACGAAGCAGCAGACACTGCCGGTGGATGCGTCGAGCTTGCCGTCGGAGCTGCCGTCGGAGTGACCGTCGGAGCTGCCGTCGGAGTGACCGTCGGAGCCGAAGTCACAGACGGAGCGAGTGCCGGACTCGTCGTCGCTGGTGAAGACCCAGTGGCAGCCGGTGCAGGCGACACAGCCTGAGAAGCCGCTGGAACCATCGGCATTCCGACGGCAGACGTCCGATTCGCTGCAGGCTTTGCAGCGGTCGTCGACACAGCTTGGGCTCTCGCGCTGCTTTTCGCCATCGCAGCCGTCGGACCTGCAATCCACGACTCAGGCTGATCGAGCGTCGGAACCGGCGGCAGATCTCGTGGCGCAAAGCCACTCGACTGAATCGGCACCCCGAGCGAGCTGAGATGACGACCCAGCAAGCGATCGGAAAAGCGCTCAAAGCGGTTCAGCGTCGATAAAAAGCCGGCGGAGCCGAAGCGGCCATCAAAGCCACGCAGCAGCCGATCCACCGACGAAAGAAGTGGTGAAGAAAACGCCATCATGGGCTGGGCGCTCGAACTAGTGGGCATGGCAGCGACTGCCTCCACGCAGAGTGATCAAGGACGGACCTATTCACCCAAGTTATCGGCTGATGATAGCCTGGGTTTCGCCCCGTCGGCGACTCTCTGTCGTCGAGCGTGAAGAATTCTGACGTGGCGACAGCGTGGGGAAACGGCGTTAGCTGTCGGACGATGTCGGCGTCAGTGTGCGTGCTCGAGCGCGCTCGCCAGCGCCTCAGCAGGCCCAAGCCCTTTGCGAGCCAAGATCGCCTGCAAGACATAGCTTGCGACTTGGCTGGGCCGAGTGCCAGGACCAAAGCCAGCGTCGTAGCCAAGCTCACTTGCCAGCTTGTGATCAATGCGCGGACCGCCGAGGACCAGCAGCACGTCGCGCAGTCCAATCCGTCGAGCCAGCTCGATCATTCGCTTGGCATTTTCACGGTGAACATCGCGCTGCGTCACGATCTGCGACACCAAGATTGCATCGGCGGACAGCTCTTTGGCACGAGCGAGCAGCGCCGCGTTATCGACCTGAGCGCCGAGGTTGTGCGCATCGACCCACGGATACGCTTCGAGCCCTTTGTCGCCCGCGTATCCTTTCATGTTCATGATCGCATCGATTCCGACGGTGTGCGCATCGCTTCCGGTACAGGCTCCGACGATCACCAGCTTGCGCCCAATGTGGTGACGGATGATCGCGTTGACCTCTTTAAACGACCAGGAGGGAGCCGTGACCTCAGGAACGACAATCTCGGCAAAGTCTACGGTCTGCCCGGTGCTGGCATAGACGACAAAGAAGCTGAAGCCGTCGCCAGCTGGCTCCATCGTCGACACCGCGATGTTGCTAAGCCCCATCTGTTCACACAGACGACGCGCCGCTTCTTTGGCTCGTCCCGACGCAGACACTGGCAGGGTAAACGAAAGCTGAATGCGTCCGTCGTCTTTGCGGTCTCCGTACGGTCGAATCGGCTGCGTAACCTTGGTGCTCGCTGTCATGGCGCAGAGCCTATCAGAAGCGCGCGCGTTGAGCGTCAACCAGCATGCGATTCCCGGTCCAATCCCACGCGGTCAGAAGCCCTGTTCCCATCACGCATCCTGATGTCCGTTCGATGCGATTGCGATTCAATATTAGGCAGATGAAATGACTCTTATCTGAAGACAGCCAACAGCGACCGGAAGACCCGCTTGTCGCGCAGAAAAATCGACGAAGCCGCGCACTTTGAAATAATCACGAAGATGAACCAAGCTCAGACATCTTACCGTCGCTCTCTTGCTCATCACTGGCTCATTCGCAGCGGGCTTGCACTGTCTGTACTGACACTTTCGCAGTGTGCGCAACCTACGCGAATGGCAGATCCGCCGATTCAGTGTGATGCGTGCGCAGAATGGAACAAGCCGCAGCCACCGTTCCGCATCTTTGGGAATACCTATTATGTCGGCGTAGAAGGACTAAGCGCGGTGCTGATCGACGGAGGCTCTGAGCTGATGCTTCTCGACGGAGGACTCAGTCAATCGGCTCCGCTTGTGGCCAAAAACATCGAAGCGCTTGGCTTTTCGCTGCGCAAGGTTCGCATCCTGGCTGGCTCGCACGCACATCACGATCATGCCGGAGGTCTGGCTGCACTCAAGCGATGGAGCGGAGCACAAGCTGTCGCAAGTCCGCGCGGAGCAGAAGCACTACGGACTGGAAATGTGACAAGCGATGATCCGCAAGCGGGATTTGGTCCCAAAGAGATGGCGTATCCAGCGCTCAGCGTCGATAAAACCATTCAAGACGGAGAGTCCCTTTCGGTTGGGAATGTCTCTGTAACGGGACACTACACACCGGGACATACGCCGGGCGGAATGTCATGGAGCTGGCAGAGCTGCGAAGGATCGCGCTGTCTGCACATGGTGTACGCCGATAGTCTCAATCCGATCAGCGCTCCCGGATTCCGTTTCACCCAAATTCCTGAGCGCGTGAGCGCATTCCGTCAGAGCATCGCGACCGTACGGAGTCTGCCTTGCGATGTCTTGATCTCTGCACATCCAGGCATGTCGTCGCTGTTTGAGCGATGGGAAGCCAGCAAGCGCACCGGATCGCGTGATTCCTTTGTGCAAAAAAGCGGATGCAGTGACTACGCTGCGGATGCAGAGCGCAAGCTGGATCAGCGACTGGCAGAGGAAGCGCGTTAGGAGTCCGCTCCGCTGTGTTACGATCGACAGCGCATGCGTCTACTTACTCTGATCGCGCTGTCTGTGTGTGCATCGTGCGTGCAGCCTCCTACCTATCAGGGCGGACGCTTCGCCAGTGCACCGCAGATCCTGCTTCCTGATGATCGCGGATATCCGACGCCACTTGCAGCCAGTCAGCCGCTCCTTCCGGGGCAGGTCTTCGCGGTGGATGTTCCCCTTTCGCAGTCTGCGTACGTCTATGTGGTAAGCCGCAGCGGTGGCGTGCTCGACAACCTGTATCCCAGCGGAGGAACAGATCGCGTGCATGAACCCGGCATCGCGCGCATTCCCAGTGCCGATTCATGGCTGCGAGCCCCTGCGCAGAGTGCAAACGGATCGCTCTGTGTGCTGCTGAGTGCGCAACCGATCGACCCGTCGAAGAGACACTGCTTTGCGCAGTCCGAACATCTACAGCACAACCCTCCGCTACAAGCGTTTCAGCTTGCGCCGCTGCGTGTGAACTAAGCCGCTCCGCATTACGCAGCACAGACATCCGCACGGACACGCTGACCCCACGTTGGCAGACCTGCACCGACCAGTACGACAAGCACAGACAGACACACAGGCTGTCCATCGCGCCGGGTTCCTTGGTACGATATCGGTTCTCTTTTTCTACGATGGGGGCGTCGATGTATCTCAAGGTATCTATGGTTCGATTCGTACTGTGTGCGCTGTTTCTGATGCTGACGTATGCGCCGATGCGTGCAGAGGCCGCCAAAGTTCCGTTTCTGATCACAACGGGCGACAGCATTACCAACATTGGACAAGTGCCCGCAGACGCAAAGCCAGCGATTGAACGACTGACGCAGCCCGGTGTCGAAGTGGGCTTTGTCTACAGCTACTTTGGACTGTTTTGGCTGGATGCCTGGACCTGGGATGGACAGTACTGTCTGTATCAAGGAAAGACGATCTGGAAGCTGACTCCGTTGCAAGCAGCCAAGATCCTGGGCGTCGCGCAAGACAAGCTCTCAACGCCGCTCCTGTATCGATTCCCATCGCTGCTGGTTCTGCTGGTGCTCGGAATCATCGCGATGATCGTCATCGGAAAGTTCACCAAGTCTGATGACGAGATCGCGGCAGAGCTGCGAAAAGATGAGCGATATCAAGAAGCGATGACGCTGTTTCGGGATCAGTACAACAAGCAGATCGCGCAGCAGCAGAGTACGGAATCAGCAACGGAAAAGAGCACCAGCGCAGAGTCCTCTGAAGTGGATGATGATGAAGTCAAGGAACGTCAGATCCGTGCCGCGCTAGAGCCAGGTGTTGCACTGCTGGTCAGCAAAGGAATTCCCAAAGAGGAAGCGGAACAGAAGCTGGAAGTGCTCGCGCGGGCAGAAGTCTAAGCATCACTGCGGATAGGCCAGTCGATAGCCAGCGACAGCGACGGCAATCCAGGCCCCCAGAAAGCACAGTCCGCCAAGCGGAGTGATCGCTCCCAGCCAGCGGATTCCTGACAGCGCCAGCACGTACAGAGAGCCCGAAAACAGCACCGTTCCTGCCACACACAGCGTCGCAGCCCAGCGCACTGGCGAAGACAGCGGAAGCAGTCCAATCAGACACAGGAGCAGCGCGTGATACATCTGATAGCGCACTCCGACTTCGAAGATGGCTTGCAGATCAGGGGCAAGCCGCTGCTTGAGCGCGCGCGCTCCGAAGGCTCCGGTTGCAACAGAGACAAAGCCAGAAATCGCACCCACAGACAGCCACGGATTCACGGTGAGGTTCATGGCCGGGCAGCATAGCACCGCTTGCACGGAAACGTGAGCGGGCTCCCCATCACGCGCGCATTCCGCCGCAAAGGAGTCCGTTAGGAGCCAAACTCAGCGACGATGGCTTGCACTTCTTTGATGAATCCTTCGCGCTGCTGTCGCTCGAATTCCTGCCACGTACACAGCGTTCGGGAATCCGTTACGCGATCGACAAAGATCGTTGCATGCAGGTGATCGACTTCGTGCTGATACGTTCCCGCTGTGATTCCTTTGGCGACAAAGTCGAGATCATTTCCGTGACGGTCCCACGCCTGGACACGCACTTCACAGAATCGCTGCACACGTCCGCGCAGGTTCGGAACCGACAGACACCCTTCGTAGTTGCCAAACGTCCGATCCGAAAGCGGAGTCAGCACCGGATTGACCAGCACCGTCAGCGGAATCTTGGGCTTGTAGGGATAACGCGCGTTCTGTCCGACTTCGATGACACAGACCTGAACGCTTTCGTAGATCTGCGGCGCAGCCAGTCCCGCACCGTCGGCATCTCGCATCGTCAGGATCAGATCATCGATAAGCTGCTGACCTTGCGCAGACAGCAGCTCTTCCTTGGTTACGGAACGCGCAGCCTGACGAAGCACCGGATGACCAATCTGAGCGATCTTTCGTATCGGCATTGTCCGTTTGTACATCACGACGACGCAGCCGCTTCATTTTTGTTAAGGTGAAGCGTATCCATGTCCGCGAAAGCGTTTCTGGCCTCCCAGCGGATTTCTCTGTCGCTGTCTCAGGTGCGCGGGACGACGGATGAGCAGAGCACAGCCGCTGCGATCGAGTGGTTCAATCAGCTTCGGCGATTGGGTCTGTCGCTGCCGCTCGGACTGGTTCACGACATCGGACGGATTGTGTCGGTCCCGCGTGCGCAGCTTCGAATCGGACAAGATCTCGCGCTGCTGCCTGCGCATCGAGGCGTACTCGAACGACATCAGACGCTGCTTGCGGAGCTTGCGGAGATCGAGTCAATCGAGCAGATCGCCAGCCTGCGACCGCCCGACAAGCTGATTGCAGTGCTGATCTTCAAGCTGCTGGGAACGCTGGCCCCGACGCTGCCTTCGCATCATCTGGCGACGACCGAGCTGCCTCAGGGAGAGCTACCAAGCGCCGATCAGGGCTTGAATCCCGTCGAGCAGCAGCAAGAAACGCAGCGTCACTTGGCCTTTTTGCATGAGCTTCAGCAGCACGCGAGTGTGCTTCTGCTTCGCGCCGAGCTGCTCAATGCGCAAGCGGTGCGACTGCTGGCGATGTACGACGGAAGTGCGAGTGTGCTGTCTCGAATCAGCGACGATCGCATCGATCTGCTAGAGCTTCTGACGATGTTCGAGGCAGACGATCTGCGCGATACCGTGCGCTTTTCACTCGATCTGCTGCCGTCGGTGCTTGAAGCCCAACATATCAGCGGCGCACAGAGCTATCCAACCGGCGGATATGCCGGGCTGCTCAGTCGCGGATCGCTTGATGCACTGCTTCCCAGTGAGCTTGCCAGCGACGAAGAGCTGTTCTACGCGCGCTTCGCACAGTCCGAGCTGCTCTATCTCGGTCGCGAACGTCAGATCGAAGCGCCGCATCCGCTTCACTACATCTTGATTGATGGTTCTCCGTCGATGCGAGGGCTCCGTCAGGTCTTCGCACGCGGGCTGGCCCTGTCGCTGAGCCAGAAGCTGCTGCGCGCCAACTTGCCGGTGATGATTCGCTTTTTCGACGGAAGGCTGCATGAAGCTGTGCGCGCCGATTACGCACCTCGCAAGGTCTTGCCGTATGTGCTCGGCTTTCGCAGCACGCGCGGACGAAACTATTCCCGGGTCTTTCGCGATCTGCACAAAGAGCTACTGACGCTGTGCGCAAACCGCAAGACGCGCGTCACGCTGTACCTCATCACGCACGCCGAGTGTCACATTCCTGTTCCGACGGTGACAGCACTGCGCAAGCTGGCGCTCATCCAGGCCGTGTTCGTTCGACCCTCGTCCGAGCTGCACCTCGATTATCTGTCGCAGCTGACCAAATATCAGGTCATCAGCGACGAAGCGCTTCACTCTGAAGCGGTCCGAAAGAAACAGGCGCTCGACATCCTCTCTCGCGTCGCAGACACCGCTTCCTAATTCGATCCGGTTTTGGCATATGCTGCCGCGCATGCGGACCGCTTTGTCGAACTCGTCGTCGCGTCTTTCGTCGCTCACTCGGCTGCTTGTGTGTGGGTTGCCGCTTCTTTCGGCGTGTACCGTTCACGTCGATCCGACGCCGCTTCCAGAGCCTCCGCTCGTCGAGGGCTGCAATCCGCTCGGCGGCGGACCAGGCGAAGACTGTCTGTCCCCGTTTCCGTCGAACTACTATCTGCGAACCGATGCACAGAACGTTCGTCGCGTAACGTTTCCGCCCGGTGTGCTGCCGACTTCGCGCAAGGGAGTTCCGCTCGATCCTGCGCTGTTTGCGAGCCGCGATGGCTTCAGTCCAGCGACCCCGATCTTGGTCTATTTTCCGACGCCAATCGACGGACAGAACCTGCCCCAGCCCAGTCAGCCTGAAGCGTCGCTGCAAGTCTCGTCGCCGATTCAGCTGATTGCGATGGACACAGGGACGCGCATTCCGCTGTTTGCCGAGCTGGATCGCAACGCAGGTCCGGGTGAGCGACAAGCGCTGATCATTCATCCGCAGCTTCGGCTCGCGCCCAAGACCCGCTACGCTGTCGCGATATCCGGGCTGAAGTCTCCGTCGGGACAAGACGTTCCACCGCTCGCGGGCTTTTTGGCGATTCGCGATGGCGATGTCGAAAAGACCAGCATCCGAGGCCAGCTCTCGAACCAGTACAACGCGCTGTTTTCGTTTTTGGCGCAAAAAGGAATTGCGCAACAGTCGCTCCAGCTCGCGTGGGACTTTACAACCGGCGACGATGCGCAGCTCACCGGACAGCTGGTTGCGATGCGAGACGCTGCGATCAAAGCGCTGCGTCCGACCGATCCGATGGATGCGTCGCCGCTGCTGACGATCGACAAGGTCGAGTCCGCGCCCAAAGATCCGCTGCTGCGACAAGTGATTGGAACGTTTCGCGCGCCATCGTTTCTCAGCGACGATACAAACGGACGACTTTTGAAAGATGCCAGCGGTCAGCCCAAGCTGCGCGGCTACGGACGCTTTCCGCTCGTTGTTCACATTCCCAAGTGCGTGCAAAACGCGACCGCGCCCGTGCCGGTGATGATCTACGGACACGGACTGTTTGGCGGAGCGCTCGGCGAAATGGACTCCGGCTATCAGCGTGAGATCGTCCAGCGCCTGTGCATGGTGCAGGTTGGCTCGGACTGGATTGGGCTCACCCAAGCGGACGCGCTGTACGCCGCCAATCAGGTGATGAGCGACTTTAACAACTTCGTCCAGCTCACCGATCGACTGCAGCAGGCGCACACAAACTTTGCGGTGCTCGCGCGGATCATCAAAGACGGATCGCTTGCGCAGCTGGCCGAGCTAAAGGTTGGCGGCAAGGTCATCCTCGACTCAAGCCAGGTCTATTACTACGGAATCTCCAACGGAGGCGTTCAAGGACTCACGTTCCTTGCGCTGTCGCCGGACGTGAAGCGCGGCGCGCTCAATGTGCCGGGAGGATTCTGGAACGTGATGATGTGGCGAAGTGCAAACTTCCAGTCGCTGCTGCCGCTGCTGTCTGCCTCGTATTCCGATCCATTCGATCGTCAGGTGCTCATCGCGCTCAGCCAGTCGCTGTGGGATCACACCGATCCAGCGACGTACGCACCCTATGTCGTAAAAGCGCCGCTGCCGGGAACTGGCGGGGCGAAGCAGGTGCTGTATCAAGAAGGAATCGCCGATGCGCAGGTGCCCAACCTGACGACCCGAATGATGGTGCGAACGATGGGAATTCCGCTGCTGTCACCGTCGGTGGAATCGCCGTGGGGCATTACACAAGCGCAAGGTCCAGTTCCGTCCGCCTATGTCCAGTTTGACATCGGACAGCTGCCGCGCCTTGGTGACGACAACGTCCCGCCCAAGAACAACGCGGTTCACGAAGCGATTCGTCGGCTCGAAGCAGCCAAAGAACAGCTTCAGGACTTTCTCAAAGACGGCGGAACCGTGCGCGATACCTGCAAAGGCAAGCCGTGCGTGTTCACGAGCGGAAGCTAGTTTTCATCGAACTACGTCGCGCGACGACCTGGACGTCACTGCGTACCAAGTCGTCGCGAGCCAAGCCACAACCGAAGCGACTTACAGATCCTTCAGGATCTCAGCGCGCTTGGCTGCGTACTCTTGATCGTCGATCAGTCCTTCGTCCTTCAGCATCTTCAGCTTCTTGAGCCGATCCTGAAGGCTTGGCTGCGCCGGGGCCGCTGGTGCCGCCTGCTGAGCCGGAGCCGCCGGAGCTTCTGCCGCCGGACGCGTTGACTGCGCAAACATGTTGGCCATCGCCATGCCCACACCGAGCCCAGCACCAGCCAGCATTCCGCCACCGTCGCCGCTGCCACCACCGCGAGCCATTCCATCGCCCGCGCCCATCATTGCCTTGCCCGCCGCAAACTGCTGATAGCCGCCGAGTCCGCCCGCCATCCGAATCTGCGCGGCGTCCTTGTACATGCTCTTGAGCGTCTGCTCGTCTTCTTCCTTGATCGAGACAACGAAGTTACCGAGCCGCACCACCCGCATGCCGTAGCTCTGCATGTGCGGCTTGAGTCCCTCGATCACCTCGGCTTCGATCTCTTCGGTCAGCGCGCCCGACGTGATGTTCAAAAGCGGAAGCTGCTTGGCGACGAGCAGCTTGGCAATCCGATCCCGAATCGTCTTGAGCAGAAGCTGACGGAACCAGCCCACAAACTCTTCGTCTTGCGCCCACGAGCGCTGCCCGAAGAACGAAATCACCTGCGTCGGATCAGTCGCTTGCAGCGAGTATTCGCCGTGGACCATGACGCCAATCGCCAGGCCGCTCTTCGGATCTTCGACATCGCCGATGCGACCGCCAAACTTAAAGCCTGCGACCTCGCGGACCGTGATGAACCAGACCTCGGCTTTGAAGACATTGCCGCCGGTGAACTTATCGACGATCTGGTTGAGGAACATGATGTTGGACGACTCCAGCGTGTGTCGCCCAGGGCCGATCTGGCCAACAAACTGACCGTCCTTGAAGAACAGCGCCACCTCGTCGGTCCCGACCGTCAGCTGCGCCTTGTTCGGGATGGTGGGATCGGGATGCTTGTAGACGAGCATGCCCTTCGCGCTGTCAGGGCGGGCAATCGCCAGCTCACGAACGCCACCCTTGACGAAATCCATTAGGCCCATCGATTCCTCCTTCTGTAAGCCGATTCGCGACATGCGCAGCCCGGCCATCGAGACGGTGTAAAGACCGTGTAGTACGAAACGCTATTGAGTATCGATCATAGGTACCGAGTAGACCATTCGCAAGGTGCCCCTGTACGTGATACGCTCTGTCCTGCTGCGAAAGTCGTCCGCCCGATCTCATCCAGATCAGCACCCGGCCCACAATCAGGCCATCAAGCTTCCGCAGAGCATCACCAACCAACTGAAATCTCTGGTAGATTGGAATGCCGCTTAAGCGAGGAGTCGATCGGTCCATGAAAAAGGTCATCCGCGTTGTCGCCGCCGTTCTCGAGCGAGATGGACGGTACCTCATTACCCAGCGTCGCGAGTCGGCGGTGCTGCCCCTGCAGTGGGAGTTCCCCGGCGGAAAGGTCGAGGCAGGCGAAAACGATGAAGACGCGCTCCGTCGCGAACTGAGCGAACGCCTCGACGCCGACTTTGAAATCGGCAAAAAAATCGGCGAAAAGCACCACATCTACGACGGCTACGAAGTGATTTTGGCGCTCTACGCAGCCAAGCTCATCCCCGGTCGTCCGATGCGAGCCAAGCGAGTCCGAGACTTCCGCTGGGTCGCTTCCTCGGAATTTGGTCAGTACCAGTTCCCGGATGCCGATCAGCGCACCATGGATCAGCTGCTCGGAATTCGTCGCTAGCCCACACAGCCTCTCGTCAGCTACCCACCTCTTTCGGTAGCATCCTCAGTATGAAATCTGTCGTTCTGATCGTGCTCGATGGCCTCGGCCATCGCGAGCAAACCGATGCCAATGCCGTCCATCTTGCCCACAAGCAGACCTGGCCTCGTCTGTTGTCGCAGTATCCGACGACGCTGCTAGAGTGCTCGGGCTTTTCAGTCGGACTTCCCGACGGACAAATGGGAAACTCCGAAGTCGGCCACACCATCTTGGGCGGCGGACGCATCGTCTACCAAGACTTGGTGCGCATCAGCAAGTCGATCTCCGACGGAGACTTCTTCACCAATCCCGAGCTTGTCGCCGCTGTCGAAGCCGTCAAAGCAAGCGGAGGAACGCTGCATCTGCTGGGTCTGAACTCACCGGGTGGGATTCACTCGACGCTGGAACATGGCTACGCCGTCGCCCAACTGGCCAAGCAGCGCGGCCTGTCGCGGGTGGCTTGGCATGCGTTTCTCGACGGAAGAGACACGCCACCACAGTCCGCTGCTTCGTATTTGCGCGAAGTTGAAGCCAGGCTCGCAGCCATCGGCGTGGGTCGTGTTGCGTCGCTGGCCGGTCGCTTCTATTCAATGGACCGCGACAACCGCTGGGAGCGCGTGTCTCGAGGCTATCGCTTGCTCACCCGAGGCGAAGGTCGTCCCGAGCCAGCCAGTGCCGGAGCCGCCGCCGCCATCGAAGCCGCCTATTCCCGAGGCGAAACCGACGAGTTTGTCCAGCCGATTGTCCTTACGGAAAACGGACGCGCCGTCGCAACCATCCAAGATGGCGACGCGGTGGTGTTCTGGAACTTCCGGGCCGATCGCGCGCGTGAAATCAGTCGAGCGCTCACCGAAGCCAAGTTTGATGCATTCGATCGCGGCAAAGCCCCGAAGCTTGCGCGCTACGTCTGCCTGACTCAGTACGACGCAAAGCTCGGCTTACCGACGGCATTTGCGCCTCAGTCGCTGGAAAACAACCTGGGCGAATACCTGTCTGGGCTCGGCTACAAGCAGTTTCGCACCGCTGAGACGGAAAAGTACGCGCACGTCACGTTCTTCTTTAACGGTGGCGTCGAGGCGTCCTATCCGCATGAGGATCGCCGCTTGGTGCCATCGCGTCGCGACATTGCCACGTATGACTTGGCTCCCGCGATGAGCGCGAGCGAAGTCACCGACGGAGCAGTAGCCGCGATCGAAGGCAAGCAGTACGCGTTCATCCTCATCAACTTCGCCAATCCCGACATGGTTGGACACACCGGAATTCTTCCTGCCGCAGTGTCCGCCGTCGAGACGATCGATCAGTGCCTGGCCAAAATTGTCGAAGCAGCGACGAAGACCAACACCGCCGTCCTGATCACCGCCGATCACGGCAACTGCGAGCAAATGGTCGACGAGACCACCGGACAGCCTCACACCGCGCACACGACCAATCCAGTACCGTTTATCCTGGTCGACGATGAGCTACAAAAGCGAACGCTGCACCGAGGCGGGCTTGCCGACGTAGCTCCGACGGTGCTGGAGATCATGGGACTGCCGGTTCCCGCCGAGATGACCGGCAAGTCGCTGCTCAATCCGTAGTCCGAAGCACACGCGTTACGCGCGCGGTGCGTCGGAGGGAACAACCCGTCCCAGCGTCGGCCCCAGCGAGTCACAGAGCAACCCAATCAGCGTGCGCTCATCGGGATTGACCGTGTGCGACGGCTCATCGACGCACAGATAGCCAAGCAAGCGACCTTGCTTTCCCGGCATCACCACGGGAAATCCGTCGGACAGCTCGCGCATGGCCGCGATCTGGGTCGTCTCCAGCTTCAGCCGCAGCGAAAACCCCAGCAGCTGCCCAAACTGCGCAAGCTGAGACTCCACGTCGGACAGCGTCTGACAGCCTGGCAGCTTCAGCGACAGCTCATCCATGGCTCGCAGAAGCTGCTGCGTACGACTTCGTCTCGACAGCGCCGCCCACAACCCCTGCGGACCCCCGCGCAGGTATCCGAGCAGGTAGCCAAGCAGCAGCGCAAATCCCACCGCCAGCGTCAGCCCGATGCGAGACACAAGCGGCCCGCCGAGCACCATCAGCAGCGACAGAACACCGAACACCAAGCACGCGGCATACAGCCACAGCACCGCACGTCGCACCGGCAGGCCCATCAGCAGCAGCCGATGATGCACATGATCGCGATCGGCTTGCATCACGGGCCGTCCCGCCAAAAACCGTCGCGAGATCGTCAGCCCGGTATCGAGCAGCGGCAGTCCCAGCGCAACCACCGGAAAAACCACCAGCACTGCCGTCGCTGACTTGCGAACGGACCAGATCGACATCGTCGCCAGCAGATAGCCCAGGAACAAGCTCCCCGAGTCGCCCATGAAGATCGACGCAGGATTGAAGTTGTAGCGAAGAAAGCCGAGCGTCGCCCCCGCCAGCGAGCCCGCCACAAACGCCAGCAGCAGATCTCCACGAAGCAGCGCAGCCACCGTCGTCGTTCCAAGCGCAATCACCGCAACGCCCGAAGCCAGTCCGTCGAGCCCATCGATCAAGTTGACGGCATTGACGACACCAACGATCCAAGCCACCGTCACCAGCGCCGACAATAGCTGCGACAGCTCAATCGGGCCCGTCGGACCACTTGTACCGAGCACCCGCAAGCCCTGCCCATACAAAAAGAGCGCAACCACAATCTCGACGAGCAGCTTCGGCAGCGCTCGCAGGCCGCGCAGATCATCCACAATCCCGAGCAGCAGCATCGGCACACCGCCGAGCAGGATCGGCAAGACCGGCGTTCCCTGCTGTAGCGTTGCACGCGCGACCACGCTTCCCGACGACCACAAAAGCGCCACCGTCAGATAGAACGCAATCGCAATCGCAACGCCACCCAGCCGAGGAACCTGCGACGGACGAAGCAGCTTGCGCGCCGAAAATGGATCCAGCGCTTTGAGCCACAGCGCCACACGACCCGCAATCGGCGTCAGCAAGAGCGACAACAGCAGCGACAACAGCAGCCCAAGTCCGACGGCTCTCATCGCTTCTCCCGTCGCAGACTTTCTAACACTTGTGCGTGCGCAGCCATCGCCAGCGGCCTGTCAAAGCGCGTCTCGGCCAGCTCGCGGGCTCGCCTTGCCATCGCATGCCAGCGTGTCGCGTCTTGCGCCAGCTGACGCAGTCCCAAAATCAGCGCGTTTCCGTCGCCATTTCGGACCGAAAGACCCAGCTCTTCGTCGCGTAGCAGCGCAGGAATGCGTCCGCGCGCGGGTCCGATGTACGCAATCGGTCGGCCCGACGCGAGCAGTCCGTACAGCTTGCTCGGCGCCAACAGCCCCTGCATCGCCGCTTTGACCGAGATGAGTCCGACGTCACCAGCCGACAGCACATCTGAAAGCCTAGCCCGAGCCTGCGGTGGCAGCGAGTGAACCAGACCGCGCATGTTCGACGGAACACTCGCAAGCAGCCGTGCCTTTTCGTCTCCGTCTCCGACGAACAGCCAGTGAACCGGAGGACCAACACTCAGCGACGAAGACTGCACGCGGATTGCTTCAATGATCGTATCGAAGTCGTGTCCGCGACCGTGATTTCCGGCGTAGCAGACGACAAACTCATCGGTCAGACCCAGCTCTGCGCGCAGGCTGTTTTGACGAGGCTGCGGTGTCAGCTCTCGAGCGGATGCAAAGTGATCAATCGTGACAAGCTGCGCAGCGGAAGCTCCTGCATCGAGCAGTCGATCAGCCATTGCTTCATCGAGCGCAATGATGCGATCAGCAGACCGATAGAGCGTCCGCGCAAACAAAGAGAGTGCGCGATACAGCGTCGATTCGGGACGAGCCAGACCCATCGCCAAGAGCAAGTCCGGGTACACATCCTGAACCCACAGCACCAGCTTGGCCGCCGACAAGCGACTCGCGCACAGACCCAGCGCACCGACGAGCGGCGGCGTCGTCAGCGCGACCACCACATCTGGCGACGGAAGCCGCTGCATCGTCCACAGCGCTTGGGTCAAAAACTGACCGTAGCCACTCGCACGTCCGAGCAGACGACTGAGCTGCTCGCGCTTAGATGGGGAAGCCGAGATCGGCGGCGGTGCATCACGCACCGGGACGCGCACGATTCGCACGCCGTTGTGCAGCTCGTCTGACGGCAGCGGTGTCAGCGCTTCCGGCTCTCGACCGAGGTGAGGCTGACGATAGCGTCCGCTCCCGCACAGCACCGTCACGGAAAAGCCGCGCGCAGCCAGATCTTCGGCCCAGTCGGTACACAGCTGCGCCGTCGCCGCAATGTCCGGGTAATAGAACTGGTTGAGGAGCAGGATGCGCATCGCAAAAAGAGAAGTGACGTTCTCATCGTAAGCTGGCCGCCGGAGGAACGCAGCACAAAAACGTCACTGTGAGCGTCGGCTCAGCGACACGCGTCGTCGCTAGTGCGAAAGTCGCTCGATCTGCCAGCGCACAGACTGCGAGTCTTCGGGCCGCACCGCGTAGGTTGCATCGGCCTTGGCAAGCGGCAGCACACAGCGCGAAATTCGCTGCATCACCGTCGGAGCCGACGTTCCAACACCTGGCCAGCTCGCGCCTTCGCCGGGCAGCTCCGCAAAGTGCGGATCCCACGGCATCACGATCGCAATCCCGTCGCCTTCGGGCTTGGCAATCAGCTTCGGCAACAGCGGATACGGCGTGCGCTGTTGACAGATCTGAAGCAGCGTAGCCACAAGCGCCGACGCGTCCATCAGCGACGAAGAGTCCGGCTGTTTGGATCGCAAGATTGCGAGCGCACGCAGACGCTCAGCTTCCAGCTCTTCCATCGTGCAGACCGTCGGTGGCGGCAAGTTCAGCTCGCCCGCCAGATAACGCGCAAGCGCTTCCCGAGGCGTCAGCCACAGCGGATCGAAGACCTCGCGACCATCGACTTTGACCTCGCCACCGTGACGGGCCAACGCCCAATCCAGCGATAGCAAGTAACAGTCCGCGTCGAAGCGCTTCGGTTCTGCCGTCGGAGTGATCCAGTGCGCAAAGCGAACCAAGGCTTTGAAGTCAGCAACCGACAGACCCGCTTCTTCGCTCAGCTCACGAGCGGCTGCGTAGCGACTGGGCGACTCGGGATCGACTTCTGCATCCGCAGCATCGACACGACCGCCCGGAAAGACGTACGCGTTGGCCATGAAGCTGGCACGCTGGCTCCGTCGAACCAGTAGCACCGCAAAGTCGGGTCCATCGTCTGACAACTGCGGACGAAGCACCGCCGCCATTCCAGCTTTTCGAGGAGCGTTCATGCCAAAAAGCGCTCGAAGAGCTCGCGAAGATCCGGGGGAATCTCTCGCGAGGAAAAGGTGTTCATATCGACGCACACGGTGGTGATGGTGCAAGACACCGACAGCTTACCGTCGCGGTGACGATATCCGTCGTAGCGCATCTTCACCGATCGATTGGTCAGCTTCGACACCGACACTTCGATATCGAGCCGGTCACCGTAACGCAGCGGTGCTTTGTAATCGGTCTCGACGTGAACCGTCGGAAAGCCGATTCGTCGCTCGTCCAGAAGCTGCACGTAGCTGATTCCAGCGTCGTTGAAGAAGTCCTCGAACGCTTCGTGAAAGTAGATGAAAAAGTGCGGGTAATAGACGATGCCCGCGTGATCTACGTCGCCGAAGCGAACCTGAACGGAAGTGCGAAAGCCCATCGTTAGTGCTTGTGCTGCGGAGCGACGAACTCTTTGGGCAGCTCCGAGCCTTCCCCGAAGAAGAACTCGTCGCAGCGCTTGTGCAGAAAGTCGTACGCCTGCTGCGTCACCAGGTCGAGCCGGTACTCGTTGATCAGCATCTTCGAGTGCTCCAGCCACATCTGCCAGCCTTGCGCCGACACTTGGTTGTAGAGCCGATTTCCCAGCTCGTCGTCGAACGGAACGAAGTCGAGTCCCGGCAGTTCTTTACCCAGCTTGCGACAGTGAACGATGCGCGACATGTGTGTTCTCCTCGAAAACTTGAAGCGGTCCAGCGAGGACCGAGGTTGCGAACGAAAGAGCGGGCATCTTAGCGCGAACCGGCGGTTTGCAAAGACACTGCGACGCGCTGACCGCTCGGAAAGCGCTTGGCGATAAGACCCGCGACGATCTGCGCCGATAGCATCACCATCGGAACGCCCGCGCCAGGATGCGTGCCACCACCGACGCAAAATAGGTTTGAAAGCCCCGGCAACACATTCGGAGGCCGCACAAACGCAGCCATCTTCGACGACGCAGCCAAACCATAGATCGCGCCACGACTCGACGGAAACAGAGACGCAAAGGTCTGTGGAGTGACGGCATCTTCGGCGCGGACATGCTGCGAATAGTCGATTCCGTGTCGAGCCAGCTTGGCCTTCACACGCTGACGACAGCGCTCGATGAGCTCGTCGTTCCAAGGCAGCGCTTGCGTCGCGGATTCATTCGGACCTTCCCGACGCGGCAGTGCCGGTGAATTGGTCAGAAAAAACCAGCGCTGCGAGTCTTCGGCAAAGTCGGGATTGCACAGATACACCGTCGGGTCGGATGGCGGTCCCGACTGAAGCTCCGCAAACTCGTGTCGGTAGTCGTTGGTGAAAAAGACATTGTGATGACGCAGCGGCAGCTTCTGCGCATCCGTCGCGACGGCCAGATGCAGACACGCTGACAGCGACGGCTCTAGCGCGTCGTACCGCTTGCGCAGCTTGTCCGCACAGCGTGTTCCGTCGAGCATTCGCTCATAGAGCTGCTGTACATCACAGTTGGCGACGATCAGATCAGCGGACAGACGCTCACCGGACACCTCGACGGATTCCACACGACGACCCGCAGCGTCGAGCAGCAAGCGGTCAACGGACGCGCCATAGCGAATCTGTCCACCAAGACGATGAACCAGCTCGGCCAGCGCTTCTGCGACGCGAAACATTCCGCCATCGACGGCATAGACGCCAAAGCCTTGCTCGACATGAGGAATCACCGCCAGCGTCCCCGGCGCAACAAACGGATCAGCCCCGGAATACGTCGCATATCGAGCAAACAACATACGCAGCCGCTCGTCGGAAAAGAAGCTTCCCAGCGCCTTCCACAGTGTTCGCCACGCGTCGATTCGCCACAGTCCCAGCGCGTCGCGAAAGCGGTTTTGCAGCACCAGCCCGAGCGGATTGCGCGGGATCGGGCTCTTCATAAACGGACGCTCGACGGCTTGATAGATGCGCGCAGCATGCCAGCGAAAGCGACGGTACTGCTCGGCGGAACGGCTGCCACAGACGCGACGGATCTCTTCGGCGGATCGTTCCCAAGCCGCATCGCTCGGCCTTCGTCCGTCGGGAGGATCGTCGTTAAACAGATCCAGCTGCGAGCCATCCGCAAAGAAATGTCGGCACAGCGGATCCAGCGGCGTCAGTCGAATCAAGTCCGCACGACGGACACCGGCTGTCTCGCACAGCTCGTCGAGAACCCACGGCAGCGTCATCACGCTGGGACCGGCATCAAACGGCAGTCCTCCGACGAAGACCTGACGCATCTTGCCACCGGGATGCGGCGCACGCTCCAGCACCGTCACGTCGTGCCCTTGCGCAAGCAGTCGAATCGCGACGCTGAGCCCACCAATTCCAGCGCCAATCACCAGCACAGACGGACCGGAAGATCGTTTTGCAAGCGAAGTGGTCATGTCAGGCAGCTTGGATGCTGGCTACGTCGCCGCGCGGTTCAAAGAAAGTGATCCCCAAAAGCCATCTCGACGCTGCATCGTCGGATTGAAATAGACCGCATCGGACGGTTGTGGACCAAACTGCACATCGAAGCGCAACAGCAGCGTCGCCACAAACAGACGCATTTCCCACAATGCAAAGCGCTTGCCGATACACGGACGATGTCCGCCCCCGAAGCCAAGCAGCGAATACGGACGCGGCTTCTTCTGATAAAAGCGCTGCGGATCGAAGCGCAGCGGGTCGGAATACAGCTCGGGATCGCGGCCTGTGAAGTACGGGCTGTACGTGACGCAGTCGCCTTTGCGAATCGAATATCCCGAGACTTCGAGATCGCGCATCGCGCCTCGCAGCGCAAACGTCAGCGGCGGATACAAGCGCTCAGTTTCCGATAGCACCGCGTCGAGATAAGGCGTCTCTGGAAGCTGTCCACGCAGCACGACTTCGACATCCAGCGACGAAAGCTCCTCGCGAAGCTGCATCATCACCACCGGGTTTTCCGACAGCGCAAGCAGCACCGACGTCAGCATGCTCGCGGTCGTATCGTAGCCCGCAAACAAAAACGCCAGCATCTCCGACACCAGCGTCTCATTGCCAAGCCGCTCTCCGTCTTCGCCTTCCGCCGACAGAAGCTGCGCCAAAAACGTCGGACTGTCCGCCTGCCCACTGCGATAGAGGCTGATTCGTCCGTCGATGTACTTCGCAAGCTGCTTGCGCGCGCGACTCGCTCGATAAAACGGCAGACCGGGAATCCGCAGATGAACCAGCGAAAACAGCCCGAGCCCAATCTGTTCAAACTGATGAAGCAGCGTCGGTAACACCTCGGGCTCTGCGCCAAACAGAAGCTGCGCGACGACATGAAACGTGACTTGCTTCACCGTCTGCGCCAGATCCACCGGCTGACCGAGCGGCAGCGCATCCAGATAGCGCGCCACAATCTGCGCCATCGCGGGCAGATACTGACCGTCGAGCTTCGTCGAAAACGCCGGAATCAGCAGCCGATGCCGTCGCCGATGCGCACCTTCGCGTCCAAGCTCTGGCTGATCGTCGGACAGAAACAAGATGTCGCGTCCGAACAAGGGCTCCATCGAAAAGCTGTAGCCCTCGTACCAGGAAAAATCGTCTTTGTACGCGGGCCCGAGCACGCGCTCGTTGTGCTCGACGCCGAGCAGCCACACCATGTCGCGCAGTCCGTGCCGCGTCAGCGTCCGCGACCGCCACATCCGACCGTAGCGAGCGGTCAACTCCATGATCGGTCCGCGCGGGTCGGACAAGATCTTGGGAGCGAGCAGCATGTTCTGAAACTCGGTTGGGCCCGGCGCAAGCGGCATGGCGGGCACGATAGCACCGCTCGCAAACGGTCGCGGTTTTTGCCAGGTGACGCGATGCCTCCTACGATTCGACGTTCAAGCCTTGGCTTCGAAACTTGACCGTAGGGTACGCGAGGGTAACCTCATGTCCTACATGTCGGATGGACAGCACCATGCATAGCGCGCCACTTGATTCCAGCGAGTTTGACGGCGAATCGGGTCCACTGCCTTCGCGACCTCTGCGAGGGGCGGTGCGTCGACCGATGGTGACCGGAATGGAAAGCGACGCTGAATCGTCGTCATCGGTGGCATTTACGGAACCACCGTCGGAGCTGTTGGACTCTCGGCAGCGTCGTGAAGTGCCCATTCCCAAGCCACGCCCTCGGCCCGCGCGACTTCCCAGCGCCGCCAGTGCCGCACCTGCGCCCAAGCTGATCGAGCGCCCGGTCCGACGAGAGCCTGCGGCTGTAGAGCCAGCGTCCCCTCTATCAGTCAGCGAAGCGTTTTCCGTCGAAGAATCGCTGCCAGCGCCGATCCGAGGACCGATTGTCCTGCCCAAAAAGGAACCGGCGTCTGTGCCTGTGCGCGAATCAGCAGCGCCCGTGCGTTCGAGTGCAGTCCGCGAGCCAGCCGAGCGTGCGCCTCGTCGAGCGGCAGCCCGAGCCCAGCCAGCCAGCGCCGCGCCCACCGCGCTGACATCCAGGCGACGAGAAGCGATTGGCATTGCCCTGCTTTCGCTGGCGCTGTTTGTATCTTTGGCCACGCTTTCACTGGTATTTGGCGACGGAAACCTGATGGGTCCCGTTGGCAATGCGGTCGCGGCAACGGTGTATGCGCTGCTCGGCATTGGCACAAGTGGTCCGTCGCTGCTGCTGTTTGTGCTGTCGATTCGGCTGCTGCGTGCGCAGTCGCTCAAGATCGCGCCGAAGCTGCTCGGCGGGGGTCTTGCCGTGTGGCTTGTGTCGATGATGCTGGCGCACCTGCTCGCGGGACGCTTTCGCATCGCGGGAATGCCGCCGGGAGGCTCTCTCGGTGAATACGCGGCAGAAGCGCTGCTGGCCATGCTGGGAACGGCTGGAACGGTGCTGCTCCTGCTAATGGGTCTTTTGCTGTCGCTGACGATGCTGACGCCGCTGACGATGCGCGAGCTAGGCAGCAAGTTCCTGTCGCTGACGGTTCCGCTGATGCATCGCATCCGTGACACGCTGCGTGCGCTTGTGCCCAAAAAGCCCGTGGATCTGGGTCCGCCGATTGCGATGCCAGGCTCGGGAAAGCCAAGCTCGGGTGTGCCGCGTCTGGTACGTGATTATGGCGACGATCGAGATGCCAAAGATCCGACGACGCTGCCGCAAAAGTCCGCGCAGGCCGATGCAGCCAAGGATGCGGGGGCCAGCGAAGCGGCTCCGGTGATCATTGCGCGACGGCCAGCGGCCAAGCCAGGTGACGAGCCAGCGCCGAAAAATGGCCTGCACAATGAGCCGACACAGCTTCTGCGACAGGATCCGACCCAGCCGTCGAATGCAGGCTCGGTTGTGACGGTTGCAGCGCAGACGGCTCCGCGTGTGGATGCGACGGAAAAGATGGACGGACCGCCTGCGCACATGCCGCTGCCCGACGATGAAGTGGCACTCAGCGACGCAGCAATCAGTGATTCACCGAGCATCATCGAGACAGCAGTGGCGGAAGATTCCAGCCAAGCACCGGCTTCGGTGGTTCCTCGTCGCAGTGAGCGTCGTCCCGGCGAGCAAGCGAACTACATCAAGCTGCGTCCGTATGAGCCGCCGCCGATTGATCTGTTCGACTTCGCCGAGCATCCGCAGCATGAGCTGGATCGCAAAGCGATGCTCGATCTGGCGCAGCGACTGGAAGGAACGCT
>ERZ724507.173-NODE-173-length-28330-cov-16.671689_pt1 | contig 28330 bp, 25 predicted proteins | sample MGYA00376040_ERZ724507 | MGnify/ENA primary metagenome ERZ724507 (study PRJEB28724, sample SAMN07190883) | activated sludge metagenome | isolation source: activated sludge of sewage treatment plant in Hong Hong | place: Hong Kong | collected 2016-03-17 ...
TCATCATCGTGCCGATGAAGCAGATTAAGTACATCGCCTGCGATGCGACGGTGTTCGCGCAGAAAGCAAAAGGGTAGGGTCGTGTAGGCCCTTTCACCCTTCGTTTCTTTAGACATTCTTCATAAGAAATCACCACCGGTATCTGAGCATCAGACGGAGAGTTGCAGGGATCGGGGGCACAGCCCTCGCTTCATACGATCTACACGGTCAGAGTAGGCCTACTCGCAGAGACTGTTCCATTCAGGTACGAAACAGGGGTGGTGTCATAGTGCGTCTTGTTTTTCTGCTCGCGTGAGCGCACACTACCGTGTTTTTTGAGAAGACCGGTCGATAAACCAGGTGGACGGTTGATGATGACTTCCTGCAACTCGGCGTGGTGGTGCTGGGGATTACTCACTATCTGGCTATGTCTGGGTGGTGTCGCGTTTGCCGAGCAAATCAACCTCTTGGACGAGACCTCTACGCAGGATGAAGTCGCACTGGCCAGCTTGGCCGAAGGGATGAAATCGAGCGCTTCGCCCGCCCAAGATCCAATCGTTCATTCGGTAACGACTACTGTTCCCGCTTCAGACATACTCTGCTTCGCTCCTGCAATCGGATGGACCGGCCCCGCATCTGCTTACCCTGCCTCCACACTTCGACTCCACCAACAAACGTCTGTCTATCGCATCTAAACCCATCTGCTGTGCTGACGTTCAGTTCCTGATGATCAAGTCACTGTGAAGTGATCTTGATCGCGAGCTGTCCGGCTTGCTCTGTACAAATGCCGTACGGCTGATGGTGTGAGGCGAAGGAGACGAATCTATGCGCATGCTGTGCATCGTCTTGCTTGCGATTAGCGGGCTAGCGGGTTATTGGTGGATTCGAACGTATGAGTCAGTTGAGGTAGTTCAGAGTCAGTTGGCTGCGATTGGGGAAGGGCGATATCCCCAAGCGTACGACTATTTGTCATCGATGGCAAAGACAACGCTGCCCTTCGAAGAGTTTGTGGCATTGATTCAGAACAATAGCGTCGTGATGGAAACACGAAGTGTCTCATTCCCGTTACGGACGCGAGAGGGGCCGACCGCGATAATCAGCGGCATGCTCACCGGCTATGGAGCATTGATCAGTCAGGTCAGTTATATAGTGGTGCAGGAGAAGGACCAATGGAAAATTCAGAGCTTCCACTGGGCTCCGCCCCGGGAAGATGAATGATGGCTCGCTTCAGGACCTGCATGAAATTCGTTCTGTTCGGAGGGTTCGTGGCCTGCGCAGTGGTTTCCGGCTGCGTGGGCTTTGAACCTCCTGCTCAATCCAAGGTCGAAGATGTGAGCGAGCGCCCCTATGTGGCGCTCCTCCCCGTTGGCTTTGATATAGACATCACCGAACTTACCACTGTGAAAACAATGGAAGGAACTCTCTCGGTGGAGGAAGAGTTGAAGCAACTCAATCAGATCTTGCGAGAGATTGAGGCAGAGGCTCGTTGGCTCCTCTTGAGCCGTCTTGCAACTGGGCAGGGTTTTCGGTTCGTCGCACTTGAACAGGTGGATGCCTTGGCGGAGGAGTTACAGATGAAACCAGGCGTGCCTCCGACCCCTGAGCAATGTGTGGAATTTCGTCGACGGCTGGGCGTAGATCTCCTCATCACCAATAACATTCTCGATTACGGGAAGATTCGTTGGCAGTGGTTAGTGGCAGGCATGTTTACAGACATCTCCCTGGAGACGATCGTGCTTGGCCTGGCGACGGAATGGAACCCCGCACTCATTCTCGGGAATGTGGGGTTAGAGCTACTTACGAGCACGCCCTTGTGGTTTGGCGGTGCCTATCTCTTTGGTGTATCCATGCGGCCCGTGCGGATGGAAGGGCGCGCCTTTGAAACTCAGCAAGGTTATCCGGTCTGGCAGTCCATGGAGGCATCTGTCTATGCCTGGGGCGCACTCAAAACGTTGCCCGAGGACGTTCGTGAAAAAAAAGAATCGCAATTAAAGTTGAACTTGGCCGAGATTATGGAATCTTTCGGGGATGGCTTGAGCAAAGAAGGCTTTCTGGCTTCGAGTTTGCGAGGTCAGTCCCTAGGCCGTTTCGTGAATGGTAGTTCCCCTAATTGAACTATGTTTCGCGTGCAGTTTTATCGTGGGCGTTGGAAAGCGGTTAAACGGTGGAGCTTGGGTCTTCGATACGTTTGAATGCACACTGGAGCGTACGACACGAGTACAAATCGGAAAGTCAGTGTTTCCAATGGAGCCGTCGCCGTTTCGCCGCAATCCTGTGCCAGATCGATCGTTCCACCGTCTGCAGGTGCTAATGATTTGGAAAATGGCTTGCGAGAGAAAGACTTAATCGGCAGAAGGTTCTCGTTGATACTGCTAAGTGCAGCGCGTTTGCCGTGCGTTCACTCACTTCGCTGCCGCCACACTCGAGCAGCGCATGTCAGGATGTGAGTGGAACGATCCACTCATCTCATGCAAACGTTCACCGCCGAGCCAGATGGGATTCGCCACATTTTGCTGGGCATAACCATAAAGCCGTCGAGAGACATCGATATGGTGACGCGCAATGTGGACAATGGGCTGAAACAGTTGCCGGATATAGTTAGACCCTATCTCCGACCGGGTTCCACTCGTGGTCTCGCTCGACGGCCTCGGTGAGGCGCTCGAAAATATCCGGGATCGCGCCGGTGACCCGGCTCCAGTTGGAGATCATGGGAACGCCGAGCGGGTCTTCGAGAAACGCTTCGGTGGCGATCTTCATGCCCTTCAAAAACACTTCCACCGCCATCCGCTCCGCGTGCCGATCGAACTGCAGGCTATTGATGGCCGCATCGTTCTGATAGCGGGTGATGGCCTCCTGTGCGGACTGGAGGTAGGTCGCCCGCAACGTCTTGAGCACCGCCTCTGATAACACGACTCCTTCACTGGCCAGGTTTCGAAACAACGACTTCGTGATGTCCACGCACATTTTCTGCAGCCCCTGTTCCGCGTTCTCCGCCGAGAGGCTTTGGTGTTTGTGTTCGTAGGCGTCGGCAATATCGGCTTGGCAAATGCGCCTGAGCGCGCAGTTGCGATAAATTTCAGATAGGACGCCGACTTCCAACCCCCAATCGCCGGGCACCCGGTTAATCCAGGCGAGATCCCGCACCATGGCAAATTCTCCTGCGAGCGGATAGCGAAAGCTGTCGAGAAAGGTCAGTAACGGATGGGCACCAGCCACCTGTTTGAGGCTTCGAATCAACGGGGTGAAATACAGTCGCGTGACGCGGCCGTGCAGGCGGTTCGTGACCCGGCTGTAATACCCCTTGCAGAACTCGTAACCCAGGTTGGGGTTGACGATGGGATAACAAAGCCGTGCGAGGTACTCCCGATTGTAGCTGAGAATGTCGCAGTCGTGCAGCGCGATGACGTTGCTTTCTCCGCGGGCCAGTACATAGCCGAAGGCCATCCAGCAACCACGCCCTTTGCCCTGTAATCCGGTGTCGAGTTCAGCATGGGCCAGCAGTTTGAGGATGTCCTGAATGCCGGCCCCATCGTTCCAGACGATACGCACCCGTTGGGGAAGCACCGAGAAGAACTGTTTCGCCAGGCGAAATTCCAGAGCCGAGGCGCGATCCAGTGAGATGACGATTTCATTCACATAGCGGATGTCCTTGAGGACTTCGACGATGTGTTTGAGCGCGGGGTTCTCGAGCTCAGAATACAGCGACGGGAGAACCAGCGCGATCGGGTTCGTCGCCGCATGCCGCTCGAGTTCTTTTTCCAATTGCTCGAGGTTGGGTGCGCCGAGCCGATGCAAGACGGTCACAAGACCGTTCTGATGAAAGTCGGACATGGTCCCTCCAGTTCGGGGTTCGAAGAGAATGCTGGTCTGCAAGTACCCGGCACGGCAGGGACTGGTTCCACCGTGTGCGGCGGACACCGACCATGCCGGGTGGTTGAGTGCGCTGAGAGGAGATCGTTGCTATTGAGCCGGAGGCATCGCTTTGCTGGTGACGACCGACTTCACGATCTTGGCGCGTTTCACGGACTCCAAAAATCGATCCGGGGGTTCAGGATTCGGCAAATTTACTTCGACGGAGTACCAGCCTGATTTCATCGGACCTTTTTTGATGCCGTTGATTTCCTGAACCAGATCCTCGATGCTTTTTTCGGTGGTGCCGTCCTGGAAGGCGACCCAGAACATGAAGGCCTGTCGATCCGCTTCGCGAAGGGCATCCGAGACCGGCACGGCGGTCGGCACCGGCGTTTCCTTCGGCGGATCGTTCTTGGCCACGACCGTCGGTTTGGCCGTTGCGGCATTGGCCTTGGCGACTTCCAGCGAGGTCAGCGCCAAACGGGCATGCAATTCTCGGTTGCGGCTCTCCAAGAGCGCGACTTGTTTAATCAGCGTTTCGTTCACCGACTTGATCGACTGCAGATCCTGCCGCACGACATCACGGTCCGCCTCGACCGCACTCACCGCAACGCGCATCCCGCTCTGGACTTCCTGGGCCACATCGGTCTTGACGGTCTTGAGATCGTCCTGGACCGCGACCATCTGCGCAGTGAGTTTTTGTTGGGTATGGGCGACGGTCCCGACGAGAGTGTTCAACTGCGCGAGACGGTCTTGTTCTGCGCGGGACACGGCCATGGCCGTCGACTGGGACTCGACGAGTTGGGCCAGTTGCCGGTGGACTTGGTCGATCTGATCCTGCGTGGATTGCCGGGCCGCCAACTCCTCTTCCATCTGGTGCGTGCGATCCTCGGAGCCTAACCATCCGGGTACCCGTTCCGCCAGCAGCGCGACCACTCCTACCGCCAGCACGACTTGGGCAAACGTAGTGGCCATGGTCCACACCGGGACGATCGGTGCTGCGGTGGACGCGGTGCCGGCCGGGAGTCCAATGGCGGAAGCCACGTGCGACCACCACCGTGGAGCGCTCTCATATCGCAAGTGGAGTGAGCCGCCGTCGAAATGGTTTTGGATGCTGAGGGTCAGGCTGCCTTTTCCGATCGGGAGGCGTAGGCTTTTCTGCCCGGCTTCGGCGGCCACGCAGCCGCCAAGCAGCACTCCGGACTCGCTCCGGATTTCGAGGTGCTGAATGCTGCGGTCTTTGGTCGTGCAGGTGAAGGTCGGATCGACCTGCGAACAGTTCAGCGTGCCGACGCGCTCGTGGTTGACCAGCACCTGGAGAAATCCAGGCCGCTCCTCAGCCGCGCGTTGCGGTTGGTCATCCAGGGCATCAAGCAGATGTGCGCGATAATCGTTGAGCTCTGGTGTGTCCATGTTGCCGTCCTCCCCGATCGCCGCCAAAGAGAGCCAGGACGCCTCCCTTTTTCAGCGGATGTATATGCAAATTGACTTGCGGCTTTGACCCGCTGCTCAGTTCGGCTTGCCGGCGGTCTGCCACTTCCAGGAAGCAATCCCGGCAAAAGGCCAAATGCCAGACGCGGTAATCGTGGCCGTAGTCATCGTGAAAGAGTTGCCCCCACTTTTGTTCAGATAAGCAGGGGTAGTGTTCCGGTTCACTTTTTCGATAATGCGATTGCAAGACCGGCATCAGCCGATCGACTTCGTTGTTCAAGTGGTCGGGCCTGGTGCGCAGCTCTTCTTCCAAGACGTCGATCTCCGAGCCGCTCAAGCCGGTTTCGTTCATCGTGCGCTGCCATCCCGACTGACGCCACCGTTCGAAATTTTTGTAGACCCGCTGGCTTTCGGCCTGTCCAAATCCCAGGAGCTTCACCACGTGGGCCTGGCTGAATCCATAGAAGTGGTAAAACAGTGCGATCAAGGCGTCGCGACTGACGACGGCCCGCGAGGCCAACCCGTCGAGAAATCGTCCCACCGGGGTCAGCAACTCCTTGTGGTAGCACAAGGGGTCCGGTTGGCTGAACGACTTCGCGATCAGGCTATCCAGAAGGAAGAACGGGCGGCAGGGCACTTCGGTGCGCCCGAACACGACAAACCGTTCCACCAACTCGTACCCCCACCGAAGCGCCAATTTTTCGTGGGTGATGTCGTCGCCCCACTGGCTCGTTTCACGGAGGAAGCGCTTGGTTTGGCTGGTCGCGCGGTCCAACAATTCCGGGAGAGACTTCGTGACCAGCTCATCGAACTCGCGTTCCGTGGTCACGACATTGTTGAGGCGTGCGGAGAACATCTGACCGTCTCGCATGGCCTTTCCATCCGGCATCTTAAGCGACATAGTGGCGAATTCTCCGACGAATGACAATTCGACAAGTCCGCCTCTAGAAGACCATATTTGTCCATGGAGGGTCAATGGGGAGAAGGAGGGGCAAACCCGCACTGTATCAGGGTGAAACAGGCCTCGCCAGGATGTGGACAAAGTCCGCCAGCGGCGTTCTCGACAGCCGTGAATTGTGAAGTATGTCTCGCTAGGAGCCGCAACCGGGCTGTAGCGAGAGCCGAACGAGGTTCACGAACGACGGATAATGAGGACGGCCTATTTCCGCATCCTGCTAGGGCCGGTCGGTGGAGAGCCGTTTCGCCAGGCGTCTGGCCAGGCGCATCATGGCCGGGGAACGGTCTGAGGGATCAAGCAGGACGTTGATGACATAGGGCTGGCTCGGGTCGGCCAACGCCTTGGCCAGCGTTTCGACAAATTCGCCATGGGTGACGACCCGCGAGCCCTGTCCGCCGCCGATGAGTTCGCAGATCCGTTCGTAGCGCCATTCATGAATATCGTTGAACGGGCCTTCCAGGATTTCACGCTCGGTGGAATAACCGTGGTTATTCAAGACGATGACCACCGGGGCCTGCCGGTACCGAACCGCGGTGGCCAATTCAGATCCGGTCATCTGAAACGCCCCGTCTCCGACCAGGACGATGGGCCGGAGGGATGGATCTGCGAACCCGGCCCCGATGGCGGCAGGGACGGCGAAGCCCATGGAGGTGTAGTAGGCAGGCGACAAAAACTCAAACCGCCGGTGGACGTGAAGATCGACGGAGGCGAACAGCGACTCTCCCACGTCGGCGATGACCAGCGTTTTTTCCTGCAGTACCGTATCCAAATGCCGAAACACACCGTGCAAGCTGACGGCAGCCTGAGCAGGGGGCATCGGTTCTTCAGGCCTGGAGGCCGTCGGCATCTGTTGTGCCGGGAAGGAGGGCAGTGGTTCTTTGGCCAGTCCCTTGACGAAATCCTCAAACAGAATGGAGTCATAGCGATGATGTTTGATCGCCACCCGATCCGCCGTGGCATGGATGGTGTGGCCGTCGGAGAAGAGGGCGCTGCGGGCGTCCAAGTCCTCCACATCGGACAGAATCGACCCCAGGATCAGGAGGCAATCGGTTTGATTGACGAACTCTTTCACTTCATCACGGGCCACCAAGCCGCTGTAGACGCCGACATAGAGTGGATGGTCCTCACGAATAATCGATTTGCCAAGGAGCGTCGAGGCGATCGGCACATTCAATCGTTCGACCAGGGTCGTGAGTTCATCATGCAGTCCGAATCGGCCCACTTCGGCGCCTGCCAAAATCACCGGACGTTTGGCCGATTCCAACATGGTGCGGACTTCGGCGAGGGCTTCGCGCAGGGCGGCCCGGTCGGTCGGCTCGTCCACGATGCTGGTCTTGTGGGAGGTGTACGCCAACGGCACGTGTACCATGTCGCGGGGGATTTCGAGATAGATCGGGCGTCGATAGCGCAGCAGGGCCGAAAAGGCGCGATCCATTTCACGCTCCGCCGTGACCGGGTCCTCCAAGCTGACCGCTGCGACCGTCATCTTTTCAAACACTTCGCGCTGCGTCGAGAACTCGCGCACCATGTGGTGGAGGTAGGGGTTGCGGGCCCGCTCCGAGAGCCCGGGAGATCCGGTCAGAAGTACGACGGGTGAACGTTCCGCATAGGCGCAGGCGATGGCGTTGACCGTGTTGAGTCCACCGACACAATAGGTGACACAGAGGGCGCCGATGCCGTTGATGCGGGCATAGGCGTCGGCAGCAAAGCCGGCGCAATCTTCGCGCGTCGTGGCGATGTGTTGAATCGGCGAGGACTCCATGAGTTTATACAAGCCCAGCACGTAGTCGCCGGGAATGCCGAACATGTGGCGGACGCCCAACCGGTGAAGGCGATCGAGCACTGCGGTGCCGATAGTATGTGTGGTCATAGTTGTCAGCCGCTCCCTGGTGGCTCACCGCTTGCTGTCTGCGCTTCTCGCAGCAAACCATAGGTGTCGGGGAAGGTCAAGCGTAGCGCCTCATCGCACCGGTTGCTTCGCCGCACCGTTTCAGGCACCCTCGTGTGCCGTTCGCTGCGTCGCGGCGATGCTCACTGATACTTGGATGTACGGATGACCATGACTCAACTTGCGACCGTTTCTCCTGGAAAAATTCTCCTCACTGCCGAGCGTGACCAGCCGCGGTACTACGGTCACCTCTGGGTATTCGATACCAACGTCGCTGAAGTGTTGGGCACCCCGGCACCTGGCGATCTAGTCGATGTCTACTCCCATCGAAAACGATTCCTGGGCCGGGGGCTATACAACCCCCATTCCAAAATTCGGGTCCGCCTGCTCACCTTTCAGGAAGAACCGGTCGACGAGGCGTTTTTCGCCCGGCGACTCCGTGCCGCCGTGGCTCTTCGCGATACCGTCGCCCCGCATGCGAATGCCTGTCGGCTGGTTCATGGGGAGAGTGATCTCCTGCCAGGTCTGGTGGTGGACCGGTTTGGCGAAGTGGCGGTGATGCAGGCACTTGGGTACGGCATGGATCTCCGCAAGGAGTTGTTGGCGGACCTGTTGATGCAGGAAGCCGGAGTGAAGACCGTCTATTTGCGCAACGATGCAAAAAGTCGTGCGCTGGAGGGGCTACCGCTCTCGAAAGGATTTCTCCGCGGCGACGGTCCGACGACGGTGCCTATCCATGAGGGCAAGGCGCAGTTTACCGTCGACATTGCGGAAGGGCAGAAGACCGGGTGGTTTTGTGACCAACGTGAGAATCGATTGGCGGCGGCCGTGTATGCCAAGGGAAAGCGGGTGCTGGAGGCCTTTTGCCATACCGGCGCCTTCGGCATGCAGGCCGCTCTGGCAGGGGCGCAATCTGTGGAGGGGGTGGATGTCAGTGCTGCCGCGGTCGCGATGGCCCAGGCGCATGCGACGCAGAATCACGTGGCTGCGCGCTGCACCTACCGACAGGCCGATGCCTTCGATGAGCTGCGTGTGCTTGAGAAACGTCAGCAGCAGTATGATGTGGTCATTCTCGATCCGCCCGCCTTTGCCCGAAGTAAAAAGGCCGTACCCCATGCGTTGGCGGGGTACAAAGATGTCAATCTGCGGGGCCTTCGTCTCTTGCCGTCCGGCGGCGTCCTGGTCAGTTGCTCCTGCTCGCAACCGGTCAGCGATGACGATTTCTGGAAGATGCTTCAGTCGGCCGCGCGCGATGCGCATCGACAGATTCGTTTATTGGAACAACGAGGACAAGGGCCGGACCATCCGGTGCTCGCGGGTATGCCGGAGACACGATACCTGAAATGTTTCATCGTCCAGGTGCTGTAAGGGTATGAGGCGAGAGCATGAGGCGCCGACGGAGCCCGCGGATGTGCCGCTCGTTCCGCCGTCTGTGTCGCTGCCGGAGATTACGCCGAAAGCGGTGATCTTGTCGGTGCTGTTGGCCGCCGTGCTGGCCGGCGCCAATGCCTACCTGGGGTTGTTTGCAGGCATGACCGTCTCCGCCTCCATTCCTGCCGCCGTCGTATCCATGGCGGTGCTGCGACTGTTTCGCCAGTCCAACATTTTGGAAAATAATATCGTGCAGACGGCCGCTTCGTCGGGCGAGGCACTGGCGGCCGGAGTGATCTTCACGATCCCGGGGCTGGTCCTGATCGGCTATTGGACGTCGTTCGACTATTGGCACACGGTGACGGTGTCTCTGGTCGGTGGCGTGCTGGGGGTGTTGTTCACCATTCCCTTGCGCCGTGCGTTGATCGTCCACGCTCGATTGCGTTTTCCGGAAGGCGTGGCCACGGCGGAAGTCCTCAAGGTTGGGACGACCGCGGATGCGCGCGCGGGCGGGGCGGTTCGACTGTTGCTGGGAGCCGCAGCCTTGGGTGGTGGATTCAAGTTTGCCGAAGGGGGCTTCAAGCTGTGGAGCGAATCGTTGGAAGGAGCGCTTCAGCTGGGTCGTTCGACCTTCTATGGAGGACTGAATCTGTCCCCGGCCCTGGTCGCGGTGGGCTACATCATTGGCCTGAACACGGCCATTGTGGTGTGTCTTGGTGGGGCGATGGGATGGCTCGTCCTTCTCCCGCTGTACCAGGCGATGGTTCCGACCCCGGACGCACTCGCCGGTGTGGCGGCGGCAAAGGCTACCTGGAGTGGTCAGATTCGCTACATCGGGATCGGGGCTATGCTGGTCGGAGGTGTGTGGACCCTCATTCAGATTCGCGGTCCAATTCTGCAGAGCCTGCAGCAGTTGATGACCTTGTACCGGACCCGTGATGTATCGCATTCGTCGGAGGGGATCCCGCGCACGGAACGAGACGCGGGAGTCGTCTGGCTGATCGGACTGACGGTCGCGGCGCTGGTTCCTATGCTGTTGCTGTATCGGAGCTTGCTGGGGCAGAGCCTGCTGGGTGGAGCCGGCCTGACCCTGCTCATGGTCGTGGCGGCATTCCTGTTTTCTGCTGTGGCCGGGTACATGGCGGGTCTGGTCGGCAGTTCGAGCAATCCGGTTTCCGGTGTGACCATTGCGACGATCATGTGTGCCTCCCTGCTGTTGCTGGGAATCATGGGGCAGGGCAATCCAGCCGGGCCGGCTGCGGCCCTCTTGGTTGGGGCGGTCGTCTGCTGTGCGGCTGCCATGGGCGGCGATAATCTGCAAGATCTGAAGACCGGCCACCTGGTCGGCGCGACCCCCTGGAAACAGCAGGTGATGCAGGTGATCGGGGTGGCGACGGGCGCTGTGGTTATCGTGCCGGTACTGTCGTTGTTGCAGGCGAAGTACGGAATCGGAGACGCGACGGAAGCCCATCCCCATCCGCTCACGGCGCCTCAGGCCACGCTCATGGCGAAGCTGGCTAACGGCGTGTTCGGCGGCTCGTTGCCCTGGCACCTGTTGGCGATCGGGATGGGGCTGGGCGTGGCGGTCATTCTGCTCGATACCCGCCAGGCACGACGTCAGGCTGTACTCCGGTTCCCGGTGTTGGCCGTGGCACTCGGAATGTATCTGCCGTTGAAATTGTCAGCGACCATCTTGGTCGGAGGCCTTCTGGCGGAGTATGTCCGAATCCGTCGACCAGGCGTAGAGGTGTCGACCGAGGACCGGGGCCTGCTGTGTGCCGCCGGGTTGGTCACTGGTGAAGCGCTCGTCGGTATCACGTTGGCCCTCCCGATCGCGCTGAGTTCCGTGTGGCCCTCGCTCGCAGGTGACCCGTTTCACCTCTTTGCGGCTCCACCTTGGGGAGGATGGCCAGGGCTGGTGGCACTGGTCTTCGTTGGGTGGGTGCTCGTGCGTTCGGCACTATCGGAAGCCGGTGTTACAAAAACCGTGACGATGAACGGCGGAAGATGAAGCTCGAACTGCTGTGTGTGGTTCAGTGGACTAGTCGCTGGGCGGCTCGAAGTGTCCAGGCGGACGTGATTGCCAGGGGACCGTGGCCTGCTTGGATTGTTTGACCAGGCTGCGGAGACTCACTTCCGCGGCGCGCAGGAGCTTCGGCTCCCCACTTTGAATCAGTGCCGTGAGGAGCACGTACAGGGTGCGGTCGTGACCCGCGGCCAAAAGCAGCCTTTCCAACACGGGATCAGCCCCGGTCAAGGTGGACAGGGAGGCGCCTTCTTCATCATCTTTGCACAGGAGGTCTAGTTCTGTGGGGTGGATAAAGAGCCAGGGGAGAGGAATCTTCAGGGCACCGGCCAGAGCTTCGAGTGTCGATGCGTTGGGATCGGCCTGCTCCGCCTCCAGTGATTCCAACAGACCGGCATCAATGCCGGCTCGTTGGGCGAAGGCTTGTTCGGAACATTGTTGAGACACCCGCCAGGCACGAATCAGAGTTCCAATGTGTGGCATGGCGGGATATTACTGCATCCCGTTTCTGCCCTGCAACCTGTTGATTCTAAGAGCCGTTCCGCACTTTCTAGCAACATCAATGCCTTAGGCGCCATTCTCCTGGGTGGAACAGAGACGATGAAATCGGGTAGAATGGCCCGTTGTTGTTGATATTCTCAGCGAGGAGGATCAGCCGATGTTAGGAACCGACATTCGCGGCATTATGGCCGAAGAGGAAGAAGTCCAGCGGCGGCAGGAAGCCTTGCAGTCTTTGATGTCGATGCGTGAAAAGCTCCTGCGGGAATCCTTAGAGGCGCGAATCAAGCGGGCCCGTGGAACGGGAGACTGGACCACCCTGTCTGCAGCGGAATGCGCCAGTATTTACAAAGAAGAACGCGTGCATCTTCGTGCGCAACTGGAGCGATTGAAGGCCGAACGTGATCGCACACGCGGCAAACTGTCCGCTCTCAAGCGGGCGAAGGTTCGTGCGCAACGCATTCGCGCCGCAGAAGCCGCCTCCGGGAAAAAACGCAAATAGCGCGATGGCAGGGGCTTGGTCGATAAGGCCGGGCCCCCTGCCGGTGTGACTCCTACCTGGGTAACCTTGACCTCCTTACTCCGTATTGTTTCTCGTAATTATCTCTCGCACATCCGGGATGTCATCAAGACAAAGCGGACACGTGACCGCGAACGAGTCTTCGTGCTCGAAGGTACGAAGCCCATCGTGGAGTTGTTACGCTCGGCTCCCAATCGTTTTGTCTGTGTGATTGTGGCGCCGGGGTTTCTCGAACGCCAGCCACCTGAGATCAGGGATCTGTTCCTGGAAAGCCGGTGTACGCTCTACGGCTGCCCGGAAGACACGCTGGCTCAGCTGTCTCAGGTCGAAACATCCGGTGGCGCGCTGGCGATCGTGCATCAGCCGACGTGGGATCAGGCCGCGGTATTGGCGCAGCCCACGATGTTCGGCCTGTACGGCGACATGTTGCAAGATCCGGCGAACATCGGAACGATCATCCGGACGGCCGCAGGGTTCGATGTGAACGCCCTCTGGATGGCGCCGCATTCAGTCGACGTGTTTAATCCGAAAGTTGTGCGTGGGACCGCCGGCACGTTGTTTCAGCTGCCGATTTTTTCCCATACCTCGGCAGAACAGTTGCTGCAGCTCGGTTGTACGATTATGGCTGCCAACGTTGAGGTTGGAGAAGGGACTGTCCCCATTCGATCGATCCAGGCGCGACCGGCACGAACCATCGTGGCCATCGGGAGTGAAAGTCGGGGGCTGTCGGAGGCCGTACTGAAGGCCGCTACAGTCCGGTTTACCATTCCATTAAAACCGGGTGTTGAATCCCTCAATGCGGCGACCGCTGCTGCCATCGCACTATTTCACTTCTCCGGCCTTCCCGTCGCGTCTTCGCAACCGTAGCCGATCAATTCTTCACGGGCCTTCTCCGGTCACGGCAGGCCAGGTGGTCTGCCCTGGACAGTAGACCTTCTGGGCTTCTGTCGTCCTTCCTTTTTCTGCCCCGTTTCCTTTACGATGGGCGTAGCTCTTTTCGTGAGGGAATCCAGGCGGATGAAGGAAAAAACTACGTTCCATTGTCAGGCTTGCGGGCATCAAGCGCCGCGTTGGCTCGGACGCTGCCCGGACTGTGGGGGGTGGAACAGCTTCAAGGAGGAGCGGGTGGCTCCGGCTCCGAAGGGCCGGCAGGGCCTCGCGAAGGCGGCCACGGCCGTCGCCACTCCCATCTCCGATATCGAAATCGTGGGCGAGCCCAGACACAGCACGGGAATGGGCGAGTTCGACCGGGTCCTGGGCGGCGGTGTCGTGCCCGGTTCGGTCATGTTGATCGGCGGCGACCCTGGTATTGGAAAGACCACGTTATTGTTGCAGGCCTTGCCTCTGTTGGCTGAATCGGGCGAACAGGTGTTGTATGTCTCCGGTGAAGAGTCTCCCCGGCAGATCAAGATGCGGGGTGAACGGCTTGGCATCGGCGGCAAGCACCTCCTCATTCTCGGAGAAACGTCCCTCGAGCACATTCTCAAAGCCATTCAAGAGATCAAGCCGGCGGCGGTCGTCGTGGATTCGATTCAGACCGTCTATACCGAGCAACTGACCTCGGCGCCGGGCAGTATCAGCCAGGTGCAGGAAGTGGCCGGGCAGTTGATGTGGTTCGCCAAGCGCAACAACGTGCCGGTGTTTATTATCGGGCATGTGACGAAGGAGGGGGCGATCGCGGGCCCACGCTTGCTGGAACATATCGTCGATACGGTGCTGTATTTCGAGGGCGACAAAAGTCATAGCTTCCGCATTTTGCGTGCGGTGAAAAACCGGTTCGGGTCCACGAACGAGATCGGGGTGTTCGAAATGAAGGACGGCGGGCTGGAGGAAGTCAGCAATCCGTCCGAACTGTTTCTGGCCGAGCGACCTCAACGCAGCACCGGCTCGGTGGTGGTCTCGAGTCTGGAGGGCACGCGGCCGATCCTCGTGGAACTGCAAGCCTTGGTGTCCGGGACGAATTATCCCATGCCGAAGCGAATGGCCAACGGCGTGGAAGCCAACCGTCTCTCGCTGCTGCTGGCGGTGATGGAAAAGCGGCTCGGCATGCATCTCTCGGGGCAGGATGTCTATGTGAACGTGGTCGGCGGGATTCATATCGATGAACCGGCGATTGATCTGGGTATCGTGGCCGCCGTGACCTCAAGTTTGCGCGAGTGCCCGATCGATTTCACGACCTTGGTCATGGGCGAAGTCGGGTTGGGCGGCGAGGTCCGGGCGATCAGCCAGGCCGAGTTGAGGATTCGTGAAGCCGCAAAGATGGGGTTCAAGCGTTGCCTCCTGCCGGAACGAAACGTGGCGAAGTTAGACCCAGTCGAGGGCATTGAATTGGTCGGCATTCGAGAAGTGGGAGATGCGCTGGATGCGGTGCTGGTGTGAGGGGCGTGAGAAGTAAGAAGGAAAATGTGAAACGAGCGCGCCACCTGATGTATGCCGTCATGCTCGTGGTCCTCAGCCTCTCCGGTTGCACGCTGTTCGGTCCGAGCGACACGGTCGTGCTCCAACAGGCGACGGCGGAACAGCTCATCGCACTCCTGCAGGAGCAGGCCGGTGAGGTGCGCACCATCAAAGGCCTCTTCAGCGCGAAGATCACCGGCGGTATCCTGCCCATCGGCCAGCGCGTCCAGGGCACGGTGTTTTATCAACGCCCCAACGCCATTCGGTTACGAGGGTTTTCGGCCGTGGGGAGTGAGATTTTCGAGTTCGTGCAGATCGAGGATCAGTTTAAGCTCAGGCTGCCGACCATGGGGAGGGAAGTCACCGGTCGTCCGTCGGAGGCCGATCAACTCGGGCAGCTGACGCGTCCGTTTCAGCTGAGCGTCTGGGCCATGAGCGGCATTATCGGTACACAGGCTGTGGGAGCGCAGGACCAGGTTCGATTGTCGGAAGATGGGGCCCGCTATCGGCTCGATGTGCTGACGGCGGCGACCTCGAATGGTGCGGCACCCTTTGTCAGTCGGCGAATCTGGTTTGATCGGCGGAATTTGTTGGTGGTGCAGGAGGAACGGCTGACCTCGGCAGGCGACATCGAGGCGACGATGCAATTTGATGACTATCGCGCAGTCGGTGCCGTGCCGGAAGTGACGCCGGCATCGAACGGCCAATCTCCTTCTGGCGACAAGCGCATCATGCGCCCCTTTGCCATTCGAATGACCGACGGGCAGGGCTCGGGTAGTCTTCAGGTGACGTTTCACGAGCTGGTGCCGAATGAGCCGATCAAGCCGAGTGAACTTGGACGGGTATGATGGCGCAATCGGCGGACCATCTGTTGGCCATTGATACTGCGACGGCGTGGCAAAGCGTGGCCCTGCTGCGAGGCGAGGACGTGTGCGCCTTAGCGGAACAGGATGCGGCCGGCTCGCACGCGCGTTCGCTGATGGGCGCCATTGATCGTGTGCTGCGAGAGGGAGGCCTCACATTGAGGGATCTCCAAGGATTTGCGGTGTCGATCGGACCCGGCTCGTTTACCGGACTTCGTGTCGGTCTTGCGACGGTGTTGGGGTTTCGGGCCGTGCTGGGGACATCGATCATTTCGGTCCCGACGCTGGAGGCCATGGCCTGGAACCTGCGCGATGGGCAGGGGGTGTTGGTTCCGGTGCTGAAGAGCCGTCACAACGAGGTGTACTGGGGGGCCTACGAGTGGCGCCCGGGCACAGGGTTGCAGACTCTGATGACCGAACAGGTCGGGCCACCGGCGTCCGTTGCCCGAGCCTGCAAGGGCGTCGATGCGGTCACGCTGTTTGGAGATGGTTGGCAGGCCTATGAACGGGACATCCGTCAGGCCGTGGCCACGACTGGTGCACAAGTACGGGAGGTTGAGGCGGAGCGTCAGCGTCCTTCGGCTGTCAGCATCGGTCTAGCCGCGAGATTGCGTCGGGCGACGGGTATTGTGAGCGATGTGGCCTTGGTTCCGCGGTATGTACAGCGTACGGAAGCGGAAGTCAAGTTCGAGGAATTACAGGGTGTGTCGGCGCTGGAACGGCGACGGCAGCGAGTGGCCGATAAGTTGGCACGGCGGAAACAGGGGGGCCGGAACAGCCATGATTCTCAAACGCGGAAGTAGGCAGCAATGTGGAGCAGGGCGCTGAAGATGGCATCGGATTCGGTCATCATTGAGTCGGCAACTCCCGAGGTCTTAGACGAAGTGTGGGCCATCGAACAGGCTTGCTTCTCGGCCCCCTGGACGCGCAAAATGTTGGCGGCGGAACTGTCCGGCAACCAATTTGCCCATTTCCTGATCGCGAAATGTTCCGACCTGCAGTCGGGCGCCTGCGTCATCGCCGGGTACTTCTGCTACTGGATCGTATTCGAGGAACTCCGGTTGATGAACCTCGCGGTGCTGGCCCCGTTCCGGCGTCGAGGCGTCGCGACCAAGCTGGTCTGTGCGGCCCTTCGAGCGGGGGTGGAGCGCGGGGCGAGTCGGGCCATGTTGGAGGTGCGGGCGTCCAATCAGGAGGCCAGGAATCTGTATCAGCAGCTGGGGTTTCGTCAGACGGCCACGCGGGCGCGCTATTATGTGAATCCTGAAGAAGATGCGGTGCTGATGGACATGGCGCCGCTGGAGGTGAGTGCTTTGTGCGGTCCGCCCGGGGAGGCTCCTCTCCGGGAGGCGGGTAACACGACGGTCATCCACGAACGTATGTAGTCAACCAGGAGGTGCGACATGCAGACGGAGACGGCGATCACTGAGCGGTTACGGCGGTCCAACACAGAGTTCCGGGCGCTTGAAGAGTCTCACCATCGCCTTGACGCGGAGCTGGCTGATTTGCAACGACGGCATGTGCTCACGCCGGCGGAAGAAGTACTGAAGAAACAGCTGCAGAAAGAAAAGTTGGCCACCAAGGACAAGATCGCCGAATTCATTCGAGCCTCGCGCTAACGCGGGGCGGGGAATTCCGCCCCGCACTCGTTGTGTTGCTCCGCGCGGGCAGAGCCGGACGTGACGGGTCGGAGAGACCGGGCGCTCATTCAGACAGGCAATGCTCGCACCACTGGCCGCCCATATTCAGTCGCTGAAGAAGCGGCTGCTGATCATCGCGGTGACCTTGGGCGTCGCGTTTGCGACGGCGTTTGCCTACTCCTCGGACATGGTCGCCTGGTTGAACCGGCCCTTTCCCAACCAACTGGTGTTTTATGGACCGACGGAAGCGCTGTTCGCCTCCATCAAGGTGTCGTTCCTGGCCGGCATCATCCTGAGCCTGCCGGTCGTCTTCTACCAGGTCTGGAAATTTATCGAACCAGCGTTGCTCCCCAAGGAGCAACGCTGGGCTATTCCCCTGTTCCTACTGGCCGCGTTGCTCTTTGCGCTGGGCCTGGTCTTCTGCAATCTCGTCATCCTCCCCCTGGTCATCGATTTCTTCGTGAGCTTCGGTATGGATCGCGACATTACACCGGCCTTGGGCGTGGGGACCTATATCGATTTCAACGTCAAATTTCTGCTGATCTTTGGCTGCGCCTTTGAGCTGCCGCTGGTCCTCACGCTGCTGTCGAGGGTTGGAGTAGTGTCGGCGGCGGCGCTGGCGCATTACCGCAAGCATGCCATCATGGCGGCGCTGATCATTTCAGCCGTCGTGACCCCCGATGCCACGCTCTTCACCATGTTGCTCATGGCCGTCCCGCTCATGGTACTCTATGAAATCGGGATCATCGGGGCGAAGATCTTCGGACGGGCGACGGGCCCGGCACCCGACATGAATTTGCCCCTCGACCCTGATATACCCATTGGTACCGCCGGTCATCGCGTCCGCTGATCCGGTGTTCACAATTTGCAAAGGGTGGACTCATTATGCTGCGTCGCATCATCGTGTTGACGGCGCTCTCAGTCGGCAGTCTGTATGGGGTTGCGCAGGCTGTCTCCTTTTCGGGCGGCAATGAGAGTAGTGGGTCTTCGAAACTGGAGCAGGCTCATCCAGGGCAGGAGCCGGCCGGATCTTCCGACATCGGCAATACGAGTATTCAAGCGTTGGCTTCCGGCTCCGGCGGGGTGATCTACGCCGGATCGTTTGGGATGGGCATTTTTCGCAGTAGCGATCGGGGAGCATCCTGGTCGTCCGTGAACGACGGACTCACCGATCCGTTTGTGCTCTGCCTTACCACCGGAAAAGACGGCGCCATTTATGCGGGAACGTTTCGCGGCGGCGTCTTCCGCTCGCGTGATGGGGGAAAAACCTGGCACGCGATCAATAACGGGTTGAAGCGCCTTGAAATCAAAGTGCTGATGATGGATGCCAAGGGACTGTATGCCGGGACCGGGGACGGAGTCTATTTGTTGAATGCCGCGCAGGATCAATGGAAGACGGTCAGTCCCGGGTTGGACGAAATTCTCGTGCATGCCCTCGCACGCACCAATGACGGCACGCTCTATGCCGGCACGTCCGGCAAGGGGGTACATAGCTTGAAGGAACGGACTCCGGGATGGACACGTCTCCGGCAGGGGTTAAAGGACCATGAAGGGCTCGTGGAGAATTTTATCCGTGTGCTGGCCGTCGACAAGGAACAGGGTGTGTATGCAGGTACGTTCGACGGTGGTGTCTTCCGCAGCGGTGACGGCGGCAAAACCTGGCTGCCGATCAGTCGGGCCCTGCCGAACGATTCGATCCGTGGTCTCATCAGCAACGAGCGCGGAGTGTATGTGGCCACAGGTCGCGGTATTTTCAAGACCGTCGATAAGGGGCGACAATGGGTACCTCTGAACAAGGGGCTGAGCAATCTTTCGGTGCAGGTCTTGATCGAAGGCGAAAAAGGCGGCTTCTATGCCGGGACCAGCTCCGGGGTCTTTCGCAGCGATGATGACGGCCTCACCTGGACGGCCGTGAGTCAGGGATTGGAAGGGGAGAGCATCGCGCCATTCAAGTTTAACTGAGTGAGGAAAGGATACGAGATGTCGGCACAAACCGGTTCACAGCAAGCCACTATTACCGTGACGTCGAAGAATGAGCCCTGGGGGCAGATCGTCCTGCGCTTTTTTCCGGACGTGGCGCCCAATCATGTGAAAAATTTCGTCGATCTGGCGAAGAAGGGATTCTACAACGGTACCACGTTCCATCGAGTCATTCCCGGATTCATGATTCAAGGCGGGGATCCCAACAGCAAGAATGCGGATCGTGGATCCCACGGCATGGGCGGACCAGGCTACCACGTGAATGCCGAGTTCAACAGTAAGCCGCACAAGCGGGGGACCCTTTCCATGGCGCGCGCCAACGATCCGAACAGCGCCGGATCGCAGTTTTTTATCTGCGTGAATGACGCCAACTTTTTGGATTGGCAATACACGGTGTTTGGCGAAGTGCAGAGCGGTCTCGAAGTGGTCGATAAGGTTGTGTCAGCCAAACGCGATGGACGCGACAATCCGTTGGAACGCGTCGAAATGACGGTGACGATCACGGAATAACGAGTTAGTCGCAGGGACACGGTCACCAGTGCTGAGGGGCATGAAACAACCATTCGAATGTCGTGTTGCTGTGCTTGCCCGGTATCTGGTGGGGGTGTTCTGGGTGTTGACCACGCTTGGCTGCGCGATCCCTCAGGTCCCCTCGCGCACCGTCTATGAAGATCCCGTCAATTTTGTCAGGCTGGAGCTGGATGCGAACGTGCTGCCGGAATGGCCGCCGGGGCATTTTACGCATCCGGCGCAGTTCTCCCATGACCAGATCCGGCGGGTGCTGCTGGGCCTCACCGTGCAGGAGCACCGGACGGCGGTACAGCGCTGGATCGGGGGAGAATCGCGGCGCCTGCCGATGTTTCGTGATGGAGAAATTACGCTTCTGGTGCCGCAATTGGTCGAGGCCTTGCGGCTGGCCAGGGAAAATGAGCGAGTGACGTATTATCTGAGCCAGCCGCAGACATCGGTGAAACGCATCATTACCTCAGGCGGGCTCTATGTCCGCGGCACCGAACTCCACTTCATTCTCGGGAATTGGCAGACTCTGTACGGCATTCCGGCCTATGGCATGATCTACGATCGCCGATATCCCATGAACCCCATCATTTCCAAGGGGTTCGATCTCTTCTTCGACCTGGACCAGGCCAGCGTGCAACAAACCACCAGTTTCTGGGACTGGCTTCTTGCCAACTCCAAAGACGAACTCGTCATTGACCTCTCGATTGTGTTCCCTGGTCAAACCGTGTGATCTTCCGCTCGATCGGCCGGAAGCGCTCATCTCACCAGGCTGGTGTGTGTGATTCGCGTGGATTGACAGGTCTGCCCGAGATCGGCGCCGGCAACGCGCGAGGGCGTGAGCCGGTCAATTGGCGGTGGAGGGTGGGCCTTCCACACGGCTGACTCCCTCTGGAACTCGAGGGGCATTCGCGGCGCGACTCATCAGGAGAATTCGACCGGTATCGTCTCCCTGGGAAGTGTAGGCGAGGGTGACCTCCGCAATCTTGTAGTCGTACTGCGTTTCCGCTAATCGTGTTTGTGCCCCCGTGAGTGCTACCTCTGATTGAGTGACTTCCACCACCGTCCCCAAGCCGAGCTTGTATCGCTGCTTCGAGAGCTGCAACGCCTCCTGTGCGGTCTTGACCTGTTCTTCTGCGAGCGCGATCTGTTGCGCGAAGGTGAGGGTGTCGAGATACGCATTGGTCACCTGTTGCGTCAGCGCCTGCTCCACATTCGTAGTCGCGGCCGATGCCGCCTGCCGATTGGCGTTGGCCTCCACGACCTGGTTTTCGATCAGGAATCCGGTGAAGAGGGGCATGGAGACCATCGCGCCGGCCATCCACCAGCCGCCGGTCTGTTGATTCTGGCGTGGATCAAAAGGGTCGAAGGTGCCGCCGCTCGCGATCGCCGACACCGTCGGGAGGTATTGGCGTTTGGTCGCCGTGAGTCGTGCATCGGCGGAGGCGGTCTGCTCCTTGGCCCGTTTGACTTCGGGATGGGAAAGGCTTTCGTTGATGAGGGTCTCCAGCGTTTTCTGCGGACGCACGGCGACGGAAATATCCTCCAGCACGTAGTCGTCGGCCCCAACGATCCCCATCGTCCGATTCAGGTCGGCGAAGCTGGCCTTGAGATCGTTCCGGCTGCGCACCAGGAGCGATTGTGCATTGACCAGCTCGACACGCGCCAGGTCGAAGTCGAGTTTGGATTTCAGTTGCTGGCGGTACAGCGTTTCAATTTGTCCGGCGATGATGCCGCGTTCACGAACCGTCTCCTCGGCAATCTGTACCAGGCGATTGCGCTTCAGACTGTTCAGGTATGCGCGCTGTACATACAGGAGCACCAGGGCGCGTCTCGCGTTCACATCCTGTCCTTGGGCGCGTTCGGCGAGTTTGTTCGACTCGACCAGATTGCTGGTATAGCCGAAATCGTAGAGGCGTTGATTGGCGATGACGCCGCCGGTGAAGGTGGTTTGATTTTCACGCAGCAATCCGCCTCCGATCAGGAAACGCGGATTACTCACGCCGGCGCCGGCGACCGTGTTGGCGTTGGCATACACCTGCGGATAGTACAGGGAGCGTGCCTGTTCGGTACGCGCCTCAGAGGCCTTCAAATTCGCGGTGCCCTCAATCAGCATCGGATGGTTCTTGACGGCGAGGTCTACGGCTTGCTGTACCCCGAGAAAACTTCCGCGTGACAAGGTCACCGGCTGATCCGTCTCTGCGGCGAAGGCGGCAGGTTCGACGCTTGCCGTTGACGACATGAGTGCCAGCATGAGGCACGCGCTGATCGGCAATGGGTATCTCATGGGCGATCTCCTTGCTTCGGCGCGCTCCCGTTGAAGGGGTTGCCTGGCGGAGGCGGCGTGCCTCCCGGCGCGCGCCGCTCGAATTTTTGTTGAGACGTCTTGGCCTCCGGCAGGTTGAAAGGCGAGGGTTGCACAGGTGTCCCATCCAGCAGGCGTCGCTTCCCGACCGCGACGACCTCTTCGTCCCCCCGCAACCCGGCCGTGATCTCCATCCAATGACCGTCGCTGATCCCGGTTTGGACGGTGATGGACTTGGCCTTGCCCTCTTCGACGACGAACAGGGACTTCCCTTTGGGTGTGCTGATGACGGCCTGCGGCGGAACCACAAGAGCTTGGGGAATTTCGCGCAACCCTAAGGAGACTTCGGCGAAGGTGCCTGGCCGGAGTGCATGATCCGAATTCGGGATGTCGATTTCGACCAAGAGGCTTCGGGTCGCCGGGTCGAGTGCCAATGTGGACCGCGTGACAGTGCCCGTAAATGAGCGGCCGGGGAGTTCCGTGACCTTGACCGTGGCTGTGGTCTTGCCGGCCACGACCCAGGGGCTATCGTCTTGCGGCACATTCGCGTAGACCCGCACGGTGTTGAGGTCCATGATCGTAAACAGCGGAATGGCACTGGTGGCCGAGGAGGTGGCGATTTGAATGAGGGCGCCGGGGTCCGCGAATCGTGCGGTGACGATGCCGTCATACGGAGCGCGGACCTTGGTATAGTCCCGCAGCACGACACGCTGCTCCATGAGATGTTTGGCCCCCTGGTAGGAGGCTTCGGCGACATCCACGTCCTGCTTGGCAATGACGTCCGGTGATTCCTTCCAGACCTTGGCAAGCCGCTCATACGTCAACTTCTTAATCTTGTAGTCCGACACGGCCTGTTGGTACTGCTCCTCCACCTCAGGAGCGTCGATGACGGCGACGACCTCATTCTTCTTCACGGCATCGCCTTTGTCCGGGCCAATCCATTTAAGATAGCCCGACACTTTCGCATACAGCGTCGTCTGGTAGAGCGGCGAGACGTTGGCAGGCAGCTTGACCGTATACACCAGGTCGCGCCGCGTGGGGGTGACGACCTGGACATCGACCGGCGCGGAATCCGATTCCGCTTGAGTGGGACCCGCGGCTTGTTCCGCTTGTGGCGCAGGTCTGGTGACAGGAGGCGTCGGTGGAGTCGGCTCAGCGTCACCCTGCCAATACCAATACCCCGCGCCGAGCAGGAGCAACAGTGTGGCCGCTCCCAACCACCGTCCCTTGCGGCCGTCCGGTGTGTTCGCGTGTGGCAGAGCGTCCTGTCGTTCCATCAAATGTCCTCCGGAGTGGCGGGCGCGGTGGCGGAGATCGGGGCCCGCTCGCGTCGATAGAGCACCAGGCTATGCATCACGGGGACGACCAACAGCGTCATGATCGTGCTGACCGCCAGTCCTCCCACCACTGCGCGCGCCAATGGCACCATGGTTTCATTGCCTTCGCCAAAGCCGAGCGCCAGGGGGAGCAGGCCAAGAATCGTTGCCAGCGCCGTCATCAGAATCGGACGGATGCGGCGGCGTCCCGCTTCCAGCACCGCATGTGCCGCGGTCGCTCCGTTCCGGACCATGCGATTGGCGAAATCGACGAGCAGAATACTGTTCGAGACCACGATGCCCATCATCATCAGCGTCCCGATCATCGACTCCACGTTGACCGACGTGTTCGTCAGGTGCAGGGTCACGACGGTGCCGATCCAGCCCAGCGGGACAGCCACCAGAATGATCAGCGGGTCGATAAAGGAACGGAACAGCGCGACCATCACCAGATAAATCAAGACCACAGCTAATGGGAGGGCTAAGGCGAAGTTCTGGATCGCGCTCCGCATGTTGGCGACTTCTCCGCGCAATTGCACCGTCACATCTTTGGGCAGATCGATGCCGGCCAGGACCTTCTCGATGTCCTTGGCGACACGCCCAAGGTCGTTGCCGACCGGGGTGACCAACACGTTGATCAGACGCGACAGGTCGTAGTGATCCACCGAATCGGGACCGGTCTTGAACTTCAACGTCGCCACATCGCGCAACATCACCGGCGGCCCGCGTCGGTCGTCGCTTGACGCGTAGTAGCCGCTGGTGATCTCCATCTGCCTCCCGGCAAACGGCGTGTTCTGCAGCGCGAGGGTCGAGCCGAGCATCCCGCCGCCGGTGAGACTGGCGGTTCCCAACAGCGGCGTGCGCGCGCCGATGATCGGAATGTTCAGCAGATCTTCCGTCGTCGTCAGCGACTGTTCAGGATACTGCGCCAGGAGGAAATACCCGTTCGCGGTTTTCGGATCGAGCCAGTAGTTAGGCGAGAGGGCCAGGTTCGAGCTGATGCCGGTAATGACGTCGACGACGACCCGGTTCTGGTTGATGCCGTAATAGGCGGCTTTGGTGCGATCCACATCGATATGCAATTCGGGGTAACTTTTGCCCTGTTTGATCCGGACATCGACGGTATTGGGCACCTGGGCGATCTGCTGTTGAATCCGCTCCGCTACAGGCCGGATCATGTCGAGGCTGGGGCCTTTCACTTGAATATCGATCGGCGCTTTCAAGCCAAAATTCAACACATCGTTGATGATACCGCCGGTTTGGAACGCGACTTCCACACCGGGCAATGAGGCTTTGAGTCTGCTGCGCAATTGCGCGATGTAGTCATCGGTATGGCCTTCATGTCCGGTGACGAGGTTCACCAGCACAAAGGCGGTGTGGTTGCCGGTGTTCGGCGCGAAACGCGCCGCATCGCCGAAATAGAGCCCGGTATTGGAGATCACTTCTTCCAGATCCGCCTTGGGAATCGTCTCGTGCACCAACTGTTCGATCTGTCCCACGATAGCCGTGGTCTTTTCAATCCGGGAGCCTTCAGGCGCGGTGACCGACATCGTGAAGTTGCCTGCGTCGACTTTGGGGAAGAACTCGGTGTGCAGGCGGGGAATCAACAATGCGCCGGTTGCGACCAGCGCGACGGCCGCCAGGCCGATCACGAGCGGCTTGAAGCGCAGGCCGCCCTGTAACAACGGTTCATAGACCGCGAGCACATAGCGAAACCATCCCTCGTCGGCCGAGTCTTCATGGCCGGCAGTCTTGCGCTGTCCGGCCTGGTAGAGCCAGGCCAGCACCACCGGTGTGACCGACATGGAGACGACATAGTCGGCAAGCATGGCAAACGCGACGGTCATCGCCAGGGGTACGAAAAGGTACTTGATGATGCCGGTAAAAAACATGATGGGCAGGTACACGATCAGGATGCAGATCGTCGCGACCAGAATGGGAAGCGTCAGCTCCATCGCGCTGTCCTCCGCTGCCGAGCGCCCGTCTTTGCCCATTTCCAGGTGCCGGTGCAGGTTTTCCTGCACGACGATGTTGTTATCGAGCAGCGTGCCGATCACCAGCGCCAACCCGCCCAGCGTCATGATGTTCACACTCTGACCGGTGAGGTAGAGCGCAACCAGGGCAGCGGTGAGCGAAAGGGGAATGGCCAGGCCGACGACGAGCGCGGCCTTCACGCTGGCGAGAAAGATGAAGATCATCAAACCGGCGAGTCCGGCGCCGAGAAGTCCTTCCTTTTGAAGATTGGCGATGGACTGGCGGATATACAGCGATTGATCGTAGAGAAACTTGACCGTGGTGCCTGCGGGAATCTCCGTCAGCTTGTGAAGCTTCGCACGAATGCCGTCGGTGACTTCCAGCGTATTCGCACCTTCCTGCCTGGTGATCGGAATGTAGGTGGCTTCGCGCCCGTTCACGCGTACGATCGAGGTTTGTACGGCGGCGCTGTCCGCGGCTGTGCCGATATCGCGGATCAACACCGGGGTGCCGTTGACGATCTTGATCGGCAGGTCGTTGATCTTCTCCACGACATCGATGAGGCTGTTCGAATACACAAAGTAGTCGAGGTCGCCGAGCTTGACGTTGCCGGCGGGAATGATGGCGTTCTGGTTATTGAGGGCGTTGACCACATCAGAAGGAGAAATGCCGCGCGCGAGGAGGCGTTGCTGATCGAGAAAGACCGTAATCTGCCGCACCTTGCCGCCCAGCGGGGGGCCGAACGAAATGCCGGGAATGCTGGCGATTTGCCCGCGGACGGTGAAGTAAGCCAGATCGCGAATCTCTTTGGCTCCGAGCGAGTCGCTCGCGACGGAGAGCAGGCCGACCGGCAGGCTCGAAACGCCGAACTTGAAGACCGACGGTGGGTAGACCCCCGGCGGGAGCGTGCGGATGACGCTATAGGCGAGGCTCGTCAGCTCCGATTGTGCGGCGTCGATGCTGTAGTCCGGCTGAAAAAAGACTTTGATGTAGCTCATGCCCGCGAGGGACTGCGATTCGATATGCTCGACATAACTGGCTTCCACGAATCGCTGTTCGAGGCGGAAGCTGATCGCGCCTTCCATTTCGCTGGGGCTCAAGCCCCGGTAGAAGGTGGTGATGAGAATCGAGGGCAGCTTGATTTCGGGAAAAATGTCCACGCGCATCTTCTGGTAAGAGACGCCGCCCAGAATAAGGGCGATCATGCACAAGGCGAAGACGGCATAGGGATTTTTCAGTGCGGCGCGCGTCAGCATGGGGCGGCCATCCGTCGGGTGCAGTTATGTTCCAACCAAAATTTCCAGAGGTGCAGGGAGAGCGTCACGAGGTCATCGAACTGTCCCGGTTTGACGACGTACCCATTGGCTCCGGCTTGGTAGCAAGAACGCACGTCGGTGGTATCGTCGGAACTGGTCAGAATGACGACAGGAATCTGCGCCAAGCGCGCCTCCTGCTTGACTTGCTTCAGCACCTCCACGCCCCGTTCGCCTCTCAACTTGAGGTCGAGCAGAATCAGCGCCGGCTCGTCGTTCTGCAGATGATCATGCAGATAGGCCATGGCCGCGCGGCCCCCTTCGACGATATCCAGACGGCCCTGATAGCCGGCTTGAGTCAGGGCCTGGCGAAATAATTCACATTCGCCGGGACTGTCGTCGATAAGGAGTATGGAGGCGGCCATGCGATCCTTGCCCACAAAGATTGAATCTCTTCCCTTGCAGAGAGCGTTCCTGAGGCGATGTCAAAACTGGTCGGGGTTAGAATTGTTCGCACGAACAACCTGTTACGTCGGGCAGCTCGGGTTCGGTTGGTGAACAAATCGGCAAACGCGGGGAAGAACTCTGGAGAAACTCCCGTGGTCCATGGAATTTCTCCAGAGCCCGGACAGGGTGTAGACCTAGGCAGCTTTTGCCGCCGTCTTCTTCCACTCCATCATTTTTGCCGTGAGCTTGGCCGACGCGACGGTATAGTCGCCCTTTAACCCGATCGATGATTCTGCTCCGCTCTTATCGCCCGCCTGCACCTTCGTCACAACAGTAGCCGCAACTTTATGAAACGCCTTGTGCAGCTCAAGGATGTCCTTGTAGGAGGGGTCATTCGCGACTGCAGTGCCGGCCAAGCTGTAGAGCCACTTCCCGAACTCGCACCGGTTATCCACGCCGACCTCAGCAGGGACCAGTGACAGGGTGCCGTCGATATTTTGCCGAAGCTTGACCTTCCAGGCTCCATGCGCGCCGATCGCCTTATCGATCTGTTCCACGATGTGTGACATGTCGCCTCCTTAGTGATGATAGGGAATTCCCATTCCTCTGTCGGACGGGTGTGAGAGAATCTTGAGCGAGAACGAAAAAGAGGGAACGGAGGCTCGCGGCGACACACAACATTTGGCGACGATAGCTGGACAATTCGACAAATATCGGAGAGCGGGCGGGGCATTTGTCGATCGGCGTCCAGGGCCTTTCCTAGGCCAGTTGGCCTGCAGGTATGGGTAGCATAATCTCAGACCGGGTACAGAACATCTCTCTGCTCCCGCCGGCTCCATGAGGATTCGCCGTCATGTCAGAAGATGATTCAATTGCAGACACCAGTCGAGGGTGGCGTCTAATCAATACGAAAGATTTCGGGCTGCTCTGGTGGGGACAAACCACCTCCCAGATCGGCGAAGGGCTCAACAAAGTTGCGCTGCTGTGGTTCGTCTATGAACTGACCGGGTCGGCTATGAAGATGACCATGGTCGGTCTCCGTCAGACCATCCCGCCGCTGCTGTTTGGTCCTGCGCTCGTGTCTGCTGTGCCGCTGTTGGTTCGACCGTCCGAACT
>ERZ724507.176-NODE-176-length-28132-cov-7.265627_pt1 | contig 28132 bp, 23 predicted proteins | sample MGYA00376040_ERZ724507 | MGnify/ENA primary metagenome ERZ724507 (study PRJEB28724, sample SAMN07190883) | activated sludge metagenome | isolation source: activated sludge of sewage treatment plant in Hong Hong | place: Hong Kong | collected 2016-03-17 ...
CATTATACGGAAAATCGCCAATTAAGTCTCGACAAGAGCGCGGCACTACACTAGAAACCGCAGTTGGACGCGCCCGCTGGTGCGTTTGGGCGGGTGGCTGGCGCGAAGCGACAACGCGGCAGGCTGATGCCTGCAAGGCGGAGCGACAAAGCCAGGCGCCCGACCGGACGTGGCAGCGGGTGCGTAGCGCTCTCACCGATCAGGTGATGCTTGGCGGAGGGACAAGAGTCAGTGTTCATGGGGCTGCTCATGAGAATACAAGCGGTCAACTGCGGTTTCTAGGTTCAATCCCGTCTATGCGTACCCGGCGCCCGGGGTGCCGCCCAGCCGGCGGGCAAGCTCCGGCGGCACCGCGATCGGCATGTCGAGAAGCATCTGGGCCAGGCCCTTGCCCAGCGGGTCGAGGCGCATCGAGGCCGTGCCGCCGCCAGCGAGGGCGTCGTGCAGGACGAAATTGCACGCGTGCAGACCAGGCGCCAGGTAGCGCACGACGTCCCCGGCGACGAGATGGGCAAAGTACGCCTTGACGCTGGCGGGCGTCAGTTGCTCCAGGATGATCGGCAGGAACTCCGGCGCGCGCGCGACGACGCCGATGTTGGCCAGGTTTCCCTTGTCGCCGCTACGCGCGCAGGCGAGCCTGACCAGCGGTACGCAAGGCGCATTGGCATCCGCGGTGCAGGCCGGCGCCTCCGCGGCGGGAGTGGCGGTTTCCGGGCAATATCCGCCGTCGACCGCGACAGCGACCGTCCTGGCTTCGCCGTCGAGTCTGACGCCAATGGCGACCTCGCGCTTGGGCAGGGTGAAGGCGAACTGCTTGATCAGCGGCGAAGCGGACGGCCGCCCCAGGGCCGGCCCGGTAGTTCCCGGCGACCATGAAGTTCCGGCGGGGGCGATTTCGCGGGCGAAGAGGTCGAGGGCCTGCCGGCTCGCATGATCGACGACAACGCGCAACATCACTTCGCGCGCGTTTCCTGCCCGTGAATGGGGGCCGTAAATGCTCTCGGCGCCGATCACCTCGACATGCGTGGCGCTGAAATCGGGCAATCCGGCCTTGGCGAGCAGCGCCCGCGTGCGCTCGATGATCGCCGCGCCGGTGCGCCGCGCCTTGGCGGCGGCGTCGATGCCGATGATGACCAGCGTGCCGCTGCAGCGGAACCCGTCCATGTAGGTCGCCGAGACCTTGTACGAAGCGGTCGGCGGCAGGCCGCGCGCGCCGGCAACCGCGACCTGGTTGTCGCCGGCCTGCGCGACGCGGACGTTGCGGAAATCGCAGACGACGTCGGGCAGGACATAGGCGCCGGGATCGCCGATCTCGTAAAGCACCTGCTCGGCAACCGCCGCGGCGAGAACGCGCCCGCCCGTCCCTTCGGGCTTGGTGACGATGAAGGTTCCGTCGGCCTGACACTCGATGACCGGGTAGCCGATATTCGCCCAGTCCGGAATCTGCTCCCAGTCGGTATGCAGGCCGCCGGTCGCCTGCGCACCGCATTCGATGACGTGGCCGGCAAGGCTGCCGGCGGCCAGCAGATCGTGGTCGGTCGGCGACCAGCCGAACTCGTGGATCAGCGGGCCCAGCGTCACCGCGCTGTCGACGCAACGCCCGGTAATGACCACGTCGGCGCCCGCGGCGAGCGCCTGCGCGACGGGGAAGGCGCCGAGGTAGGTGTTGGCGGAAAGGATGCGCTCGGGAAGCGGGGCGCCGGTGAACATGTCGCGCTGTCCCGCTTCGCGCAATGCCGGGATGTGCTCGCTGACATCGTCGCCCTCGACCACGGCAATTTTCAGGGCGATCCCCATTTCGCGCGCCAGCCTGGCCAGGGCGTCGGCGCAGCCTTGCGGATTGATGCCGCCGGCGTTGCTGACGACCTTGATTCCGCGCGCTGCGACATCGGGTAAGACGCTCTTCATCGCGACCTCGACGAAGTCGGTTGCATAGCCCAGTTCCGGATTCCTGCTGCGCGCCGCGGCGAGGATCGCCATGGTCAGTTCGGCCAGATAGTCGAACACCAGGTAGTCGATCGCGCCGCTGCCGACCAGTTGCGGGGCCGCGACCGAACTGTCGCCCCAGAACCCCGAGGCGCATCCGATCCGCACGATCTTCTCCTTCGTTGCCGTCATGCCCTTCTCCACTGGCGGCTGGCCCATTCCGGTGCGCGCCCTTTCACCAACGCTGCGAGGTTTTCCATCCTGCCTGTCCTCCGGTCGCTCCGTGCCGGCCGCCGCGCTCACGCGCCGGCGCGGGTCGCTTCGCCGCTTTCGATTTCGGCGATGATGCGATAGGCGGCGACCTGGTCGCCCATCGCGGCGTTCAATGCCTTCACGCGTCCGGCGAGCGGCGCCGCGTGGACATGTTCCATTTTCATCGCGTCCAGCGTCATGACCGGCTGCCCCGCCTTGACCTCGTCGCCGACTGCGACATGGACGGCAACCACGCGACCGTTCATCGCGGCGCGGATCCTGCCGTCGCCGCCGAGGTCTCCCTGAAACGACTGGGTGACGTGCGTCTGATCCTGGATGCGATAGGCATTGCCGCGATACTGCAACAGCAACTCGCCGTCGGCGCGGACGAATACCGCGGATTCGAGCAGGCCGTCGCAGGCGAAACGAGCCCGATTGACGTCGAGGTCGATGAGGCGAAGCGCGAAGACCCGTTCGCCGATTTCAATCGAGTAGCGGTTGTTGCCGAGATTGAGCAGGCTGGCGTGGCATTCGCCGGCATCGCTGTCGAAGCGGAAGGCGATCGGCAGGCGGTGGGCGATGCTTGAGGTGCCGCGACCCGGCGCGAAGTTGCCGGCCGTCGCATAGAGCAGGGCGGCGCCGAGCGCATGGGCGCGACTGTCGACTTCGCTGTCCCCTTGCAGGAGTTCCGCGCCATGTTGGTCGATGAACGCGGTCGACACCGCGCCGGCGGCAAAAACTGGATGGTCGAGGCAACTGGCAAGGAACTTCTGGTTGGTCTTGACGCCAAGGACAACGGCGTCTTCGAGCGCGGCGAAAAGTTTTCGCCGTGCTTCGTCGCGCGACGCGCCATGGCTGATCAGCCTGGCGATCATGGAATCGTAGTAAGGCGGGATTTCGCCGCCGGATTCGAGCGCATGCTCGACGCGGACTCCGCCCGGCATCTCCCACAGCGCCATTGTTCCGCTCTGCGGCACGAAGCCCTGGGCGGCATCCTCGGCGCAGAGACGGACCTCGATCGCGTGGCCGTTCAAGCGGATGGCGTCCTGCGTGTATGGCAGCGGTTCGCCGCTGGCGATGCGCAACTGCAGTTCGACCAGGTCAAGTCCGGTGATCGCTTCGGTCACCGGGTGTTCGACCTGGAGGCGTGTGTTCATTTCCATGAAATAGAATTCGCCGCTGCCATCGAGCAGGAATTCGACGGTGCCGGCGCCTTCGTAGCGGATCGTCCTGACCGCCGCCAGCGCCGTTGCCGCCATGCGCTCGCGCAACGCCGCGCCGACCGCCGGCGAAGGGGCTTCCTCGACGACTTTCTGGTGCCGCCGCTGCAGCGAGCAGTCGCGCTCGCCGAGATGAATCGCCTGGCCGTGGCGGTCGGCGAGGATCTGGATCTCGATGTGCCGCGGCTCGACGAGCGCCCGCTCGACGATGACTTCCGGATTGCCGAAGGCGCTCTGCGCTTCCGACCTGGCGCTGCGCAGCGCCGGCAGAAACTCCGCGGCGGTGGCGACCAGGCGCATCCCGCGGCCGCCGCCGCCGGCGCTGGCCTTGATCATGACCGGGTAGCCGATCATGTCCGCCGCCGCCTGCAATGCGCCGTCGCTCTGGTCGGCGCCGTGATAGCCCGGGATGCAGGGGACGCCCGCCTCGCTCATCAGCTTCCTGGCGCCGGCCTTGTCGCCCATGGCCGCGATGGCCTCCGGCGCGGGGCCGATGAAGACGAGGCCGGCCGCGCGGCACGCCCGGGCGAAGCCGTCGTTCTCGGCGAGAAAGCCGTAGCCGGGGTGAACGGCATCGGCGCCGCTGATCCGGGCGGCCTCGATGATCGCGGCGACGTTCAGGTAGGACTGCGCCGGCAGGGCCTCGCCAATGGGGACCGCCTGGTCGGCTTCGCGAACATGACGCGCGTTCCCGTCGGCGCTGGAAAAGACGGCGACGGTCCGGTAGCCCATGGCCCTTGCCGTCCGGATGACGCGCAGGGCAATCTCGCCGCGATTGGCGATGAGAATCTTGCGAAAAGGGGTCGTGGTCGCCATGGCGTCTTCCGTGCGGCAAATCGGTTCGGGTTCAGCCGCCCTTCGGCAGCGTTCCCATGTACTTGGCGATGATCTGCATCATGACCTCGTCGGCGCCGCCGCCGATCGACGGCAGGCGGCCATCGCGGTAGGCGCGCGACACCGGGCTGTCCCAGACGTAGCCCATGCCGCCCCAGAACTGCAGGCAACCGTCGGTCACCTCGCGCATCAGGCGTCCGCCCTTCAGCTTAGCCATCGAGGCGAGTTCGGTCGCGTCGCCGCCGGCGACGACGATGTCGACCGCGCGATAGCTCAGCGAGCGCAGCGCCTCGACCTCGGTCCTGAATTCCGCCAGCTTGTAGTGGACCCACTGGTTGTCCAGGATCGAGCGGCCGAACGCCATGCGCGTCCTCGCATAATCGATCGTCTGGTCGATGATCTTGAGCAGGGCGCCGCCGATGTTCAACGCGCCCCAGAGCCGTTCGTACTGGAACTGCGCCATCTGGTAGGTGAAGCCCTTGCCTTCGTCACCGATGCGGAAGCGCTTGGGCACGCGCACGTCGTCGAAGAAGATCTGCGCGGTATCCGAGGCGTTCATGCCGATTTTGCGGATCTTCCTCGCCACCGTGACGCCGGGCGTTCGCATCGGCACCACAATCAGCGACTTGTTGCGGTGGACCGCCCCTTCGGAGGTATTTGCCAGCGCCACGCAGAAGTCGGCCTGGGTGCCGTTGGTGATCCACATCTTGCCGCCGTTGATGATGTAGTCGCCGCCGTCGCCGCGCGCCGTGGTCTTCAGCGCGGCCACATCGGAACCGCCGCCGACTTCGGAAACGCCGATGCAGGCGACCATCTCGCCGCTGATCGCCGGCGCGAGAAACTCGCGGCGCAACTCGTCCGAGCCATGTTCGGCCAGAGCCGGCGTCGCCATGTCGGTCTGGACGCCGATCGCCATCGGAATCCCGGCGCAGTCCACCTCGCCGAGCGCCTCGGCGAGGACGGCCGCATAGCTGAAATCGAGCCCCATCCCCCCGAACTCGACCGGCTTGGTCAGCCCGAGCAGGCCGAGATCGCCCAGTTTTCCGAAGACCGCATGCGCCGGAAAGATTTCGGCCTCCTCCCATTCATCTACGTGCGGATTGATTTCCTCTTCGATGAAACGCCTGATCGTGCGGCGGACTGCTTCGTGTTCCTCGGTCAACTTCATGGCGACTCCTGATGTCGTGATTGGCGGTTAGGGGCGGGCGACCGAGAACTGCATCCGGTGCGGCTTCCGGGCCTCGGCTTCATGGCAGATCGACAGCACGTAGGCCAGTATCGAGCGCGTTTCGCGGGGGTCGATCACGCCGTCATCGAGCACCTGGGCGCTGGTCGCGAACACGTCCATCTGGCGCTCGAAGTTGTCGACGATCCGGCGCTCCAGTTCATCCAGCCTTGCCTGGTCGACCGCGCCCTTGCGTTTCATCGCCGCCTCGGTGACGATGACCATCGTGCGGGCGGCCTGTTCGCCCCCCATCACCGCCGTCTTCGCGTTCGGCCACGAGAAGCAGAAGCGCGGCTGGAAGCCGCGGCCGCACATGCCGTAGTTGCCGGCGCCGAAGGAAGCCCCGCAGTAGATCGTGATCTGCGGCACCGTCGCGTTGGTCACCGCCTGGATCATCTTCGCGCCATGCTTGATGCTGCCGGCCTCTTCGTAGGCGCGGCCGACGATGAAGCCGGTCGTGTTGTTGAGGTAGAGCAGCGGCACCTGCGCCTGACAGCAGGCCTGGATAAAATGGGTGGCCTTGGCGGCGCCGGCCGGGTCGATCGGGCCGTTGTTGGTGATGATGCCGACCGCGAAGCCGTCGATGCGCGCGTGCCCGCACACGGTCGCCGGACCATAGAGCGCGGCGAATTCGACGAAGTCCGAGTCGTCGGCGATGCGGGCGATCACTTCCTTCATGTCGACCGGCCGCCGGTGATCCATCGGCATGATTCCGAGCAATTCCTCGGCGTCGTAGCGCGGTGGCCGGCCCGGACGCCTCATCTCCGGCGGTACGCCGTGGTTCCAGTCGAGCTTGCCCAGGAGATCGCGGACGATGCGCAGTGCGTCGCGATCATCCTCGGCCAGATAGTCGCCGAGTCCGGAAATCGCCGTGTGCATTTCGGCGCCGCCGAGTTCCTCCTCGGTCGCGATTTCCCCGGTCGCCGCCATGAGCAGCGGCGGACCGGCGAGAAACGCCCGCGAACGGCCGCGCACCATGATGATGTAATCGGACAGGCCGGTCTGGTAGGCGCCGCCCGCCGTCGACGATCCGTGGGTGACGGTGATCACCGGCAGGCCGGCGGCCGAGATGCGCGCGAGGTTACGGAAGAGGCTGCCGCCCCGGACGAATTCCTCGACGCGGTAGGTCATCAGGTTGGCGCCGGCGCTTTCGACCAGCTGGATGTAAGGCAGCTTGTTCTCCAGCGCCAGTTCCTGGACGCGCAACTGCTTGTCGATTCCCCTGGGCTGCAGAGCGCCGGCGTCGATGCCGGAATCCGAAGCGCTGATCATGCAGCGCACGCCCGAGACATAGCCGATGCCGGCGACGACGCCGCCACCGGGGATGCTCTTTTCCGGGTCGGGGTTGTCGAGCCGATAGCCGCACAACGTTGACAGTTCGAGGAACGGCGTGCCGTGATCCAGTAGCAGCGAGAGCCTTTCGCGTGGCAGAAGTTGCGAGCGCTTCGCGAAGCGCTCCTTCGAGGCGGCGGAAGCGCGCCGCGTCCGCTCCTCGAGTTCGCGCACCCGCGCGAGGAGCGCCAGCATGCCGTCGCGATTGGCCCGGAAGGTTTCACTGCCGGTATTGATGTTGGTTTCGATCAGGGACATTTTCGATGGAAAAAGCGGGTTGACCGCGATTGAAGGCGTCCGGCGGCGGCGAACCGCCACCCCGGTCCACCGGCATCACCACGGCTCATGCTCCGACTCCGCCACCCGCCGCGAACGCCGACGCTTCCGGCGTCAGGCGGCCCGGCGCGCGCGCCCGGCACCCGGAAGGCGGAACACCCTCCCAGCGCTTGAAGGCCCGGCGGAAGTTGGCGAGATCGGTGTAACCCAGCGTGTAGGCGATTTCCTGGATGGTCAGGCGCCCGGATTTCAGGTGCTCGACGGCGAGCATGTGGCGAACATCCTCGAGTATTTCCTTGAACGACGTCCCTTCATCGATCAGGCGCCGGTGCAGGGTGCGCGGCGTCACGTGCAACAGGCGCGCGGTGACGTTGAGCGAGGGGAAACCGTTCTGCTTCTCCAGCATGATCCGTCTGACCCGCGTACTCAACGACTCCCTGCTCGTCAGTTTCTCCAGTTCGCGCTGGCAGATCTGGGCGGCTTCCCGGAAGGTCGCGGAATCGGCCGGTTTCAGCGGCAGGTCGATCACGGCCAGCGGCAGCGCGAACCCCGCCCATGACTGGCCGAAACCCACCTCGCACTTGAACAGGTCGCGGGCAAGCGCGGCATGTTCCGGCTCGGCGAACGGGAACGCGACCCGGGAGATCCCGCAGGTGCCGAGGGAAAGGTAGTCGAGGACGTTCTTGACGGTCAGCACCACCGCTTCCAGCACGGTCCTGCGGATGTCGCCGAGCGGGCGCGGTTCGCAAAAGATGATCCGGACTTCGTCGCCGTGAATCTCGTGAGTCAGCGCAAGCAGCGAGGTACGCAAGGGCATGAAGCGTTCGAACAGTTCCAGCGCCTGGCGCGGCGTGCCGCTGTTCATCGCCGCGTAGCCGAGGATACCATGGGTGTTCACCAGCAGGCGCTCGCCGAGCAGCAGACCGAGTGCGGGTTCCTGCGTAATGTCCAGCGCATCCAGAATCAGCTGGCGAAACACCGGGAAGGGAACATTCAGCGCCGCATCGTCCAGTTGCGCTTCGCTCAACCGACTCCGCGCGAGCCAGCGCCTCGCGTCGGCACCGGTGCTTTCGATCTGACTGGCGATCTGCCGGAGGTAGTACTCCGGCAGCGTGAATTCCTCGACTTGCATGCGTCCCGGAAGAATGTGACGAAAACGTCCGGCAGATTGTCAACAAATGACCCGTTTATGTCAATCGCCAACCTCCTTGCCTGTAGGGACCAAGTAATCTGTCCTGGGTTGTAGCACGTGATCTGTCCGGTTTCATTGTTGTGCTGAGGAGGTGGCGAATGAGACGGACGGAATTGCTGCAGGAGGTCAGAAAGATGCGATTTGAAGAAGCGTATGAAGGCTGGGACAAGGGGCGTTTGGGGGTGGCCTACGGAAGCGCATCGGCCGAAGCCGCCGTTGATCTGCTGCGCTCAATCGGGCGGCAATGCACCGGTTATCTATCGTCCAGTCGTGCACACAACACCTATGATCCTGAATGATGCAGAATCGAGCCCGCTCATTTAACCCACCGTGATGTGACAGCCAAGCACCCTCAGTTCTTTGGAGCGATTTCGCGCCGGATATACGCCGCGTTTCTGCTGGCGGCGGTCATTCCGACTGCGGTAGCCGGAGTTGTGGGCATCTATTTGTCGTTGCAGACCTTGCGCGAGGAGACTCTGCGCAATCTCGAACAGGAAGTCCGGGTTCGTTCGCAGGGCATTGCCCGCTTCTTCGACCAGCTTTCGTCGGAGTTGCTCTATCTCGCCAACACCCGCGAAATTGCTGACTTGGCCGCCACCTTGGCCGCTGGCAACCCTGAACGGCTCTCAGATAGCACCCGGCGTCTTGAACGCGACTATTCGGCGCTTGCCACGCTTTATCCGCACATTTACCAGATTCGTTTTCTCGATCGCGATGGTCTGGAACTGGTGCGCGTCGATCGCAAGAGCGACAAGGTTCATGTCGTATCCGGCGAACATCTGCAATCGAAGGCGGATCGCTACTACTTTCAGGAAGCCATGGCGATCCGGCCCGGCCTGATCTATGTTTCGCCGCTTGATCTCAATATCGAATACGGAAAAATCGAGAAACCGGAGCGCCCGGTGATCCGCGTCGCGACGCCGGTGCCAGGCCCAGGCGGAAGCAACGCCGGCATCGTCATCGTCAACCTGCACGCTGACATCCTGCTGGAGCAGGTGCAGCAAATGGCCGATGCCCGGCGCGGCACTGCCTACCTGCTGGATCGCTCCGGCCATTACCTGACCCGTTCGGCAGGTGGCGAGATCGGCAGTTTCTCGATGGAGCCGGTCGAAAAACTGCAAAACCGGTTCTCCCCGGAAATGATCGAGATCGTCCGGGCTGGCGGTATTTCGCCCCTGCAAGGCGATGGCTGGATTCTGGCGCATGCGCCAATCGACTTCGCCTCGCATCTCCTCAGCGACAGTTCACGCGGCAAATGGAAGATTGCCCTGGCGTTTCCAGAGCGCGAACTGTTCCTGAGCGTGTTCAATCTCTACATGCTCTACGCGGTGCTGTTCGTCGCCCTGGCGGTTACCGCAGTTGGCGGCTACGCCTTGTCGCGCCGATTGCTCGGGCCGCTGGAAGAACTCGCAGCCGAAACCGATGCGATTGCCGCCGGTGACTTCGGCCGCCGCGTGCCGGTGGCCGGCAACGATGAAATCGCCGCCCTGGGGGGCAAGTTCAACAAGATGGCGGAAGGTCTCGATGCCTCCTACCGGGCAATAAACGCACACCGGAATCAACTGGAAACCGAAGTCGCGGCGCGGACTCGCGATCTGGAGCAGGAGCGCGCCTCCCTGGCGGCGGTGATTGCCAACACCGTGGACGGCATTCTGGCAGTCCAGCTGGATGGCCGGTTGCGCCTGATCAACCCGGCTGGCCGGAAACTGCTGGGTGGCGAAGACGATCCGCTGGGTACGCCTTTGGCGAACTACTGGCCGCAATGGCCGCAAATCGCCGGTGACGCAGGAACAGGTTCGATACGCTGCGACATCGCAACGCCCGGGCACATACTCGGCCTGTCGGTGACGCCGACTACCACCGGATTTATCGTCGTTGCCCGCGACATCAGCCGTGAAAGAGAGATTCAGGATGAGCGCCGCGAACTCGACCGCCAGATGTTCCAGATGGAAAAGCTGACCACGCTGGGGGAGTTGGCAATGGGGCTGGCTCACGAAATCGGCAACCCGCTGGCCGGCATGAAGGCGGTGGCGCAGGCTGCGCAGTACGAGGAAGACATTCCGCCGGGGTTGATCGAGGCGCTGAAGCGACTGGAGGCCGAGGTGGACCGCCTGTCCGGTTTCCTGCGGACTTTCCACGGCTTCGCGGCACCGCAGGCGATCATGGCCGGTCCCTGCCGGCTCGGACCGGTTCTGGAGGATGTCCTGTTCTGGACGCGCAAGGACGCCAGGGCGCAGGGAATCCAGTTCGCGCTGCACGGCATCACTGAATTGCCTTTGCTGTGGGCCGATGCGCAACAGTTGAAACAGGTACTGCTCAACCTGCTGATCAATGCCATCCATGCCATGCCCGAGGGCGGCCGGATCACGGTGAGTGCGAGCATGGAGCTCGGCAAGGCGCGGATCGACATCGCCGACACCGGCTGCGGTATAGCCCCTGCCACGGTCGACCGCATTTTCGAGCCGTTTTTTACGACCCGGCGCGAAGGCAGCGGCCTCGGCCTGGCCATCGTGCGCAAGATCGTCGCGCAGCATGGCGGCGACATTGCCGTCAGCAGCGAGCCGGGGCATGGAAGCTGCTTCACGCTGTACTGGCCCATCGACAAGAACAGCACATGAGCGAACCGATCCTGATCGTTGAAGACGACAACACCATCCGCGTCACCGTCGGCAACTTTCTTGCCCGCCAGGGATTCGACGTCGAGGTCGCCGAGGATGGCGCACAGGCGCTGGCGCTTCTGAAGGAACGCCGCTTTGGCCTGATCCTGCTCGACTTGCGCCTGCCGGACATGAATGGCCTCGACATTCTGTCGGTCATCAAGGAATCCGACGACCAGCCGCTGGTCGTCATCATGACGGCCTATCCCGAGGTGCGTACCGCCGTTGCGGCGTTGAAGGCCGGCGCCTACGATTACATCAACAAGCCTTTCGATCTTGAAGACCTCCAGGAACTGATCCGTCGTGCCATCGAGACCCAGCGCCTGCGCCGCGAAGTCGAATGGCGGCGGGCGCAGGCCGACAATTGTGCGACGACCGACTTGATCGGCCACAGTCCGCAGTTCGCCAACCTGCTGGAAACGACCGACCGCATTGCGGCGGCCGGCAAGGTGCCGGTGCTGATCCGTGGCGAATCGGGCACCGGCAAGGAACGCATCGCCCAGGCCATTCACTGTCATTCGCCGCGCGCCAATGGGCCGTGGGTGACCCTGAACTGCTCGGCGCTGCCCGAAGGTCTGCTCGAATCGGAAATGTTCGGCCACGAAAAAGGCGCGTTCACCGACGCCAAGCAGATGAAACGCGGCCTGCTCGAACTGGCCGACGGCGGCACGCTGTTCCTCGACGAAATCGGCGACCTGGCGTTGTCCTTGCAACCCAAGCTGCTGCGCGCCCTGGAAACGCAGACTTTCCGCCGCCTTGGCGGACAGAAGGAAATCCGCGTCGATGTCCGCTTCGTCTCGGCCACCCACCGTGATCTGCCGGCCATGGTGCAGGCCGGCCATTTTCGTGAAGATCTCTACTACCGGCTGAACGTCGGGGCCATCGACCTGCCGGCGCTGCGCGAGCGCAAGGAGGACATCCTGCCGCTCGCCCGGCATTTTCTCGCCAAGGTGGCGCCGGTTATCGGCATCGCCGCCCCGCGTCTCGCTGCCGCGGTCGAGCCGCTGCTCGTGGCCTATCGCTGGCCGGGCAACGTCCGCGAATTGCGCAACGTGATGGAACGTGCGGCAATCCTGTCGCATGACGGCGAAGTACAGGTGCAGCATCTGGCCAAGGAGATTGCTGGTGAGGCTGCCGCAATTTCAGCCTCTCCCCAGCTGTCTGTCGAGACCATTCGACCGTTGGCCGAAATCGAAGCCGACTATGTTCGCCACGTCCTGAAACAGTGCCAGGGCAACAAGACCCGCGCCGCCGAATTGCTGGGGATTACCCGGCTGACCCTGCGCAGCAAATTGCGCGAACCGGGTGACGTCGATGAGCCTTGATGCCGGTCAGAAACCGACCGGTTGAAAATCATCCGACCGGTCAGTTTCTGACCGGTTTGCTGCGGTCGACAGCAAAAAATACCGAAAAATCAACCCTGTTGGCCCATGGCACGGGCAGTGCATATCCCTCTGCGAGGTGGGGCTTTCCCCGCTGATCTCCATTCCATAGGGGGAACCATGAAAATCCAGCAGCACATGCGTTTGGCGGCGGTGGTCGGGGCCTTGAGCCTGACGACCGCCGCGGGGGCCCAGGGCACCAGCCCTGATCTGGCCGCCATGCCGGAAGCCAAGCCGGGCAACGCCACGATGGTCGAACTGGGCAAGTATTTCTTCTTCGACAACCGGCTCTCCGGTGACTGGGGCGTTTCCTGCGCCACTTGCCACGACCCGCAGAAAGGCTGGGGCGATGGTCAGGCGCTGTCGGCAGGCTATCCGTCGATGGAATATTTCCGCAATGCGCCGACCGTGCTCAACGCCAGGCACCAGAAGCGCTTCCTGTGGGATGGCCGCCTCGACGGCAGTGACGCCGGCACGCTGGTGCGCGACATGATCACCGAGACGCACACGATGAACATGGATAGCCGCCTGATGCAGGAACGCCTGAAACAGGTGCCGGAATATGACGCGCTGTGGAAGAAGTGGCGGCCGAACGACGACATCAACGGCATGCGCGTCTACAACGTCATCGGCGAATTCATCAAAAGCGTCGAGACGACCAATGCGCCGTTCGACAAGTACAAGCGGGGTGACGAGTCGGCGCTGACTGCGGAGCAGAAAGACGGCTATGCGCTGTTCACGGGCAAGGCCAACTGCGCCTCCTGCCACAACGGCCCGATCGGTTCCGACGGCAACCTGCACAAGACCGGCGTGCCCGAGCACCCGGACGTACTGAAGAACCCGGTGCGCACCATCACCATGCTGCGCCACTACGCCACCAGCGGCATGCCGAACTACATGAATGCCCGCACCGACGTTGGCGCCTACGCGATCACCAAGGACAAGCGCGACATCGGCAAATTCCGCACCGCCCAGTTGCGCGACCTGAAGTACACCGCGCCTTACATGCACAACGGCACGCTGCTCACTCTCGATGACGTCATCGACTTCTACGACAAGGGCGGCGGCGCCGGTTCGGAACTGAAGCCGCTGAACCTGTCGGCAAGCGAGAAAAAGGCATTGAAGGCCTTTCTGCTGTCGCTTTCCGGTGACCCGGTCATCGTCAAGGATCCGGGTCAGCCTGACATGCAGGTCTGGAAGACCTACGGCAAGAACTGAGGAGGCGACATGAACACGACTACCCGCTTTTCCCTCGCTGCCGGCGCCGTGCTGCTGGCCCTCTCGGCGAACGCAGCCGAAAAATACCCGGCCCTCGGCCCCTTGCCGCCGCCGCCGATTCCGAAGGACAACCCGAATACGCCGGCCAAGGTGGAACTCGGCAAGAAACTGTTCTGGGACAACCGTCTCTCCGGCGACGGCTCGATGCCCTGCGTTTCCTGCCATGTACCCGGCCTCGGCTGGGGCGATGGCGGCCAGATTTCGCGCGGCTATCCGGGCACCAAGCACTGGCGCAATTCACAAACTGTCCTGAACGCTGCCTACTACAACAAACTGTTCTGGGAAGGCTCGGTAACCAGCCTCGAAGCCCAGGCCCCGGCGGCCGCCGGCGGTGGCGTGGCCGGCAATGGCGACGATTCGGTGATGGAAATGCGCCTGCGCTTCCTCCCGGAGTACGTTCAGGAATTCAACAAGGTCTTCGGTAGTGAATGGCCGCGCATCAACGATGCCTGGCGCGCCATTGCCGCCTACCAGCGCACGCTGGTTTCCGATGCGAAGAAGGTGCCGGCCGACCGCTACGCCATGGGCGACAAGAAGGCGCTGAACGACAGCCAGAAGCGTGGTTTTGCGCTGTACAACGGTAAGGCCAACTGCATTGCCTGCCACAACGGGCCGCTGGCCTCGAACCAGCAGTTCTACGCGACGGGCGTGCCGGATCACCCGCAGTTCAAGGATGACCCGATCGGCCAGGTGACGCATCGCTGGGAGTGGTACCAGAAAGGTGTCACCGAGAGCGACTACCGCAATGCCAGGGGCGATGCCGGCCTCTACTACATGACGATGAATCCGAAGGACATTGGCAAATGGCGAGTGCCCAGTCTGCGCGAACTGAAATACACCGGTCCCTACATGCACAACGGCATGCTGGCGAGCCTGGGTGACGTGGTCGAGTTCTACAACCAGGGCGGTGGCGAGGCGCAGAACAAGACAAAACTGTTGAAGCCGCTGAAGCTGAGCCCGCAGGAGAAGAAGGATCTCGTCGCCTTCCTCGAAGCGCTGTCGATGGACGAACCGCTGTTGCAGGACGATCCCAGGCTGCCCGGCGATTACCAGCCGCTGACGGCTGCCAAGTAAGGAGTTGAAACCATGACGAACCAAGTGATTTCCCTTCGTGCGGATCACCAGGACGATCACCGCGACCGCCTGTGCATGAGCCGGCGCCAGTTCCTGCTGGCAGGTGGCGCAATGGTCACGCTGGTCGCGATCGGTCTGCCGGGAACGGCCGAGGCCGCACCGTTGCATGCCCTGAAAACCGACTTTCCCAGGGTCCGCATCGGCAGCCTGTCGGCCCTGAAGAAAGGCGCGCCACTCGACTTCGCCTATCCCTACCCCGACGTTCAGAACATTCTGGTCAAGCTCGGAACGGTTGCTGGTGGCGGCATCGGTCCGGACAAGGACATCGTTGCCTTCAACCAGCAATGCACGCACATGGGCGGGCCGTTGCAAGGCAGCTACAAGGATGCCTATCAAGCTCTCGGCCCGTGCCCGTTGCACCTGACCACCTTCGACCTGACCCGTCACGGCATGGTTATTTCCGGTCACGCCACGGAAAGCCTACCGCAGATCGTGCTCGAAGTGCAGGGTGACGACATCTACGCCGTCGGCGTTATGGGCCTGGTCTATGGTTATAGCGCCATGACCGCCCGCGCTTGAGGAGATTGGACATGAGCAAGAACGACAAACACATCGCCGTCGATCGCATTCCACTGCCGCCGAAGGACGCCGAAGTCCTGACCACGGCCTGCGACTACTGCACCATCGCCTGCGGCTACAAGGTCTATCGCTGGCCGGTCGGCAAGGAAGGCGGTCCGCAGGCCGGCCAGAACGCCCTGAAGGCGGATTTCCCGCATCAGGCCATGATGACCGCCTGGGTCAGCCCGGCGCAGTACAACGTGGTCACCCACAAGGGCCGGAAACATCACGTCATCGTCGTGCCGGACAAGGACGCCACCGTGGTCAATGTCGGCGGCAACCATTCGATCCGCGGCGGCACGCTGGGCCAGAAGTGCTACAACCCGGATACCGCCACCCGCGAACGTCTGACCACTCCGATGATCCGCGTCAACGGCAAACTGACGCCGGTCAGTTGGGATCTGGCCACCGAGGCGATGGCCGACATCTCGAAATACATTCTGGCCAAGCATGGCGAGCATGCCTGGGCGATCAAGATGTACTCGTACCAGTATTTCGAGAACACCTACGCCATCACCAAGCTGGGCATGACCTCGGTCGGCACGCCGTCGATCGCGCCGCATGACAAGTGCGCCAACACCAACGATGCCACCGGCCTCGACGATGCCGGCATCGACTCCTTTGCCTCCAGCTATCAGGATTGGGGTGATTGCGAAGTAGCCTTCCTGTCGGGTGTCGATCCCTACGAAACCAAGACCACGCTGTTTACCCAGTGGATGATGCCGGGCGACAAGAAGATGATCTTCGTCACCCCGCACAAGACCATGGGCGTGGCCTGGGCGGTAGCGCAGGGGCGCGGGATGTGGCTGCCGATCAACCTCGGCACCGACGCCGTGCTGCACATGGCGATGGCCCGCATCATCATCGAGAACAACTGGCAGGATCAGGAGTTCATCGACAAGTGGATCGCCAAACCGTGGGAAGTCGATGAAGGCTACGGTCGCGGCACGCGCAACACCGGCTGGCAATGGCGTACCACCTGGGGCAATTGGCAGAGCGACTGGGCGGACTACAAGAAGTTCATCCTGGCCCAGGAAGAATCGAAGCTCGATGTGGCTGCCCAGATCACCGGTATCAAGGCCGAGGACATCCAGAAGGCCGCCGAGTGGATCGCCAAGCCGGTCAACGGCAAGATGCCGAAAACCTCGTTCATGTGCGAGAAGGGCAATTACTGGTCCAACAATTACATGAACACGGCCTCCTTTGCCGCACTGGGCCTGATCTGCGGCGCCGGCAACCGGCCGGGGCGGATGATCTCGCGTGGTGGCGGCCATCAGCGCGGCATGATGGGGGCCGGTGGCGGTTCGGGCTGGCTGTCGCCGGAAAAGTACCCGGGGCGCCGCAAGAAGGACTTCAATCTGGATCGCTGGCTGATGGCCGGGGAAATCAAGTTTGCCTGGGTCTTCGGAACCACCTGGGTGGCCGCGATGATGGCCTCCGACGCGCTGGGCGCCAGGATGAAAGAACTCACGGTCGGCAATCCCAACCAGATCACCAGCCTCGACCGAGCCGCCATCTTCGAGGTACTGAAAAAGCGCGTCGATTCGGGCGGCATGGTGATGGTCGATTCCGACATCTATCCCTGCGAGCCGATTGGCACCGATTACGCCGATTTCGTGCTGCCGGCCGCCACCTGGGGCGAGGACGACCTGACCCGCTGCAACTCCGAGCGCCGCCTGCGCCTGTATTCCAAGTTCTACGATGCACCGGGCGACGCCAAGCCCGACTGGTGGGCGGTGGCGAAATTTGCCGACAAGATGGGGTACACCGCAGACGGCAGCTACAGCTGGCAGTCGTCGAACGACGTGTTTGAAGAAGCGGCCCGCTTCGGTCGCGGCGGGGTGCTCAATTACCAGCCACTGGTCGTCAAGGCCAAGGAAATGGGCGTCAAGGGCCACGAATTGCTGCGCACCATGGGCACCACCGGCATCCAGACGCCGATCCGCGTTCGCGACGGCAAGCTGGTCGGCACCCAGCGCCTGCACGATCCGGCCAATAACCGGGGCGACATGGAGAGCTCCGAAGTCCAGCTTCGCTTCCTCTACGCCTTCAATACCCATTCCGGCAAGGCCATCCTGCTCAAGAGTCCGTGGAAGTTCGCCGGCTGGTATCAGTTCTTCGAAGCCGTGAAACCGCGCGCCGAGAAGAACGAAATCTGGGTGACCAATGGCCGCGTCAACGAAACCTGGCAGTCCGGTTTCGATGATCGTCGCAAGCCCTACCTGAACCAGCGCTGGCCCGACAACTTCATCATCATCAACCCGAACGACGCGAAGAAGCGTGGCATCGAATCGGGCGACTGGGTCGAGGTGCACAACGACGCCGTTTATGTCCAGACCGGCCAGCCACAGGGCGTTCTCGACGCCGACCTGACCTTCAACCAGTTGATGAAGGACGGTCACCTCAAGACTACCGAAGGCCGTTTCAAGGCAGTGGCCATTGTCTCGGACGAGATCAAGGAAGGTGTCGCCAAGTCCAATTTCAATACGCCGAAGTCGATGGCCAACTCGGTGGTTTCGGCCGTACCCGATCCGATGACCAACAATTACCGCTACAAGCTGGGCCGCGGCACGCTGACCAAGGTGGGCGAGTCGGAATACAAGACCGACCTGACCCGCATGAGCCTGAAGCCACGGCCGATTGTCTGAAGCTACTTAACCGGGCGGGGCCAGGCCTCGCCCGCGTCCGGAGAAACGGAAAATGAAGAAATTGATTGCTCTTGCCGTGCTGGCCATCCTGTCCGCGCCAGCGTTTGCTGCGGTCGACGAGGCTGGCGCCATGGAAATCGCCAAGAAAAACGGCTGCCTGGCCTGCCACGCCATCGACAAGAAACTGGTCGGCCCGGCCTGGAAAGAGGTCGGAAAGAAATACGCAGCAGACCCGGCAGCAGCGGAGCAACTGGTCGTCAAAGTCAAGAAGGGCACCAAAGGCACTTGGGGTGCTATTCCGATGCCGCCGAACGCCATCGTCAAGGATGCCGACATCAAGACCCTGGTCGATTTCGTTTTGACATTAAAGTAATCTTGATTAGCAACAAACGTCAGCTACGCGAATCGTGCGCCGCGGCCGAGGATTTGCGGTGACAGCCGCGATGAGCAGGCGCTGGTGAAGCGTGCGCAGATCGAAGCGGCGATTGAAGCGATAGTAGAACGCTGCGAGGTAACGGGCAGCGTACTTTTGGAAGCCGAACGCATGGTAGCAATCAGCGTGGCTTGATGGCGGCAGGCGGTGCATTGAAAGACTTTGCGCGTGCCGTCAACGGAGGAGGTGAAGACGCTTGACCGGATCGGGCGCCAACCGTCAAATCAAGTCTGAGCGTCTACACATGAGCCGGTCCCCCTCAGGCAACTCGTCGCTGGTGCTGAACGGTCTTGCGCCGGACGCGATCTCGGTCCCCTGCGCGCGGTTGCCCGTGAACCGATCCGCTACGGCCTTGCCGGCGTCGTGCAGCGGCAGCCGAAGCGGCCGCTTGCCACCGATTTCGCGCGCCCTCCTTACCGTTTGCCAAGGTTTGCGGTAATGTGCCGGCAATATCGAGCACCCCGCCAGGGAGGTTGCATGACCGTAACGAAGATAGACCACGACCGCCTTGACCGCATCGTTCTCGATGCGCGCAAAGCGCGCGAAGCTCGGGAAAGCGGCTATCGCGAGCGCGCGCTCAAGATCTATCCGTGGATTTGCGGCCGTTGCGCACGCGAGTTCACCCTCGCCAATGTGCGCGAACTGACGGTTCATCACCGCGATCACAATCACGACAACAATCCGCCCGACGGCAGCAACTGGGAACTGCTCTGCGTCTATTGCCACGACAACGAGCACCAGAAGCAGATCGAAGCCGACCGCGGCTACACCGACGCCGGCTCGGCGAGGGGCGGCGGCGCCTCGCACTCGCCGTTCGCCGCGTTGAAGTCGCTGCTCGAGAACGGCGGCAAGAAGTGACTGACGATTGCCGGGGTCACGGTCCGGTCAACCTTGTTTCAGGGAAATTGCCATGATCGAGCTGTTCACCGCGGCAACGCCCAACGGCCACAAGATATCGATCGCGCTCGAGGAACTTGGGTTGCCTTATGATCTGCGCGTGCTCGACCTCGGCAAGCTCGAGCAGAAGCAGCCCTGGTTTCTGGCGATCAACCCGAATGGCCGCATCCCGGCGATTATCGATCACGATGCCGACGACTTCGCGGTATTCGAGTCCGGGGCCATCCTGATCTATCTCGCCGAGAAGACCGGGCGGCTGTTGCCGGCGGACGCCAGGGGGCGGTCACGCGTCCTGCAATGGCTGATGTTCCAGATGGGCGGCATCGGGCCGATGATGGGGCAGGCCAACGTCTTCTTCCGCTATTTCCCCGAGAAGATCCAGCCGGCGATCGATCGCTACCAGGGCGAATGCGCGCGGCTGTTCGGCGTTCTCGACGGCCAGCTCGGGCATCATGAGTACCTGGCCGGCGAATATTCGATTGCCGACATCGCCAATTGGGCGTGGGTGCGAACGCACAAGTGGTCGGGCGTGCCGGTCGACGGATTTCCCAACCTCCAGCGCTGGCTGGCGCAGATCCGGGCGCGACCGGCGGTGCGGCAGGGGATACTCAAACCACCTTCCAGCGTCGACTCGCGCGATGATGCGGAGACGGCGCGGAGGTTTTCCGAGGAGGCGCGCAAGATGGTCGAGATGGGACAGTCGCAACAGGGGGTGCGTAAATGAAGCTTCACACAGCGGCCAGGACGCCGAATCCGCGCCGGGTGGACATGTTCCTCGCGGAAAAGGGTATTCACGACATCGAGCGGCATCTGGTCGACCTGAACGCCGGACAACACAAGGAAGCGGCGTTCCGGGCGCGCAATCCGCTGGCCCGGGTGCCGGTTCTCGAACTTGACGACGGGCGCTTTCTTGCCGAGTCGCGGGCGATCTGCACCTATCTCGAGTTCCTCCACCCGGAACCCAACCTGATGGGGCGCGACGGCGAGGAGCGGGCCTTCATCGAAATGGCCGACCGCCAGGTCGAATTCAGCCTGTTCGTCATCGGCGCCAACTACATCCGCCACACCCATCCGGGGCTGGCGGTACTCGAACAACCGCAGTTTCCCGACTTCGGCCGCTCCCAGGGAGAAAAGATGCTGCATAACGCGCGCTGGCTCGATGGCCTGCTGGCGACGCGGCCTTACATCGCCGGCGAGCGCTTCACCATCGCCGACATCACGGCATTCTGCGCCATCGAATTCGCGCGCCTGGTCAAGTTCCGGCCGGCGGATGCCGGCCTGCCCCACCTCGCGGCCTGGCGTGACCGTATCGCCCAACGTCCGAGCGCGGCCGTCTGAGCGAGAGGAACCCCGGCGTGCTGCCGTGTGATCGCACCTGCCCGGCGGGACTCGCGCCGCTACTCCTTCAGGGGCTGCGCTTCCCCCGGCGAGCAGTCGACCTGGAACACCCGCCGGTCTTCCAGACGCACGGCGGTCAGGTGGCCGCCCCATAGGCAGCCGGAATCCAGCGCCAGGAGATTCGCCGTGATGCGCAGGCCGAGCGCCGACCAGTGGCCGGTGACCAGGATGGAATCGGCGCTCCGCCGGTCCGGGATCTCGAACCACGGCACATAGCCTTCGGGGCCGCTGCCCAATTCACCCTTGCTCTTGAACTCCATGTCGCCCTCGGGCGAGCAGAAGCGCATCCGCGTCATCGCATTGACGATCACCCGCAGGCGCTTCTTGCCGACGAGATCGTCGGACCAGGCGGTCGGCTTGCTGCCCCAGAGGTTGAGAATGAACTCCCGGTACCCGAGTCCCTGCAGGGCGGCTTCCACCTCGCCCGCCAGTTCGCGGGCGCGGGCGGCGGACCACTGCGGCAGCAGGCCGGCGTGGACCAGGCAGTAGTCGCCTTCGGTGTGGCAGAGCGGCTGCTGGCGCAGCCATTCGAGCAACTCGGCGCAGTCGGGCGCGTCGAGTATTTCCTGCAAGGTGTCGCCCTTGCCGCGGAATTCGGCGCCGCCCTCGGCGACCATCAGCAGGTACAAATCGTGGTTGCCCAGCACCGTAACCGCCGAAGAACCGAACGACTTGACCAGGCGCAGCGTTTCCAGCGACTTCGGGCCGCGATTCACCAGGTCGCCGACCAGCCACAGGCGGTCGCTGGCCGGATCGAAATTGCAGGCGTCGAGCAGCGTCCGGAATGAGTCGAAGCAGCCCTGAATGTCGCCGATGGCGTAAGTTGCCATGAATTCCCGGTTCCCGTGTCTTGGCGTTGATGGTTATGCGGACGGCACGGCAAGCGCCGCCGCGACTGTTCCTCAGGTTCTGTAGTAATCGCGATACCAGGCGACGAAGCGGCCGACGCCTTCCCGGACACTGGTGCCGGGGACGAAGCCGACCCAGTCGTTGAGCAGGTCGGTATTGGCGTAGGTCGCCGGCACATCGCCGTCCTGCAGCGGCAACAGGCGCTTTTCCGCCTTCATTCCAAGGGCATCTTCGATGGCGCCGATGAAATCGAGCAACTGCACCGGATTGTTGTTGCCGATGTTGAAAACGCGGTAGGGGGCATTGCTGGTCGCCGGGTCCGCGGAAATCGGGTCATATTCCGGGTTGACCGCAGCCGTCTTGTCCACGACGCGGATGACGCCTTCGACGATGTCGTCGACGTAGGTGAAGTCGCGCTGCATGTTGCCGTGGTTGAAGACATCGATCGGCCGCCCTTCGAGGATCGCCCGGGTGAACAGGAACAGCGCCATGTCCGGCCGCCCCCACGGGCCATAGACGGTGAAGAAGCGCAGGCCGGTGGTCGGCAGGCCGTAGAGATGGCTGTAGGTGTGCGCCATCAGCTCGTTGGCCTTCTTGGTGGCGGCATAGAGGCTGATCGGATGGTCGACGCTGTCATGCTCGGAGAACGGCATGCTGGTGTTGCCGCCGTAGACGCTGGAACTGGATGCGTAGACCAGGTGCCGCACCTTGTTGTGGCGGCATCCTTCGAGAATGTTGGTGAAGCCGACGACGTTGCTTTCGATGTAGGCGTGCGGATTCTGCAGCGAATAACGGACACCGGCCTGGGCGGCGAGGTGGATGACCTTGTCGAATCTTTCAGCAGCGAACAGCGCTTCCATGCCGGCGCGGTCGGCAACGTCGACTTTGACGAAGCGGAAATTGGCGTGGGGCGTCAGGCGGGCGAGGCGGTCTTCCTTGAGGCTGACCGCGTAATAGTCGTTGAGGTTGTCGAGGCCGACGACCTCGTCGCCGCGCGCCAGCAGGCGCAGCGAGGTGGTCATGCCGATGAAACCGGCGGCGCCGGTGACGAGGATTTTCACGGGTCAACCTCTTGCAGGAAAGTGGGAATTTTACCGCAGCGCAGCAAAGGAGTAGGGGGTTCGACCATTCTTCGATGCCGCTCGACCAGCCAACGCTCAGTCGCGGCCGTGGCAACGAAAGGCGGCTGGGGGGGCGGGCATCTATAATGGCGCCTTCGATAAGTCGTCATTCTATTTGCCGATGCCCATCCTGACCGTGAAAAGTTCCTCGTTCGGTGACGCGATGGACGATCTTCCCCCGGGCGGCGACAGCGGTCGCCGGCCCGCGATTGCCAGTCCGCGAATGGCGATGCCGGACCCGGCATTCGCGGCATTGCCGCCGGGACGTCGCTGATGGCGCGCCTGCTTTACAGCCTGATCATCTATCTGGCGACCCCGCTGATCCTGCTGCGGCTGCTTTGGCGTGCCCGCAAACAGCCCGAGTACCTGCACCATCTGCGCGAACGCTGGGCGTTCCATGGCGTCGCGGCACCCGCAAGGCTGATCTGGGTGCATGCCGTTTCGGTTGGCGAGACCCGCGCCGCGCAGCCGCTGATCGAAGCCTTGCAGGCGGCATGGCCGGAACACCGGATCCTGCTGACCTGCATGACGCCGACCGGCCGCGCGGCGGGCAGCGAAGTCTACGGCGACAAGGTGATGCAGGCTTATCTTCCCTACGACTATCCGGATGCGGTCGACCGCTTTTTCCGGCACTTTTCGCCAAGCTTCGGGGTGCTGATGGAAACCGAGATCTGGCCGAATCTGCTGGCCGCCGCGAAGCGCCGGGGCGTGCCGGTAGTTCTCGCCAACGCGCGGCTTTCCGAGCGCTCGGCGCGCGCCTACGGGAAGGTTGCCGCGCTGGCCCGCCCGGCCTTCTCCGCCCTCGGCGCCGTCGCCGCGCAGACGCCCGGTGATGCGCGGCGGATCGCGCAGCTCGGCGCGGGCAACGTGAGCGTCTGTGGCAACCTCAAATTCGATGTCACGCCGGCGCCCGAAAGGATCGCTCTCGGCAAGACCTGGCGCGCGGCGCTCGGCGGCCGCCCCGTGTGGCTGGCGGCCAGCACGCGGGAGGGAGAAGAGGCGCTGGTGCTGGAAGCATGGCGGAGAATTGCCGCGTCACGGGCGCTGCTCGTCCTGGTGCCGCGCCATCCGCAGCGCTTCGCGGAAGTTGCGGCGCTGCTGACCAGGCTCGGCATCGACTTCGTCCGGCGCAGCGACCGCCTGCCCGGTCCGGAGACGCCGGTGTGGCTGGGGGACAGCATGGGCGAAATGGCCGCCTACTACAGCCTGGCGGACATCGCCTTCATCGGCGGCAGCCTGTTGCCGCTCGGCGGTCAGAACCTGATCGAGGCTGCCGCCTGCGGCTGTCCGGTGGTCGTCGGCCCGCACACTTTCAATTTTCAGCAGGCGACCGCCGACGCCATCGCCGCCGGCGCCGCATTGCGGGTGCCGGATGCGGAAGCGCTTGTGGGGACCGTCTGCCGAGCATTGGGCGATGCCAGCGAACTCGGGAAAATGCGGGCCGCGGCCACGGGCTTTGCCGCGTCCCATCGCGGCGCCGGCGCGCGGACGCTGGCGCTGATCCGTTCGGCGATTACCGGGTAGCGCCGGGGTCGAGCAGCGCGTTGGCGGCCACCACGTCGTCCTCGCTCAGGGTGCCCACCGCAGCCTTCAGCCGGAGTTGCGACATCAGCGTTTCGAGCACCGCCTTCGCCAGGTCGCGGCGGGTAACGTAGACCTGGTTGTCGGCATTGAGCACGTCGATGTTGATGCGCACGCCGACTTCGAAGCCAAGGCGGTTGGATTCCAGCGACGATTGCGACGAGATCAGGGCGGCCTTGAGAGCGCGGACCTGCGCCAGCCCGTTGGTGGCGCCGAGGTACTGCTGGCGGGCCTGGAGGGCTGCGTTGCGCCGGGCCTGCTCGAGATTCGATTCGGCGGCCGAACGGTTGGCGCTGGCCTCGCGCTGGCGGGAAACCACTTGTCCGCCCTGGAAAATCGGGAGGTTCACCTGAATGCCGATGCTCCTGAAATCGGAGTCGACCAGGCCGAGGCCGGCCGAGGCGAGCGCGGTTGTCGATCCCTTGTTGGCGACCAGATCGACCGTCGGATAGTGTCCGGCGCGTTGCCGGTCGACCTCGCGCGAGGCTATCTCCAGCGCCGCCATCTGCAACTGGACGTTGATGTTGTCGTTTTCGGCTGCGGCTGCCCACTTCTTCATGTCGGCAGGTTGCGGTTGCGGTATTTCCGCATCCCTTCGAAAGGGCGCGAGCGCGCCCGGTTCCTTGCCGATGATTGCCTGCAGCGTCCGCTGCCTGACCTCGACGTCGCTCTCGGCGGCGATTTCCTGTGCGATTGCCAAGTCGAAGCGGGCCTGCGCTTCCTGGGCGTCGACGATGGTCGATGTGCCGACCTCGAAATTGCGTTTTGCCGACTCGAGTTGCTGTTCGATAGAAACCTTGTTGGCGCGCACTGCCTTGAGGTTTTCATTGGCATAGAGCACGTCGAAATAGGCTTGGGCAACGCGCAGGATCAGATCCTGCCCGGCCTGGACGAAATTGGCTTCGGCCTGGGCGACCTGGAATTTCGACTGGTCGTAGGCGACCCAGTTCTGCCAGCGGAACAGCGGCTGGGTCAAGGTCAGCGTGTAGCCGTTGCTGTTGAATTTGACGTTGTCGGTGGTGGTCGATTTCCGCAAGGAAATATCGTTCTCGTTCCACTGGGTGTTGCCCGAAATCCCGATCGTCGGCAGGAGACCGGCGAGCGCCTGCGGTGTCCGTTCGCGTCCGGCTTCGACCGTGGCGCGGGCGGCTGCGTAGGCGGCGTCGTTGGCCTGCGCCTCGCGATAAATCTGCATCAAGTCGGCGGCCCGCAGCGGCGATGCCAGGAAGGGCGTGACCAGCAACCAGACGAGTCTTTTCATCGCGTCCTCAATAACGGGGCAAGTCGGGGGCGACTTCGTCAGCCCAGGCGCTGACGCCGCCGGTCAGGTTGATCGGCGACGAATAACCCTGGCGTTCGAGGAACATCGCCACCTGCAGGCTGCGCTGACCATGATGGCAGATGACGACGATTTCTTCGTCCGGATTCAACTCGCCAAGGCGCGTCGGGACCAGGTGCATCGGCATGAGCCGTGAGCCAGGCAGGCTGCACAGCTCGAATTCCCAGGGTTCGCGCACATCGAGCAGGACGGGCTTCTTCCGGCTCTCGTCGGACAACCAGTCAGCGAGTTGTCGTGCGCGGATCTGCTGCATCAGAATGCGAAGCCGGGCTTGGCTTCCCCGCCATCGAGAGGCGGAGCGACCGTTTCGAACAGGTTGATCGTATTGAAAACGCCCTCGCTGCTGCAGGTCACCAGTTGCGCTTCCATGACCGGCGCCGCGCCGACGATGGCGGCAAGACGGCCGCCGACGCGCAGTTGCCTCAGAAGTGCGTCGGGCAGGGTCGGCAGCGAACCGGAAACGACGATCACGTCGTACGGGCCGCGCTGAGCCCAGCCGTTGGCTCCGTTGCCGACTTCGACCGTTACGTTGGTAACGCCGGCCCGCTCCAGGTTCGCGCGGGCGATGTCGGCCAGCGCCGGGCGCGATTCGATGCTGATCACATGCTCGGCGCGAGCGGCCAGCAGGGCCGCCATGTAGCCGCTGCCGGTACCGATTTCCAGCACCTTGTCCGTCTTCTGGATGCCGAGCTCCTGCAGCAGACGGGCCTCGATACGCGGTGCCAGCATCACCTGTCCGCTGCCGATGGGGATTTCCATGTCGGCGAATGCCAGATCGCGATAAGGAGGGGGTACGAAGTCCTCACGCTTGACCACAAAAAGCAGATCGAGAACCTGCTGATCCAGAACCTCCCAGGGCCGGATTTGCTGTTCGATCATGTTGAAGCGCGCTTGCTCGATGTTCATTGGGGCCTCCGCAGGCTAAATATTAGCATACGCTAATAGTTTCATTCCGACAAAATGTGATTATACCCGACTCCTTTGCAGGCCTTGGCGCAACAGGTCCATGTGGATCGCCAGATACTGGCGCGGCTCGATCTCTCTTCCCAGGCATGGCGCCATCGAGAAGCGCCAGATCAGCAGCATCAGGATCGGCGCGATGACCACCTCGATCGTGGTTTCGACTTCCAGGCGCCGGAACTCCCCGCTGGCCATGCCACGCTCCAGTGCTGCCCCGATCAGCGCCCGCCCGCGGCGAATCACGTTTTCATAGTAGAACCGGGCAACGTCGGGAAAGTTGCGTGCCTCCGCGACCATGAGCTTGGGAATCCCGGCGTACACCGTTTCCCCGATCCGCGACCACCAGTTTTCCAGCAGGCGTTCCAGCAAATCGGCAGCACTCCCGTCATGACGGGCGGCAATGGCTTCGCCTTCGGCGACCACGGGCACGATGCCTTCCTGGATCACCGCTTTGAACAGCGCCTCCTTGCTGTCGAAATAGAGATAGAGCGTTCCCTTGGAAATCCCGGCGCGGATTGCGATCTCTTCCAGCCGCGTCGCGGCGAAACCCTTTTCGACAAACAGGGCGAGCGCCGCCGCCGTCAATTCGGACGGGCGGGCTTCCTTGCGGCGTCTTCTGGGCAGGGCTACGGCGGACATGGGCGACTTAATGACTTGCGGGTCATTAACCTACCACCGAGCCGCCGCGCGGGTCAACCCGCTTCGGGCGCGCAATGCCTTTCGCCGGAGTCGGGGCTGCCCGGGGCGGCCGAACCTGTCGCCTTGCATTCTTGCCGTGTTTCCAGTAGCTTGCAACTTCTCGTTAGGGGTGTCCGCCGACGGGCAGACTGAGAAACACCCTTCGAACCTGACCGGGTCATGCCGTCGTAGGGAAACGAACTTTGTTGCTCCGCGTACGTCATACCCGCTGCATATTCGCCCGGAGCCGCAATGAACGCCAAAGAACAATTCCTCGCCGCCAACGCCCACGTCGACGCGGCAGCCGTCCAGCCCTTGCCGAATTCGCGCAAGATTCACGTTGCCGGTTCGCGCCCGGACATCCGCGTGCCGATGCGCGAAATTTCGCAGGACGACACGCCGACGATGTTCGGCGGCGAGAAGAACCCGCCGATCTACGTCTACGACTGTTCCGGCCCCTATTCCGACCCGGCGGCGAAGATCGACATCCGCTCCGGCCTGCCGGCGCTGCGGGCGAAGTGGATCGCCGAGCGTGGCGATGTCGAGGAACTGCCCGGCCTGAGTTCCGAATTCGGCCGCGCCCGCGCCGCCGACCCGGCGCTCGACGAACTGCGCTTCCCCGGCCTGCACAGGAAGCCGCTGCGCGCCAAGGCCGGCCGCAACGTCAGCCAGATGCACTATGCCCGGCAAGGCATCATCACGCCGGAGATGGAATACGTCGCCATCCGCGAGAACCTCAACCGCGCCGCCTATCTCGAATCGCTGCGGTCGACCGGCAAAATGGGGCAAAAAATGGCCGATCTTCTCGGCCGCCAGCATCCCGGCCAGAATTTCGGCGCCAGCATTCCCGAGGAAATCACCCCGGAATTCGTCCGTAGCGAAATCGCCCGCGGCCGCGCCATCATCCCGAACAACATCAACCACCCGGAAAGCGAGCCGATGATCATCGGCCGCAACTTCCT
>ERZ724507.179-NODE-179-length-28109-cov-4.875027_pt1 | contig 28109 bp, 24 predicted proteins | sample MGYA00376040_ERZ724507 | MGnify/ENA primary metagenome ERZ724507 (study PRJEB28724, sample SAMN07190883) | activated sludge metagenome | isolation source: activated sludge of sewage treatment plant in Hong Hong | place: Hong Kong | collected 2016-03-17 ...
AGGGCAGGCAGGGTCCCTGGACCGACATCTATGCGCTGGCCGGGGTGCTTTACCGAATCGTCAGCGGCTCCGTGCCGCCCGTGTCGCTGCATCGCCTCAAGGACGACACGATGGCTCCGGCAACCCTGTCCGGGCAAGGCCGCTTCGCCGCACCCTTCCTCGAGGCCATCGATCTGGCCCTGAACACCGACGAAACGAAGCGGCCCCAAAGCATCGCCGAATGGCGCAAGCTGCTGCTGCGCGGCTCGACGGAACGCAATGCGAGTGTCGCAGCCGCTGACGGCAGCCGCCACGACGCCCCGGCCGCCGACTCCGCCGGACGCGCCCCGGCGACAGCGGCAAGGACGGCCCCGCGCCCGGCGTCAACCTCCGCGTCCACGCGCCAGCGCAGCAGCCTGCACCTGGAAGAGGATGCCGGGACGGGGCTGGCCGGACGCATAGGACAGGCGATGATCGCCCACCCGTTCCTGAGCCTGCTGGTATTGGTCGCCGCCCTGTTCGGCGCCGCGCAGTTCATGAAGCGGGCACCGGCACCGCCGCCGACCGCGTCCGTCGCTCCCGCCACCACCTCTGTGCCCGCCGCCCCTGCACCGCTCGCGGAAAGTCGCAGTACGGCCGCGCAGCCGCCTGCCCCTGAACTCCGCCCGCCGTCGCCGCAGCCCGTCCCCGCGTCCGAGGCACCGGTGCCAACGGCAATGCCCGCCGACGCAGATCGCCCGCGTGACATACGGCGCGAGGCGCTCGAGGCCTGTGCCGGCAAGGCCATCGGTGCTCCCTGCCGCATGCTTACCCCGCGCAACGATGTGATCGAGGCCACCTGCATGGAGACGGCGGAAGGTGCGCGGCTGTGCCGACCGGCGCAATTCGGGCCGCGACCGAACGAGGGCCCCGGCGGCCCGAACGGACGCCCCGACGCCTATCGCCAGCAACCCATGCCGCGGCCGCCACGCTGATCCGCTGCGGTGGCCACCAACCCGACGCCGTGATCCGTTCTCCTGTCTGGCTCAGCGCCTTCCGCCCCTTCTACCTGCTCGGCGCCGCCTATGCCCCGCTGCTGGCCGTGGGCTGGCTCGCCGCATGGCTCGGCTACGGGCCTCCCGCCAATGCGCTGCCGCTGCGCCTCGTCCACGGGCATGAATTCATCTTCGGCTTCGCCGCCGCCATCATTCTCGGCGTGGTCATCACCGCACTCCCCAGCTGGGCCGGCACCGAGGAAATCGACGGCGGCCGCCTCGCGCTGCTGGCCGCGCTGTGGATCGCCGGACGCATCGGATTCTGGGCGGCGCCCTGGCTGCCTGCGCCGCTGCCTGGCGTGCTGGACGGTCTGCTCTACGTTGCCGCCATCCTCCTCCTGACGCCGCAGTTGCTGCGGGTCGAGAACCGCCTCTATTCGCTGCTGCTGCCCATCCTGGCGGCACTGCTTCTGGCCAACCTCGCCTACCACCACGCGGCGCTCCGTGGCGACGTGGTGCAGGCGGGCATCGCCCTGCGCGCCGCCGTCTGGACGATCGCCGTGCTGTATGTGCTGAAGGGCGGCGTGCTGGCGCCGATCTTTACTGGCAACGCCTTGCGCGAAACCGGGCGCGGCGAACAGGCCCCCTTTCTCCGGGGACTCGACGCAGCCGCCGTCGCCGCCCTGGTCCTGCTCGCGGCGGCGGACGTGGCCGGCGCCCCGTCGCGGTGGACCGGATTGCTCGCCGCGGCCAGCGCGGCGCTGCATGGCTGGCGCTGCGCCCGCTGGCGCGGCTGGCGCGTGGCCGACGTGCCGCTGCTGCTGTCAATGCACCTCGGCTTCGCCTGGCTGCTGGCTGCCCTTCTGCTGAAAGCCGCTGCCGACCTGTTCGGACTGGTTCCGGAAGCCGCGTGGCTGCATGCGTTTACCGTCGGCAGCCTGATGATGCTGGGCCTGATGACCCGCGTCGTCCTGCGCCACACCGGCCGCCCGCTCGAAGTGCCGGCCGCAGTGCGCATCGCGATGGCCTCCATGTTCTTCGCCGCCCTGTTGCGCGTCGGCGCCGGACCCCTGGGCACGGCCACGGCCTGGATCGTCGCCTCCATCCTGCTGTGGGCACTGTGCTTCGTGCTCTACCTCGCCGCCTTCGCCCGCACCCTCGTTTCCCCGAGCCTGCCCCGCCCCGCGCCATGAGCCTCAACATCGCCCAGCTGCTGGTCCGCTCGTCGCGCCTCTACCCGGACCGCCCGGCGCTCGCGCAAGGCGCGGCCATGGTGGCGGATTACGGCGAACTGGCCAGTCGCGTCGCCCGGCTTGCGGCCGGCCTAGCGACACGACTGGCGCCGGGCGACCGCGTTGGCCTCGTCATGCGCAACTGTCCCGAGTATGTCGAGGCAATGTTCGCCTGCTGGCACGCCGGACTCGTCGCCGTGCCGATCAACGCCAAGCTGCACCCGAAGGAACTCGAATTCATCCTGGGCCACAGCGGCGCACGCCTGTGCTTTGCCACCCGCGACCTGGCGGCGTCGCTCGCCGGGCTGCCGGTCGCGCAAGCAGGCGCAGTCATCGAGATCGACAGCGCAGCGTGGCGCGACCTGCATCATGAGGTGGCCATCCCCGTCGCCGTGCGCGCGGCGCACGACCCGGCCTGGCTGTTCTATACCAGTGGCACCACGGGCCGGCCCAAGGGGGTGACGCTGACCCAGCGCAACCTGATGGCCGCCCTGCTTGCCTACTTCGCCGACGTCGATGCGATCGCACCCGGCGAGGCAATCGTCCATGCGGCGCCGATGTCCCACGGCTCGGGTTTCTACATGCTGCCGCACGTCGCCCGCGGCGGGCTCAACGTGGTACCCGAATCCGGTGGCTTCGAGCCGGACGAAGTCTTCGAACTCTGGCGCGCCTTCCGCGGCGTCACGATGTTCGCCGCACCCACGATGGTGAAGCGGCTTGTCGATTGCCGGGCCGAGCCCGACCTGGCCGGCCTCAAGACCATCGTTTACGGCGGGGGGCCGATGTACGTCGCGGACTGCCAGGCGGCGCTGGCGCGCTTCGGCGACCGCCTGGTGCAGATCTACGGCCAGGGCGAGTCGCCGATGACCATCACCTGCCTTGGCCGCGCCTTCCATGCCGACCGCGCACACCCGCGCTACCTGGAACGGCTGGCTTCCGTGGGTTACGCCTTCGCCAATGTCGAGGTCGTCGTCGCCGACGGCGCCGACCGCCCGCTGCCGACGGGAGAAATCGGCGAGATCCTGGTGCGCGGCGACAGCGTGATGGCCGGCTACTGGGACAACCCGGCGGCCAGCGCGGAGACGCTGCGAGGCGGCTGGCTGCACACGGGCGACGTCGGCAGCCTGGATGCCGACGGTTTCCTCACGCTGCGCGACCGCAGCAAGGACGTCATCATTTCCGGCGGCTCCAACATCTACCCGCGCGAGGTCGAGGAAGTGCTGCTGCGCCATCCCTCGGTCAGCGAGGTCTCCGTGATCGGCCAGACCGACCCCGAATGGGGCGAAGTCGTCGTTGCCTTCGTCGTTCCCCGCGGCGCTGCGCCGGACACGGCCGAGCTGGACGCGCTGTGCCTCGACAACATTGCCCGCTTCAAGCGGCCCAAGCGCTACGTGATGGTCGACGCCCTGCCCAAGAACAATACGGGAAAGGTGCTCAAGACCCGCCTGCGGGAACGGCTCGGGGCGCCCGGAGTGGTAACCTAGGCCGATCATGAAGCTCACGCCCAGCCAGATCGTCAAGTACCTCGACCAGCACGTCATCGGCCAGGACGAGGCCAAGCGCCAGCTTGCCGTCGCGGTATATACGCACTATCGCAAGATCGAGGTCGCCGCGCCGGAGAAGGCCGAGATCGTGAAGAGCAACGTGCTGCTGATCGGCCCGACGGGGAGCGGCAAGACCCTGCTGTGCGAGACGCTGGCCAAGGTCCTGGAGGTTCCCTTCGTCACCGCCAACGCCACGTCGCTGGCGCAAAGCGAATACGTCAACGACGAGATCGAAGCCATCCTGCTGCGCCTCATCGAGCGCGCCGACGGCGACATCGAGCGCGCCCAGCGCGGCATCGTCTTCATCGACGAGATCGACAAGCTGAAGGCCGATCCGGCGCAGGGTGGGCATGTGCGCGGAACCTCGGGCGAGGGCGTACAGCACGCGCTGCTCAAGATCATGGAGGGCGCGCCGGTGAAGATACGCGATGCGCGCCACATCGACACCACGCAGATCCTCTTCATCTGCGGCGGGGCGTTCGTCAGCCTCGAGGCCATCCTGCAGCGGACCAAGGCCTTTGGCTTCATTTCGACCTCGGAGGCCGACAACCAGAAGCTGCTGGACCGACTCAATTCGCGCGTCAAGCCGACCGACCTGTTCCAGTTCGGCCTGATCCCCGAGTTCGCCGGGCGTCTCCCCATCATCGCGACGCTGAATTCGCTGTCGCGCGAGATGATGGTGCGCATCATGACCGAGCCGCGCAACTCGATCTATCGGCAGTACCGCCAGATCCTCGAGAACGACGGCGTCGAACTGGCGATCGAGCCCCTTGTCTTCGAGCAGATCGCCGACATGGCCATGGAGTACAAGGTCGGCGCGCGCAGCCTGCGCGGCATCTTCGAGGAACTGCTGACGCCGGTGATCTTCCTGGTCCCGGACCACCCCGAGGTGCGCCAGGTGCGCTTCACCTCGCTTTTCGAGAACCCGCGCTACATCGGCCAGCGGCCCCCGGCCTGACACGGCCTCCCGTTGGCCCGGGCGGCACCGCACCGACCCGGCTGCCCCGCCCGACCGCCCCCGTTTCGACCGATTGTGCCGCCGGCACGATTGATGGATAATTGATTGTATACCGCATACAAAGGATCCCAGATGACCGCCCGCCACGCCAACCCGCTGCTCGCCACTCCCTCCCGCGCGCTGCCCCGGGTCGTCGCCATCATCGGCGCCGGCACCATTGGCCCCGACATCGGCTACTACCTTAAGAGCGCCCTGCCCGGGCTCAAGCTCTACCTCGTCGACGTCAATCGCAAGGCCATCGACGCGGCCCTGGCACGGTTCGGCGAGTATGCGCGCAAGGCCGTGGCGCGCGGCAAGATGGGCGAAGCCGAAGCCGCCGACGTGACCTCGAACCTGGTCGGCACCCTCGACTATGCCGACATCGCCGACGCCGACTGGGTCATCGAGGCTGCCACCGAGAACCTGCCGCTGAAGCGCCGCATCTTCGCCCAGATCGAGGCCGTGGTCCGCGCCGATGCGCTGATCACCTCGAATACCAGTTCGCTGCCCGCAGCGCACATCTTCTCGGAGTTGAAGCGCCCGGCACGCGCCACCGTCACGCATTTCTTCGCGCCCGCCTGGCGCAACCCCGCCGTCGAGGTGATCGACTGGCCGAAGGCCGACCCGGCGACGATCGATTACTTGCGCTGGGCCTTCTGCATGACCGGCAAGGTGCCGCTGCTGACCTCAGACGTGGCCTGCTTCATGCTCGATCGCATATTCGACAACTGGTGCAACGAATCCGCCCTGCTGCTCGACCGCGCCACCGCTGCCGAGGTGGATAGCGTCGCCTCCGAGTTCGTCCATGCCGGCCCATTCTTCGTCCTCAACCTGGCCCACGGCAACCCGATCATCACCGAGACCAACACACTTCAGGCCGAGATGGAGGGCCGGCATTACGATCCCGCCCCCATCTTCAAGTCGGTCGATACCTGGGTCACGGTCCCGCCCGGGAAGCGGGTCGAAGTCGCCAAGGCTACGGCGAAGGCGGTACGCGAACGCCTGCTCGGCATCCTCTTTTCGCAAAGCGTCGACATCGTCGACCGCCGGATCGGCGACCCGGCCGACCTCGACCTCGGCTGCCGCCTCGCGCTCGGCTTCAAGAGCGGACCGCTGGAACTGATGCGTACCCTGGGCGAGCGCACTGCCGGCGACGCCCTTGTCCGCCTGCGCGAGGAACGCACCGGCATGCCGATGCCGACGCGCCCGTTCGCCGCCTACCAGGGCTTCCTGCGCCACATCCTGGTCGATGACCTGGGCGACGTGAAGGTGATCACCCTGCGCCGGCCCGAGGCCATGAATGCCCTGCACGACGACATGAACAACGAGATCCTGTCGGTCATCCGCCGCTACGAGAACGACCCCGCCGTGACCGGTTTCGTCATCACCGGCTACGGCACCAAGGCGTTCTGCGCCGGGGGCGACATCGGCCGCTTCGTGGACATGCTGGGCGATGCCGATGCGTCGGCGCAGTATGCGCGCGACTGTTCGCGCCTGCTGGTGCATCTGGACCAGATGAAGAAACCGGTGGTCGCCGCGCTCAACGGCATCGCCCTGGGCGGCGGCTTCGAACTGGCCAGCCGCTGCCACGGCATCGTCGCCCTGCGCCGCGCCTGGATCCAGATGCCTGAGGTGACGCTGGGGATCACGCACGGCATCGGAGCGATGGCCGTACCCTACCGCCGCTGGCCGCACGCCGCATCGACCTTCAACGCCATGCTGCGCACCGCGGAGCGGCTCAAGGCGTCCCGCGCCCATGAACTCGGCGTCGTCGACGCGCTGGCCGACGACTATCCGCAGTTGATCGACTTGGCGGTGGCCCGGGCGCGCGCGCTCGCGGGCAAGGTCCGGCCGATCGGCGACGCGCCGGTGACGATCAGCATCGAGCCCGTCGAAGCGCGCGCCGCGAGCGGCCAGGTCCTCAGCCGCGAGTGCATCGAACTGATGGAACGCTCCATCCTGGAAGCGGCGGCTGCCGCGAGCTTCGCCGAAGCGCTGGAAGTCGGCTACCGCTCCTTCGGGCTCTCTGCCTGCCTCGACAGCGCACGCGAGGGCATCACGGCCTTCAAGGAAAAGCGTACGCCGGACTTCACGAAGACGAAGTAGCCGGGCTGCCGGTCCGCCAGCGGGCCGCCAGGGCCGCCGCGGTTTCCGGCCGGCCGTAGAGGTAGCCCTGCAGCACGTCGCAGCCGTGCCGGCGCAGGAAGTCGCTCTGGCCCGCGGTCTCGATGCCCTCGGCAACCACTTTCAAACCGAGGCTGTGGGCCAGCGCCAGGGTGGCGGCACTGATCGCGGCGTCGTTTTCGTCGCTTTCGATGTCGCTGACGAACGCGCGGTCGAGTTTCAGGGTCTGGATCGGCAACAGCTTGAGATACGCCAGCGAGGAATAGCCGGTTCCGAAATCATCGATCGCCAGGTCGACGCCCAGGTCGCGCAGCGCCTTCAGCTGCCCGATCGCGCGCTCGGGATCTTCCATCGCGGTCGATTCCGTCACTTCGAGCTCGAGGTCGCCGCGCCCCAGGCCATGGCGTCGCAGGGCGGCGCGCACCTCTCCGATCAGGTCAGGCGACCGAAGCTGCTGTGCGGAGAGATTCACCGCCATGCGCAAACCGCCAATGCCTTCCAGTCGCCAGGCCGCCAGTTGTCGGCAGGCCTCGTCAAGGACCCAAAGCCCCAGCGACTCGATGATGCCGGTTTCTTCCGCCACCGGAATGAAAACCATGGGCGAAACCGGCCCACGTTCCGGATGGCGCCAACGCAGCAGTGCCTCGACACCACAGACGCGGTCGTCCGCGGTGGCAATCTGGGGCTGGTAGTGCAGTTCGAACTGTCCGGCACCGAGCGCCTCGCGCAGGTCCCGTTCCAACTCCAGGCGCTCGGTGGCAATCGCCGTCATCGCCGGACTGAAGAAGCGAAAGCCGTTGCGGCCATTTTCCTTCGCCGAGTACATCGCCGCGTCGGCACATCGCATCAGGGTGTCGGATTCCCCGCCGTTGTCGGGAAACAGCGCGATGCCCATGCTCGGCGTCGAGTGCAGCAGGCGCCCCTCGATCATGTAGGGTGCCTGCAAGGTCGCCAGTATCTTGGACGCGACCAGCCCGCCATCTTCTGCGCACGACAGGTTGGTGGAGACGACGACGAACTCATCGCCGCTCAGGCGCGAGACGATGTCGCTCTCGCGCACGCTGGCCCGCAGCCGGTTCGCCACTTCGACCAGCAGCAGGTCGCCAACATGATGGCCAAGTGCGTCGTTGATGACCTTGAATCGATCCAGGTCGATGAACATCACGGCCAGGCAGCCACCTTCGCGGCGCGCTTCGGCGAGCGACTGCGCCAGCCGGCCCTCCAGGCAGACCCGGTTGCATAGCCCGGTCAGCCCGTCGTGGTGCGCAAGGTATTCGATGCGGTCGGCTGCCGCCTTGTGCTCGCTGATGTCGGTAAAGCTGGCAATGAAATTCGTCAGTTCGCCGTTTTCGTCACGGATGGCCGATATGGCGGCCCACTTGGGGTACTCGCTGCCATCCTTGCGCCGGTCCCACAATTCGCCCTGCCAGAAGCCCTTTTCGGAGACGGACTCCCAGAGGGCCTGATAGGTCCCGACCGGCGTATGGCCCGATGCAAGGATGTGCGGATCCTTGCCGCGTAAGTCCTCGATGGCATAGCCCGTGAGCCGGGTGAACGTCCGATTGACCGCCAGGATCCGGTTGTCGCGGTCGGTAATCAGAATGCCTTCGCCGCTGTTCTCGAACACGTTGGCAAAGAGGCGCACTGCCTCCTCGGTGCGCTTCAGGTCGGAGATGTCCCGCGCCGAAGTGAACAGCACTTCGACGCCATCGAGGATCAAGGGCTCCACCGACGCCAGGGCCGGAAACACCTCGCCATTCTTGCGCCGGAACATCACCTCCCGGTTTTCGAATCGCCCCCCCGCCGCAAGCGCCTTCAGCCAGAGGTCGCGCTCCCGGTCCGACCCCCAGGTACCCAGTTGGGAAGACGTGCGGCCTATCGTCTCCTCGGCGCTGAATCCCATCACGCGCGAAAAGGCGCCATTGACCTGAAGAAAGCGGCCAGTCGCCAGTTCGGTGATCGCAGCGATGTCTGGCGAGTGGTCGAATACGGCGCGCAGGCGGACCTCGGCGCTTTGACGAACGGTCATGTCGCGCAGCGTCTCGACAACTGCCACCACGCGTCCGTCGGCATCGCGTATCGGTCCGGCATCGATTTCGAGATAGAGCCGCGTGCCCCGCAGCGGCATCACGCACCAGTTCTCGGTATGGACACCGAAGGCAATGTCCCGCGCCTCGTCGCGGACGGGATAGTAGGCGTCAATTTCGTCAAGCCTGTCCTCGAGCAGCAGATCTGCGAGGCAGGGCCGTTCGACGTCGTAGAAGGCACGCCAGTGGTCGCGCGTGCCGAGCACGCGCCGGGCCGGCATCCCGGTCAGGGTTTCACAGGCGCGATTCCACAGGATTACACGCCCCTCGGCATCGAGGGCGAAGGTCGGCACCACGAGCTGTCCGACCAGATCGGCGGCAAACTCAAGTTGTCGCGGCACGGCATCTCCCGGCAGCTTGTCGGTGCGTCGCTCCCCGATGCGGGCCTGGCGCAAGGCATACTCCGGCATGGACAGACTCCCTCCCCCTGGGTTGCAGGGCGTTGCAGCAGGCGGGAGCACGGCCTGAAAACTTGGCGGACCGACGAAGCCGGGTCGGTACGCGCATCGGCCGGAAACATAACACAGCGGCGGCCGCTTGGCCGCATCCGGCCCAGACCATGCCGAACTCAGTCGCGCTCGCCGCTGAGTTCCGGGTATTCCTGCGCCAGCGTCTCGCCGTCCCGCCGCCAGGCATGGCAGTGGTCGACAAAGCCGAGGGTGCTCCGGTCCGGCCACTGCCGCGGATCGGTCGATGCCGCCATCTGCCGCGCGATGCGATCGGGCCACGAGGCCTGCATGTAGGTATTGGCGGCCTGCGCAACGAGCTCCGACAGGTGGGTGCAGCCGCGCACCCCGCCCAGCAGTTCCTTCATCCGCTGCGAGAAACCCGGGCCAATGCGCAGCCCGGCAAGCTTGCCGTAATCGGCATCGGTGCCGCCGCAGGCCGGCCAGGGGGCCGTGCGCGTGGAGGCTCGTACCTCGCGAATGGTGTAGTCGTCATCGATCACCAGCGTCAGTCCCATGCGGTGCATGAACTGGCCTGGCTCCACCGGCGGCCGCGTGCGAAAGTCCACCTGCTGGCCCTTTTCGTCGGAAAGCTCGGCCTCGATTTCGAACAGCCCGTCGTCGCGGCGAAAGGCGCGACACTCGATGCGCCGCGTATGCACGCGGCGGCGGGGAATTTCCTCGTTCATTTCATTCGCTCCATCATGTCCGGGCTCGGACTTCGGATTGCCGGCAATCGCACTTCACCGCGTCGCACTCGCCGTATCGAATGCCTGGCGCAGGGCCCGGAACGGCAGCAGGGCACATTTGTGGCGGCTTGGATGGCCGCGTGCCGGCGCGAACATCCCCAGTTCTGCCCAATGCGCCGGCGGTTCTGTTCCAGACGCCAGCAGGGCGGCAAGCGCAGCAGCAGCCTCTTCGACCTGGGCGGCGCTCATCCCTGGCGCGCGCTGTCCGAGCAGCGATGCGGCGGCCCTGCACAGCAGGCAGCCGCGGGTTTCCTGGGCAAACCGGGCAATGAGCCCGGCTTCGACGCGAACACCGACATGTACACGGTCGCCGCAGAGCGGGTTGTCGAGGGTGGCCTCGACGGCCGGCGCATCGAGCCGACCGTGGCCATGGTCGGCCCGGGCCCAGTCCTTGATCGCCTGCTGGTAGAGCGCCTCGACCCCGTTCACGCCAGCACCCGGATTGCGTGGCGCAGCGCGTCGAGCAGCGCTTCGACGTCGGCTTCGTCGTTGTAGAGGGCGAAGCTGGCACGGGTGCAGGCCTCCGTCCCCAGTGCCGCGAGCAGCGGCTGCGCGCAATGGTGGCCGCCGCGCAAGGCAAGTCCGCGACCGTCGAGCACCTGGCAGATGTCGTGCGGATGCAAACCGGCGATTTCGAATGACACGATAGGGGCGCGGTGCGCGAGGTCGGTCGGCCCCAGCACGCGCAAGCCCGGTAGCTGCCGCAGCCCGTCCAGCAGGCGCGCACAAAGCGCTGCCTCGCTGACACGCTGCGCCGGCCAGTCGAGCCCGCGCATCCAGTCCAGCGCCGCGGCGAGCCCCACGGCCGGCGCGATCGGCGGAGTGCCGGCTTCGAACCGGCGCGGCACCTCGGCCAAGGTAAAGCCTTCGGCCGTCACGGCGCCGACCATGCCGCCACCGACATGGAAGGGCGGCATCCCGGCCAGGACTTCGGCGCGCGCCCAAAGCACGCCGACGCCGCCGGGACCAAAGGCCTTGTGGCCGGAGAACGCATAGAAGTCCACGCCAAGCGCCTGCACATCCTGCGGACCGTGCTGCACCGCTTGCGCGCCGTCGAGGAGGACGCGGGCGCCGACGCGGCGCGCCGCAGCCACGACGGCGGCCACGTCGGTAATGGCGCCGGTGACATTCGAGCACTGCGTCAATGCGACGAGCCGGGTTCGGCCGTCGACCAGATCGTCGAGGCGGGACAGGTCGAGGCGGCCGTCGGTGCCCAGCGGAATCAGCACCAGATCGACGCCCTGGCGCTGGCGCAGCACGTGCCAGGGAAGCAGGTTGCTGTGGTGCTCGGCGACGCTCGCCACGATCCGGTCGCCCGGTCCCAGGCGCTGCCCGAAGGAATGCGCCACCAGGTTCAGCGCCGACGTCGCCCCGCTGGTGAATACGACCTCTTCGGCGCTGGCGGCATTGAGAAAGCCGGCCACCGAGCGGCGCGCAGCTTCGTAGGCACGATCCGCGGCTTCGGCGAGCCGGTAGGTACCCCGCATGACGTTGGCGCGCTGCGTGGTTTCGTGCCGCACCACCGCGTCGAGGGCGGTGCGATGGATCTGCGCGGTGGCCGCGCTGTCGAGGTAGCGCAAGTCCGGCTGTGCGGACAGCAGCGGGAACTCAGCCTTGCAGGTGGCGCTCATCTGCGCTCCACGGCGCTCAGCGCTTCGGGCGTATCGACGTCGACGAAGATCGCATCGTCGTCCCACGGAATGGTGCGCACCTTCGCGGCGTGGCGTTGCAGCAGATCGCGCGCACCCTTGTCGCCCTCCACCTGGGCCATCTCGGCAAAGTAGGCCCGCGGCCACAGAATCGGGTTGCCGCGACGTCCGTCCCGCAGCGGCGCGACGATGTGCGGATCGCGCGGATCCCAGGCGTCGATCAGCCGGTCTACGAGGGCACCATCCACGCGCGGCATGTCGCCGAGCACCACGATGGCGGCATCGATGTCGCCCGGCAGCATCATGAGCCCGGCGCGCAGCGAGGTCGCCATGCCTTCGGCGTGGCGCGGGTTATGCACCAGGGTCACGTCGAGTCCGCGCAGGCACGCGCGCACCTGCTCGGCATCGTGCCCGGTCACCACCCGCACGCTGCCGCAACGCGACGCCAGTGCCGCACCGGTCGCACGCCTCACCATGGGTATGCCGTCGACCTCGCACAGCAGCTTGTTCGTCGTCCCCATGCGGGCGCTCGCGCCCGCAGCAAGAACCAGCGCAGCAATGCGCCGCCCGGGCGTTGTACGCTGCGCCTCCGGCTCGGTCGCCGCCTCGTCGTCATCGGCCTCCGGCGCACTACGGATGAGACCGCCGACGCCCATCGCGCCGATTTCGGCGGCGCCGACCGGCAGGCCGGCCAGCAGCCGCTGCAGAACCCAGTCGAGGCCGTTGAGCCGGCGCGACCGCGCGCACCCGGGCAGCACGAGCACCGGAACGGCACCGGCCCGCCCCAGCACGAGCATGTTCCCCGGCTCGACCGGCATGCCGAAGCGCTCGATCTCGCCGCCCGCATCGACCAGCGCCGCAGGGATGACATCGCCCCGATCCTTGACCACCGTAGCCCCGGCCAGCATCACCAGGTTGCAGCCGGCCGCCAGCACTTCGCGAATCGCGCGCGCCACGGCTTCGCGACTGTGCGCGCAGCGCTGGACGAGGCCAAGATGGCTGCCCAGATCCTCGATGCGGCGCCGGCTGCTTGTTACCGCCATTACATAGTTCTTGTCCGGGTCCCCTGCCCGTTCGGTCACGATCAGCGCGGCTCGGCGCGGTGCGTAAGGCTGGACGCGCAGCGCGCCCGGGGTCGCCGTGGCGACGCAACGCTGGACCACGTCGGCGTCCACGGCGAGCGGAATGACCTTCACCGTGGCCACGACGGCACCGGCGCGCACCGCGGTCGCGGGCGGAAGGGTGCCGACGGCAATGGCTTCATGCACCGTGTTGAGCCGGTCGATCACGGCCGAGTCGACAGAAAACAGTCCGCGTTCCACGGCATGCAGATTGCATCGCCCGGCGTGCGCCTTGCGCACCTGCACGCCATGGCCCGCCAGGGCCGCTGCAACGGCCGCAGCCGCCGCGTCCTCGCCGACATCGGCGGATTCCATGCGCGCACCATGGACTAACGCTACGCCGGCCGCCTGCAGCGCTGCGACATGCTGCGCCGTGATGCGGCTCCCCTTCTTCAGCGTAGTGCCCGCGATGCGCAGGCTGTGGGCCAGCAGCAGCCCCTCGGCCTCGGCAACGGGAAACTCGCCGAAGATCACGCGGGCGCCCCCTGGTAGCGGACCTGGATGATCTCGGCCGGGATGGATACGGCGATCTGCGGCGGCGAACGACCGCCGAGGTCCAGGCCAATCGGTGAATGGATACGGGGAATCAGCTCACCCAGCCCCGCTTCGGTGAGGCGTGCGACGCGCTTCTCGTGCGTGCGGCGGCTGCCGAGCGCACCGATGTAGAACACTTCGCTGGGCAGCGCCAGCTGCAGGGCGGGATCATCCAGCTTCGGATCGTGCGAAAGGGCAACGAGCGCCGTGGCCCGGTCGAGCCCCAGCGTGGCCAGCGCCTCGTCCGGCCACGCGTCAACCAGTTGCACTCCGGGAAAGCGCGCCGGCGAAGCAAAGGCGCCGCGTGGATCGATGACGATCACCTCGAAACCCGCGGTGGCCGCCATCCCGGCGAGGGCCTGTGCGATGTGCACCGCACCCACGATCAGCAGGCGCGGTGCGGGTACGTAGGCGCGCGCGAAGAGGCCCTCGCCACCTGGCAGCGGACCGCTGCGGCCCGAAGCCAGCAGGGTCCCGGCCGCGCTCGCCTGATCGCCGCTGAGTACGAGGTCGCCGGCAGGGCCGCTGGCATCGACGAGGCACTGGGCGCCGTCGGCCAGGCGGGTGATGCAAAGCAGCGCATGCCGCTGCCGCTGCGCATCGGCGATGCGTTCCAGCATCAATCGCTTCATTCGACAGCCTCGACGAAGACCTGCACCCGCCCGCCGCAGGCGAGCCCGACCTGCCAGGCCTGTTCGTCGCTGACACCGAATTCGAGCAGCGCGGGCGTCCCCGTGCGCATCACATCCTGCGCCGCTTCAATCACGGCCCCCTCGATGCAGCCGCCCGACACGGAGCCGATGAAATGCCCTTCGCCGTCAATCGCAAGATGGCTGCCCTCCGGGCGCGGCGAGGAACCCCAGGTAGCCACCACGGTCGCCAGCGCGGCGGTCTTGCCGGCAGCGCGCCATTCGCGCAAGGCGGCGATGATCGCTTCGGCGTCGATGCTCTGCATGCTTTCTCGCTCCGTTCCGGCGCGGCCCGCTGGCGCACGCTATGATGCAATTCTGCCGCAAAGCGCGGTGGGCGGCGCCTGCCGCATCGCGCGTCGCACGAGCCGGGTGCGGTACTTCACAAAAAAACCCTGGGCGGGCAATTGACTTTGGCGCCCGGCTGTGCATACTGTGTACAGTATCCCGTATTGGCAACTCCGATTCCAGCGATCGAAGGCCGTTCCGGTCCCGCAGCGGCCTTTGATGCGCGTACTGCAGCCGCAGGGTCCATTCCGCAACCACAACGCCACCGAGGAGACACGACACAATGAGCCAGACCCGCATCCTGCTTGACGAAAGCGAAATCCCGACCCACTGGTACAACGTCGCGGCGGACCTCAAGAACCCGCCCTACCCGCCCCTCGGTCCGGACGGCAACCCGGTCGGCCCCGAACAGATGCTCGCCATCTTTCCCGGTCCGATCCTGGAACAGGAGATGTCGGCCGAGCGCTGGATTCCGATTCCCGAGGAGGTGCGCAAGGCCTACGCGCTGTGGCGCCCGAGCCCCCTGTGCCGCGCCGAACGCCTCGAGCAGATTCTGGGCACGCCGGCCAAGATCTTCTACAAGTACGAAGGGGTCTCCCCCGCCGGCTCGCACAAACCCAACTCCGCTGTGCCCCAGGCCTACCTGAACAAGGTCGCCGGCACCAAGCGCCTCGTCACCGAAACCGGCGCCGGCCAGTGGGGTTCCTCGCTCTCCTTCGCCGGCCAGCTTTTCGGCCTGCCGGTGCGTATCTACATGGTCAAGGTGAGCTACAACCAGAAGCCCTACCGCCGCCTGATGATGCAGACCTGGGGCGGTGAAGTCGTTGCCTCGCCGACCAACCTCACCAAGGCCGGCCGCGACATCCTCGCCAAGGACCCGAACAACCCGGGCAGCCTCGGCATCGCGATTTCCGAGGCGGTCGAGGAGGTGGTGTCCACCCCGGGCAGCAAGTACGCGCTGGGCTCCGTGCTCAACCACGTGCTGCTGCACCAGACCGTCGTCGGCCTCGAAGCCAAGAAGCAGTTCGAGAAGGTCGGCCTGTACCCGGACATGATCTTCGCGCCCTGCGGCGGCGGTTCCAACTTCGGCGGCGCGGCCTTCCCCTTCCTCGCCGACAAGGCGGCCGGCGACAAGCGCGCCAACAACCTGCGCTGCGTGGCGGTCGAGCCGACCTCGTGCCCGACGCTGACCAAGGGCGTGTATGCCTACGATTACGGCGACGCCACCGGCTACACGCCGCTGATGAAGATGTACACGCTGGGCCATGACTTCATGCCGCCCGGCATCCACGCCGGCGGCCTGCGCTACCACGGCGACAGCCCGCTGGTCTCGCAGCTCTTCCACGAGAAGATCATCGAGGCAGTAGCCGTGCCGCAGGTAGCGACCTTCGAGGCCGGCGTCATGTTCGCGCGCGCCGAGGGCATCATTCCCGCGCCCGAGTCCTGCCATGGCATCCGCGCCTGCATCGACGAGGCGCTGCGCTGCAAGGCCAGCGGCGAACCGAAGACGCTGTTCTTCAACCTCTCCGGCCACGGGCATTTCGACATGAGCGCCTACGAGGGCTACTTCGCCGGCAAGCTCGAGGACTTCGAGTATCCTGCGGAAGCCATCAAGGAATCGATGGCCCATCTGCCGAAGGTGGATTGGCCGCCGAAGGCTGCCTGAGCCCGGCCGTAACAGCCAAGCGGAAGGGGGCGCAAGCCCCCTTTCCTTTTTCCCGTCCTGAAACCATGAACATCATGAAATCCACCGCTTTCGAACGCGACAAGCTGATCCGCTTCCACCACTGCGACCCCGCCGGGATCGTCTTCTATCCGCAGTATTTCGTGCTCTTCAACGAACTGGTCGAGGACTGGTTCAACGAGGGGCTCGGAGTCGACTTCGCCGAGTACCACGTGTCCGGTCGTCTGGGAATCCCGATGGGCACGGTGCAGTGCCGCTTCCTGTCGCCCTCCAAGGTCGGCGAAACGCTGCGCCTGGCGCTGACCGTCACCCGCATCGGCCGCAGTTCGATGGAAATGCACGTGACCGGGACCGCCGGCGGCGAGACACGCGTCGAAGCGATGCTGACTATCGTGCAGGCGTCGCTCGATTCGCGCGCCGCCGTACCCTTCTCGCCCGACATGCGCACTCGCCTCGAGCGCTACCTGGCGCCGACCGCCTGAACCTCAGCCGTCGCGGCGCTCCGTACCCTGCGGTCGCGCGGCAAATTCGCTGCACGCCTGCTGGAACTCGGCAATCGCCGCCTCGGTGATTTCCTCGCCGCACTCATAGCGATACGCCTTGCCCTTGAGGCGATCGACCCAGCGGCAGCCGCAGTGATCGCAGGCCAGTTCCGGCGCGCCGCGCGGGTTGATGAATATCATCGGCAGGCCCCGAGGAAGGCCAGCCCGAGCGACTCGAGGAAATCCTCGTAGCCGGCATCCTGCAACTGAGCCTTGTTCTTGAAGACGAAGAACATGATGTTGCCGCGGCGGATGGCTTTCTTGATGGTCGTCAGCGCCTCGCCGGCGAGGTCCGCACGTGCGGCCGCCAGGGCTTCGGCATCGGCCACCAGCAACAGGTCAACCTTCACCGTAGCCATGCCGGCAAAGCGCTCGATGCCCACCTGCATGCCGCCGCCCTGCACCTGCCAGGCCAGCATGTCGACTTCCGCTGCGCGCTGCACCCCCTCGAGGTGCTTGCCCGGCAGAATGCCCGACGCCTCACGCGAGACGATACCGATGCGCGAGCCCTCGTCCATGGCCGCGAAGAGTTCGCGATTGCGGTCGAGCATCGCCTGCCAGCCCGAAAGTTCGCCGAAGCCGCCAAATTCCACGATTGCGTTCATGCGCCTTGGATCGTCAATGTTTCGGGGTCGCCAGTTCGAGGTCCTCGATGAAGTCGAGGACGCCGCCGGCATCCAGAGCGTCGCGCTCGCGCAGCACGAACGGCTTGATGTCCAGCAGGCGCGAGAGGTGCGCCATGCAGCCCAGCCCTTCGGCGCACACGCGTTCGGTGGCAAGTTCGTTCATCACCAGCAGCAGGCCCCAATCCATTGGATAGCGGCCATCGAAGTCCACGGGACCGGGAGCTTTCTCGCGACTGCCCGGCCACCACAGCCAGGCCTTCCCTCCCTTGGACGCGTAGTCATCGGCACCGACGAAGGCCACCGCCAGCGCAGGACCCGTTGCGGGCTCGGGCTCGGGCAATCGTTGCAGTAACCGCGACCAACACTCGTCGTCCATTCGGAGTGTGCCTAGTCCGGGATGACCGCCGTGGCCTCGATCTCGACCTTGGCGCCTTCCTCGACGAAACCGGCGACCTGGATCGCCGTCATCGCCGCGTTGTAGTGGCCGATCAGGCGGCGAAACACGGCGCCGAGCTCCTTCTGCTTGGCCCAGTATTCCTCCTTGCTGCCCAGGTACCAGGTCATGCGCACGATGTGCTCCGGCTTGGCACCGGCCTCGGCGAGGACGGCCACCACGTTCTTCAAAGCCTGCTCGGCCTGGGTGACGAGGTCGGGCCCGGGAAACTCGCATTTTTCGTCCCAGCCGACCTGGCCGGCGACGAACACCATCTGCCCGCGCACGGTAACGCCATGGGCATAGCCCTTGGCCAGCGGCCAGCCGGGGGGAACGAGGGTCTTGGCTTTCACTTGGCTTCTCCTTGTGCGGCCTGGCGCAGGCGGAAGCGCTGCAGCTTGCCGGTTTCGGTGCGCGGCAGGCTGGCGACGAACTCGACCTGGCGCGGATATTTGTAGGGCGCAATGCTCTGTTTGACGTAGTCCTGCAACTCCTTGACTGTCTCCGGGCCCGCGTCGTTGCCCGGCCGCAGCACGACGAAGGCCTTGACCACCTGGCCGCGCTCGTCGTCCGGTACGCCCACCACGCCGCACTCCGCCACCTTGGGATGGCGCAGCAGCGCGTCCTCGACCTCGGGCCCGGCGATGTTGTAGCCCGCCGAGATGATCATGTCGTCGGTGCGCGAGTGGTAGTGGAAGTAGCCCTCGGCGTCCAGCGCATAGGCATCGCCCGTGTAGTTCCAGCCGTTCCTGACGTAGTTGGCCTGGCGCTCGTCGGCGAGGTAGCGGCAGCCCGTCGGCCCCTTCACCGCGAGCCGGCCGATCTCACCCGGCTTTGCCGGCCGGCCGTCGTCATCCATGATGCAGGCCACGTAGCCGGGCACCACCTTGCCAGTGGCGCCGGGGCGCGCATCCTTCTCGTCGGCGGAGATGAAGATATGCATCAGCTCGGTGGCGCCAATGCCGTCGATCATCTCGATGCCGGTGGCTTCCTTCCACAGCGCGCGGGTCGCCGCAGGCAACGCCTCGCCTGCCGAGACGCATTTGCGCAGCGTGCTGCCGCGCAGCGGTCCGGCGATTGCGGCAATGGCGCGGTACGAGGTCGGCGCGGTGAACAGGATGGTGGCCTTGTACTTCAGTACCGCATCGACCAGGTCCTGCGGCCCGCCCTGCTCCAGCAGCACGGTCGACGCACCGATGGCCAGCGGAAACAGCAGCAGGCCGCCGAGGCCGAAGGTGAAGGCCAGCGGCGGCGTACCCATGAAGATGTCGTCGGGCGTCGGCCGCAGCACATGGGGCGGCCAACAGACGCAGGGCGCCATCACGTCGCGATGGAAATGCATGGTGGCCTTGGGTTGCCCCGTGGTGCCGGACGTGAAGGCCAGGATGCAGGTATCGTCGCGCGCCGTATCCACGTTGGCAAAGCTCGCCGGCTGGCGTGCCATCGCCGCTTCGAGCCCTTCGGCCGAAGCATCGTTGAACCAGCGGACGTGCTTCAAGTCGGGGGATTCGGCGGCCGCCAGCTTCAGTTCCTCCGCCAGGCGCAAGTCACACAGGGCGTGGCTGACCTTCGCTTTGGCGATGACGTGCTTGAGTTCCTTGGCGCGCAGCAGCGGCATGGTCGCCACGGCCACGGCACCCGCCTTCATCACGGCAAACCAGCAGGCCGCCATCATCGGGTTGTTCGGCGCGCGCAGCAGCACCCGGTTGCCGGGCACGAGGCCCAGGTCGTGCACCAGCACGTTGGCGATGCGGTTGGCGCGCTCCTGGAGGTCGGCATAGGTCCAGCGCAGGCCGGGCGCCTGGATGCACAGCCGACTGCCCCGTCCCTCGGCCACGTGGCGGTCGAGCAGCTCGGTAGCGCAGTTCATGCGCTCCGGAAATTTCAGTTCCGGCAGGTCGAACAGGAACTCCGGCTGCGCCTCCGGCGGCGGCAGGTTGTCGCGGGTGAAGGTATCGACATGCGCCGTGTAAGCCATGGCCCGCCTCCCGTCAAATGCGAACGCCGAGCTTGTAGCCCTCCTGGATCGCCGCATCGAGACCGCGCGGCACCGTGGCGTCGCCCCCGCCGTGCAGCTCGTCGATCATCCACTGGAATTCGTAGAACAGGTCGTGGTTGGCGCGGCGCGGGCTGGAAACGATGACGTTGTCGCAGGGAATGAACTGTTCGCCGCCCTTGGCGGACTTGACCGTCGCGCCCTCGGCCGTGACCTTGACCAGTTCGGCCGAACAGACCGTCTTGATGCCCAGTTCGTCCACCCAGGCCGTGTGGCGCCATTTGAAGGTGGGCATGATGTCGCCGCCGACGCGCTTTTCCTTCTCCACCACCGTCAATTCGTGGCCATCCTTCTGCAGGCGCTCGGAAATGGTCAGGCCGATCATGCCGCCGCCGATCATCACCACGCGCTTGCCGACCTTCTTCTTGCCGTGGGCGACGTCGAGCGCATCGATCAGCAGTTCGTGTCCCGGCATGTACTTGAAGGACTCCATGTCCGTGCGCGCCCCGGCCGCGACGATGCAGGCATCGTACTCGTGCAGCACGCTGCGCATGAACTTGGCGTTGGCCTCGGTATTGAGCCTGACTTCGACGCCGAGCTTCTTCGCCATCACGCCGTAGTACTTGATCACGTCGTGCAAATCGGCCGGCCGCGCCAGGTCGTTCTCGGCATAGGCGAACAGGTTGCCGCCGATCTTGTCGCCCTTGTCGAACACCGTGACGCTGTGGCCGCGCTTGCGCGCGGTGATCGCCGCCTCCATGCCGGCCGGCCCGGCGCCGATGACCATGACGCGCTTCTTCTCGGTGGCCTCGGTGACGTGGTACTCGGGCTCGACCTCGTGGCCCAGCATCGGGTTCATGGTGCAGGTGTACGGCAGGTCGCGGAACAGGCGGGAGAGGCAGTTGAGCGAGCCGATGCAGGGCCGCACCTCTTCCATGCGGTCGTCCATCGCCTTGTGGATCATCTCGGGGTCGGCCAGCAGCGGACGGCAGACTTCCCAGTAATCGAAGATGCCGTCGCGCACGCAGTCGTTGGCCATGGCCGGATCGGGCAGGCGGTTGCCGAAGGCGATCAGCGTATTGGGGAACATCTTCTTCGCCTTTTCGGAGAGGAAGTTCCAGTAGCCGGGTGACACGTCGCGACCGAAGGAGGATTCGGGTGCCTCCTGCCAGCCGACGGTGACCGAAATCATGTCGGCACCGGCATCCACCGCCTGCTGCATGAGCTCGAAGGATTCGTCCTGGGTGTTGCCGCCCCAGCGGTCCATCAGTTCGGCGCCGTTGAGGCGCACGGACAGCGGGTTGTCCGGGGTGGCCTGCTTGATGGCGTCGATCAGTTCGCGCATGAAGCGGCCGCGGTTCTCGACCGAGCCGCCGTACTCGTCGGTGCGCTGGTTGGTGAAGCGCGAATTGAAGTTGGCCAGGAGGTAGCCCATGAAGCTGGTGATCTCGGTCGCATCGAAGCCGGCGCGGATCGCACGCTTGGCCGCATCGGCATGCTGCTTGACGGTGACCGCGATCTGCTCCTTGGTCATCTCGCGCGGCGGACGGAAGTGCGGCAGCGTCTGCGGCACCACCGAGGGCTGGATGCAGTAGCCGAGGTCGATGCCGCCGTAGCGGCCGGCATGCAGAATCTGCTGCATGGCCATGGCGCCGGCATCGTGGATGTAGCGCGCGATCATCTCGAACTGCGGCAGGAACTTGTCGTCGTGGATCGCCACCTGGCGGAAGTAGGCCTTGCCTTCGCCCCAGGGATCGGGATAAGCGCCCTGGTTGGTGATCATGCCGCAGCCGGTGCCGGCGATCACGCGCACCCGCGCCAACTCGCGCGGGGTAATGGTGCCGTCGCGGCCGTTGTAATTTGAAACGCAGCAGGCGCCGTACTTGACGCGATTCTTCACTTCGAACTTGCCCATCCTGCCCGCCTGGAACAGATGGCTGAGTTTTGCCTCGCCCGGTCGTGTCACGTCGTCCCCCTCGCTTGTTTCGCCGGCCGGCACATGGCGTCGCGGCATTGTGTGGATACTGTATACATTACGTCCAAACCATTGGACCGTCAATACGAATCGCCGAAGATTTCCGGGTGGTTCTGCGCCCAGGCCGCTGCCAGCCGCGGGTCGCGCCGCATCACCTCCTCGTGGTCCACGCGCCCGGTGCGGGTCATGTAGCTGTAGGCGAAATCCACGGGCGACAGGGCGATCAGCTCGTCCATGCGCTCATACCAGCGGATGCTGGCATTGGCGGCATCCCAGATCTTCTTCATCGGCGGTAGGCGACGCTCGCGGTAGCGCTCCAGCGCTGCCGACAGGTCGGCCGTCTCGCCAAGGGATTTCCAGAGCGCGATGGCGTCCTCCATTGCCAGGCGCGTGCCCGAGCCGATGGAGAAATGCGCCGTGCGCAGCGCGTCGCCCATCAGGACGACCTTTCCCGCATTCCAGCGCTCGTTCCAGATCGCCGGGAACTGCCGCCAGTTGGACTTGTTCGAGAGGATGGGCTCGCCTTCGAGATCCGCGGCGAATACCTCCTGACAGTGGCTTATGGTCTCATCCTCGCCCATCGCCGCAAACCCGGCCTTGTGCCAGGTGGCGTCCGTGACCTCGACCAGGAAGGTGCTCATGCGCGGGCTGTAGCGGTAATGGTGGGCGCAGAAGACGCCGTGCTCGGTCTCGCGGAAGGTCAGCGTCAGGCTGTCGAAGACCTTGCTGGTGCCGTACCAGATGAACCGGTTGGGCCGCATGTCGGTATGGGTACCGAAGGCCGCCTCGTTCCCGCTGCGTACCCAGGAGAAGGCGCCGTTGGCAGCGACGATCAGGTCCGCATCGACGAGGTCGGGATCGTCGAGGGCGGCGATCTCGCGGCTGAACTCCAGCCGGACGCCGAGCGACTCGGCCTGTCCCTGCAGCGCAGTGAGCAGATCGAGCCGCCCCGCCGCCGCGAAGCCGTTGCCGGCGATCGGGATCTTCGTATCGTTGTGGGCGATGGTCAGGTTGGGCCAGATTTCCATGCGCGGCATGAGCAGCGCGTAGGTCGCCGGGTCGTCGGCGCGCAGGAATTCCAGAGCGCGGTCGGAAAACACCACGCCGAAGCCCCAGGTCGCGTCGCGCGGCCCGCGCTCGAACACCGTCACGTCGTGCGCCGGATCGCGGCGCTTCATCAGCGTCGCGAAGTAGAGACCGGCGGGGCCGCCGCCGATGATGCGTATCTTCATGCCGTGCTGCCCGCCCTTTCCGCTTCCATCCGCGCCGCGATCGTTTCGCGCAACTGGCGCTTGAGTATCTTGCCCACCGGGCTCAGCGGAAATTCCGCAACCAGCTCCAGCCGCTCCGGCAGCTTGAAACTGGCGATCTTCTGCGCGCGCAGGAAGGCCACCAGCTCGTCGAAGGCCAGCGTCTCGCCATCCCTGGGAATCACGAAGGCACAGGCCTTTTCGCCGAATACCGGATCAGGCATCGCCACCAGCGTCACGGCCTTGACCTTGGGGTGGCCGAAGATCAGGTTTTCGACCTCCTCGCAGCTGATCTTCTCGCCGCCGCGGTTGATCAGGTCCTTGCGCCGCCCCTCGGTGAACACGTGGCGGCCCTGTTTGCGGACGATGTCGCCCATGCGATAGAAGCCGTCCGCCGTGAAGGCCTCGGCATTCTTTTCCGGCGCCTTGTAATAGCCCTGGATGGTGTAGGGGCCGCGCGTCACCAGCTCGCCCGCCTCGCCGTCCGGCACTTCCCTGCCCTCGTCGTCCACCACCTTGATCTCGTCGTCCTCGCATACCGGCACGCCGGAACTGGTCAGCAGCAGTTCCTCCGGGGCATCCAGCGGAACCATGTTGATCAGGCCTTCCGCGGTACCGTAGATCTCCTGCGGCAGGCAGCCGAAACGCTGGCGAAGGCGCACCCGCAACTCGGGCGCCAGGCGCGCCCCGCCGTTCTGGATCACCTTCAGCGAGCGGAGGTCGAAGCGATCGGGCACCTCGGAGTTGAGCCAGTTGGAGATCAACGGCACTACCGCAGCGATCACGCTGACCTTTTCCCGTTCGACCAGGCCGAACACCTCGGCCGCATCGCCCGACGCCGCCAGCACCACGGTACCGCCGTAGTAGAAGCAGCCGAGCATGCCGGGCGACGCCAGGTTGTAGTTGTGGCCCAGGGGCAGGATGGCCATGAACACCGTGTCCTCGCCGAAGCCGCCGGCGCGGCCGCACAGCCGCGCATTGAGCACATAGTCGTCGTGCGTGCGGGGGATCAGCTTCGACAGCGAGGTCGTGCCGCCGGAGAGCAGCATGGTCGCCACCTCCGAGGGATCGGGTCGCAAGGCCGCCAGCGCGCGCTCCACGGTTGCATCGTCCATCGGCTCGGCGATCATCGAGCGCAGGTCGGCCTGTCCGGGTCCCGGCTCGCCGGCCACGAACACCCTCACTCCGGGCCGCTCGGCGCAGACCTCGCGCGCCATTTCGCGGTAGTCGAAGCTGCCCAGCACGGCGGGGATCAGGTAGGCCGCCGCACCCGACGCCGCAAGGAAGTGCCGAATTTCGGTGTGGCGATGGGCCCGCAGCGCCGTGACCGGGATGGCGCCGATGCGCGTCAGCGCCAGGTAGGCCAGGACGAACTCCGGGCCGTTCGGCAGTTGCATGACCACCCTGTCCTGCCGCCGCACGCCGGCGGTGACGAAACGACAGGCCAGGCGCCGGTAGCCGGCGACGAGGTCGGCGTAGGAAAGCCGCAGATCGCCGCTGACCAGCGCGGTCTTTTGCGGATGGCGCGCGGCACTGCGCTCCAGGAGTTCCGGGATGGTGATGCCTTCCCACCAGCCGCGCGCACGGTACTGCGCGGCAATCGGTGCGGGCCAGGGCACGCAGCCTTCGAGCATGTTCTCCTCCTTGTCGCCGGTTGTTCCGGTCTTGCAGGGTTCCGCGAACTCTAGAGCAATTCAGCGACCACTTGTAGTGAATAGCATCAATACAGTACATTCACATCATGAATATAGAAGACATCGACCTCAACCTGCTCCCGGTGTTCGAAGCCGTCCTCGCCGAGCGGTCGATCAGCCGCGCGGCCGACCGGCTGAGCCTCTCCCAGCCGGCCGTCAGCAACGCCGTCGCCCGGCTGCGCAAGGCCACGGGCGACCGGCTGTTCGTGCGCCTGGGCAACGCCATGGTGCCGACACCTTACGCCGAGGAGCTTGCCGGGCCGCTGCATCAGGGACTGGCCGGCATCCGCGCCGCACTGGGCACCGGGCAGGGTTTCGACCCGGCGACCTCGGAACGGCGCTTCTCCATCTACCTCACCGACCTCGGCGAGGCCTTCTTCCTGCCGCGCCTGCTCGGCCGCCTGAACCGGATCGCGCCCCACATCCACCTGCGCACGCTGCCGATGCCCACCGGGGCCGCCGAAGAGACGCTGCAAAGCGGCGAAGTCGACCTCGCCATCGGCAACCTGCCCGCGCTCGGCGCTGGCTTCTACGTGCAGCGCCTGTTCCGCGACCGCTACGTCTGCCTGGTCCGGCGCGGCCATCCCTCGATCGGCGAGCGAATATCGGCGCGCCAGTTCGCCGCGGCCTCCCATGCCATCGTTACGCCGGGTGGCTGGGGCCATGGCATCATCGAACGCACGCTGATCGAGCGCGGCCTCGAGCATCGCGTCGCGCTGAGGTTGCAGAACTTCCTGGTGCTGGCCAGCATCGTCGCCACCTCGGACCTGGTCGCCATCGTGCCGCACAGCGTCGGCAGCCAGCTCTCGCGCGACCTCGACGTCCGGCTGCTACCGCTACCGATACCCATCCCGGCCTTCGATATCCGCCAGTGCTGGCAGGAGCGCTTTCACGAGGACAAGGGCAACCGCTGGCTGCGCCAGCAGTTCGTCGAACTGTTTGGCCAGTAGTCGAGGCAAGCAGTCGTTGGCAGGGCGGCGCGAGGTGCGATGCGCTACCGCAGGCCGGCCGCGCACGACGACTGGATTGGCCACACACGACCGACCGGTGCGGCACCCGTGGGAATATATCGATGCAGGTGGCCCACGTGCTGAGCCACCTTGGTGCAACTTCGGGCCCGCCTACATCCCAAGGATTGTGAAATTCTTCTGGGACAAATCAATAACGCGCAGGTTGGCGCCAGAATTTACCTTGGTGCCCGGCAACAACTGGGCGCTTACCCATCCTTCGCGCATCATCGTCATGCCGCACTCCTCGATCTCGACACCCTTGCTGATAAGGTTGCCGATCATCATCTTGTACGGGTTTCCTGTGTTGGTCTTCTTGAACTGGTTGTAGGCCATGTCATTGAGCAACATGAAGCCGCCGTCCCCATTGAACACCGCCACAATCTTGGCTTCGGTTCCCATCTGTTTCAGCTTCTCACTCAAGACGCCGATCTGCTGCAATACAAAGGTGTTGTCTCCAGAGCTGGCTAGCCTGTCGATGCGAAAGGCGACCCTGGCTTCCTTCAACACCACCGGAACGTCAACGACAATGCCGGATCCGTTCGCATTGGCAGGTTGCATCATTCCGGACTTCATGCCCGACATCATGGCTTTCTCTTGCGCATGGACAGGCATCAGCGTCGTTACAAGGCCAATTGCTAGAACAATGGTTGCTGATTTCATTTGATGTGGTCCTCAATAAGCACGGCTTGGATCAAAGTGGCCTTCCTTCGCCCACTTCCTCGAAAGTCTCTCCGTCACGAATGTGATAAAGGCGTTTGAAGGTCGGGATGATTTTTTCGTCGTGGGTCACGACGATGATGGCTGTCCCCAATTTTCCGGCCATCTGATTGAGTATCCGCATTACCGTCAGCGCGCGTTCGCTGTCTAGAGGCGCAGTCGGCTCGTCGGCCAGAATGACTGGTGGGCTATTAACCAGAGCACGAGCGATAGCCACACGCTGCTGCTCGCCGCCCGATAGTTGGCTGACCCGCGCCTGGGCCCGATGGGCGACATCAAGCGAGCGCAGCAGGGCTAGCGCCCTTGTTCTCGCGTCGTTGTTCGCAGCACCGCCGAGCATCGGCAGTAGCGCGACGTTGTCGGTGACGTCGAGGAAAGGGATAAGGTAAGGCGCCTGGAAGATGAAGCCGATGTTGTCCCTGCGCAGAGCGCGAAGATCGCTGATCAGCCATCCGCCTGCGTCACCGTCAAAAATCCGCTTGCCACCGATCGCCATGCGACCGTGGGTCGGTTCAGTGACTGCGCCCAGGCATTTGAGCAGCGTCGTCTTCCCAGAGCCGCTCGGTCCGACCAGACCTATCACTTCGCCGGGTTCCACGCGGAGATTGACCTTCTTCAGAGCATCGACAGCCGTGTCGCCGCTGCCGTAGCGCTTGGACAAGCCTTCGATCTGAATGGCAGGGCTCATGTCAGTTCAGTTTCCGATGGCGGTGGCCGGGTCGACCTTCAGGGCCGCCCGTATAGCTGCAACGCTGGCCAGCGCACAGATGAGCATCACGAAGACGAAGGCCCTGACCGTGTCGCCCGTCTGGAGCAGTACATACTTTGGAAAATGCGGCGCCCAGAGCGTTGCCGCAGTCTTGCCAACCACGAATCCGGCAAGACCCAGGCCCAGTGCCTCTTGCAGGATCATCGATGCAATGGTGCGGTTGCGCGTACCCACCAGCTTAAGCACGGCAATCTCACGCAGTTTGCCCAGGGTCATCGTGTAGATGATGAAGGAGACAATGGCTCCGGATACTGCGGCGAGTATCACCAGGAACATGGCGATTTGCTTGGCCGATGTGGCAATTAGCTTGGACACCAGGATGTCTTCCATCTGTGCCCGGGTGTAGGTCGTCAGATGTTTCCATCTGCCTATGGCTTCGCCAACGGATGCGGGGTCGTAATCGCTTGCCACCTTGACCAGGACGGCATTGACATTGTGGTTCGCCGTTTGGCTGGCAATGACAGCGTCGAGGAGCCCGGGAACGGCCGGTCGATTCAGCGTGGGGTTGGCTGCCGTCCTCGCCCGGTCATTGACGATGGCGTCGTTGTCCTTAAGGAACTGCGCTTCCTGCGCGTCTTTGAGCGGTACGAAAATCATGGGGTCCCCGGACGAGGAAACCATGCGCCGGGTGAGTCCGACGACTTCATAGTCGTGGCGGCGTATCTTTACCCGTGCCCCAAGTTGGAGTCCGGTTTTTTCATCCGCAATCGCTTCGTAATGGCTTCTGGTAATGGGCCGGCCGGCAATGAGGTTTGGCGGCTCTCCCGGCCGGCCGGGTTCAAATCCCACCACCATGGCCCGGGTGTCGTCGTTGTCATGGCGGACCTGCATTGTGAGATAGGTGGCATTCCCAACCGCCACCACACCAGGGATACCCGAGATATCACGCCAGACGTCATCATGGAGTGTCGAGGGTTCGGCATAGGGTCCGAGCGTATCCTTCTGAACCACCCACAGGTCCGCGCCGCTGTTGGATAGCAGCACCATCGCGTCCTCGACC
>ERZ724507.182-NODE-182-length-27989-cov-5.485323_pt1 | contig 27989 bp, 31 predicted proteins | sample MGYA00376040_ERZ724507 | MGnify/ENA primary metagenome ERZ724507 (study PRJEB28724, sample SAMN07190883) | activated sludge metagenome | isolation source: activated sludge of sewage treatment plant in Hong Hong | place: Hong Kong | collected 2016-03-17 ...
GTCGGCAGCACCGACGCCCTGCCACCTGCCCGCGCGCCCTGACCGGAGCCGAAACGGCAAAGGCTACCCCGGCGTCACCCTGACGCCGCCGTTCTGGAATCCCGAGGAACCTGTCGGTCAACGATAGACCAGGACGGGAATCTTCGAGTGCGTAAGCACCTTCTGCGTCTCGGATCCGAGGAGAAGGCCGCTGATTCCACGCCGGCCATGCGATGCCATGAAGATCAGGTCGGCGCCGGCCTGTTCGGCGGCAGCGATGATTGCCTCGTACGGTACATCGCTTACCGAACTGAGCGTGGCGCACGAAACACCGGCCTCCCTCGCCGCGGCCTCGTTGGCGCTGAGAATTTCGCTGGCCTGTTGTTCGGCCATTTCCGCGAACTTCTCGGGCGTGGTCGGATCGATCAACGCACCTTCACCGTAAAACGCCACCGGGTAATCCGGTTTGGCGAAGAAGAACGTAACCTTCGCGCCCGTTTCCCGCGCGAACGTCACCGCGCGCTTGACAGTATCGGTCGAAAGTTGCGAGCCATCGGTCGGCACGAGTATGTGCTTGAACATGGAATCATCCCTCCTTGCCACTATCCTAGCCTACAAAACCGCCCTGCCGTTGATCAAGATCAATGGCGGGATTCACCCGCGGTGCTGCGATGAGGCAAAATTAAACCATATCGCCCGGGCGGCCCAGCCGCCCAGTCCAGGAGAGCAGCAATGGGAACCCTGCGCCAATCCAAGACCCCGGCTACGCCACAGGCGGCGTGGAAGGCAGTAAATCAGGCAGTCGAAGCCAAGCTGGACCCCATCGGCATGGCTACGCCGCTGGTACACGCGCAACTGGCCTGGCTGTCCCATCCCCAGGAAATGTCCGACGCACTGTCCACCATGGCCACCCGGCTTTGGGAGCTTCAGGTTCATTCATGGCACCGGGCTCTGGGCATGGCGAGCAAGGACGTCGTCCAGCCGAATCCCGATGACACGCGCTTTGCCGACCCCATCTGGACCGAGTCGGCCACTTGGGACATCGTCAAGGAGTGGTACCTGATGATGACCCGCCAGGTTCAGGACATGCTTTACGAGACCCCCGGCCTGTCGAGCAAGGACCGCCGGCGCGCAGCGTTCTGGTGGCGGAAGTGGCTCAACGCGGTCGCCCCCACGAACTTCCTGGTCTCAAATCCGACCGCCATGCAGAAGGCAATGGAAACGCGTGGGGAAAGTCTGCTGCGTGGTTTCAACAACTTTGTCACCGACTTCCAGGCGGGTGACGTCCAGATGGCGAGGCCGACGGATTTCGTCGTCGGCCGGGATCTGGCGACGACACCGGGCAAGGTGGTTTTTCGCAATCGTCTGGTCGAGGTGATCCACTACGCGCCAACGTGCGCAAAGGTATTCGAAACACCCGTCGTCATCGTCACGCCCTGGATCAACAAGTTCTACGTGCTTGACCTTACGGCGAAGAAGAGCATGGTCAAGTTTCTCGTCGACCAGGGATTCGATGTCTATATCACCAGTTGGAAGAATCCAACTGCAGAGATGCGGGATGTCAGCTTTGACGACTACCTCATGGAAGGTGTTGGCCAGATCATCGAGACTGCACGTGGCCTGGCCGGCGCGAAAAAGGTTCACTGCGTCGGCTACTGCATCGGTGGTGCAGCGCTGACGACGTGGATGGCCTGGGCCAACGCGCATTACGCAAAGAAGGACGTTCCGGTCGAGTCGGTTACCCTGCTGACGACGCTGGTCGATTACCACAAGCCCGGTGACATAGAGGTCTTCCTCGACGAGGGCAGCTTCAAGTGGCTCGAAAAGTCGATGGCGGAAAAGGGCTATCTCGACGGCAAGGAGATGGCCTCGGCCTTCCGGCTGCTGCGCTCGAACAGCCTGGTCTGGCACTATGTGGTGCGCGGCTACCTGTTTGGCGAAGCACCCCCTGCATTCGACGTGCTTTTCTGGAACATGGATTCGACACGCATGCCGGCTACGATGCACACTTGGTACTTGCGCAATTTCTACCTCGACAACCTCCTCATCAAGAAGGATGCGCTGGAGGTGGCCGGCGAGAAGATCGACCTTGGCCGCATCGTCCAGCCGATATATGCCGTGTCCGCCGAAGACGACCATATCGCGCCGTGGCGCCAGACGTTCCGCATCAACAACGTGGTGGCGGGACCACGTCGTTACGTGCTTTCCAGTTCCGGTCACATCCTCGGCATCGTGAACCCGGTGGTCAATCCCCCCAAGCGGGAGTATCAAGTGGGCAGCGTGGAACGCCACGATACGCCAGACGAGTGGAAGGACAGGGCCGAGCATCACGCCGGCAGTTGGTGGGAGGACTGGATGGCCTGGCTGAAGCCAAAATCCGGAGCCCTGGTACCCGCTCCCAGTGTTGCGACCGAGAAGTTTCCGGCACTTGCCGATGCGCCGGGGACGTATGTTCTCGAACCTTGAGGCCGGCAGCGGAGTTGCGCCTCGGTCCATGATGACTCCCGCAAGGCAGGGTCGCCCGTGACGGAGCCGCGTGCGGGTGACGGCCCAGGCCGCGAATTGCGCAGGATAGTTCGCGTCAACGAGGAAATTAAGAGCGTAGTGGCAACGGCCTTCAAGATCAATCTGATGGCCATGAACGCGATATTCCTTGCCAAGCGCGCGGGGCCGTCGGCCCTGGGCTTCGGCGTACTTTCGAATGAACTCAGGAAATTCGCGGCTGACCTGCAGCAGCAGATGGCGGCGTTGCGGGATGCCACCTATGGCGGCGTTAGCACGGTTACGCAGACGCTCAAGCGGTCGCGCATCGATGGCCTGTTGCAGCGTACAGAAAGCTTGTTGGATGCATCTGCCGCACCCGGTTGGGGGCGGCTGCCCGGTCGTCGGGATAGTGACACCGGTGACATGAACGAGGTCGACATGCAGCTCGGCCGCTTGATCCAGGATACGACCCGCCTGGTTGAGCTCGGCAGCGTGCTGGCGCGATCGGCGAAGATCGAGGCTGCCTATGGGGGAGCGTTTTCCGCACCGCTCATGCAGGTATCGAGCGATTTCGAAAACACGATCGGCAACATCCAGCGTTCACTCGCGTCCCTCGAAAAGGACGAAGCGGAGGGAAATATCGCATGAAGAGCGCCAAAGTCATCTTCGAGGAGGGCGATCACAGGTGGCTGGCCATCGTGCGCGATCCGTCCAGGCCGGGCTTCCTGGTTGATACCAACGAATATCTGGTGAGCAGTGCCGACGAGGCGATCCTGCTCGATCCGGGTGGTGCCGAGGTGTTTCCGGCGGTCTTCTCGGCACTCAGCACGAGCTACGATCCGCGCCGCATCAACAAGATCTTCGCTTCGCACCAGGACCCCGACGTAATTTCGTCGTTGACCATGTGGCTCGAGTTCAACCCGGCAATCAAGTGCCATTTGAGCTGGCTGTGGCAGGGGTTCGTTCCACATTTCGCAGGTCAGGCGGACACCTTCGTGCCGATTCCCGATGCCGGAACGGACATCGTGGTCGGTGCGCGACGATTGCAGGCCATCCCCGCCCACTATCTTCACTCGTCGGGAAATTTTCATCTTTACGATCCGGCAGCGAAGATATTGTTCTCGGGCGACGTCGGTGCAGCACTGCTGCCGCAAGGGGAAGATGGCTTGTTTGTGGAGGATTTCGATCGCCACATCCGGCATGCGGAAGGATTCCACCGGCGCTGGATGGGGTCCGAGAAGGCAAAGCAGGACTGGTGTTCTCGCGTCTCCGCGCTCGAGATCGACATGCTGTGCCCTCAGCACGGGGCGATCTATCAGGGGGGGGACGTACGTCGATTTATCGACTGGTTTTCCCGGATAGAGGTAGGGGTACTCCGCGACTGATGCCCTTTGCTTCTTGATGGGGGTCAATGTAGGCCCAACGTCCGCCGGAGAGAATCATTACAAGTTTCGACGGAGTGAACCATGTCTGTGACCGCCCCCCTTTTCAAGCACCATAAGCACTGCGACGATATCTTTGCCGGCGCCGAAGAAGCCTGTGCCGACGGCAACTGGCGTGTCGGGGCGGAGGCATTCGGGCGCTTTCGCAGCGAGATCGAAAGCCATTTCGCGAGCGAGGAGGAGATGCTGTTTCCCGCGTTCGAGCGTGTCACGGGAATGACGGCGGGTCCCACTGCCGTGATGCGCGAAGAGCACAAGCAGATGCGTGCACTGCTTGGCCAGATGGCGGATGCCGTGGTGGCCAAGGATGCCGACACCTTTGGCGGTGCGGCGGAGACCCTGCTCATCCTCATGCAACAGCACAACATGAAGGAAGAGAACATCCTGTATCCGATGTGCGACAGCGCATTGGCGGGAACCGACCTGGCGACGTCCCTCGCCGAGCGACTGGTGCCGGCATGACGATAGTCATCGACGGTCGCGAGATGCAACCCCCCGAGCCGCTGGAGCGGACACTGGAGGCGCTCGACCGTCTTGGCGACGGCGAGGATCTCCTGCTCCTCCTGTATTGCCAGCCGCAGCCGCTGTTCGGCATCCTGCGCAACAATGGCTACGAGTGGAGCGAGGAGGTCCGCGAGGAAGGTACACGCGAGATACGGATTCGCAAGCCATCCGCCTGAAGGCGCGCCGGATGCATCCGAACCTTTCGTTTGACCAGGCGCCGCCCATCACGGTGCCCTACCGTTTCTTCCTCGTTGCCCCGTGGTTCGGCGTACTCGCCGGGGCCTTGCTTGCCTGGGCAGGAGATGACGTGTTCGCCTCGCGGTGGACACCGGAAGCACTGGCGATCACGCACCTCCTCGGGGCCGGGTTCATGCTTCAGGCGATGTGCGGTGCCCTCTTGCAATTCATCCCGGTCGCCGTCGGCGGCAATGTGTGGCGGCCGACGCTAGTGGCCGGCTTCGTGCAACCGGTGCTGCTTGCCGGCGCCCTGGCACTTTCCGGAGGTCTGCTGTTCAGCCAGGGAGTCCTGCTGCAGATTGCGGCGCCGCTGTTCGTCGTCGGGCTCGGCGCCTACATCGCGGTGGTCGGCATTGCCTTGTGGCGCACCCCGGCGGTGGGGATGACGCTGTGGACCATGAGGTTGGCGCTAATCGGTCTGGCGGCAACGATGGTGCTCGGTGTGCTGCTGGCCGAGGCAGTCGCCCATGGGCTGCAGTGGCCGGTCATGGAACTTGCCAACGTGCATCTGGGGTGGGCGTTGGGAGGCTGGGCGCTGATGCTGCTCGCGGGGGTGTCATACCATGTGGTGCCGATGTTCCAGTTGACTCGCCCCTATCCCCTTCTCTTTACGCGCTGGTTCGGACCGGTGTTGGCAGTTGCACTGCTCGTATGGTCGGCGCGACCCTGGTTCGGAGCATGGCAGGCCGTTGCGCTACTCATGCTGGCTGCATTCAGTGCCTATGCCGGGCTCACCCTGTGGCTTCAATTCACCCGACGGCGCCGGGCCGAGGATGCAAACTCGCTGTACTTCCGGGTGGCAATGGTTTCGCTGCTGGCGTTCGCGGCATCTGCGGCTGCCATGCTGCTGAGCGGGCGTTTCGGCGACGACCCGCGCGCGGTCGTCTGGCTGGGCATCCTGGCCTTCATCGGTGTGTTCCTCTCGGCGATAACCGGGATGGCCTACAAGATAGTCCCTTTCCTCAACTGGTTGCACCTGCAGCGTCTGGGGGGGCCGATCTCGGCCGTGCCGAATGTGAAGCGGATGATTCGCGCGGATCTGATGACCGGGCAGTTACGGCTGCACGTCCTCGCCCTGGCGCTGCTGCTCGCCGCAGTGTGGGTTCCCGGCATGAGCCGTCTGGCGGGGGTCGCGCTTGCCGCGTCCTGCACGTGGCTGGGCGGCAACCTGATCGGGGCCGTGCTGCGCTACCGATCGTTCAGAGATCAAATTCGCGCAGCAGCTTTACATCCTTGATGGTGATCTGCTTGCCGCTTACGCTGATCAGCCCGTTCGCTGACAGATCGTGAAGAATTCGCGAGAGCGTCTCCGGCGTGAGGTTGAGCCGGGAGGCGATAACCTGCTTCGAGGTCGGCAGCGAAATATCGATGGGACCTTCGCACGGCCCCCCTTCCTGCGGACATTGCTGCAGGAGATAGCCGACGACCCGTTGTGCCGAGGAGCGGAGGGAATACGTCTCCACATCCTGGACGAGGGAATGAAGTCGCATGGAAAGGCCGGCCAGCATGCGGCGGGCAAACAGCGGGTCCTTTTCCAGAAGTTCGAAGACGGGCCCGCTGTTGATGTGCAGCAGCAGGCTGTCCACCAGCCCCTGCGCGAAAACAGGACTGGGGCGATTGAGGAACATGATGGCCTCACCGAAGCACTGTCGCGGGCCGACGATCTGAACCACCTTTTCGTTCCCCTGCGAGGACGGGAACGCGAGCTTGACCTGGCCGAAGACGAGGACGAAGAAGCCCTTGGGCAGGTCGCCCTTCTGGAACAGCATCTCGCCCTTGGCCAGTCGGCGCTCGTGGGCAGCCTTTTCGAGGACGGCAAGCTGCTCCGGCGTCAGCTCCTGGAACAGGGGCAGCCGGGAAAGTATCTGGCGGATGTCGAGTCGGGTCTCTTGCATCGGGGTGCTCTTCCGTATTCGGCCGTGAAGCAACGCACGTCGCCGTGGTGGCTGGCGTGATGCCGCGGCCTTTTATTCTTGGCGCTCCGCACCGTCCGCTGTTCCTCGCCGGAACCCTGCAGGCACTGGCGGTGATGGGCTTCTGGATGCTGGAGACGGGCGGCCATTATGCCGGACTCTGGGCGGTTCCGCAGTGGAGCCTCACGGCGCGAATCCCGCCTTCCCTGATTCACGGCATGTTCATCTCGCTAGGTGTATTCCCGTTCTTCGTCTTCGGCTTCATCCTGACCGCCGGTCCGCGCTGGCAGGGGCGGGGCGACCTGCCGCCTGCCGACTACGTTCCGGCTGTTCTGCTACTGGCCGTCGGCTGGCTTGTGTCCTGGCTGGCGCTCGCCGTGCCCAATGTGCTGGCAGCCGGACTTGGGCTGGTCGCACTGGGGTGGGGGCGCGTCGCGATCACGCTGACGCGGCTTGCGCGGATACGGGGTGCCGGGGGCGAGCACATCCGCTATGTCGCCGGCGCGACCTGGCTGGGAACGGCTGCAGTCGCGGCATGCATGGCCTGTGCGGCCGGAGCGCCCCTGTCCGCTGGCCGACTGGGGCTGACCCTGGCGGTATGGGGTTTCCTGCTGCCGGTATTCGCCACCGTCGCCCACCGCATGCTGCCCTTCTTCACGGCCTCGGCCCTGCGCGGCTACGTGGTCCGTCGTCCGGCCTGGGCCTTGCGAATCCTGCTTGCGGGCAGCCTGGCACACGGCGCGCTGTCCGTCGCCGGAGCAAACTCGTGGTCCTGGCTGGCCGACGTTCCCGCACTGCTGGCTGCCGCCCACCTCAGCCGCGTATGGTGGAGTAGGGATGCCCTGGCCAACCGGATGCTGGCAGTGCTGCACATCCCCTTTGCCTGGCTGGCACCCGCCTTGGCCCTGTTTGCTGTCCAGAGCGCGGTCGGGGATATCAGCTGGCTCGGCCAGGCACCGCTGCATGCCTTGACGCTGGGCTTCTTTGCGTCGATGCTGCTGGGCATGGCTACACGCGTCAGCCTTGGGCATTCCGGACAACCGATCGCCGCCAATGCGGCGCTATGGGCCGCATTCTGGATGATCCAGACTGCCGCGGTGGTGCGCATCACCGCCGAAGTGCCGGGTGTCCACGGCGGCGTGCTGATCTGGCTTTCGTCGCTGCTTTGGCTGGTGGCGTTCGGGCTCTGGGCCAGTCGCCACGCGTGGACCTACTGGCGGCCGAATCCGGCCGGCGCGCCCGAATGATCTACGCTGCGGTAAAGCATCTCCATGTCGCCTGCGTGGTGATCAGCGGCACGGGGTTCTTCCTGCGTGGTGTGCTGATGCTGCGTGGATCGCCGCTGCTCGAGGTGCGCTGGATACGCGTGCTGCCCCACATCAACGACACGGTGTTGCTGGCTGCCGCGCTCGGGCTGACGGTGATCACGGGCCAGTATCCATTTGTAGACAACTGGGTGACGGCAAAGGTTTTCGGCGTGATGGCCTACATCGTCTTCGGCGCACTGGCGCTGCGCGAGGCTGCAACGCGCCGGCTGCGCATTGCCTTCTGGCTGGCGGCATTGGCGGTGTTCGCCTGGATCGCCTCGGTGGCACTGACGCGCCACCCGGCAGGGTTCCTCGCCTTCGTGGTCTAGGCGATCCGCCCGTCGGGCGGTGCGAGCAGGGCCTTGAGGCGCTGCAGGTCGAGGATGCGGACGTGTTTTTGCTGGACGCTGATGAGGCCGTCGTCCTGGAAGCGCGAGAAGGCGCGACTCACGGTTTCCAGCTTGAGGCCAAGGTAGGAGCCGATTTCCTCGCGGGTCATGCGCAGGTGGAACTCCGCCTGCGAATAGCCGCGAGCGGAAAAGCGCTGCGACAGGTTCAGCAGGAAGGCTGCCAGCCGCTCCTCGGCCCGCATTGTGCCCAGCAACATCATGACGCCGTGGTCGCGCACGATCTCGCGGCTCATCACCTTGTGCAGGTGGTGCTGCAGGGAGTGGATTTCACTCGAGAGCGCCTCGAGGTCGGTGAAGGGGATGAGGCAGACTTCGCTGTCCTCGAGCGCCACGGCATTGCAGGTGTGGTGCTCGGTGCTGATGCCGTCCATACCCAGGATCTCACCCGCCATCTGGAAGCCGGTGACCTGGTCGCGGCCATCCTCGGTAAGCACGTCGGTCTTGAAGAAGCCCGCACGGACGGCGAAGATCGCCTCGAAGGGATCTCCGGCGCGGTAAAGGTGCTGGCCGCGCTTGAGCTTGCGCCCGCCGCCGATCAGGCTGTCAAGGCGCCGCATGTCGGTATCGGACAGGCCGAACGGCAGGCACAACTCGCGCAGATTGCACTGCGAACAGGCGACTTTCAGCCCCGGCGCGTTGAGCGCGACCACCTTCGACTTGACATTTGCATGCACGCTGATTGCGTCGCCCGACGAGGGCACCCCTTTGATAATTGTCAACTCGACCGGCGACGGCTTACGGCATCCTTGCCGCTCATGCTAATCGCCAGAGTGCCGTACACCACGAACCACCCGCAATGGACTATCAGGAACTCGTTTTCGACCCGCAACTGATCCGTCGTTTCGACGTCAACGGGCCGCGCTACACATCCTATCCGACCGCCGACCGCTTCGTCGAAGCGTTCGGCCCGGACGACTACATCCGTTGGCTCGGCCAGCGCACGGTAGGCGGGATAGGCCGTCCCTTGTCATTATACGTCCACATCCCCTTCTGCAATACGATCTGCTACTACTGCGCCTGCAACAAGATCATCACCAAGGACCACGGCCGCTCGGCGAAGTACATCAAGTACCTGGCCAAGGAAATCGCGATGCAGGAGGCGGCGCTGGCGGGCAGTCGCGACGTCGTCCAGTTGCATTTCGGCGGTGGCACGCCGACCTTCCTCAGCGACGACGAGATGCGTCGCCTGATGGACATCATCTGCAAGCATTTCCGCCTGTTGCCGGGCGGCGAATACTCGATCGAGGTCGATCCGCGCAAGGTTGGCCGCGAAAACGTCAGGCAGCTGGCCGAGCTTGGCTTCAACCGCATGAGCGTCGGCGTCCAGGATTTTTCGCCGGACGTCCAAAAGGCGGTGAATCGCATCCAGAGCCTTGAAGAAACGCGCCTGGTGATCGACTCGGCGCGCGAATTCGGTTTCAAGGGCATTTCGGTCGACCTGATCTATGGTCTGCCGAAGCAGAACGTAATCAGCTTCAACCACACCCTCGACGAGGTCATCAAGCTCGACCCCGACCGCCTGTCGATCTACAACTACGCGCACCTGCCGAGCCTGGCCAAGCCCCAGCGGCGTATCAGCGAGGCCGACCTGCCCAGCCCGGACGCGCGCCTGCAGATACTGCAGCTGGCGATTCGCCGCCTGACGGATGCCGGCTACGTGTTCATCGGCATGGACCACTTTGCCAAGCCGAACGACGAGTTGGCAATCGCCCAGCGCCAGGGGAGGCTGCACAGGAACTTCCAGGGCTACTCGACCCATGCCGAAGCCGACCTGATGGCGTTCGGGGTCTCCGCGATCGGCAAGGTCGGGCCCAGCTACTGCCAGAACGTGCGCACCCTCGACGAGTACTACGACAGCCTCGATCAGGGCGTACTGCCGATCTTCCGCGGCATCGAACTGAATGCCGACGACCTCCTCCGGCGCAGCATCATCCAGGCATTGATGTGCCACTTCGAGGTCTCCATCGAGTCGATCGAGATCGCCCATTTGATCGACTTCAAGTCCTATTTCGCCACCGAACTTGCCGACCTGCGCGAAATGGAGAAGGGCGGACTGCTCGACATCGACGAGCAATGGATCACCGTGCAGCCGCGCGGGCGCCTGCTGGTGCGGGCCATTGCAATGGTGTTCGACCGCTACCTGCGCACCGACCGCGAGCGGGTGCGCTACTCGAAGGTCATCTGAGCCGCGCGTCCGGTGCCTGACGGCGGTTTTCTCGCGGTATTCCTGGTGGGCCTGCTCGGCGGCGTGCACTGCGCCGGCATGTGCGGTGGCATCGTGTCCGCCCTCGGCCTGCATGGCACGGGGCGCCAGGACGGTGACGCCCCGCCCTGGCTGATCCACCTTTCCTATAACCTCGGTCGCATCGCGAGCTACACCGCGGCGGGCGCTGTCCTCGGTGCTGTGGGCGGGCTCGGGCTGGGGTTAGACAAGGTGCTGCCGGTGCAGCTGATTCTGTATGTGGCCGCAAATCTGATGATGGTTGCCCTTGGCTTGTATCTGGCGGGCTTCACCGGAGCGCTGGCTGCGGTCGAGCGTGCCGGACAGGGCCTTTGGCGCCGAATCCAGCCGGCTACGCGACGCTTCGTCCCGGTGCGCGGCCCGGCGCAGGCGTTTCCGCTGGGCTTGCTGTGGGGCTGGCTGCCGTGCGGGCTCGTCTATAGCGTACTCACCATGACCTTGCTGACGGGTAGCGCCGTGCGCGGGGCACTGACCATGCTGGCCTTTGGCCTGGGCACGCTGCCCAACCTGATGCTGGCCGGCCTCGTACTCGCCCGGTTTCGTGCCTTTGCCCAGGCGACGGCGGCCCGTGTCGTTGCCGGCCTCGTCGTGCTCGGATTTGGCCTGTGGGGGCTGTTCCATGCAGCGGGCCTGGGGGGGCAGATTTGGCGAGGGATCGCCCCGACCTGACGCCTCGACCGCTTGCGGTTGGAAGGCCGCCGCCGCATAATTAGCGCTTTCTAATGTTCCTTTCCGGGAGTCGGATGGACGCAGCGCGGCAGGAATGCGACACCGTCGAACTGGCGCTGGGCGGCATGACGTGCGCCGCCTGCGCGGCCCGCATCGAGAAGCAGCTCAACAAGCTGCCAGGCGTCGAGGCGGCGGTTAACTTCGCCGCGGAACGTGCGCATGTGCGTTATGCACCGGGGGCCATTGACGTCGCACGACTGATCGCGACCGTAAACAAGACCGGGTTCAGCGCCGACGTATCGACGGCCGATACGCGCGCGGAGGAAAAGGCGCGCAAGCTTGCCGTCTATCGCGAGGAGCTCCGACGCTTCTGGATCTCGGCGGCGCTGACACTTCCCCTCGTGGCGCAGATGCTGTTCATGTTCGGGCGCGAGGTTCATGCCGATGTGCTTCCGCGCTGGCTGCAACTGCTGCTGGCCACTCCGGTCCAGTTCTGGATCGGCTGGCGCTTCTATGTCGGCGGCTTCAATGCCCTGCGCGGCGGTACTGGCAACATGGACGTGCTCGTAGCCCTCGGCACCAGCATGGCCTGGGCCTACAGTGTCGTCGTCACGCTGGCCGGGCTGCACCACCAGCACGTCTACTTCGAGGCATCCGCGACCGTCATCACCCTGGTGCTGCTGGGTAAGATCCTCGAGGCCCGGGCCAAGGCGCGTACGTCAGCTGCGATCGAGGCGCTGGCGCGCCTGCAGCCGCAGATCGCCCGCGTCGAGCGGCGGAATGGCGACACCGTGGAACTGGTCGATGTGCCTGTCGCAACACTGATCCCCGGGGACGTCTTCGTGGTCCGCGCCGGTGAGGCCATGCCCGTCGACGGCGAAGTCATCGATGGCCTTTCGTCGGCCAACGAGGCCATGCTGACAGGCGAAAGCCTGCCAGTCTCGAAGCGTGGCGGCGACAAGGTGTTCGCCGCCACCATCAATGGCGAAGGCCTGCTGCGCTGCCGCGCCACCGGCGTGGGCAGCCATACGCTGCTCGCCGGCATCATCCGTCTGGTCGAGGAAGCCCAGGGATCGAAGGCGCCGGTACAGCGCCTCGCGGACAAGGTGGCGGCAATCTTCGTCCCGACCGTGACCGGAATTGCCCTGCTGACTTTCGTCTCCTGGTGGGCGCTCGCGGGCGACTTCACGCAGGCGCTGGTGAATGCAGTTGCCGTTCTGGTGATTGCCTGTCCCTGCGCATTGGGGCTGGCGACGCCGACGGCCATCATGGTCGGTACGGGGCAGGGCGCGCGCGCCGGCGTACTGATCCGCAATGCCGTCGCGCTCGAACTCGCCGAAAAGCTGCGCGTGCTGGTCGTCGACAAGACCGGCACGCTGACCGAGGGCCGGCCTCAGGTCACCGATGTCGCGGCGGCCGATCGCTGCGATGCGAACGACTTGTTGCGCCTCGCTGCCAGCCTCGAGCAGGGCTCGACGCATCCGCTTGCTGGCGCCATCGTTGCACGTGCCGCGTCCGACGGAATCGCGCTGGCTGCGCCGCAGAACGTGATGACCACCGCCGGCCGTGGCATCGAAGGTGAGGTCGATGGCAGCCGCGTTGCCGTGGGTTCCGTGGCGTGGATTGCCGCGCACGTCGGTGCGGTATCGCATGCCGACGCATTGGCGCAGGCTGGGCGCAGTGTGGTCGCAGTGGCTGTCGACAATCGATTGCTCGGCGTGATCGGCATTGCCGATCCGTTGCGGTCGACTTCGCCTGCAGCCGTGGCCCGCCTGACGCGCCTCGGTGTCGAAGTGGTGATGATCACCGGCGACAATGCCGCCACCGCGCGGGCGATCGCGCAGCAGGCCGGCATCTCGCGCTTCGAGGCCGAGGTGCTGCCGGCCGGCAAGGCCGGCGCCGTGAACGAACTGAAGACGGATGGGCGACTGGTCGGCATGGCCGGTGACGGCATCAACGATGCGCCGGCCCTGGCGGCGGCAGACGTCAGCTTTGCCATGGCGGCGGGTTCCGACGTGGCGATGCAGGCGGCCGACGTGACATTGATGCGCGACGATCTCGGCAGCGTGGCCGACGCCATTTCACTGTCGCGGGCGACGCTGGCGAAGATCCGGCAGAATCTTTTCTTCGCCTTCATCTACAACGTGCTCGGCATTCCGCTCGCGGCGCTGGGCATGCTCAATCCCGTAATCGCCGGCGCCGCCATGGCGGCGAGCTCGGTCTCGGTGGTCAGCAATTCTCTGCTGCTGCGCAATTGGAAACCCGGAAAGGGCTAAAAAATGGAAACGACGACGATCAAGGTGGACGGCATGTCCTGCGGTGGCTGCGTAAAAAGCGTCACCGGTGTCCTGACGGCGCTCGACGGCGTAGCGAAGGCGGAAGTCTCGCTGGAGCAGAAGCAGGCCGTGGTCGAGTTCGACGCCGGCAAAGTGAGCCGCGATCAGCTCAAGGCCGTGATCGAGGACGCGGGTTTCGAGGCGAGTTGAGCCTGGTCGCCGGTGGCACGGCGATTCAGCACCACCGGTCTATTGACGGTTAGTCTTCGAGAAGACTCCTTAGCATCCAGGCGGTCTTTTCGTGAACCTCTATCCGCTGTGTCAGCAGATCGGCGGTCGGCTGGTCGTTGGCCTTGTCCACCAGCGGGAACAGCTTGCGCGCCGTGCGCGCCGTGGCTTCCTGCGCGGCGACCAGGTGGCGCACCATGTCCATCGCCCTGGGCTGCCCGTCGATCTCCTTGATCGAGGCCAGCTTGACGAACTCCCTGTAGGTGCCCGGCGCCGGATGGCCCAGCGAGCGGATGCGTTCGGCGATCAGGTCGAGCGCGTTCCACTGCTCGGTGTATTGCGTCATGAACATCACGTGCAGGGTGTTGAACATCGGTCCCGTCACGTTCCAGTGGAAGTTGTGGGTCATCAGGTAGAGCGTGTAGCTGTCGGCCAGCAGGCCGGAAAGGCCCTTGGCGATGGCGGCGCGGTCCTTGTCGCTAATGCCGATGTCGGGCTTGCTGCTCTTCTTCTCTTTCATGGTCGGTCTCCTTTCGTAGTCAGGCTGCCACGGCCTGTGGCTGGGCCACGGGTGCGGAACTGCGGATCAGGTGGTCGAAGGCGGACAGCGACGCCTTCGCGCCTTCACCCATGGCGATGATGATCTGCTTGTAGGGCACGGTGGTCGCGTCGCCGGCAGCGAACACCCCCGGCACGGAGGTTTCGCCGCGCGCATCGATCTCGATCTCGCCACGCGCCGACAAGGCTATCGTACGCTTGAGCCAGTCGGTGTTGGGCAACAGGCCGATCTGGACGAAGATGCCTTCGAGGTCGGTGCGCCGGGCCTCACCGCTGACGCGGTCCGTCCAGGCGATTGCGGTCACCTTCTGGCCGTCGCCGATCACCTCGGTGGTCTGCGCGTTCACATGCACGGTCACGTTCGGCAGGCTCCGAAGCTTGGCCTGCAACACCGCATCAGCGCGCAGCTTGCCGTCGAATTCGAGCAGGGTCACGTGGGCCACGATGCCGGCGAGGTCGATCGCCGCCTCGACACCGGAGTTGCCGCCGCCGATCACCGCCACGCGCTTGCCCTTGAACAGGGGACCGTCGCAGTGGGGGCAGAAGCAGACGCCCCTGGCCTTGTAGTCCTTTTCGCCGGGCACGTTCATCTCGCGCCAGCGCGCGCCGGTGGCGAGGATCACGCTCTTCGCCTGCAGCGTCGCGCCGCTGGCCAGCTGCACGCGGTGCATGCCATCACTCGGAATCAGGGCTGCGGCGCGCTGCAGGTTCATGATGTCGACGCCGTATTCCTTGACGTGCTGTTCCAGCGCCATGGCGAGTTTGGGTCCTTCGGTCTGCTTCACCGAGATGAAGTTCTCGATGCCCAGAGTGTCCATCACCTGGCCGCCGAAGCGCTCGGCCACCACGCCGGTGCGGATGCCCTTGCGCGCGGCGTAGATCGCCGCCGCCGCGCCGGCCGGTCCGCCCCCCACGACGAGCACGTCGAAGGCCGGCTTCTCGGAGAGCTTCCTGGCGTCGCGCGCCGCGGCGCCGGTGTCGACCTTGGCGAGGATCTGGCCGAGCTCGAGGCGGCCCTGGTCGAACTCCTCGCCGTTCAGGTACACCGTCGGCACCGCCATGATCTGGCGCTCCTCGACTTCCTTCTGGAACAGCGCGCCATCGATCATGGTGTGGCGGATCTTCGGGTTGAGCACCGCCATCAGGTTGAGCGCCTGCACCACGTCCGGGCAGTTGTGGCAGGAGAGCGAGATGTAGGTTTCGAAGCGCATGCTTCCCGACAAGCCTTTGATCTGCTCGATCACCGCGGCGTCGACCTTGGGCGGGTGGCCGCCGGCCTGCAGCAGGGCCAGCACCAGCGAGGTGAACTCGTGGCCCATGGGGATACCGGCGAAGCGGATGCGCGCAGGCTCGCCGGCGCGGCCGACGCTGAAGGACGGCTTGCGCGCATCCGCGCCATCGGTGCGCACCTCAACCTTTGGCGACAGTGCCGCAATGTCGGTCAGCAGTTCGCGCATCTGGCCGGCGGCAGCGCTGTCGTCGAGCGAGGCGATGAGTTCGATCGGGGCCTGGAGCTTGTCGAGGTAGCCGGCAAGCTGGTTCTTGATGTTGGCTTCGAGCATGGTTTACTCCTCGGTGGGGATTGCACTGGGAAGGCTCGCTTCGTGGGCAGCCTTGCCGCTGCAATCCCGCCCCGGCGCAGTTTTGACGGCGGGGCGGGATGGCGGTGAATCAGATCTTTCCAACCAGGTCGAGCGAGGGGGCGAGGGTAGCGTCCCCTTCCTTCCACTTGGCGGGGCAGACTTCGCCCGGGTGGCTGGCGACGTACTGAGCGGCCTTGACCTTGCGCAGCAGCTCGCTGGCGTCGCGGCCGATGCCGCCGGCGTTGATCTCGATGATCTGGATCTTGCCGGCCGGGTCCATGACGAAGGTGCCGCGTTCCGCCAGACCGGCCGACTCGATCATCACGCCGAAATTGCGGGTGATCGTGCCGGTCGGGTCCCCGATCATCGGGTAGTTGATCTTGCCGATGGTCTCCGAGGAGTCGTGCCAGGCCTTGTGCGTAAAGTGGGTGTCGGTCGATACGCCGTAGATCTCGACGCCCAGTTTCTGGAACTCCGCGTAGTTGTCGGCCAGGTCGCCGAGCTCGGTGGGGCAGACGAAGGTGAAGTCGGCGGGGTAGAAGAAGACCACCGACCACTTGCCCTTCAGCGTGGCTTCGGTGACCTCGACGAACTTCCCGGCGTGGAAGGCGGTGGCCTTGAAGGGAAGGATTTCGGTGTTGATCAGGCTGGCGTTCATTGATGCTCTCCTTTGGGGTGAATGAGTGCTGCGATGGGAGGCATATTAAGAACGGCAATCAGCACAGTCCAATTGATTGTTGAAATTCATTAAATAGTCAAAGGCTATCGAACAGGTAATGATGGTCCAACAGGACTATTGTGAGTGCAGCGGTCAGTGCATGCCCGCTAGGAAGGTCAGCCGCCATCCCTCGCCGATTGCGGCAAGCGGCAGGAGCCAAAGCAACCCGGCGCAAAGGCGCCGTGTCGTTCCGCACCCTGCAATCGCGAGCAGGCGCCATCCGAGCCATGCCGACCAGGCAAGGCCTGCGGCAAGCAACGCGCCGCGCAGGCCGGGCAGCCAGCCCAGCGGTACGCCTTCGGCACGCAGATGCGTGGCCGTCATCATCGACAGGCCAAGAAAGAGCCCAAGGCCGGCGAGCGGGATCAGGCCGAGCGCCAGCCTTCGCCAGTCGATCCCGGCGAGCCGCGCGGAGGCGCGTACGCAGATCCAGGCAAACCCGCCGAGAGTCAATGCGTAACACGTGATCCAGAGCAGGATGGCAATGCCGTCAAGCCAGGTAAAGACGTCGTTGACGTCGGGGTAGCGCGTCAGCAGCCACCAGGCAGGGCTCTCGTCCATGGGCCAGAAGACGTCGTGGCTTACCAGCCATTCGGCGGCGATCTGCTTGGCCCGCACGAACCAGGGGCTGACGCTCCACTGGAAGGCGCCCATGGCGACGCCGATCATGCCGAACAGCAGGAGCACCGCTTCGCTGGTGTGCGGTGTGTCGCCGCCCAGGACCTCGGCGGCGGGCGAGCGTGCGGCGAGCCTTACGGCATCACGGTGGCTGCTGCAGCGGCCACAGGCATGGCACTGCGCCATGCCGTGCAGGTTGCGCACGTTGAGCAGCGGCGCGCAGTCGGCGGCGGGCGTGCGGCGCGGGTAGCGGTTCCACGCGTCGCGATCGACGCGGAAATGCAGGGGCGCAAGCCGCGCTAGGAGGGCGAAGACACCCGAAACCGGGCACAGGTAGCGGCACCAGACGCGTTTGCCCTTGCCGTACATCCAGCCCACGGCGACGGCCGCGACGGTCGAGCCGCCGAGGATCAGCAGCGCGGCCTTGGGATAGTCATAGACGCTGACGAGCTGGCCATAGACCGTCGTGAGAATGAACGCGACCACCGGCCAGCCACTCCAGCGCAGCCATTTCGGGATGGCGCCGCCGCGTCCGTGACGGCTGGCGAATTCGGCCAGCGCGCCCTCCGGACAAAGCACACCGCACCAGAATCGACCCGCGAACATGATGGAAAGGATGACGAAGGGCCACCAGACGCCCCAGAACAGGTATTGCGCCAGCAGCACGAGCCGTTCCTGCCACGTTGCGGCGGCGGGCGTCTTCTCCTGTGGCAAGGTCGCGGCGTCCGCGGGTGCACCGGGTGCAAGGCACAGCGTCGGATCGACGAAGCTGGCGGCGCCCATGTCGGTCGTGAAGAGCCGCGCTTCGGGCCCGGGATGCGGCAGGAATGCGGGTACCGTGACCAGCGCGGCATAGAAGGCAACTATCACCCATTGCAGTACGAGGATCCGGCGGCGGTGGCGTGCCATCCAGTCGCCAATGCGGGCCAGAAGCTTGGGTCGCGCGCGCGAAGCGAAGATCACCGGGTGGACGAGGTCAGCCATGTGCAGCCCGGGTCCGGCGGGGCGGATGAAATATCGAAATCGACCGATGTCCAGGAAGGTTCATGTCACATCATGAAAGGCAGCAATGTTCTGGGGCTTTCCTCGCGCTACCTGGCGATCACGCGGACCCTGCCGGTGTCCATGTGAAACTCGTCGACGAACAGATACTCGCCCGGCTTCAGCTTTGGCAGCACCACAAAGGACGTGGCGCCCGGGGCGAGCACCTTTTCGACGCGCAGGTCGATGTTCTCGAACTCGATGGGGCTCTTGCCAAGATTGCGCAGGACCAGTTTGACGCGCTGGCCGGCCGGTATCTCGAGCCGTTCCGGTGCCAGCCGTCCATCGCGGGCCGTGATTTCGAAGCTGGGCAGTTCTTCGGCGTACGTGCCTTGCGTCCAGCCCAGGCCGAACAAGAGCGTGGCGATGAAGATCGGGTACGGCAGCCGACGCAGAACCGGTTCCATGGCGTCAGAACCCGAGCTTGGCGCGGAGGCCGAGGACCCGGAGTGTCGGTGCCGTGCCGTCGCCGCCGGGATTGCGAATCCACTGGAAATTCGGCGTTAGCTCGACGTTCGCGTTCAGCTTGTAGCGGTAATAGAGCTCGGTCAGTCTTTCGTGGCCACCTGCCTGGTACCCGAAATCGGAGATGCCGTCGCCGTTGGCGTCGACCGTCGGCGAGTTGGCGCGGAAACTCCCGCTGGTGCGCAGGCTTCCGAAGGCCAGACCGATCGAGTCGGCGGAACGACTCCAGCGTGTGCCTTCCAGTTCGGCGCCGAGTGTCAGGGCACGGTCGAATCGGACCACTCCCGATGTGTTGCGACCGTAGCGACCGAACAGGGTCAGGTCGTCGAGCGCCTTCTGGTTAACGGATGCCCCCCAGCCGGCATTTCTGCGCTGCAGTCCGTCGTAGTTCTGAGCACGGTTGTTGCTCCAGGCGTAGAGCCGCCAGGTGCCGGACAGGTAGTTGAAGCGCGTATTGATCTCCGCCTGGCCGATGATGAACGACGAGCGATTGGCGCCGGAAAAGTTGGCTCCCGTGTCGGAGGAAAACGCACCCAGCGACAGCGCCCATTCGCCCCCCTTGTGCTCGCTGTTGGCGTACTTGACGATCGCGCCGGGCATGAAGCCGTAGGCATCCGCGCCGGTATCGCCGCCCGAATCGAGCAGCGGGTTATGCACGAAGGCGTTGTTGATGAACTTGGACGATTCGTCGTCGGCTGCGGTGTTCTGGTCGAAGAAGACGAAGGGGTCGATCTTGCCGACGGTCACATAGAGATGCTCGCGGGCAGTCTCCTTGCGGGCTCCGTAGTTGAGCGGCATCTTGAGCTGGTACCAGGCCTGGGCCAGGATGGCGAAGGAGTCGTCGGCACCTTCCGCCTTCTGGAAGGCCAGGGTGTTCGGCGTGCTGGTATAGGTAGAGCGCAGGCCTACGCCGTTTCCCTGGCCGAGGCGGAAATGCGTGAAGAAGATGCCCTCGCTGTCACCCATCTTGCCAACCGGCATGGTGACGTTGATGTCGCCGCGGTAGTTGGTGCGGGATTCATCGACCCCGCTGGCCGTTGCCTTTCCGCCCGCGCGCTGCGCCACGGCCGTGATGCTGCCGCCGACCTTGACGCCTTCCAGCACTTCGTTGAGCTTGGCGGAGGGCGCCCTGATGGCGTCGAGCTGTGACTCCACGACCTTTACCCGCGTCACGAGTTCGGGATCCTTTTCGGAGATGCGCTCATGGGCCAGCGCCTTCTCGAGTTCCCTGTTGTGCCTCTCCAGCGCCTCGATGCGCTCGCTCAGGCGCTTCAACTCGGCAAGCACCGCGTCTTCGGCCGCCAGCGCCGTCAGAGGCGCGGCGAGGAACACTGCGACGGCAGCGACCGTCGCTTTGCGAGTCACCGTCATTTCAGTACCCGCCCTTCTTGCCGATGCCGGCGAAGGTGAATTCCCACTCAGCTTCAACTGCCTTGAACCACGGGCGCACCCCCGTGGCCCGATCGGTGTGGCGGCCGAAGTGGTTGCCGCGCTGGTTTTCCTTTGCGTTCGGGGGGTAGACGGTGAACTTGAGTCGGTACTTGCCCGGACCCTTTAGCTTCACGTTGTCTCCGTAATGGGCGCCATCGCTGGCAACCATGGGCATCATCTCGCCCTTGATGACTTCGTTGCTGCCGAGCTTGGTCAACTCGTATTTCACCAGCAGGTACGGGATCCAGTCGCCTTCCTTGAACCCATTGGGGTTGTTGCCCAGCGCGTGGATGTCGGCTTCGAGGTGGATGTCGGACTCGCTGGCCTTGCGCATGTGGCCCTCCGGTTCCATCTCGACCGCCTGCAGATAGACGGCCGCGACTTCCATGCCGGCAAGGCTTTGGGGAGTACCGATGGGGTATTCGAGTGCGAGGGACGATGTCGCCCAAAGGGCGGCGAAGGACAACGCTAGGGAGCGGACAAGACGCATGGCAAACCTCCAAAGTTGGATAGGGACTTTGGCTGGCTTGCCGCGTGCTGGCGTTTTCGCGGCTGGCTGGCTGATCGGGTGGGGGCGCGATTCCGCCCCCGGAAAAAGCGGGTTCAGGAGCCGGACGAGGCTCCCATCTGGGACTGCAGGTAGTTCTGCAGGCCGACTTTTTCGATCAGCTCGAGCTGGGTTTCGAGAAAGTCGATGTGCTCTTCGGTGTCGTCGAGAATTTCCTGCAGGATGCCACGGGACACATAGTCGCCGATGGCTTCGCAATGGGCGATGGCAGCTTTGGTGTCCGCGTGCGCGCCGCGCTCCAGGGTGAGGTCGCCGGAGAGGCATTCCGACACGTTCTCGCCGATCAGCAGCTTGTTCAGCGCCTGCAGGTTGGGCAGGCCTTCAAGGAACAGGATGCGCTCGATCAAATGGTCGGCGTGGTGCATCTCCTCGATCGATTCTTCGTACTCGTGCTTGCCCAGGGCTTCGAAGCCCCAGTTCTTGTACATGCGGGCATGCAGGAAATACTGGTTGATCGCGGTCAGCTCATTGACCAGGCACTTGTTGAGCAGCTGGATAGCCTTCTTGTCACCTTTCATGGCTCTATTTCCTTGTCAGGCTGTAGCAGGCGAGATGCCGGCAACGGTGTGTCGATGGCGCGCGTGCACGTGCAGGGACTGATGCAGAACATCGCGTGCGCAACCGGTGCACCTTCCGCAGCAGGAGCCGACGCCGAGCTGCTCGCGCAATTCCTGAAGGGAAGCGCATCCGCCCGCGACGGCGCTGCCGATGTCGCGCTCTGTGACCGCATTGCAGACGCAGACGTACATGGTGTGTTCCTGTCTATTTGGTAAGAATGAGCTTGTCCTGCCGTGTGCGGCGAAGACGATAAACCTCGCCGCCGTGGGCGATCTGTACCTCGTCGCCGGGCCCGAACAGGGCGCGGCTGTCGAGCTGCGAAGGCACGGCAGGTCGTGGCGCGGGGGCGAGGCCGTCGCGGGCCGGGCGCGGGGCGGATTCCAAAGTATCGGCAGGCGGAGTGTTCATTGAGAATGATTCTCATTGATATCGAGTGCATTGTCAACTGGTTCGCGCAGAGCGCGTGAATCGGCCGATACGGAATGAGCGGATCGTCAGGTGAGTGAAATCCTTGGGCGGCTATAATTTTGGCTTCTGAAAAAGGAGTCTCCCGTGGGATTGGATCGCGTACCGTCCGGCAAGGATTTACCCAACGATTTCAATGTGGTTATCGAGATATCGATGCACTCGGAGCCGATCAAGTACGAAGTGGACAAGGAATCCGGAGCGATATTCGTTGACCGGTTCATGTCGACCTCGATGCATTACCCCTGCAACTACGGCTACATTCCGCACACGATCGCCGGGGACGGCGACCCGGTGGACGTGCTCGTGCTCTCGCAATTTGCGCTGCCGCCCGGGGTGGTCGTGCGCTGCCGTCCGATCGGGATGTTGCGAATGACGGACGAAGCGGGCGATGATGCCAAACTGCTTGCCGTGCCCGTGGACAAGCTGACGCCGATGTACCGTGATGTTGACGGCCCGCGCGATCTGCCACAGCTTCTGCTCGACCAGATCTCCCATTTCTTCCAGCATTACAAGGACCTCGAGCCCGGCAAGTTCGTCAAGATCGTCGGCTGGGTGGGCGCGGAAGAGGCAAAACGGGAAATCCTGAATGGTGTCGCGGCCTACCAGGCGGCTGGCGAAAAGCCGGCCTTCTGAGCGGCCGGGCAGCGCACCGCCGGGTTGTGGCGCATTGATTGCCTTTAGTTAGCGACATCGACATGGGCCGTCTGCGCATCGCGGTCGCACAAATCAATGCCCACGTCGGCGACATCGACGGAAATGCGGCCCGGATACTGGAGTACGCGCGTCGGGCGCGCGACCTCGATGCCGATCTGCTACTGACGCCGGAGCTGGCGCTGTGCGGCTATCCGCCGGAAGACCTGCTGATGCGGCCGGACTTCTATCGCGCTTGCGCGGCCCGTCTTGAGGCGCTGGCCGCGCAGGCTCCGCTGCCACTGGTCGTCGGCCATCCTGTGGAGCGGCACGGACGCCGCTACAACGCGGCCTCGCTGCTGCGTGCCGGGCGCATCGAGGCAACCTACTGGAAAACCCGGCTGCCCAACTACGAAGTCTTTGACGAGGAGCGGTACTTCGACTCCGGCGAGGCACCATGCGTCGTCGAAATCCGCGGCGTGCGCTGCGGGCTGGCGATCTGCGCGGACGTCTGGGAGTCCGGCGCGGCCGAGTCCGCGGTGCGTGCGGGGGCCGAACTGGTACTTACGCTCAACGCGTCGCCTTTTCACATGAACAAGCAGGCGCGCCGCTATGAGGTGCTTGGCGAACGCGTGGCCGCCACCGGTCGCCCGGTGATCTATGCCAACCTGGTAGGCGGACAGGACGAGCTGGTGTTTGACGGCGCTTCGTTCGCCCTCGACGGCAATGGTCGGCTGACCCACCAGCTGCCGGCGTTCGCGGAGGCCCTCGAGGTGATCGAGTATTCCGCGGGCAGTCTGCTTCCGGGTCCCTGCGCGGCGGCTGCGTCGGCTGAGGCGGAAGTGTATGCGGCGCTAAAGATGGGCGTTGCCGACTACATACGAAAGAACGGATTCCCTGGGGCCATCATCGGCCTCTCGGGGGGCATCGACTCTGCCCTAACCCTTGCCGTGGCGGTGGATGCTCTCGGCGCGGACAAAGTGCGTGCCGTGATGATGCCGTCGCCATGGACCGCGCAAATGAGCCTCGATGACTCGCGCGAAATGGTGCGACGGCTGGACGTCCAGTACGACGAGATTCCGATTGCCGCGGCGATGGAGCAGTTTGCCTCCATGCTTGCCCCGGCCTTTGCCGCACTTGGGCCCAGGCCCGACTGGGATACCACCGACGAGAACCTCCAGGCGCGCATCCGCGGCATGCTGCTGATGGCCCTTTCAAACCGCACCGGACGCATCGTGCTGACCACCGGCAACAAGAGCGAGATGGCGGTCGGGTACGCCACGCTCTACGGAGACATGGCCGGCGGTTTTGCCGTCATCAAGGACGTCTTCAAGACTTTCGTCTATCGGCTCGCCGAGTTCCGTAACGGCCTGTCCGAGGTGATCCCGCGCAACATCATCGAGCGCCCTCCGTCGGCGGAACTGAAGCCGGGACAGACCGACCAGGACACGCTGCCACCGTATGCGACCCTCGATGCGATCATCGAGGCCTACATGGAGCGCGACGAGAGCCCGCGCCAGATCGTTGCCGGCGGATTCGCCGACGCAGACGTGCGCAAGGTGGTCGGCATGCTCAAGAGGAACGAGTACAAGCGGCGCCAGGCGCCAGTCGGCATTCGCGTCACGCAACGCGGGTTCGGCAAGGATTGGCGGTATCCGATAACATCCGGGTATCCGGACGAATACTGATTCAGGAGTCAGCGCAAATGAAGAAGATCGAAGCCGTCATCAAGCCCTTCAAGCTCGACGAGGTGCGCGAGGCCTTGTCGGACGTTGGCGTAACCGGCTTGACCGTGACCGAGGTTAAGGGCTTTGGTCGGCAGAAAGGACACACGGAGCTCTATCGGGGCGCCGAGTACGTGGTGGATTTTCTGCCCAAGATCAAGATCGAAATCGTCGTGGCCGAGGAGACGGTGGAACCGGCCATCGAGGCGATCATCAAGGCCGCCCGCACGGGCAAGATCGGCGATGGCAAGATTTTCGTCTCGCCCGTGGAGCAGGTGGTCCGCATCCGTACCGGCGAGGCCAACGAAGCCGCGATCTAGGCCTTTCGGCCCGCGACTAGCGTTCCGAGGCCAGCAGTACGATTACAGCACCGGCGCCGCCTTGCGCGGCGCGTGCCTGGCAGAAGGCCAGCACGTCGCGCCGCTGCGCGAGCCAGCCGAGCACCAGCTTCTTGAGCACCGGCTCGCGTCCAGGCGAACCCAGACCCTTGCCGTGCACGACGCGCACGCAGCGGTGTCCGCCGCCTAGGCAATTGCGCAGGAAATCGCCAAGCGCGACGCGTGCCTCGTCGCGGTTCATTCCATGCAGATCGAGGTTCCCCTGCACCACCCAGCGACCGCGGCGCAGGTCGCGCAGCACGTTCCGCGGCAGGCCGGGCCGTAGCCAGGCCGCCTCGTCGCCGCCCTCGAGCTGAAGGTCGAGCAGGTCGGACGCGGTTAGCGATTCGGATAGCGCCGCCGCGGCGTCGCGGCGCGACTGCCGAGGTATCGCGGGTGGTGGAGGTGGTTCGTGGTGGGCGCGATCCTGCTTGAGCGGGACCGTGCCGGCGACGGCCGCACGAAAGCGGGCGCGGTCGTCCGGGTCTGCTTCAGGCGAGCTGGTCGAGGTACTTCTCGGCATCGAGCGCGGCCTGGCAGCCCGTTGCCGCCGAGGTGATGGCCTGCTTGTAGATATGGTCCTGCACGTCACCCGCGGCGAACACTCCGGGGATGCTGGTTGCCGTGGCATTTCCCTCGCGGCCGCCCTTCGTGACGATATAGCCGTTCTCCATTTCGAGCTGGCCGGCAAAGATGTCCGTATTCGGCTTGTGGCCGATGGCAATGAACACGCCCATCAGCGCAACATCCTCAGCGGCGCCGCTCTTGACGTCCTTGATGCGCATGCCCGTAACGCCGGACTTGTCACCGAGAACCTCGTCGAGCACGTGATTCCATTTGATGGTCACCTTCCCGGCGCGCTCCTTTTCGAACAGCTTGTCCTGCATGATCTTCTCGGCGCGAAATTTGTCGCGACGATGCACCACCGTGACATGGCTGGCGATGTTGGCGAGGTACAGCGCTTCCTCAACCGCTGTGTTGCCGCCACCTACGACGGCAACCTTCTGGTTCTTGTAGAAGAATCCGTCGCACGTGGCGCAGGCGGAGACGCCCTTGCCGGAGAAGGCCTCTTCCGAAGGCAGGCCCAGATACTGGGCGGATGCACCGGTAGCGATGATCAGCGCATCGCAGGTGTACTCGCCGGCATCGCCGATCAGCCGCATCGGCTTTTCGGTCAGTTTGGCCGTATGGATGTGATCGAAGATCATCTCCGTATTGAAGCGCGTCGCGTGCTTCTCGAAACGAGCCATCAGGTCGGGCCCCTGCACCCCGTCGGCGTCGGCGGGCCAGTTATCGACCTCGGTGGTTGTCATCAACTGACCGCCCTGGGCCATGCCGGTGACGAGCACCGGGCTGAGATTGGCGCGGGCGGCATAAACAGCCGCCGTATACTCGGCCGGGCCGGAACCGAGGATCAAGAGACGGACATGGCGGGAACTCATGGGGATGCCTTTGGGTGAACAGTAGCTTGGGATTATATCGGGGCGAATTCGGCGACCCGGGATCGTTTCCGAACAGTCCGCCCAACGGAGTCGGGGTGCGCCGATGCATATGTATTTTTCGCAATGATTTCAATGCGCTAACAACGCAATACGGAAAATTCCGGTACACTATCCTCCCCAAGATTTCCAGGAGTGCCGCGTGCGCGATTTCGCGCGACGGAGGGTCTTCCCGCTTGCCAGGCGCCTGTTCGCGTTTGGAATGGCGTGCGCCATGCTGCTCACGGCCTTACCGGCAGCGGCGCAGCAGGCGCCGGCGCCTGAAGGCGCCGAGGGCGGCTTGCGGTTTGCCATCGAGCGCTATGCGGTCGATGGCAGCACCCTGATTACCCAGGCCGAAATTGACCGCGCACTGGAAGGATTCACGGGCGCGGGGCGTGATTTCGGAACGGTGCAAACTGCGCTCGAGGCCCTCGAGAAGCTCTATGCGGCGAAGGGCTACAACGCGGTGCAGGTGATCCTTCCCGAGCAGACTCTGGATTCCGGTGTCGTCCGCTTTACCGTGGTGGAGAGCCGGCTCGCCTCGGTGCGGGTCGAAGGCAACCACTATTTCAGCAGCGAGAACTATCGGCGCGCACTGGTGTCGCTGCGGCCAGGAACAACTCCGAACTTCGACGAGATGGTCGACAACCTGCGCATGGTGAACGACAACCCGGCGCGGCAGGCTACCGTGGTGATGCGGGCCGGCGCTGCGGAGGGCGAGGTGGATGCCGTGGTGCGCGCCACCGACCAGCCGCCCGTGCGCTATGCACTGACGTTCGACAACACCGGCAATGCGCAGACCGGACCGTTCCGCATCGGCGCCGCGGTCCAGCATGCCAACCTTTTCGACAGGGACCACGTGGCCAGCTTCCAGGCCATCACGTCTCCGCTGCGTGCCCGCCAGGTGCATATCTATGGCTTTGGCTACCAGGCCCCTGTGTATGAAACCAATGGATCCGTAGGCCTGTTTCTCGGCTATTCGAACGTCAATTCCGGCCAGGTCAATACGGCTGCCGGAAACTTCAACATCGCGGGTAGCGGCATTGTGTTCGGCCTGCGCTATACGCAATTGCTGCCCAAGCACGGCGACTGGGAGCACAAGCTGGCGTTCGGCTGGGACTGGCGTGCCTACCAGAGCAACGTGACTATCGTCGGTGGCACCACGAAGCTGGTCCCGGATGTCACGGTGCATCCGCTCAGCCTTACGTGGCAGACCTCCCGCCGCAAGGCCGACGAGGACGTTTCGGCGTACGTGACGCTGGTGCAAAACCTTCCCGGTGGCAATGACGGCAACGACAGGCAGTTTCAGCAAATCGGCGGTCGACCCGGGGCGAATGCGCTGTACCAGATTTGGCGCTACGGTTTCAACTACCAGAAGGCCCTGGACGGGGACTGGGCGATTCGCCTCAACCTCACCGGCCAGCATACGCAGCAAAGTCTCATCTCGGGCGAGATGTTCGGCATCGGCGGAGCCGACTCCGTGCGGGGCTTCCTGGAGCGCGAGCACTCCAGCGACAAGGGGCACCGAGGCACCGTGGAAGCCTACACACCCGAGTTCGGCGCGAACTGGCTGGACGGCCTCAAGGTTCGCGCGCTGGCTTTTTACGACTTCGGCTGGGTGAAGCGCATCCATCCGGGCCCGTCCGAGATCTATTCGACGGGCATCGCCAGCATTGGTGCGGGTGTGAGAATTTCCCTTGGCAAGGATGCGTCGGCACGCCTAGATTATGCGAGGGTGATCGACGATTCACAGACGTCGCGCGGCATGCGTCTGCATGGAGCACTGTCCTATGTCTTCTAGCCCGCATAAAGTTCGTAACCAGGCTTGCTGCCGCCCGGTCTGCAAGATAAAGGCATCGGGCCTGAGAATGAAGTATCTGGCCATCGCCGTAACAGCTGGACTGGCCTCGCTCGCGCTGGCGAACCCGCTTGACCCAACGGTGATGGCCGGCAGCGCGGCTTTCCAGACCCGGGGCAGCACGCTCACCGTCACCAACAGCAACGGTGCGGTGATCGACTGGCGATCGTTCTCGATCGGTGCCGGCGAGATTACCCGCTTCGTCCAGCCCAGCGCCGCG
>ERZ724507.184-NODE-184-length-27916-cov-7.039697_pt1 | contig 27916 bp, 18 predicted proteins | sample MGYA00376040_ERZ724507 | MGnify/ENA primary metagenome ERZ724507 (study PRJEB28724, sample SAMN07190883) | activated sludge metagenome | isolation source: activated sludge of sewage treatment plant in Hong Hong | place: Hong Kong | collected 2016-03-17 ...
CGATGGAATCAACGGAAAGCGCCAAGTCCGCGCGTGCCACAGACGAAAGGCTGAGCCCGACCGCGAGCAGTCCCCCGAGCAGCCAGCGCAGTCCCGTACCTCGCGCAGGCGCTTTCGAAGCCGCACAAGCTGGCTGCTTCACCCCACGCAGCGCTGGTCGAACCGTAGTCGGCACCGCCATGTCTCTCTCACCTGAAATTACTCCAGTTCGTAGCCTAGCTGCGGGCTTTGTGATACACCGCAAGCTTATGCAAAGACGAGTTGTGGTCACTGGCATCGGGCTCTGTACGCCGCTTGGACTGGGACGCGAGGCATCGTGGAAAGCGTGCCTGGCGGGCCAGAGCGGAATCGGACCCATCACCCACTTCGACACGACCCTGTACAGCACGCACTTTGGTGGTGAAGTCAAAGGGCTCGACCCGACGACGTTTATCGACAAGCGCGAAGCGAAGCACCTGGACTTGTTTGTGATCTACGCGCTGCATGCGGCGGAAGAAGCGATCGCGCACGCGGGCCTTCTGATCAATCCAGAGCCCGCCGACAAGCCCGGTCTGTTTAACCCGAACCTGACGCTCGAAACCGGCGCGCGCGCGGACGGCAGCTATCCGTGCGACCGAATCGGTACGTTCATCGGCGCAGGACTCGGCGGCGTCAGTCACATCGAATCGACGCACGCCACGCTGACCGAGCGCGGACCGGGACGCATCTCTCCCTACTTTGTCCCGCAGATCATCATCAACATGGCGCCGGGACTTTTGTCGATTCGCAAAGGAATCAAGGGTCCAAACTTCAGCCAGGTCTCGGCCTGCGCGACGGGAGCCCACGCCATCGGAGAAGCCGCTCGCACGATCATCGAAGGCGCTGCCGATGTCATGATCGCGGGAGGAACCGAAGCCACGGTGTCACCGCTCGGGGTCGGAGGCTTCAATGCAATGCGCGCACTCTCGACGCGAAACGATGCGCCGGAAAGAGCCTCGCGTCCGTTTGACATCGATCGCGATGGCTTCGTGATTGCGGAAGGCGCGGGCGTGCTGATTCTGGAAGAGCGCGAGTCAGCCCTTCGTCGCGGCGCAAACATCCTGGCCGAGCTGGTTGGCTACGGTCGCTCGGCAGATGGCTATCACATGACGTCGCCGTGCATCGATGGAGAAGGTGCGCAGCGCTGCATGCGAATGGCCCTTCGAGAAGCGCACAGCCACGGCATCAGCTTGTCCGACATTGGCTACATCAACGCGCACGGCACATCGACCAAGCAAGGAGACATCGCAGAGACGGTCGCGATCAAGACCGTGTTCGGCGATCACGCGCGCAAGCTGGCGGTGTCGTCCACCAAGTCGATGACGGGACACATGCTCGGGGCAGCCGGTGGTGTGGAAGCAGCGTTTTCGATTCTGTCGATCCTCGACGGAGCGGTGCCGCCCACGATCAACCTGGAAAAGCCCGATCCAGAGTGCGATCTCGACTATGTTCCGAACACCGCGCGCCAAGCCAAAAACAGCGTCGCACTGTCGAACAGCTTTGGCTTCGGTGGCACCAACGCCACGCTCATCTTCGCCAAGCACTCCTAAGAACTCTCGCCGCACGCCGTCGGTTCCTGCGCTACCATCTTGCTGTGGAACCGCGCATTGGATCGCATGAAGTCACCCGCAAAGGTGACGTCTTCATTGTGCGACTGCGCGGAGCCTTTTCGCTGTCCGATGCGCAGGACTACGTACAGCTCCGCAATGCCATCCAAGCAGAGCTTCGCTATGTCCTTCTCATCTTTGATACAACGCATGCGACGACCCTTCCGCCCGAGGCACGTCGCTTCATCGTGAACGCAAAAGTACAAGGGGATCCGCATCTTCACGGAATCGCATTCCTTGGCGTCCGACCCTTTGTGCGCGCAATGATTCAGCTCCTGTTTTCCGCCGTGACGCTCATTGGACAGCGTCCGGTCTACACCTACTTTGCGAGCACCGAAGACGACGCGCATCACTATCTGCACGAACAGAGACAGCGGATTGTCCGTCGGATCCACGCAACCAACGAATCCGAAGCGAAGTAGAGCGCTCGATCGGTTTTTCCCGCGTGTCGCCAAAGCGCGCCAAGTGGCTGTGATACAGTCCGGCCCTTATGTCGCTTACGCCTTCACCGACCGACGCTGCTGATGCATCGGCTCCCACGGAATCACGCGCAGTCCAGATCGCGCTGGGAACGCTGTCTGTTCTGCTGGTTGCACTGTTTTATGCGCTGTGTGTGATTCGCAACTTTGACGGTCCGATCGGCGACTACAGTGAGTCTTTCCTGTACGAATACCTGCCGTGGTTCGCGTCGCGACACCTGTCGTTTTGGCCGATTCCGCACCTGTCTTTGCACACCGATGAAGTGCTGTATCCGTTCGGAGGAAACGTCGCGCTTCAGAGCTGGTGTGTCGAGCGAGAGATCCTGTTCGCACTCCTCAAGTCACGCGCACCACAGGCTCCGCTGCTTCAGCTCTACTATCTGTTTGGTGTCGCGCTGAGCACGCTGGGAACGTATCTGCTGCTGCTTGTCCGCTTTGGATCACGACGCGCAGCGCTGACCACCGTGATTGCGCACGCACTGAACTTCTATTCGATGCAGAAGTACGCGTATCACTACAACATCGCTTGCTATCACTGGACAACGCTGGGAATTGTCTGTGATTTTGCGATCGTCTGGGATGTCGTTCAGCGACGGAACGTAAGCCTGCGGCTCGTGCTCCTACGGATCTTGCTGCTGGTGCTTGCGTTTGGGCTGGAGCTGGGTCACGTCCTTGGCTTTTCGCTGACCTCGTTTGCGTGTACGAGCCTCTATCTGCTGTGGTTTCTGTATCGCGGATCTCGTCCGAACCCAGTGTCGCTGCGCCAGCTTCTGTCTGGCTGGCCCGCCGAGCTGCGGAGTCATCGCGTCCTGTTCGGAATCTTGGCACTGCTGACGATCTGTTTTGCGTGGCTGTACGGATCAATCACCGCAGCAATTGTCTGGGATTCTCTGTCGATGGGACGCTTTCCCGGCAATAGTGGCGTGTGGTGGGCCAGTCCGCTGCGACTGCTGATTCCCTATACTCCGTGGCTTCATCCGTCGATGCAGCCGCCGTTTCTGCATGTGATGGGAGACGTTGCAGAGACAGGAATCGGAGGCGGAAGTGCCGGTCTGTTTCTGCTTCTGCTATGCGGCATCGGGAGTGTTCAGGTCAAAGCGTATCGTCCACGCTCACCGTACTTTCCGCTGTTGGTGATGCTGATTCTGTATGTCGCAACGAGCATCCATCTGCCGCTGCTGCGCGCGCTACCGTGGTTCCGATTCTGTCGGGTGTATTCCCGTGCAACGCTGGTCTACAGCACCATCATGGCGCTGCTTGCCGTCGAGATTTCGCTTCCCAAAGGCTCTCTGTTTCGGCGTCTGTCCGCACTCCTTTCGCTGTCTGCGATCGCGATCGTAGAGCTTGTCACCATCGTTCAGATCAAGCGCGCACATCCAACCTACACGTTTGATCCAAGTCAGCGCGCGTACTTTGACACGCTCAAGAAGCTGCCCGGAGAAGCGGTCCTCGACTTTCCGTTCTGTCTCACTGGAGGCAACGGCGATCTGGGCGGACTGTGTCCGTACTGGCAGCGCGCAAAAGGAGTCTACGCACTGTCGCGCTTTCACGAAAAGAAGGTGATTGGACAGTATCTTGGACGCATTCATCCGTCGCAGGTGGCTCCGTTTGTGCGTCAAGGCTGGGATGAGCTGTTCGATCCCGATCAGTACGACATGACGCGCGCGACCAGGCAGAAGCGCTGTCTGACCGATGCAGAGTGGACGTTCTTTACAGCGTTCTATCTGCGCAATGACTTTGCAGCGATTCAGCTTGCGATCGATCTGCTTCCGCCCGGCTGTGCAGAGCAGTTTTACGCGCACTTTGGTCAGCCGATTGCGCGCATGACGCTGATGAATGCCGGTACGCTGGTGCTGATTCCCAAGCCCGTAGAGCAGCGTGCTCTCGTCGACAAGGAGCTGGGAAAACAGGTGTCTCTGGTGCGCACAGATCCCGGACAGCTTTCGCGTCACTACACCGCGCAGGATCTTCAGCGATCCGATGAGCACGCGATCTCGATTCGTTCCGATGATCACGGACAGCCCACGATCTTTGAGTTTCAGCCCGGCGTTGAAGCCACGATCTTTGGTCCGTACGTCACGCTGCCAGCGGGTCTGTATGAAGTCCGGTTCGATCTGGAACTGACCAAACCAGCGACGGGAACGATCGCGCAGCTCGATCTGGTAGGAGGACTAGGAACCGATCAGTTTGGTCAGCTTCGCTTGGATGCTTCGCAGCTCGCAAACGGACGCACGCAGATCACGTTTCCTGCAAAGATTCCCGCCAAGTCTTCGCGGATTGAAGTGCGTCTAGAAAGCAAAGGAGCCGGTCTGCGCGTCCATCAAGTGACGGTTCACAGACTCGGTCCGATTCCCAACTGAACAGCGCGCTCAGCCTCGGCGCGTCAGCACCATCAGCACCAAGTTTCCAAACGGATTGCGCCAGCTTGTGTGCGGAACAAGTCGCGACAGACCGCGCGCCCACTCGTAGGAAAGTCCCGCCAAAAACGGCGTGATAAAGTGCGTGGTGGTCTTCAGATCCAGCACAAACTGTTCATCGAGCGCTGGATACAGCGACGACAAACGGCGCTCCATATTGAAGTATGTAAAGCGCGTAATATGCTGCTCTTCGTAGCTGACTTCGGACAGTCTGTTGAGGATCTGTTCCAGAATCGGCCAGCTGCTCGCATAGTTGGGAGTCGTCAGCACCAGCTTTCCGCCCGGACGAATGAGCCGCGCCAGCTCAGCAAACAGATCGCGAATCTCCGACGGCTGAAGGTGCTCGATCACTTCAATCAGCGTGACGCAGTCAAAGCGTCCTTCGATGGTTCGCAGGTGCGTGATGCTGGGAACGTGACGAAAGCTGCGAAAGGACGATCCATAGGTGCGGTTGGCGTAGTCGATCTGCGCAGGCAAGATGTCGACGCCAAGCTGACGACTGAAGCGCTCTTTGGGAAGCAGCGAAAGGAAGGTTCCGGCAAAGCAGCCAATGTCGAGGATCGACTGCTCGGGCGCGCTCGGCAGATAGTCGATGACGCGCTCGAACTTGGACACATGCCACAGGCGCCGAATCGGATTCCCTTGGCGCATCACCTGATCGTAGTAACCGGCAGGAATGGCCTCGTAGTCGAACTGCGTTCCCGCTTCGGACTTGGGCTGCGGAGAAGAAGAGCAGCTACTTTGCGGCGCTGCGCTGTGACCAGGCTTGTCGGTTTCGCTGACCATGTGAAGAGCCTGGGACAGTGCGATAGCGGCGTCGCTCTTGTCAAGCCAGCCCGTCGGTTTAGGATGCACGGATGGCGACCCACATTCGCAAACCAACCGTCATCGAAGCCGCTGGCAACAAACCCAAGCTCATCGAGGAGTTCATCGGACGCGTAAACTCCCAGACCGACAGCGTAAGCATTGCGCGGATGAAGAGTCCCGGCGGCTGGGTCGAACCTGGACAGACTCCAGCGTTTGATGAATACACGGTCGTGCTCGCGGGAACCTTGCGCGTCACGACGAAGAGCGGCGTCATCGACGTTCACGCGGGCCAAGCGATCATCGCGCCCAAAAACGAGTGGGTTCAGTACAGCTCACCGGAAGCATCCGGGGCCGAGTACATCGCGGTCTGTCTGCCCGGATTTTCCCCCGACACCGTGCATCGCGACGACAGCAAATAGCAGCGATCGCGCGTCACGCTCCGAATCGGGCGCGGCACGCAGTCGCTGCGATGCGTTGTCTTGCCTACTTTTTGCGGAGGACGGGATGTCGGATGTCGAACTTGGGCATCCGGTTTGAGTCGCAGTTTGGACCAAAGCCCGTCGCGTCGAAGTGATAGGTCAGATCGCCTTTGGACAGGCCGCCGCCGGTTTCGACCTTCAGATCGTGCTCTTGCGCGCGCGCAGGTGAGCAGTACGAAAGCAGGTAGAAGCTCTTGGTGTAGGCCTCGACGCGGGTGGCGATCTCGTCGAACGCTTTGGCGAGTGCGGCGGGATCGGTGCTCAAAAACGACGCGGTGCGGCCAATGTTGCGAAGCTCGCTGCTGTCGATTTCTTTGCCGACGCCGATGACGTAGAGCGCCGTGTCTTTGGCCTGGGCTTCTTCCAGCGCTTTGTCGACCTCGGGACGCAGCACGCGCTTTGCGCGATCCGTTCCGTCGGTAAACACCACCAGCGATCCGAACTTGAGCGGCGTCTGCGCGTGCTCCAGCGACTTGTCGAGCACCTTCAGACCTTCGATCACCGCGCCGTTTAGGTTCGTCGAGGGATCGCGACCTTTGAACGTTCCGAGCCGCTCAGCCGCCGCGCGAACGCCGCCTTCGCCGTCGGTGAAGCCAATGATCGGAAAGATCTCTTTGCTGCCGTCGAAGCCGTAGATCGCAACCTTTTGCAGGCTACCGACGCGATCCGCGAAGCTCTGCACCGCAGGCTTGAGCTGTTCCATCGCGCCCGACTGCGTGATGCTGCCCGACAGGTCGACGAGCAGCAGCGTGTAGTGAACCGCCGCGACCTCGGGATTGAGGATCGTCTGCTTCGACTCGTAGACCGAGACCAGTCCGCTGTCTTCATAGATTCGGAACTTGTCCGCCGTCAGGTTCGGAACCGGCTTACCGCCCGAGTCTGTGACGGAAAAATACACCGCGACCTGGCTCGGCTTCATCACCGCCGCGTTGTACAGCGTCAGCTTCAAGCAGCCAGAACCCGCCCACAGCAGCGCCAGCGCCGACAAACCACGCAGCCAGCGCAACGTCCTCGTCTTCATGAGTCCTCCCGAGACCAACATTGGTCCCGATCGTAGCGAGTTCTCGCCTGCTTGAACAGTCGGCTTAGCGAGTCCCTTGCGCGAGCCACCGCGCCGCGTCTTTGGCGTGATAGGTCAGGATGATGTTTGCGCCCGCTCGACGGATCGAGGTCAGCACTTCCAGCACCGCTTGCTCTTCGCCGAGCAGACCTTTTTCAGCCGCCGCTTTGAGCATCGCGTATTCACCCGACACGTTGTACGCCGCGATCGGCAGATCGCTTTCGTCCCGCAGCCGTGCAATCACGTCCAGGTACGACAGCGCGGGCTTGACCATCAGCACATCAGCGCCTTCGCCTTGATCGAGCATCGCTTCACGCACCGCTTCGTCGCTGTTGGCTGGATCCATCTGATAGCTGCGGCGATGACCGAAGCCCGATGCAGTGCCCGCTGCCTGACGAAACGGTCCGTAAAAGCAGCTCGCGTACTTGGCTGAATACGCCATGATTCCGACGTGCGAATAGCCCGCTTCGTCGAGCGCTTCTCGGCTTGCGGTGACAAATCCGTCCATCATTCCCGACGGAGCCACCATGTCTGCGCCCGCTTTGGCTTGCGACACCACCACGCGACCGAGGTTTTCCAGCGTCGCATCGTTATCGACATCCGGCCAGCCCGCGTCGGGCATCACCACGCCACAGTGTCCGTGCGAGGTGTATTCGTCAAAGCACGAGTCGAGGATCACCACCAGTTCGGGACACGCGCGCTTGATGGCTCGACAGGCTTGCTGAACCAGTCCGTCGCCGTTCCACGCATCACTGCCGACGCGATCTTTTTTCGCATCGTCGGGGACACCGAACAAGATCACAGATGGAATGCCCAGATCCAGACACTGCTTGGCTTCGATGACCGCTTGATCGACGGAGATCTGCGCTTGTCCCGGCATCGTCGCAATCGGCCTGCGGGTCTCGCGACCCGGACAGATGAACATCGGATAGACCAGGTTTTCGACGGACAGGCGCGTCTCACGGATCAGCTTGCGAAGACCCTCGCTGCGTCGCATCCGTCGGGGACGGTATTCAGGAAACTGCATTAGAACGCTTGCTCCTTTGAGGTTTCAAACGGCTTTCGCACCACCGCGATGAAGCCAAGACCGTCGAGCGTTTCGTCGAGCCGCTCGCAGACAAAGCCGTGCTTGCCAAGCAGAGCCCGCAGCTCATCGCGCGCAAACTGACCAAAGCCCGTCGAAAAGACCCGCCACAGCAGCATCGACAGCCGAAACTGAAACGGACCTTTCATACGCGGCACCACCGTCACGGATCCGGCGCGATTGGGCTCCAGCATCACGTAGTGACCACCGGGCTTGAGCACGCGAAACATCTCCGACAGACCCGCGTCGCGATTGCCGAGCAGATACAGAAAGCTGTGATGCGTGATGATGTCGAAGCTCGCGTCGGCAAACGGCAGGTGCGTCACGTCGCCATGCACAAGCGGAAAGCGCTGCGCAGCCAGCGACAGATAGCGACGTGCGTGCCGAAGCATCTCCGACGAAAAGTCCAGCCCAACGAGCCACAGGTCGGGACGACGTTCCAAGATGCCGATGCCCGACACGCCGGGACCAATGCCCAAGTCGAGCACCGACAGCTTGTCACCCTGCGACGGCGGAAAGTGATCCGCCAGGCTGCCGCAGTGCTTGCGCCAGACCTCGTGCCACGTCATCCACGCGTAAAAGCGCGCACCAATCGTAAACAGGATCCGACTGATGCCGTGACGGATGGAAACGAGCGCGCTCAGGCCGCCACCTTGGCACTGTGCTTTTCGATCAGCTTGGCAATGCCTGGAATCGCTTCTTCAACGTGCTTTTTCGCCGTCGGACGAAGCTTTTCATAGGTCTTCTTCACCGACTGATTTTGCGCTCGCTGAGCGCGCTGATCGGTGATGCCAAGCAGCGCCTCGGAGATCGATCCACTCTGCTCGGCAAAGTAGCTGGGCAGCGAACGACCCGTCGTCTTGTTCGCCTGATAAAACGGATCCAGCCGCGTCGAAAAGTCGTCGAGCATGTGATCCATGGCCTCGGCGATAAAGCCTGGCTTGACCGCCTTGACGATCGCGAACGCACCTTTGATCGCGATCCCGGACAGACCGCCCTTTTTCGACACTTCTTCCTCGATGAGGAGCACGCAGTCGGCGACCACAGACTTGCGTCGCGTCGCTTCGGTCAGGATCTCAGGCAGGGTTAGGGTAGACACGTTAGGTTCTCCTCGAAGTAATCTTCGTCGGACAGTGCCGATGCGAAGGAGGCAGTGTTACCCCGGCCCCGACACCAGCGCAAGCGGCGTTTCACGAGGAGCGACCCTGAAAATTTGGGCTTTCCCAACTTGTGGCTAAAGTAGTCGTTATGAAGACTCTTCTGCCCATTGCGCTCCTTGTGGTCTCAGCACTCGCCAGTGGCTGCCGCAAGTCTGAATCCGCCGTACCTGCTGCCGCTGGAAATGGACCTCGTCGCATCGAAGTCACCGTCAGCAATCAAGGCTTTACGCCGCCTCGTGTCGTCGGTAGACCGGGAGAAGATCTCACGCTCAGCTTCCGCTACGACAAAAGCGCCGGCGAGTGCGGTCGAGAAGTTGTCCTTCCAGCCCAGAACATCAAAAAGACGCTGACGGAAGACAATCCGACGGAAATCGCTCTGCATCTGCCGCAAGAAAAAGGCGAAGTCACCTTCACCTGCGGCATGAACATGCTGCGCGGTGCCATCGTCGTCGAGTAACCCCCACTGCGACGACGAACGGCACAGCTCAACTACACGGTCGTTACGTTGGTCGCCGACGGGCCCTTCGGGCCGTTCTCCACATCAAACTCAACGCGCTGACCTTCCGCGAGCGTGCGGAAGCCCTGGCTGCTGATCGCCGAGAAGTGGACGAACAGATCCTTGCTGCCATCCTCGGGAGTGATGAAGCCAAAACCTTTGGCGTCGTTGAACCACTTCACAGAGCCTTTGCTCCTAGCCATTTTTTCTTAGTCTCCTATTGGGTTGTTTGAAACAACTCGCTGGCGTTCATACTCCGCCAAGGCCCACGTCGTAAAGAGGACTGCGCGCCTTGGCGGCGATACGACGCAAAAAAGTGCGGGGGAAACGGGTGCCCCGCAGCCGAGCCAGGTCGGCCACAGGGCAAGCCAGAGAAGGTATCTACGACGTACGGCGACGGCGAGACAGCCAAAGCAGCGTCGAAGCAATCAGGCCCGACCACAGCGTCGGCGCGCTGGAACCATCAAGCGGACCACCCATCTGGCAGCCTGTCGCGGTGCCATCCATCGATGAATCCGCCGCCTTGACGACATTGATCTCGACCACGCCTTCGCGGGACTGACTGCCGCTCTGCGCCACGTACTTGAGCCGAATCGTCGTGGGCTGCTCCGGGGCCTGGAACGCCACGTTCGCAGTGTCGGTTCCCGATAGCTCCACCGTCGGTCCATCGACCTGCGACCACTGCCACGAAAGGGCTCCTGGCGCCGCCGTAATCGTCGGGTCCAGTCGAACGCGGAGTCCCACCGGAACGCTCTTCAGATCCGCTTGCGTGATCGAAAACACCGGAGCCACTTTGCAGACCGCCGCTGTGCTCTGCAGCACCTGCGACTGGAACGGCGTCGCGACAGCACCTGCGACCGTGACTTCATCAATGTCCCAGCCGTAGTCACCCGAAAAGTCGTCCGTCCCGATGCGGAAGCGCAGCTTGATCTTCTGGCCTGCGAGCGCGGTGCCAAAGTTGAAGCTGCTCGTCACCCAGTTGCCAATCGGGAAGCCTGCGCTGGCCCCTGCGAACGCCATGCGAGCATTGAGCGGGTTCTTGCTGGATCCACCGACGAGCGTTCCGGTGTAGCCACCCGTGATCATCACGCCCGGTACATTCTTGACATCCACCCAGGTCTTGTCGTCGGTGCTGTATTCGATCACCGCGCCGTCATAGTAGTCCGGCGGCGTCGCTGAAGTGTCCGTCTCGAAGCTGTAGCGATGCTTGACCGACACCGAGAAGTTGCCCGTTCCCACATCGATCGACGGCGAGGTCAGGATGTGATCGGACGGCAGGCTCGTGTCTGGACCATGGAAATAGCCCGAGTCTGGCTCGATCACCTGGCCCCACGGATCGTTTGCCGTATTCGGCAAGCCATCGCTCACTTTCCAGTTGCTCGGACGACCATCAAAGGCATCGGTTGCCGACGACGCAGCCTTGAGATCGTAGTTGCCCACATCGAGCAAGCTCGCCTTCGACTGATCGTTGGGCACCGCATTGTCGCCGCTCGCTTCGACTTGCAGCGCCACCGTCGAGATCTTGGTTGCGCCCGACATCGAGACCTTCACCTGCACCGTGCGCGTCTCAAACGGCTGAAGTGCCGGCAGCGCCACCGTCGTAGATGTCTGACCTTCGACGCGAACGGATCCACCCGCCGAGCTCGATACCTTGAGCGTCCCGTTCTGGAGATCCTTGTCGCCACCGTTGCGAACCACGATCGACAGATAGCCAGACTCTCCGTTATCGAGCACACCGTCGGTATCGCACGACACCAGCGACTGATCGAGCTTGAGCCCATCGATGAACAGCGCAGCGCCCGTCTGGAAACTTTCCTTCACTCCAGCGTGATCTGCCGAGTTCCGATCCGGCGAGATTGCCCCCGCGCCGAGTCCTCGCTTGGCAAAGCCATCGACGCACAGATCGTAGTCTTTGCGATCGCTTGCGAACATCGCCATCAGCACCGCGTCGCGCGCTTCGGTATACGTCGGAGAAACCGGCGTCAGCTTCAGCGAAGCCACCAAGTATCGTCGCATCCGCTCTTGCGCTTGCTGGAACGTAAGCCGCGTCTTGTCTTGCAGCAGCGCCGCATAGCACTCCCACAGCGCCGACGTCCACACCTCGCCCGAGCTATGCACTTCGGAGTTGCCCGTACCGTTTGCGCCAAACGCCGGAACCGGGCTCGCGGGCAGCGCCACACCTTCTTCGATGTGTTTGAAGGTCAGCGGGTTTTTGGTCTTGTCCGTCGAGTACGGATAGCGTCGGATGCCCTCGTAGAAGGCCTTGTTGCCATCCGTCCACACCGACGGAGCCCCTGTTGGATACGCACCGCTCCAGCTTGCGTTGGCCGGAGCCGTTTCGTCTTCGGGACGAATCGTCATCAGCATCGCGACGAAGTCACTCCAGCCTTCGCCCATGCTGCGACCTTGGTTGTTGACCAAGCCCGAGCCGTTGCCGATCAAGCGGTTTGACAGGATGTGGCCCCACTCGTGCGAGACAATCGTTCCGTCCAGCGAGCCATCGCGCTCCGCCAACGAGCCCGTCATCTTGACGGTCACCGCGCCGGACCCCAGCGCCGTCTTGATCTTGACGCCGTCTTCGAAGCTGATGCCCTGCGTCGGAACCGTAACGGTGGGATCGGTTCCGCCGACCCCCGCTGGTGCACCGCCTGCCGCATTGTTCGCAATCAGCACACCGGCAGCACCGGCCAGCTGCGCGTTCTTCGCTTTGACCGAGAAGTTGCAGTTGCCTCGGTCCATCAGCGCGATCTTGCCCGACACGGCAGGCGCGTTGGTGATCATCTCGCAGCCGTCAGTCCCCGACACACCGCCGGTGTCATTCGCAACCACCACATCTTTGGTGAGGCTGTAGGTTCCGACGGGACCAAAGGTTGCGCCCTGGCTATTGAGGTCGCCGGCAAGGCCCGCCGGTGCCGTGACCTGTAGCTTGCCAATCGTCGCATCCCACAAATACATCTGGATGCGCGGCATTCCACCGTCGGCAGGAGTGCTCGCATTCGCGTTGTTGCGTCCCCCCGAGTCCTGCGCTTCGAGACGAATCGCATCGCCTTCGACTCCGCCGCGTCCGTAGTTGACGTTCTGCGGGTTCTGCGCCGATTCCGTCCAGCCCGCGTCGTAGTAGACGTCGTGCAGGTAGTTGACGATGTAAAACAGGTTGGTCGCGACGGCACGCTTGGCGGTGTCATTGGCTGACGGTCTGGTCGTCGTCAGGTCGAAGGTGCGGTCAAAGACACCTGGCGCCGTCGGAGTCACCAGCAAATCGCCCGCGGTATATCCGTCGGGAGCCACCTGATCGACGTACACCCAGCCGTTGTTGCCGTTTAGCTCGGTCGCGCCCGCCGAAAGCCACGGATCATTGCGACGGAACGGCAGGTTTTCAATCGAGACCAGACCCGGCGCCTGAAACGTCGGAGCCGAGACATCAGCCGTCGCCTTCGGAAACGGTGAGTACGCATTGCCCTGCGCGCCATCCCACGGAACAAAGCCCGGAGCACCGTCGCCATAGACGCGATAGCTGTACGCTAGGTCTTCGGCCAGGCTCTTTTCAAACAGCACTTTTCCGTCGCTGGCTGACACAACATACGCTCGCATCACGCTGTTGGTGGAATCAGCGGGCGCGACATCCAGCTCAATGTAATAGGACGGAACCAGACCTTGGCTCGTCGGGAAATAGACACGACGACTGCGCGACTTGACGTCCGCCAGCGCGCCCGAGCCAGAGAGCTTCGCGACGATGTGGCGACTGCTGTAGCCAGCTGCTGACGGAACCGCCTCGGACATCGACTGTGCCGAGCCACGCTCGCCGGACATCACCCGCAGCGCTGATTCGACAGCCACCGCTTCGTCGAGTGAGAACCGCTCCGACACCTTGACCAGCTTGTTTTCCAGTCGACCGCTCGCCAGCGTCGGCTGAAGCTCACGATCCATCGCGATGCTGATGCCGCTCAAGAACACCGGCACACCGTCGACTTCTTGCTCAAAACGCGCGATCAGCGGACCATTGCCCGCGTCGTGGATCTCTCGCAGCTTGGCCGTCGCCACTGCTTGTTCAGACAGCTTGTGACCGGCCTCGATGCCACGCAGCGTTGCCCACGCAACCTGCTCGACTGAATCCGCCACCACCGGCTGACGCGGAGCCACAAACGACATCGTCGGAGCCGCCAGTCCACCGTGGAGCGCCTGCACACGCACCGGCAGCGCTTTCTGCGGTTCGCTGGACGACACGGCGGACGGCTCGATGCTCTGAGTCCCGCAGGCTCCGAGCAAGCCGCAGAGAGTGCCCAAAAAGATTCGCGATCCAACCCACTTTTTCTTCATCGTTTGTTCCTTGCCAAGTGGTTTTTGGGTATGTGCTGTACCCGATGGTGGCTGTGACGAGCTGTCTCTATTCAGGACTGGCGATACCTGTTTTGCAGGCGGCCGTCGTGCGTGGTTTCCCGATCGTTATCGTAGATCATAACGAGCCCCGAATTTGTGCGAATCAGATCACATTTTCTACCGGAGTTTTCAGGGCTTACCGAGGCCGGGTTTCGCCGGAACAACCACCCTGGAAGCCCACACTCCCCGGGTGTTCGCCTCGCTAGCTCGAGCGCAGTGACTGCATATCGATCACGAATCGGTACTTCACATCAGATGCCACGATCCGCTCGTACGCGCGGTTGATTTCCGACACGGTGGTCAGCTCGATGTCGCTCACGATGTTGTGCTGACCGCAGAAGTCGAGCATCTCTTGCGTCTCGGCGATGCCACCGATCAGCGATCCCGCGATGCGACGACGCGCCATGATCAGACCAAACGCCGAGAGCTGATGCGGATGTTCGGGCGCACCGACGAGACACAGCGTTCCATCGCGACGCAGCGCACCAAGCAGCGCATTGATGTCGTGGTTTGCCGACACCGTATCGAGGATGAAGTCGAACCGGCCCGCTTGCTTGGCCATCGCGTCCGCATCGCGTGAAACCACCACATCGCTGGCACCGAGTGCAAGCGCAGCCGCTTTCTTGCCCGGCGACGACGTAAACAGCACGGTCTCTGCGCCCATCGCAACCGCCAGCTTGAGCCCCATGTGACCCAGACCGCCCAGACCCACGATGCCGACGCGCTGACCCGGACCGACGCGGAACTGTCGCAGCGGTGAATACGTCGTAATGCCCGCGCACAGCAGCGGGGCCGTCGCCGCGCGATCGAGGTTACGCGGCAGCTTCAGCACAAAGTTTTCATCGACGACGATTCGCTCGGAATAGCCACCGTAGGTTGGCGTCTTGCCGTCGCGCTCGAGGCCGTTGTAAGTACCGACCCAGCCGTTTTCGCAGTACTGCTCTAGCGAGTCCTTGCAGCTTCGGCACGTTCGGCAGGAATCGACCAAGCAACCAACACCGACGGGGTCTCCCACGTTGAAGCGGGTTACTGCGCTGCCGACTGAAGTTACTTCACCGACGATCTCGTGACCGGGAACCATCGGGAAGATGCCGCCGCCCCACTCGTCGCGAGCCTGGTGAATGTCCGAGTGACAGATGCCGCAGTACTGAATCTCGATGAGGACATCGCTGGGTCCGACTTCTCGTCGAGAAATCGTAAGCGGTCCGACGGGTTCCTTGGCTTTGCTTACACCGTACGCTTTGGTTGTGATCATGTTGACGAGGGTTCTCCCGGACACAGCGTGCCGCAAGATGTTTGTTTTCGCACGCAGTTCGGGCCGAATTTCCATTCGGACACGTACGTGAGTCGCTGCGCCGCCGTTATTTGGGCTTCTCGAGACAGAGCGTAGTAGACTGGCAAACGTTCGCATGCGCACGCGCTTTTCTTTTAGAACGCCACGAGGGCAAGCACACATCGGTGGGCGGCTTCCGTGGGTCTTGTGGCTCGGCCTTGTTGGCTGTGGGCACGCTCCCCAAACGGTCAAGCCTGCGCTGTCTGCGTCGGCATCACCGCAACCTGCGACGACAAAGCGAGACATCAGGCCGCAGCCGCCGATTGTCGCGCAAGGAAGCCGACCGAACAGCGAGGAAGAAGCCGAGCGCGTCCGTCAGCAGCTCGATGCGCTTCCAGAGGGAGATTCGACGCGGCTCGGACGACGGCAAACGCTGATCGAATACTACTGTGCAGCGACGGAACAAGCGCTCAGTCGAGGACATGCGGAAGATGCGTTCCAGCTCTTTTCGCGTGCGCTGACGCTGTTTGACGCCGTAGAGCTACAAGATCCGCTGCGGCCTCCGACGCAGCCCGCACTGCTTTCCGCCGCACAGCACATTGATCGCGCGTTTTCTCGACGAGGATCACATCCCGAAGCCGTGGCCGCGCTGATGGTTCAGCAGACGCTCGACCCAGCAGCGACGCAGCCCGCACTGCGCTATCAGCAGATCGTCGATTGGCTGAGCGGCACGGGAGACTCTGCGCAGAACACGCTGCGAGGCCGAGGACGCTCTCTCGCGCAGCTTATTAGCGATCCACCCGCGACGCTGTCGTCGGATCTGGAGCTGGCGTATCGACTGTGGCCGGTGCCGCTGATTCGCAAGCAGCTCGTCGACATCTATCTGCGCGAAGCCCAAGGAAACGACATCCTGAGCCCGCGCGACTTCTTGCAGTCGCTGTCTCAGACGATGCGACGCAAAGGAACGACCGGCGCGACGGCGTTCCGACTGGCACGGCTGTATCTGCGGGTGTCGCAGCCCAAAGAAGCGCTGGCGGCGATCGACAAGATCGGCAAGCTCGGCAGCGACGAAGCCAAGCTGGCGGATCTACTGCGTGAGACGCTGGCGAGTCCAAACGAACAGCTCAGCGACGAACAGCTCCTAGCGGCGGTGAAGCTGGCGCTGGGACTGGCTCAGAACGCCGACGACATTGATGTCAGCTTGCAGGTCTGTCGCGATGTCGCGGCGCGTGCCAAAGACTTCGTTCCCGCGTCGGTGTGCATCGGTGAGCTGGCTGCGGTCCAAGAGCGCAAAGGCCTGGCGATCCGTGCGTTTGAGCGAGCCCAAGCGCTGGCTCCGACGGATCGAATGGTGTGGGAAAAGCTGGGCCTGCTCTACGTCGAGCGTCTGTCGGAGCTGGTCAGCGAAGAACGAACCGCCGAGATGGAAGGCGCGCTCGCCGAGATCGAAGCGTATTACGTGCGAATGAAGCAGCAGTTTCCCGACACCAAGCCAGGGTTTAGCATGGCGCTGGCTCTCGCGGAGGTCGGACGCGGCTACTTCAACGTCGGAGCGATTCCCGAAGCAACGCGCTATCTGACGCGGTCGGTGTCGGTGCAGGAAAACGCGCAGGCGCTGGAGCTGCTCGGGCTGCTGCAGCTTCGCAAAGGGGACGCCGCGCAAGCAGCGACGACGCTGGAACGGGCGCGATCGGTCCACCAAGACGCGGCGCAGTACGATCCGCTGAGCAAAGCGTTCTTCGCAGCGCGACTCGGTCGGATGATGGGCGACGCGCAAGAGCTGCAAAAAGAAGGCGCGGGCACCGAGATCCGCAAGTCGAGTCTGCGTCAGTACGAGCAGCTCCTTGGCGCGGGAAAGCTGCCGCCGGAGCGACGAGCCGAAGCAGAGATCGAGCGCGGACGACTCTATTACCAGCTTGGAGATCGCGAGCAGTCGCTGCTGGCCTTCCGTCTGGCTGCCGATCAGCTTCCGTCTGCCGAAGAAAACAACAAGAACGCGGGCGCGCTCTATGCGGACTCGATCGCGTTCCTGGTTCAGCGAGGAGAGCTGGATCTCGCGCTCGACATCTACCATCGCGCGCTGTCGTCGCAGCAGCTGGGAGAGCCGCTCAAGGTCTATTGCTCGCTGTGGCTGCTCGACTTGCAGGCACGCGCGGGTCAAGTGCCCGATCCGCTGGCGATGGCGTTTCTTCAGTCGGTGCAAGGTGGAAAGTGGCACGCGGACTTGGCGCGCTATGGCAGCGGCCAGCTGTCCGAAGCAGAGCTAACCCGTCACGCCGACACGCCGGGCAAGCAAGCCGAGGCGAACTTTTACCTGGCGCAGGCAGCGCTGCGACGCGGCGATCGCAACCAAGCCAGCGAGCTGTGGCGCAAGGTGATCCAAAGCAGCATGCTCGGCTTCTTCGAGTACGAGATGTCGTCGCTGTATCTGCGCAAAGGTGCGCCCAGTCAGCCAGTGCTCCGAAGCAAAGTCCCGACGGCCCCTGCGGCTCCTGTGCGGCGCGCTAAGTAGCCGTTTTATTTCCGCGATCCAAAATACAAAATCCTATTGAGTAATGAGCCTTGGCCATCGAAGATGGTGGCATGGGGAGCATCTGGGGCCGTCGTACGGCTGCCTTGTTGGGGGGAATGTTGTGTTCTGTGCTGGCTCACGCCGACGAAGGCATGTGGCCCGTGCATCAGGTTCCGCGCGGAGCGTGGCAAAAAGTCCACAACTTCGCACCGACGGACGACTGGCTGATTCATCAGCAGCGTGCGGCGGTACGGGTGTCGGACGGAGGCTCGGGATCGCTGGTATCCGACGATGGCCTGCTGCTGACCAACCATCACGTCGCACGCGGCCAGCTGCATAAGCTTTCGACGGCGACACGCGATCTTCTGCGCGATGGATTCTACGCAGCGACGGCAAATGACGAGCTGCGCTGTCCAGACCTGGAAGTGCGCATCCTGTGGACCTACGACGATGTGACCGCGAAGATCGCTGCTGCGATCGACGGCAAAGCGCCGCCAGACAAGCAGAACGCGCAGCGCAAGCAGATCATCGCCGCGATCGAAAAAGAGTCGCTCGATCAGACGGGTCTGCGCTCGGACGTGGTGGCGCTGCACTCGGGCGGACAGTACATGCTGTCACGCGATCTGCGACGAGGCGCATGGATCACGCTTCCCCGCTGACGAGACAACCGGACGGGGAAGTACAAGCGGGCGCAGCCGGTCAAGCCAAGGCTCCGTCAGCGCATCGTCACACGACCGACGCTGGCGCAGCTGCCGATGGGAGGACTTAGCGTGCCGTTGATGGTGACGTTGCCGTCGAGGCTGTTTAGGCGAATGCGACCGACACCGCCGCCGCCGCCGCCGCCGCCGTCCATCAGCGGACCTGTGGCGTCGCTGCCTTGGATCCCTTGGCTCGCGCCGCCTGCGCCACCGGACGATCGAGAGCCAGCGCCGCCCACAGCCGCCACCGAGGACAGCTTGCCGGGCTCGCCGTGTAGGGTCGGCTGCATGTTGTTATAGCCGCCGCCGCCGCCGCCGCCGTTTGCCGCCAAGACTGCGCCGCTCAAGATCGAGATGATCGGGGCTTCAATCAAGATGGCTCCGCCGCTGCCGCCGCCGCCACCACCGTCGTTGAAGTTCATGCCGATGTCGCCCTGCCCGCCGCCGCCGCCGACTTGAATGCCGCTGGAGCTGGCGCTGGTGGAGCTGACGGTCACGGACTGCTTGGACACAATCTGGATCGCACCGCCGCCGCCGCCGCCGCGCTGACCGGACTCTCCCATCGTCGTGCCGAAGCCGCCCGCCCCGCCGCCGCTGCCGCCACAGAGCGGAATCAGCGCATCTTTGAGGTACGTGCTGCCCCCGACGCCACCGGGATAAGTGGATCCTGCATCGGCGCCCTTGCCGCCTTTGCCACACGCGCCCGCCCCGCCGCCGCCCGCTTCATCGCCCTCACCGCCGATGCCGTAGCCTTCGGTGCCGCTGCCTGGACCTTCTCCGCGCCGGATGGGATTCCGAACATGACCGCCAGCAAAGCCACCTGGACCGCCGCAGCGAGGATCGGTACAGGCTCCACCGCGTAGATCGAGCAGTCCTTCAATCGTGATGGAGCCGGACGCGATGAGCGCCGCTGCATGGCTTCCCGTAAAGCGCACGGTGACACCGCCGGGAATGTGGATGCGCGTAAAGGAAAAAACGCCAATTCCCACCGGCCAGCTCGCTCCGCAGTCCACGGGCGCAACCTTGCGATGGATCACGTTCGGAATGGGAACCTTGCTGTTTTGGGTGAGCACCGTTCCCTGATCGGTGTCGATGAGCAGATCTTCCGTGGGAGAAAGCTCTCCGCTGGCTTCCGCAAACCAGGCCGGATCAATTCCGTTTGATGGCACAAGCTGCGGAGTCGGTGTCGGCGGAACCAGATCAGGAATCGAGGCATCCAGCGCCAGGCAAGTCGGCGACGCTGGATCGCAAGGTTCCAGATAGGAATGCCACAGCGAATTGCACGAAGGAACCAGCGCGAGCAGCAGCACTCCGAGCGGAATCCAGCGACGAGAACGCATCGGTGCGTGGAACCGTAATGCGGAGGAACGCGAAGTGACCGAAGTGACTTCCGATTCCATCGACCGTGCGACCCGCAAACGACTTCGCTTGTCTGCAATCCCTGCGACCGTTTTCATCGGAGCCACCTCAACGCGCTCATTGCGTGAGCTGCGATCGGCGATCTGAATTTCACCCCAATCGACAGGCTCTCTACCTCTACTGTAGCAGGGACACAGCAACTTCTCTGTGACCGACGAAACTACGAGCAGTTACAGCGTTCACATCACAGACAGACAGAGACAGACAGAGCCAGACAGACAGCGACTCTGCACACAGCTTGGAACTTCCCTACGCGATTCCCTTTGCAGCAATGGAGTGCAGACTTTCCGTCGGAAAATGCACTGATTTTTTGTACATGCTGTCACGCGATCTGCGACGAGGCGCATGGATCACGCTTCCCCGCTGACGAGACAACCGGACGGGGAAGTACAAGCGGGCGCAGCCGGTCAAGCCAAGGCTCCGTCAGCGCATCGTCACACGACCGACGCTGGCGCAGCTGCCGATGGGAGGACTTAGCGTGCCGTTGATGGTGACGTTGCCGTCGAGGCTGTTTAGGCGAATGCGACCGACACCGCCGCCGCCGCCGCCGCCGCCGTCCATCAGCGGACCTGTGGCGTCGCTGCCTTGGATCCCTTGGCTCGCGCCGCCTGCGCCACCGGACGATCGAGAGCCAGCGCCGCCCACAGCCGCCACCGAGGACAGCTTGCCGGGCTCGCCGTGTAGGGTCGGCTGCATGTTGTTATAGCCGCCGCCGCCGCCGCCGCCGTTTGCCGCCAAGACTGCGCCGCTCAAGATCGAGATGATCGGGGCTTCAATCAAGATGGCTCCGCCGCTGCCGCCGCCGCCACCACCGTCGTTGAAGTTCATGCCGATGTCGCCCTGCCCGCCGCCGCCGCCGACTTGAATGCCGCTGGAGCTGGCGCTGGTGGAGCTGACGGTCACGGACTGCTTGGACACAATCTGGATCGCACCGCCGCCGCCGCCGCCGCGCTGACCGGACTCTCCCATCGTCGTGCCGAAGCCGCCCGCCCCGCCGCCGCTGCCGCCACAGAGCGGAATCAGCGCATCTTTGAGGTACGTGCTGCCCCCGACGCCACCGGGATAAGTGGATCCTGCATCGGCGCCCTTGCCGCCTTTGCCACACGCGCCCGCCCCGCCGCCGCCCGCTTCATCGCCCTCACCGCCGATGCCGTAGCCTTCGGTGCCGCTGCCTGGACCTTCTCCGCGCCGGATGGGATTCCGAACATGACCGCCAGCAAAGCCACCTGGACCGCCGCAGCGAGGATCGGTACAGGCTCCACCGCGTAGATCGAGCAGTCCTTCAATCGTGATGGAGCCGGACGCGATGAGCGCCGCTGCATGGCTTCCCGTAAAGCGCACGGTGACACCGCCGGGAATGTGGATGCGCGTAAAGGAAAAAACGCCAATTCCCACCGGCCAGCTCGCTCCGCAGTCCACGGGCGCAACCTTGCGATGGATCACGTTCGGAATGGGAACCTTGCTGTTTTGGGTGAGCACCGTTCCCTGATCGGTGTCGATGAGCAGATCTTCCGTGGGAGAAAGCTCTCCGCTGGCTTCCGCAAACCAGGCCGGATCAATTCCGTTTGATGGCACAAGCTGCGGAGTCGGTGTCGGCGGAACCAGATCAGGAATCGAGGCATCCAGCGCCAGGCAAGTCGGCGACGCTGGATCGCAAGGTTCCAGATAGGAATGCCACAGCGAATTGCACGAAGGAACCAGCGCGAGCAGCAGCACTCCGAGCGGAATCCAGCGACGAGAACGCATCGGTGCGTGGAACCGTAATGCGGAGGAACGCGAAGTGACCGAAGTGACTTCCGATTCCATCGACCGTGCGACCCGCAAACGACTTCGCTTGTCTGCAATCCCTGCGACCGTTTTCATCGGAGCCACCTCAACGCGCTCATTGCGTGAGCTGCGATCGGCGATCTGAATTTCACCCCAATCGACAGGCTCTCTACCTCTACTGTAGCAGGGACACAGCAACTTCTCTGTGACCGACGAAACTACGAGCAGTTACAGCGTTCACATCACAGACAGACAGAGACAGACAGAGCCAGACAGACAGCGACTCTGCACACAGCTTGGAACTTCCCTACGCGATTCCCTTTGCAGCAAAGGAGTGCAGACTTTCCGTCGGAAAATGCACTGATTTTTTGTACATGCTGTACAGATACAAGACGTATCAAGATGTACGACTTGTGTTCGCTCCTGAAGAGCAAGCGGCGACATTTGGTGGAGACTTCGACAACTTCACCTATCCGCGGTATGCGCTCGACTTTGCGCTGCTGCGGGTCTACGAAAACGGTCAGCCGCTCAAGCCAGAACACTTTCTGCGACTGTCTGATCTGCCCGCAAAAGAAGGGGAGCTGGTGGTCGCGGTGGGACATCCCGCGTCGACGCAGCGCGGACTTACGGTTGCGCAGCGGCAGTATCATCGCGACACGCTCAATCCGCTCCAGATCTCGATTCTGAAGAAGCGAATCGCCGCGCTACAGACCTACATGGCGCAAGGAACAGAGCAAGCGCGCAGAGGAAGCTCGCAGCTTCGGGGTCTGGAAAATACGTTCAAGCGCCTGTCAGGACAGCAAGAAGGACTGCGTGATGCAGCGCAGATGCAGCGACTGCAAAAAGACGAAGACGCACTGCGAGCGGAAGTGCGCAAGCGTCCCGAGCTTTTGCAAAAGTTTGGCGATGCGTGGTTCAAGCTTCAATCGGTGTACGGAAAGCTCGCGCCGCTTGGAAAACGGAGCACGTACGTTTCGGTTGCTCCGTCGAAGCTGCTGACGGTGGCGCTACAGCTTGTGCGACTTCCCGAAGAGCTGAAAAAGCCCAGCGGTGAGCGCATGGAAGAGTACCGCGACAATCGACTTCCCGCGCTGCGCAGAGAGCTTCTGTCTACGGCTCCGATCTATGCAGATCTGGAAGAAGCCGTGCTGTCCGACTGGCTTTCGCAGCTCCAAGCAGCGCTTGGGAATGCCGATCCGTTTGTGCAAGCGATCTTGGGAGGACAGACTCCGCAAGCCGTTGCGCACAAGCTGACCACGGAAGGAAAGCTGACAGAGCAGGATGAACGGAAGGCACTTCTCGACGGTGGATCTGCCAAAGTAGGCGCATCAACCGATCCGCTGATCGTGCTGGCGCGCAAGATCGATCCGCAGCTTCGCAAGATCCGCGAAGAGTACGAACAGCAAGTGCAAGCGGTCGAGCTTATCGCGGGCGCGCAGATTGCACAGGCTCGCTTTGCGGTGTACGGATCCGACATCTATCCCGACGCGACATACACGCTGCGAATGTCAGCAGGCGTCATCAAGGGATACATGAAAGACACGCGTCCAGTGCCGCATCAGACGCTGTTTTACGGACTCCTAGAGCGCGCGCTCAGCCAAGGAGAGCAGGCTCCTTTTGATCTTCCGCCGCGACTGCGCTTGGGACTGTATCGACTGCCGCTGTGGACGCCGCTCAACTTTGTCTATACCGGCGACACGATCGGTGGAAACTCTGGAAGTCCTGTCGTCGATCGCGATGGAAAAGTGGTGGGACTCAACTTTGACAGCAACCTCGAAAAGCTGCCAAACCGCTACTACTACCTTCCTGATGAAACCGGAAGTCGCGCCATTGCGGTTCAGAGCGTCGCGATCTTGGCGGCACTCCGCACGCTGTATGGCGCCGGATCGCTGGCGGACAAGCTGACGGGACAGACTCCGTCCAACTGATCTCTAGCACGCCCAAACGCACTCCCAAACGCACTCCCAAACGCGCTCCCAAACGCGCTCCGACACGGATCACGATCGACATTCCTACGCTTCACCCCGTGATGAAGCGAAGCCTAGGAATGTCCGAATGTGTGGGAATTTCCGTCGGGAATCGTTACGGACAACCAAACAGAGAGTCGATGTTCGACTGCGCTTGACTGACGTTCACACCCGCTGCCGTGGTCGCCTGCGTAGAGGTCTTGAGCTGATCCGCTTTCGCCGGATCAATCGCTCGCGCCGCGCGATCCAACAGTCCACCGATGATGTTCACAAAGGCAATCGCCGCTTCCTGCGATTCACCCGTCAGCGTCGGAATCTTGCCAATGCGATCCCGCAGAATCAGCGCCATTCCGCGCGTAAACGCCTTGTCTGCTTGGTTTGCTGCACGCTGATAGAACAGGCTGCACGTACTCGGGAGATCCTTGTCCAGATCACGCCAGCAGCGCGCGGCCAGCACGGCATCGAACGCGCGATCGTAGGTTTCCTGATCCAGCTGCTGGAAGTACTGTCCCAGTCCGATCGGCTTGCTGCGCTCGGTTCCGCTCAGATATCCCCACGAGGAATCCACGTCCGGCGCGTTGTCAAAGCTCGATGTCCAGATCTCTGACAGCGACGACAGATAGAAGAACCACAGCAGCGAAGCTTCAATCCGCGCCGACTGCACAATCGGCTTGGTTCCCGCGATTCCCTTGGTAAACGCATCATCAATGATCGGCTTGAGCTTGCCCGGACCCGCGCAGCGATCGGGATACATCGCAGCCACCGTCAGATCGTTGCACGCGAACTTGTTCGAGTCTGGAACCTCTTGATAGTGAATGTCCTGACGTCGAGCGACGCGCGATCCGATTCCGTTTGCGACCGCGTATTCATCACGCGCAGCCGTCACTTCTGCAGCGGTAGGACTCGCAGCGTTCTTCCACAGCTTGGTGCTCATCGACACAAACGCGAGCGTTCGCGCCGACGCGCCCGGCGTCGAGGTTCCCAGCAGTACGTACGCATTGCCATCCGACACGCAGGCTGGCCACGTATCGTTTTTGCTGCCGTTAAAGCGCGGCGCGTACTCATCGTTTGAACACTTGCAGGAAGACAGCGATCCAGTAAACGGCTGACACATCGCGGACGCAGGCTGCGCCGCCACGCACAGACCAGCAGACATCATGTCCGATCCCATATCCATCGTCGTATCGGACGTGCTTTCACAGCCCGCAGCACCCAGCAGCAGACAGAGCCCCAATCCAGCCAGCGTCTTTTTCATCATGAGCGTATGTTCCTTCTATCGTTCATCGCCTGTTCTAGTTGCAGACTGTCGATTCATCCCTGTGGATCAGTCGACTTTCAGAGACAAAATGAAGCCGCGTCCCGGACCGTTCACACTCGATCCGTGATAGCGATACGCAGCGTTTCCGACGTTTTCTAGGACGCCAAGAAGCTGCAGCCGTTCATGCAGTCGCACGCTGCTGCGCAGATCCACCACCACAAAGCCCGGCGTTCCGTACTTGGGAATCCGCGCATCGGCATAGTCCGCGATCGCCAACCGATCTTGCGTCGTCGCCCAGCGCATTCCCGCAGACAGCTCAAAGGTTGGGTGTTGCCAGATCGCTTCCGCAGAGCCATGAAGCGGAGGAACCCTCGAAAGGGGAACTCTGTCTGTGATCACCACACCGCTCGTTCCGTATCCCAAGATTCCGACGCGCGGACCTTCTCCCCACGTATATGCCAGCGTTCCGCGCACCCGCAGTCCGTACGGCAAACGGAGTCGCAGCATCGCTTCTACGCCGCGAATTTCCGACAGAGCTGGCGCATTCTGAAGCTGAAACCGAGTCCACGCGCCCACACACTCTGGCGTGGAAGGAGGACACTCTGCATCGGTCTTCGATACCTTCAGCACCGCGTCTTGCAGCAGCGTTTCAAACCCCCACAGCTGCGCCGACACAATCGAGTGTTCGAGGATCGCACCCAGCTCAAACGTCGTCGCACGCTCTGGTCGCAGCTCTGCATTTTCAAACTGAAAGCCCGGTCCCGTCTGCTGTCGCGCCGTCAGATCATTGAGATTCGCCGCCCGAAAGGAGTGATCCGCATTGAAGCGCAGCGTCAGGATCGATGCAGGCTTCCACGACAGACCGACGTTCCCAACCAGCGGATAAAAGTTCTGCGCGACCGCCTGACTTCCTGACAGAGGCTCCGCATCCGCACGCGCCGCAACATACGACCAGCGCACACCACCGTAGAGATCGAAGCGACGCGGCAGACTCAGCACGCCGTCCACATACAGTCCGCCGGTCAGATACGACGAGCCATTGATGTACTGACCGCGACTGAGCGCTGCGGTCTGATCCAAGTCCGTAAACGTCCGCGACGCATCCGACGAGAGCCAGTCCATGTACTGATCGAATCCGTAGCGAAGCTGAAGCTGCGTCTTTTGTCCCAGCGCAAGCGGCCTGGTCTGTCCCACCGCGAGCAGTCCCAGCGTCATCACATCGTCGGTCCCGCGCCGAACGACCAGCACCGATGGATCATCCATCCGCTGTTTTTCGTGCTGCACTTGCAACGACACGCTCACCCGCAGCGGCCACAGAAACGTACCCAGCTTTCCTTCGTACGTCAGATACACCAGATGTCGAAACTGCTGCTCGTACGTCAGACACGTTCCCATCGGCGCATACGGAGGCGGACACTGATCCGTACGCGGCACATCAAACTGCATGTAGTGATACGTCGCCAGCACCAGGCGCTGAAGCTCTCCGATGCGCAGCACCAAGCGACCATCCGCCGTCAGCTCTTTGAAGCCGGTGCCAAGCTGCGTCACCCCATCTTTTGCGTACGCAGGAACCAGCGGATAGCGTCCCAGCGGCGTGTTCGGATTCGGATTTTCGACCCGACCACCGCTCTTGAGCAGCCCGACATCGCGATAGCCGACACCGCCCACAAAGCCAAGCTGGCCGCCTTTGATCGGACCCGACAGATGAGCCTGCACGCGCCCGCCCAGCTCGTCATCCGCCGATGTCGATCGCAGCTGAACCTGAGGCCGAAACAGCAGCTCTCCATCCGCAAACAGTGGATCGATCGGATACGCCGCAATCACCCCACCGAGCGCGTCCGATCCATAGCGCGTCGATCCACCACCGCGCAGCACCTCGATCGTGTCAATCGTCCGCGAGTCGATCGTAAAAAAGTACTGATTCGGTCCCTGTCGATACGTCGAGTTGTTGACGCGAATCCCATCGAACAACAGCAGCGTCTGCTGTCCCGTCAGTCCGCGCAAAAACGCTGAGCCCTGACCGTGCGCCGTCTGCTGCACAAACACACCGCTCTCGTAGCGCAGCGCATCCGGTGCCGATCGCGGCTGTCTTCGCTCCAGCTCACTGCGGCCCACCGTGCTGTGAGCACGCTCGTCGGGTAGCCCATCGTCTCGACCAGCGCGAACCACCAGTGAATCGCCATCGGCAACAGCGCTCGTCGCCCACAAGAGAGGCAACGCCACCGCCCAGGTCGCGCTTTTCCGACGACAAACCAGCATAGATCGGCACATTTTTACAGAGCTTCGCAAGACCGCATATCCGGTAAACACCCGAGCCAAGCGCCCGATCATGCAGGTGAACACCTGATCTCTTTGGTCATTTCGCGCAGGTGAACACCTGATCTTTTCGCACGCTCACTCAGGCAGACGCCCGACCGGCAAGCGCCCGATGGGAAACATCCCGCCCAGCACCCGACAGTCAGGAGCCAAGCAGGCCCACGCCCGACGTACGAACACCCGGTGACGATTCAGGAAGGAAGGAAGGAAGGAAGGAAGAAAGGACGGACGGAACTACTTGCCAAACGGCAGCTTGGAATCGAGCAGTCGGAAAAACTGAGACGGACTTTCGCCCAGGTCGTCGTCGGCTGGACCCTCAAACATCGGGGCCGTTTCCACCACCTTCGCGGCCTTCGCAGTCGGGACCGCCGGTGCTGGCTTTTCCGCCACCTTCGCATCGAGCAGACGGAAGAACTGCGACGGCGTCTCGCCCAAGTCTTCGTCGTCCGTGCCTTCAAACAGCGGAGCCGTTTCGATCACCTTCACCGCAGGCTTGGCTGCAGCCACAGGAGCCGGCTTTGCAGCCACCACCGGCTGCGCCTTTGTCACCACCGGCTGCGCCTTCGCCACCGGGACTTCTTTGGTCGCCACCGGCGCCACTTTCGCAGCCACCGGCTTCGCTTCCGCAACAGGCTTCGCTTCAATAACCGGCTTCGCTTCAATAACCGGCTTCGCTTCAATAACCGGCTTCGCTTCAATAACCGGCTTCGCTTCAATAACCG
>ERZ724507.191-NODE-191-length-27627-cov-7.905339_pt1 | contig 27627 bp, 32 predicted proteins | sample MGYA00376040_ERZ724507 | MGnify/ENA primary metagenome ERZ724507 (study PRJEB28724, sample SAMN07190883) | activated sludge metagenome | isolation source: activated sludge of sewage treatment plant in Hong Hong | place: Hong Kong | collected 2016-03-17 ...
CCAACGACTGGGGCAACCACGCCGGCCAGCAGGCGCAGCCACGCCCGGCCCCGCAACCGCGGCAGAGCGCCCCGGCGCCGCAGGAAACCTCAGGCGGCGGCATCTTCGGCAGCCTCGGCGAAATGCTCGGCGGCACGACCGGCCCACGTGGTGGCCACCGCGAAGGCGTCCTCGAGGCCGCCGCCAAGAGCGCTGCCCGCGGCATGGCCGGCACCGTCGGCCGCAGCGTTGGCCAGCAGATCCTGCGCGGGGTGCTCGGGTCGATACTCGGGGGGAGGCGGTGAACGGCGCGTTGTCGGAGGTCTGACGCCATTTTCCCGAGGCTTGCCTGAGTCTCCCGTTGGTGATAGTGTCTTCCACACTCCAACTGTCATAACGTTGGATGTCCTGTCCGTGAACCCATAGCCACAAAGGAGACTCGAAATGGCCACATCGCCCCGCCCGCCTGCCGCAGTTGCCGAAGCCTTGCAGTTCCGCCCCCGCTGGTGGTGGGATCCGGTTCCCGATTGGGTGCTGGACCACATCAACCCGGCTGCCATCCGCGAGATCGCGGTGGTCCAGCTGACCTCGCAGCTTGAAACCCTGAGAGTGCAGGAAAAGGCTCTCGAAGCGTCGATCGCCATCCTGCGCAAGCAGAAGTGACACCCCACGGGGCGGCGCAACCGGTGCCGCCCCGTGTCGTTCAACCACCAGGTGCCGGAAGGCGCGGTGTGATAACAGGAGGTGAGCATGTCTGCATTTCCGATCTCGTTGCGTGCGGCCGGCGAACCGGGTGTTGCCTCGATCAGTGAATTCGCGGCGGTAGCCCGCGATACGCGCCGCCCGGTGCTGCTCATCGGCTTCCTGCGGCAGGGCAACCTCGGGCTGGGCTATTTGTCGGCCACCCTGCGGCGGTTCGGTTATCGTGTCGAAGTGCTCGACTTCGAATCCGACGTCGACGAACTGGTGACCGCCGCGTGCCAGTTGCAGCCCATGCTGGTGGGCTTTTCGCTCATCTTCCAGTTCTATGTACGCCGCTACGCCGCGCTGGCCCAAGCCCTGCGCGACAGCGGCGTCGATGCCCACTTCACCATCGGTGGCCACTTTGCCAGCCTGTCCAGCCAGGAGACACTGAACCTGGTGTCGGAGATTGACAGCATCGTCCGGTTTGAAGGCGAACTTACGTTGCTGGAGTTGACCGACCGCGTGAGTGTCGGTGCCGATTGGCATGACGTATCCGGCATCGCCTACCGCGGCGCCGAAGGCGAATGCCACATGACGCCAGCGCGTCGCCTGATCCATGACCTCGACACGCTGCCGTGGCCCGACCGCGATTACGAGCCCGAGTCCATTCTCGGTCAGCCCGCCATGCCGTTGATCGCTAGCCGGGGCTGCTCACGCACGTGCTCGTTCTGCTCGATCCATGTCTTCTACCGTGCCGTTCCGGGCAAGGTGGTGCGGCTGCGCCAGCCGCGCCAGGTGGTTGAAGAGATGGCGCATCTGCACCATGAGCGCGGCATCACCATTTTCCTGTTTCAGGACGATGACTTCCCGCTGTATGGCAAGGTCTGGCAGCGCTGGACGCGCGATCTGATCCGGGAACTGTACCGCGCCGACTTGGTGGGGCGCGTGATCTGGAAACTCAACTGCCGCGCCGATGCGGTGGAGCCCGAGTTGTTCGCGGAAATGCGCGATGCCGGCCTGTACCTGGTGTATATGGGACTCGAGTCGGGCAGCGAAGATGGCCTGGACACGCTGAACAAGGGCGTGGAAGTGGCGCAGAACCTTGCCGCCGTGCGCATGCTCAAGGAGTTGGGACTGACTTTCGAGTTCGGCTTCATGATGTTCGATCCGTCGACCACGTTCGAGTCGATCCGCGCCAACGTCGGGTTTCTCGAAGCGATCGTCGGCGATGGCAGCAACGCGGCGGTGTTCTGCCGCATGCTGCCCTACGACGGTACGCCGATCAAGGAGTCCCTGGCACGGGAAGGCCGACTGCGCGGCGATGTCTGCGACCCCGACTACGACTTTCTCGACCCGCGGATCAATGCGCTGTACGAGGATCTGAACGATCTGGTGTACGTGGCTGGCTGGATCCATGGCCACCGTGCCCTGTCGCCCAAGATTAACTGGGCGTGGAACGAACTGGCCGTGCTGGATCGCCTGTTCCCCGACCTGCGGGGCCGCGCGCGCTACGAGCAGACGTTGCGGGCCATTACCCGCGCCAGCAATGACCTCTTGTTCCGCCTGGTGCTCGATCTGGCCGCGGCTCACGAAGCGGGCCGCAGCCACCGCTGGAACGAGGAACGCCTGGCGGCGCCCTGCGATCGCCTGCTGGAGCGACTGGCTGTCGCGCGCGACGGCTTTGTGGCGCGCAACCAGACGGTGCTGTTGCGCACGATCGAAAATCAGCGGCTGGCCGTGGCTGCCTGAGCTTCCGGTGGACCACCCGATGAGAGTCCCCAAGGCCCATGGCAACCCATCGCGAGAGCCGCGCCATTGCGCGGCCAGTTGAAGAGATCTTCGACATCGTCGCCGATGTCGAACGCTATCCCGAGTTCGTGCCGCTGATCCGTGAGGCGAGGATCTTCAACCGTATCGAAGACACGTACGAAACCGAGCAGAGCCTGGCGCTGGGTCTGCTGACCCATCGCTTCCGCACGCGGACCGAACTTGTTCGCCCGCACGGCATCACCGTCGTTTGCGACGATCAGGCGTTTTGCCGCTTCGATATTCGCTGGCAGTTCGCACCGCTCGGCGAGGACCGCTGCCACGTCGACTTCACGCTCGACTGTGAGCCAGTTTCATTCTTTCTGATACCGGTCATCCAGTTGCTGGTCTTGCCGATGGCGACCAGCATGGTCGATGCTTTCGAGGCGCGAGTCCACGCGCTGGCTGTCGCCACGGAGCGCCCGGAATCGCGCGACGAGCCGTAGGTGCCGTCGCGCACGTAACCAGCCCGCGACCATTCGCTTGCCGACGGTACAGCCTTCCCGCGTACCGTTTTGATTTTCGTGCTTTCCGGCGGGTCGACCGCACCCGGCGGGAAAGATCGCCGATGCGCGTATTGCTCCGACGCTATCCGAACGGCCGCACCCCGATCCAGGCCAAGTGCAGATGGAACGCGAATGCCGCCCACGCGGCGATGCCAACTGCAATGGCGATGACCGTGGGCGTCGTCCCCCCGGAGGGATAGACGGTGCCGGCGGCCCGGTCACGGCCTTTCGCGGCGCGAAAGCACAGGGTCGCCCAGACTAGGAATCCGCCGAACAGAAGCACGTCGGCGACATTGCCGTTCGCCAGCAGGTGCGCGGCGGCCCAGAGCTTGGTGCCGAGCAGCATCGGGTGGCCGAGCCTGGCCTTGATGGCGTTGCGCGGTACGTAGGCGGCGACGAGCAGGATGAACGCGGGCAGCGTCAAGAGCGCGGCGGCGTGGCGCGTCCACACCGGCGGAGTCCACAGCACGAGCGGCGCGGTCCGCGCCTCGCCGTAGCCATAGACCACCAGCACGAAGCCGACGATGGAGAGAACCGCGTACAGGCCCTTCCACGCCTTCTCGCCATGCGCGGCGATGAAAGCGGAGCGGGTATCTTCCGCAAACACCCGTGATGAATGCACCCCGAGAAAGAGCGCTAGTCCCGCAATCAGCATCAGCATGCCCACACCTCGCAAAGTTTCGGATGTCCGGATGCTACTCGCAAACAGGAGGGAACGTTCAGTACAACGCAATGCAAAGCCCCGGCTACGCAACCCGCTTCAACAAAACGCTGGAAATTCCATCGGCTTGCAATAAAATAATCTTTTCCTGATTAACCAAGGAGTCCGTCATGAAAGCGTTCCTCCCGATCACCCTGTTGCTTGTTGCGCTGCCCACTCTGGCGCAGGACATCGCGGCCCTGACCGCCGATACCAAAAAGACGGTGCTGCCGGTCGTTCCCAAGGTGGTCAATGCCATGCAGGAGGCGGTGGCCGCGAAGGGCGTCGCCGGGGCCATCCCGGTCTGCAAGGAGCAGGCGCCGGCATTGATCAAGGAAAAGCGGGTGGAAACGGGCTGGGATATCCGCCGCGTCAGCCTGAAGACGCGCAATGCCGAGCGGGGAACCCCCGATCTCTGGGAAGCCCGTCAACTGGCCGATTTCGACATCCGCGCCGGCAACGGGGAGAAACCGGAGACGCTCGAGAAGAGTGAGGTCGTCACCATCGACGGCAAGCAGGTCTTCCGCTACATGAAGGCGCTGCCGGTCAGCGATGTCTGCCTCAACTGCCACGGCCCGGTCGACGGACTCGATGCTGGACTGAAGGCCGAGCTTGCCAAGACCTATCCGCACGATCAGGCCACCGGCTACGGCAGGGGCCAGATTCGCGGTGCTTTGACGGTCAAGCGGCCGCTGTAGGCTCCAGCCGGGCGGCCGAGGCGGCGGAGTCGTTTCCCGGCGACTGTCATCGGGGTCGACCCTGCCGCAGGCCCGTGTTACTTTGGGCGTGTCGTTTCATTTGAACCGGGGCCGCCCATGAGCGCACGCATCTTCATCAGCTATCGCACCGCTGACGGGGTCGACAAGGCCACGGCGCTGGCCCGCGATCTGGGAGTGGTATTTGGCGACGAGGCGGTGTTTCTCGACAAGGACGACCTGCGCGGCGGCTCCGCCTGGCGCAACGAGATTCACCGTGCGCTCGATGCTAGGCCAGTCTTGCTGCTGCTGGTGACACCGCAACTGATTTCGGCGGTCGACAGCCAAGGCCTGTCCCGCCTCGCGGGCGCCGACGACCCGGTGCGCCGGGAACTGGAGATTGCGCTGGAGGCTGGCGCTCGGGTCATCCCCGTTCTCTGTGACGGCTTGAACGAGCCGCCCGATGCGAGCAGCCTGCCGCCCCCTTTTGACTGCATCGGCGAGCTGACCAGGCGGCACTTGCGGGCCTATGACTGGGAACACGACATCGGGCGCCTGATCGACGACCTGAAGGCCTTTGGCATATCGCCTCTCGCCGCCACCGCCGGGAATGTGGCCTCGCCGGAGTCCCCCGTGGCAACAGCGGCGCAAGGCCGATCCCGCAAGGTATTCTGGGCCATTGGGCTCCTCGCCATCGCCATGGCGCTGTGGTTGTTCACACGAGGTGGGGCGACAAAGGGCGTCGCCGGGAACTGGCAAGCGCAGCTCTGGCAGGGCGAGCAGGTCATGCTGGTGCTGAGCGAGCTGGGCGACACGGTGACCCTGGCCAGCGAGCCGATCGCCGTCGCCGGGCGACCCGACTGGGCCGACTACCGCCGCTTTTGGCGCGAACGGGGTAGCGGTGAATTGAATGCCATCATGTATCGTGGCGAGGGCCGACGTATCGACGCCCCGGGCGTCGGACCCGCACTGGACATCGGCGTCCAGGTACTGGCCAGTCCGGATGGCGGCGGTGCCGCGATCGACAGCGGCAACCTCAGCCTTCGTCTCTCCGCCGACGGCAGGACGCTGACCGGCCGCATCTGGCTCAACAGCGCCCAGGCCGACCAGGCTGCCGTGCTGACCCGCCAGCGCTAGCGGGAGCAACGCGCCAGCAGCCGCTGCCGGCCCGGCCAGATGCCTGACTAACCCCAAACTCCTCGGTAACGGCTTTGGAAAGATCGAACGCTTATGGTGCTGGCCTGGCCTTGCTGGCGGCACTCGGCTTTTCGCTCAAGGCCATCTTCGTCAAGCTGGCCTACCCCTATGGCGTCGACGCCATCACCCTGCTCGCCCTGCGCATGGGGTTTTCACTGCCGGTTTTTCTGTGGGTCGGGCTGGCCCACCAGCGCGCCGGAGCGAATCTCTCCGGCGGCGACTGGGGGCGGCTGTTCGTGCTTGGCTGCCTCGGTTACTACGGTGCCAGTATTCTCGATTTCTGGGGGCTGCAGTTCATCTCCGCCGGGCTGGAACGACTGATCCTGTTTACCTTTCCAACGCTGACCATCCTGATCGGCGTGCTCTTTCAGGGAAAGCCGTTCTCGAAGCGCGAAGGTCTCGCCGTGGTGCTCTGTTATATCGGCATCGGTTTCGCTTTCATGCACGACCTTGGCCAGGGCGATTCGCGAAACGTGTGGATCGGCAGCGCCCTGGTCTTCGGCTCCAGCATCTCCTACGCGCTCTACCTTTCCGGCAGCGCGTCGATGATCGCCCGCCTCGGCGCCATGCGCTTCTCGGCGCTGGCGATGCTGGTGTCTTCCGCAGTCACGCTGCTGCATTTTGCCACTTTGCAGCCGTTGACCGCGTTCATCCAGCCCCTGCCCGTTTATGGCTGGGCGCTGGCGATGGCCTTGTTCGCCACCGTCGTCCCGGTCTTTGCCCAGTCCGCGGCGATCCGCAGCCTCGGGGCGGGCAGCGCCTCGCTGTTTGGCATGGTCGGGCCGCTGCTCACGATCGGCTTCGGCTGGTGGCTGCTCGACGAGTCGATCTCGCTCGCGCAGATGGCCGGCGCCGGTTTGGTGCTGATCGGGATTCTCATGGTTTCAAGACGCTGACCGCTAAGCGGGCGCTTACTTCACCTTGATTTCTGTCCACAGCCGGGACATCAGCCGGCGCTGCTTCGGTTCGAGATCGCGCAGCATTTCCAGGCGCCGCAGGGTTTCCGGCGGCGGGAAGATGGCCGGTTCGCCGGCAACTTCCGGACGGATCGAAGACAGCGCCGCCCGATTGGGGTTGCCGGCGCCGATCAGGTTGGAAACGTCGGCGGCGTTTTCTCCCTGCAGCATGAAGTCGATGAAGCGATGCGCAAGGTCGGGGCGGCGGGCCGCCTTGTGAATGACGAAGTTGTCCACTGCCAGCACCGCCCCTTCCTTCGGGATGGCGAAACCGATGACGAACGGCCGCCCGGCGGCCTTGGCATCCTCGCGGGCGCGGAACATGTCGTTCGAGTAGCCGTGGGCGACCCAGATGTTACCGATCGCCAGATCCTTGATGTAGGTGCTGTTGGAGAAGGTCGCCCAGTAGGGTTTGGCGCGCAGGATCAGGTCGCGTGCCGCCTGCCAGTGGCTGGGGTCGGTGTCGCCGATCGAATGGCCGAGGTAGCGCAGCGCGGCCGCCATCAGTTCGCGCTGGCTGTTGAGGACGGTGACCTTGCCCTTCAGCTTCCTCAGGTATTCCGGCTCGAAGATGAGCGCCCAGGTGTCGGTCGGCAGGCCGAGTTCGGCAATCCGCGTGGCGTTGTAGCCGAGCAGCGTGACCGTCGTCGCATACGGAACCGAAAAACGCTGGCCGGGGTCGTACCAAGGATTGGCGAAGGCGGGATCGAGATTGCCCAGATGTGGCAGAAGCCGATGGTCGAGCGTCTGCAGTTCGCGTTTGCGGATCAGCGTCTGAACCGCGTTGCCGGTCGGCACCAGCAGGTCGTAGCCCGTAGCTCCCGCTTCCAGCTTGGCCAGCATTTCCTCGTTGTCCGAGTAATAGTCCTGCTGCAGCCGGCAGCCGCACCAGACCTCGAAGCGGGCAGCGGTGTCGGCGGAAATGTAGTTGTTCCAGTTGTAGAGGTAAAGCGTGTCGCCAGCCACGGCGAGACGGGCCAGCGCCAGCAGCAGGACGACAAGTGCGGTCTTCATGCGGCCTTCCGCAGCGTATCCGGGGCGAAGCGCGAGGCGAGCGCGATCAGTGTCAGGGTCAACGCCATCAGCAGGGTCGAAATGGCGTTGACCTCGGGGGTCACGGCGACCTTGATCATCGAATAGATCTGCAGCGGCAGGGTTGTCACGCCGACGCCGGCGACGAAGAAGGTGATGACGAAATCGTCGATTGACAGCGTGAAGCTCATCAGGAAGCCGGCGACGATCCCCGGCACGATCAGCGGGAAGGTCACCCGCGTGAAGGTCCGCCACGGCGTCGCGCCGAGGTCGCGCGCTGCCTCGAAGATGCTCTCGTCCATGCCGGCCAGCCGGGCACGGACGATGATGGCGACGAAGCCGATCGAGAAGGTGATGTGCGCGACGAGGATGGAAAAGAGGCCGAGCGTCAGGTCGAGCACCTGACGGAAGAACAGCAGCAGCGAGACGCCGAGCAGGATTTCCGGCATCGCCACCGGCGTCAGCACCAGGAACGGCAGGAAGCGCGGACGCCAGCGGTGCAGGGCGATTCCGGCCATCGTGCCGAGAACGGTGGCGATCGTACTTGAACCGATGGCGATCAGCAGCGAATTGGCGGCGGCCTGCAACAGGTCGGCATCGCCCAGCAGTTTGCCGTACCAGCGCGTCGTGAAACCGACCCACGAGGCGTTCAGTTCGGAGTCGTTGAACGAGAAGAGGACGACGACGGCGAGCGGCGTGTAGAGGAAGGCGTAGGTCACCAGTGTCGCCGTCCATAGCCAGAATCCCCGCTTCATGTCTGCCCCCGGTTGCGCGTAAGCACCGCGGAAAGCCCGGCGACGGCCAGCACCGCCAGCGTCAGCACCAGCGACAGCGCGGCGCCGAGGGGCCAGTCGCGGTTGTCGAGGAACTGTTCCTTGATCAGGTTGCCCATCAGCAGGTCGCCGGTCCCGCCGAGAAGTTCGGGCACCGCGAACATGCCGAGGACCGGGATGAAGACCAGCGCCGAGCCGGACAGCACGCCCGGCAGCGACAGCGGCCAGGTGACCCGCCAGAAACGCGCCCACCGGCCGGCGCCAAGATCCTGCGCCGCCTCGAGCAGCGCCGGGTCATGCTTTTCCAGGTTGGTGTACAGCGGCAGGATCATGAATGGCAGGTGCACGTAGACCATGCCGACGAGCACGGCGACCGGGCTGTAGAGGAGGTCAAGCGGGCCAAGGATGATCATCCAGGCATAGATGCGGATCAGGAAGTTGCTGGCGAAGGGCAGGATGACCAGCAGGACGAAGAGGTCGCGCTGCCGCTTCGGGCTGCGCACGATGAGGATGGCCAGCGGATAGGCGAGCAGCAGGCAGATCACGGTGGTCAGGCCGGCGACGGCGAACGACTTGGCGAGGATCCACGCGTAGATGACGTCGTCGAGAATGAAGCGATACGCTTCGAGGCTCGTGCCGCTCTCGGCCAGCGGGGCGAGCCCGCCGAATTCGCCGGGCTCGCGGAAGCTGGCGCCGGCCATGATCAGGGCCGGGATCAGGAAGAAGACGACGAGAAAGCCGGCCGGCGGCGCCGTTACCAGCCAGCGTGTCAGGCGTGCGCTGCGGTCAGTGGTCGAGGAAGACACCGGCATCGTGCCTCCATTCGATGCAGACGCGATCCCCGATTTCGTGGAAGTGCGCCCGCCCCGGCCCGGCGTTGGTCGCCAGCGCCTCCAGCAGCAGCCCGTTGTCGAGCCTGACCCTGTATACCGTCACGTCACCGCGATAGAGATACTCGTCGACGGTCCCCGAGAAATGATTTTTGAGCCCGATGTGCCCGGCATGAGTCGAGATGCGCAGGTGTTCGGGGCGGATCGCCAGCGTCCCGCGCGTTCCCGCAACGGCCTGCGCAAGCGGCGGCGCGGTGATCTCGCCAAGGCCGGCAGCGTCCAGACGCAGCCCGTGCCGGCTGGCATCGAGCACTTCCGCCGAAATCAGGTTGATGGTGCCGATGAAGTCGGCGACGAAACGGCTTTTGGGAGTGCAGTAGAGAGCCTCGGGAACGTCCAGTTGCTCGATGCGTCCTTCGTTCATGACGCCTATGCGGTGCGACAGGGCCAGAGCCTCCTGCTGGGCGTGCGTGACGAAAACGAAGGTGACACCGACTTCGCGCTGCAGAGCGATCAGTTCGCCCTGCATGCGCTCGCGCAGCTTGGCGTCGAGCGCGCCGAGCGGCTCGTCGAGCAGCAGCAGGCGCGGCTTGTTGACCAGTCCGCGCGCCAGCGCCACACGCTGTTTCTGGCCTCCCGACAATTCGTGCGGAAAGGCGTCGCCCTTGTCTTCCAGATGCACGAGCGCCAGCACCTCGCCGGTCCGCCGCCTGATCTCGTCGCGCGAGCGGCCGGCCATTTCGAGCGGGAAAGCGATGTTGCCGGACACGGTCAGATGCGGAAACAGCGCGTAGCTCTGAAACACCGTATGCACCGGCCGCCTTTCCGGCGGAATGTCGGCCAGCGGTTGGCCATCGAGATAAAGCTCGCCTTCGTCCGGCTGGTCGAAGCCGGCGATCATGCGCAGGATGGTCGTCTTGCCGCAGCCCGAAGGGCCGAGCAGGGTGAAAAATTCCCCGGATTCGATGTCGAGTGACACACTCTTCACCGCTTCCAGTTTGCCGAAGCGGCGGGTGATGTTCCTGATTTCGAGAAGGGCCACGATGACCGCCTGAAGCTGCCGCGCCAAAGTCCATTATAAGCATTGCCGGGCGTGGCGGATTCCGGCGTCTGTACGATGTCGACTGGCGGTGGTCTGGGTTAGAATCCCGACATGATCGGTATCCTCCTCATTACCCACGGCAGTTTCGGCGAGGCGCTGGTGCAGAATGCCTGCCATGTCCTCAACAAGCGCCCCGTCCAGGTGAACCAGCTCGGTGTCTCGGCGCAGGACGATCCGCTCGACCTGCTGCCGCTGGCTCTTCAGATGCTTGACGTGGTCGACAACGGCGATGGCGTTCTGATCCTCACCGACATTTTCGGCGCCAGTCCCGCCAACCTGGCGATCAAGCTCCTGCAACCGGGGCGGGTCGAGGGCCTGACCGGCGTCAATCTGCCGATGCTGCTACGTGCGTTGACCTATCGCGAGAAGGGTATGGAAATCCTGCTGCAACGTGCCCGCGACGGTGGCCGCGACGGCGTTTTCAACATGCTGGAGCATTGACCATGCTGTCCAAGGAAACCGAAATCATCAACAAGCTGGGCCTGCACGCGCGGGCTTCCGCCAAGCTCACGCAACTGGCCGGCAAGTACAGGAGCGAGGTATGGATGGCCAAGGGGCCGCGCCGGATCAACGCCAAGAGCATCATGGGCGTCATGATGCTGGCTGCCGGCAAGGGCTCGAAGGTCACGCTGGAAATCGACGGTCCCGACGAGCAGGAAGCGATGGATGCCATGCTGACCTTGATCGCCGATTATTTTGGCGAAGGGGAATGAGCGCATGAGTTTCATCCTGCATGGCCTTGGCGTTTCCGCCGGCATCGCCATCGGGCGGGCCATGCTCATGTCGCATGCGACACTCGAGGTGTCGCACCTGACCATCGCACCGCGCATGGTCGACAGGGAAATTGCCCGCTTTGAATCCGCGGTCAAGGTGGTCAAGCGCGAACTGGAAGCGATGAAAGAGTCGGCCGAGAGCGCGCCGGCCGAGTTGGGCGCGTTCATCGACATCCACACGATGTTCCTCGATGACCCGGAACTGTTCGACAAGCCGCGCGAGATCATTCGCGAGCGGCGCTGCAACGCCGAGTGGGCTCTGGTCCAGCAGATGGAGCGTCTGGTTGCCCAGTTCAGCAAGTTCGACGATCCCTACCTGCGCGAGCGCAAGTATGACGTCAGGCAGGTCGTCGAGCGGGTGGTCAAGGAACTTCTCGGTCATCCCGGCCGGCCACTGATGAAGGCGATCAAGGGGGTCAAGGAAGAGACACTGATCGTCGTTGCCCATGATCTTTCGCCGGCCGATGTGATCGCCTTCAAGGAACACCGTTTCGCGTCGTTCATCACCGATGTCGGCGGCGCCACCTCGCATACCGCCATCCTGGCGCGCAGCCTGGCGATTCCGTCGGTGGTCGGGATGGAAAACGCCCGCTCGATGATCCGCGACGGCGAGCAGCTGATCGTCGATGGCGCGCGCGGCGTCGTCATCGTCAATCCCGATCAGCGGGTGCTGGAAGAGTATCAGCTACGCAAGAACCAGATCGAGCTGGAGAACTCCAAGCTCAAGCGGCTGAAAACGGCCAAATCGCAGACCATCGACGGGATTGACGTCCAGTTGTTCGCCAACATCGAGCTGCCGGGGGACGTGCCGGGTGCGCTGGAAGGCGGCGCCGAAGGGATCGGCCTGTTCCGCACGGAATTCCTCTTTCTCGACCGTGGCGACATGCCCGACGAGCGCGAGCAGTACGAGGCCTACAAGAAGGTTGTCAGGGGCATGGAAGGCCGCCCGGTGACGATCCGTACGTTCGACCTCGGCAACGACAAGGACATTCACCCGGACGAAGTCGGCGACCGCGTCAAGACCAACCCGGCACTGGGGCGCCGCGCCATCCGCCTGTCGCTGGCCGAGCCGCGGATGTTCCAGACCCAGTTGCGCGCCATCCTGCGCGCCACGAAATACGGACCGATCAAGCTCCTCATCCCGATGCTTGCCCACGCCCACGAGATCGACCAGACGCTGGCCGCGCTGGAACTGGCCAAGTCGAGCCTGCGTGGCGAAAAGGTTCCCTTCGATGAAAACATCGAGGTTGGCGGCATGATCGAGATTCCTGCGGCGGCGCTGGCGGTCGGCCTCTTCCTGCGCCGCCTCGACTTCCTGTCGATCGGCACCAATGACCTGATCCAGTACACGCTGGCCATCGACCGTTCCGACGAGCAGGTATCCAGTCTCTACGATCCGCTGCACCCGGCGGTGCTGATGCTGATTGCCCACACGCTGGCCAGCGCCGAGAAGGTCGGTATCCCGGTTTCGATCTGCGGGGAAATGGCGGGTGACCCGAAGATGACGCGCCTGCTGCTCGGCATGGGACTGCGCATCTTCTCGATGCATCCGTCGCAGATCCTCAAGGTCAAGAGTCGCGTGCTGAAGGCCGACGTCAACGAACTCGCCCCCACCGTGCGCCGCATGCTGCGCCTGGATGAACCGGCCAAGCTGCGTGAGGCGCTGGAACGGCTGAACGCTTCGGCGACCGTGTCCTAGAACCGGCCGTTGTCGACCTGATCGACAAGCTGGGCGGTTATCTGCCCGAAAGCGAGTGCACGCTTGCCCTTGTGGTCCTTGAGGAATTCTTCGGCGTCCATCCGGTTCGCCAGCGGCACCAATTCGTGCCCCATCGGCCCGAGAACATCCGAGCCAATAACGAAGTAGGCCTGTCGCGCATCGACCTTGCCGAGATTGTAGAAATCGGTGACGGCGATCGCCTTGATGTCTTCCTTGCGATGCCCCGGCGCGTACTTCGGCAGGTCCTGAAGATACTTGAACATATCCTTGGCGCCGTCGAAATGGTGGGCGTGGCCGTCCCTGTAGAGCACGGTCGCGGTCCAGTTCGGGTACTTGGAGATGATCATGCCGCAGACCGGGCAGAGATCTTTGGCATCCGGCTTGGGAATGCCCGACAGAGCGGTCTGGGCGCTGGCGCCGGCAGTCAACGCCAAGGCCCAGAGCAGCCCGATCACCCCGAGAAGGCGGCAGCGAGTTGGCATCAGCCGGGTTTCTGCTCGGCCATTCTCTTGCGCTGTTCGGCCCGGATCTTGCGGATCATCGCTACGTCGCTGGCCATGTCCAGATAAGACTCGCGCAGCGCGTCGTCGAACTTGCCGAGGGCGCCGCCGTGTTTGGCCTGAAACTCCCTGGCTGTGTCGGGGGAGGCAAAGGAATGCTTGCTGCGTTTGGTCATGGCGTGCTTGAGGTCGGCGCCGATCAGGTAAGTCAGCTTGTCGACCGGCAGCAGCGGGCGGGGATCGGCACTGTTGGGAAAATCCGGACCCCAGATTTCCTTCGGTTCGCGGTCGACGTTGAGCCCGAGACTGAGCGCCATGCAGTGAATGGAGCAGGTTCCGTCGACCAGGTCATCCGAATACTGGACCAGCATGCGGGTGCGGTTGTGCTCCTTGCGATCCATGCCGCAATAGGGGCATTTCGGGTATTTCTCTAATTCGTTTTCCAGCGGTTTGGTGTCCGGCGGATTCCTCGGGATGAACTGGTTCGGCGTTCCGTCACCGGGGCAGGCGGGAGCCGCCTTGGACTGAGTGGTCAGCGCCAGCCCGCCGGAGGCGAGCGAAAGTTTGAGCAGGTCGCGGCGTTTCATGGTGTGTCTCCCTTTAGCGAAAGAATGCCCCTCATATTAGTCTTTGCCGATGTGACCGTCGTGCGGCATTTTGTCGCATTCCCGGACAGGAGTCGTCGGCCTTAACCGACCAACTTGTGCATCACCAGAAAGTAGCTGGTGCCCTGCCACAGCGTCGACAGCCCGAGCGCGATGACAAACAGCCCTGCCCCCTTTTGCATCGCGCCGCGCAGTTGGGGGCCGAGCTTGCCGAACAGGAGGCTGGCGAGCAGCATCGAAGGTAGCGTGCCGGCGCCGAAGGCAAGCAGCAGCAGGCCGCCCTCGCCCACCGACGGTGCGGTGGTTGCCTTGACCGCCATCGCCATCGTCATCGAGCAGGGCATCAATCCATTGACCAGACCGGCGATGCCGGCCCCGCGCAGTGCACCTTTTTGGGCGGCGCCGGCGAACTGCTGGCGCAGCCAGCGCGCCGGCGCGAAGCCGACGGTCAGCCTGAGCGGTGAGAGGCAGAGCAGTTCGAGGCCGAGCAGGATGACGATCAGCCCGGCGACGATCTGCAGCACGCCTTGCGCCAGGCCGATCTGCCCGGTCGATACGAGCACCGCGCCGAGCGCCGCGGCGATCAGCCCGACGACGCCGTATACCGTAATCCGCGCTCCGTGGTAGGCCAGGTAGGGGGTAATGTTCAGTCGGCCATCGCCAGCGGCCCGCGCCCGGATGAAGTAGCCGCAGACCAGACTGCCGCACATGCCGAGGCAGTGGCCACTGCCGAGCAGGCCGGTCATGAACGCGGCGAAATAGCCGAAGCCTTCGACGGCATGATGCAGCGAGTGATCCACGCCGGCGTCAGCCCTTCTTCAGCAGGCGCAGCGAATTGACGACGACCGAGACTGAGCTGGCCGCCATCGCCGCCGAGGCGATCATCGGGTTGAGGCGGCCGGCGGCGGCCACCGGGATGGCGATGGTGTTGTAGCCGAGGGCCCAGAACAGGTTCTCGCGAATGATGCGCATGGTGCGCCGCGAGATCGACAGCGCTTCCGCCGCCTTGCCGAGGTCGCCGCGCACCAGCGTCAGGTCGGCCGCCTCGACGGCAATGTCGGTGCCGCCGCCGATGGCCATGCTGACATCGGCCGCCGCCAGCGCCGGCGCGTCGTTGATACCGTCGCCAACCATCGCCACCACTTCGCCGGCGGCCTGCAGGGCACGAACCAGTTGCAGCTTGCGCTCCGGCGTCGCCCGCGCCTCGACGCGGTCGATGCCGACCAGCCCGGCGACATGGCGGGCGGTGGCCTCGATGTCGCCGGTCGCCATCAGCGTCTTGATCCCCAGCCTGTGCAGCCATGCGATGGTCGCCGCCGCATCGGCGCGCGGCTGGTCGGCGATGGCGAAGAACGCCGCCAGCTGGCCGTCCAGTGCGGCCAGCACCGGGGTTTTTCCTTCCCCGCCGGCGTGCGCGCAGGCCGCGTCCAGTGCGGTCGTCGGGACGCCGCAGGCGCTCAACCATTCGGCATTGCCGATGGCGACACTGCGGCCGTCGACGTCCGCAGCGATGCCATGCCCCGGCTCGACCCTGAAATTGGCCACTTTTTCGCCGTCGACCGCAACAGCGAGCAGCTGGGTGAACTCGCGCAAGGCCTTGGCCAGGTAATGTTCCGACCCGTTCTCGGCCGCTGCCAGCAGGCCAAGCAATTCCTTGTCCGGCAGACCGCTCAGGTTCTGCCAGTCACTGACCGCCGGACGTCCTTCGGTGATGGTGCCGGTCTTGTCGAAGACCACGGTGGTGACTTTGGCGCCAGTCTCCAGCGCCGTGCCGTGGCGGATGAAAATGCCGTGCCGCGCCGCCGCGCCGGTGCCGGCCATGATCGCCGTCGGCGTCGCCAGGCCGAGCGCGCAGGGGCAGGCGATCAGGACAACGGCGATGGCATGCGCCAGCGCATGCGTCGCCGGCGCGCCGCCGAGCAGCCAGCCGCCCGCGGTGGCGCCGGCAATGCCGATGACGCCCGGCACGAAGACGGCGGAGATCCGGTCGGCCAGCTTCTGGACCGGCAGTTTGGCGCTCTGCGCCTCGTCGACCATGCGCACGATATGCGCCAGTACCGTGTCCTGGCCGACCGCGGTGGCGCGCAGCGTCAGCGCGCCGTTCTGGTTCAGGCAGCCGCCGATCACCCGGTCGCCGACCGCCTTGCCAACTGGCATGCTTTCGCCGGTGAGCATGGCCTCATCGACCGCCGAACTACCGGCGATCACTTCGCCATCGGTCGGCACCCGCTCGCCGGGCCGCACCAGCAGGATTTCGCCGGGGACAACGGATTCGACATCGACGACCATCTCGACACCATCGCGGATGACGGTCGCGGTCGCCGGCTGCAGTTCGATGAGCTGGCGGATCGCTTCGCCAGCCTTGCCCTTGGCGCGTTCTTCCAGATAACGGCCGAGCAGCACGAAGGTGACGATACTCGCCGCCGCCTCGAAATAGAGAAAATGCGTGCGGCGGTGCGGCAGCAGGCCGGGCAGGCTGTAGAGGTAGGCAGCGCCGGCGCCGAGAGCGATCAGCGTGTCCATGTTGGCGCCGCGGTTGCGTGCCAGCTTGAATGCCTTTTCGAAGAAGGGCAGGCCGGCGCCGAATACCACCGGCGTGGCCAGCACGAACTGCAGCAGGCGCAGGCTATAGTGGTGCGGCATGGCCATGCCCAGGACCATCAATGGTGCGGTCAATGCGGCGGCGGCGAGAAAGCGCTTGCGCGCCTCTTCGCGCAGGATTTTCTCGCGTTCGACGAGAAAGCGCCGCTGGGCGAGCGTATCCATCGGACGTGGCGTGTAGCCGAGGCGCTCGACCAGCGCGAAAACCGCATCGCGATCGAGCTGGCCGTCGACGGCACAGGTGGCCGCCGCAAAGTTGACAGCGGCGTTCTTGACGCGCGGGTCGCGCTGCAGCGTCAGCTCGATCAGCGCCGCGCAGGAGGCGCAGGTCATTCCCTCGATGGCCACCGCACTGTGCCGGAGCGGGCCATCGGGAACTGCTTTTCCTTCCGGCTTGAGCGTCCGCGGGCTGCGCGCCAGCACGGTGGCGATCTGCGTTACGGCGGCAAGCAGATCGGCGTGGGCGATGGCCAGCGGGTCGAAATGGATGGTCAGCGAGCCGATCCGGCACTCGCTGCGGACTTCCCGAATGGCCGGCCGCTTGCGCAGCAGGATTTCGAGCAGATAAAAGCGTTCCCGGTCGCCCTTCAGCGCCGGTACGACGACCCGGACCCGCCGCTGCAGGGCATGCGCGACTTGAATGTCGAGCGGGACGTTCACGCCACGGCCTTTTCGGTCACTGGCGCCGGGAGCGTCTTCGCCGGGTTGGGCGCCGCCCCCTTGCGGTAACGCACCAGCAGGAAGGTGAGGTAGAAAACCGTCAGCCAAACGTCGGCGTGCCGGAGCGGCGACTTGAGCCACTGCTGCGTGATCAGGTTCCAATGCACGCGAATCAGGTAGAAGGCGGCGATGTCATTGGCGAAATTGATTACCGCCTTTTCGTTGAGCAGGGACGGATTGAAGGCGCGGCGCAGAGGCGTCAGCTTGCCCGGGCTTGCCGTTGCGGCAGCCGCCGGTGGCGGCGCCAGTTGAGCTTGAACGCCTTGCACAAGGCGCCGGGCCAACGCTTCCGCCTGCTTCGCGCCCTGGGCAAGCTGTTGGCCGATGGCGCCGCTGCCGGCGGCCGACGGCGCGCTGGCAGTGGCCGGTCGTGCCGCAGCAGTCGCGGTATCCAGGCTGCCCTTGAGGACCAGCGCAAGCTGGCCCAGGCTGCAGGCGATCGGGTCGTAATGAACCCCCATCTTGCCGGTGCCGATGTCGATCCGTACCAGCCGGACACCGGGGATGCGCAGCAGCGCCGTCTCGATGACGGCTGCCGAGCCGGGATTGGCCAGCGTTGCCGGCAAGGCAAAGCGAACATGGCCTGCGCTCTTGTGCAGGACCAGAATCTGGCGGGAAACGAAACTCACGGACTGGGTACTCATGGACAGACTCGCGACTCGGGAAGGTTGAATCAGGCGCTCGCCGCGGCTTTCCTGGCCCGCGGTTTGGCTGCCGGGGCGCCGGCCTGGACCTCGGCCTTGGCCTCGGCTTCGTTGCCTTCCTGTGCCTCGGCGACCAGATCGTCGAGCGATTCCTTCTGTTGCAGCACGAAACCCCTGCCCATGTCGGCCGCCTTGGTTACCGCCTGAATGATTTCGCGGCGGTACTTGTGCAACAGGTAACCGGTCGTGACACCGGCGGCGAAAACCACCAGCGGCGTGCGCAGGAAGGACAGCGCCGGGTTGGTGGTCAACACGCGGGCGGCGGCATAGCCGCCGGCACCGATCACCATCGGCTTCATCATTTCGCCCATGACCTGCGGGGCCTGGCGGGCGGCTTCGGTCATCATCGGTTGCATCATCGGGATTCTCCTTGAGAAGGGTTGTTGGCTGGCGGGCCGGGGGTGTCGTCGATATCGTTCAACATCTGGTATATCCCCTTGCAGCCCTCGCAGCAGAAGCGGAATGTCCGTTCCGGCGTCGGCAGCCTGAAATCCTGCCGGCCGACGGGCAATCCACAGAGGTCGCACGTTGCATTGTCACTCATTTCAGCAATTCCGCCACCTGCCGTTCGAAGGTCGCCTCATCGGCCTCGCCGACGATCTTGCCGCGCACGGTGCCGAGGGCGTCGACGAAATAGGTGGTCGGCAAACCAACGACGCCATAGCCCCTGGCAATCTTCGACTGCTCGTCGAGCAGCGCCGGGTAGCTGACGCCGATTTTCTTCATGAAGGCGGCCACCGCCGGCTTGTCCTGTCCGGCATTGATCGCCAGGACCTCCAGTCCCCGGCTGCGGTGGCGCTGGTAGACGTTCTCGATGGCCTTCATCTCGCCTTCGCAGTACTTGCACCAATCGGCCCAGAAGCGGATCACCAGCGGTTTGCCGACGAAGGCGGCGGGAAAGTGGACCGGGGCGCCGTCGAGCGCGACAGTCTGGAAAGCGGGGGCTGGTTGCCCGCTGTTGAGCTGCGCTGCAGGCGCGCCGCTATCGCAGGCGGCGAGTCCAAGGGCGAACAGCAATGCCGCCAGCGCGAACAGCCAGGCATGCTTCTTCGGTGGATATGAGGTCGACATGGTGTCAGGCCAGCAGGATGAGGTTGGACTTGAGCACCATGATAGTCGCCACCGCCGCGAACAGCGCGAAGCCGAGCGCCGCCGCCCCGGCGAGACGTCCGCTGGCCCGGGGAACCAGCACCTTCAGGCTGCCCACCCCGGCGAAGGGCTGCAGGATGCCGGCGCCGAGGCCGGCTGCGGTCGACACGAAAAGTGGCACATAAAGCAGATAGCCCTGATAGCCGTATTCCGGCTTGAGCAGGCAGAACGGGCAGTGGTGATGCGGGTGCTCGTACACGTAGAGCGAGACGAAGGAGAGGATGCCGACGATGGCGGCGACGAAGGCGGCGGCGCTGGCCAGGGCGGCAACGAGGCCGCTCCAGCGATGGCGCAATCCGGCATGCAGCCCGTTGGCGAAGACGGCCGCCCCGAGCGCGCCGTAGAACAGCAGGATTGCCGGCCGCGCTTCCATGCCGGAGGCCTCGCTGGCCAGCGCCGGCCCCTGCTCGGAAAACAGGCTGCCGCAGCACGAGGTGATGACATCGGCGCGCAGATTCTGGAAATACTTGAGCTGCAGCGCGAAGAGGGCGGCCAGCGCCGGCAGCAGCAGGAGCAGCAGCGCGTACTTGACGCGGACCAGCGGGTAATCGGGCGCCTGATTGTCGACCTGATTGAGCGTCAGCCAGACGGCGGCCAGGAAAAAGACCGCGATCTGGGCATGGAGCATGGGGAAGCCCCAGGCATTCGCATTGAGGGTGCCGACCGCGCACATGGCGCCGACGAACATCACCGCCATCTTGTCGGCGTTGAATACGGTGAGCAGCAGCGCGCCGATCTGAGTGACGAAAACGAAGGCGGTCAGCGTCGAAAACAGGTAGGTGCGCCGTTCGAGGACCAGTTGCAGTTCGCTGCCGCTGCGCATGTCCCAGCGCCGGATCACCTGCAGCGCGAACGGCGCCGCCGCAACGAGCACCAGCAGGCTGACGGCGCCGACCAGCAGCAAGGCAATGATGGCGGGCTGGAACAGCATGCTCAGTCGGCGCTGTCGACCAGGCGTCCGTCACGCAGGCGGACGACGCGGTCTACGACGCTGGATTCGACGACCAGCGGGTCGTGGCTGGTCAACAGGACGGTGCGCCCCTCGTCGATCAGCCGGCTCAGGATGTCGAGGAACTGGCGGGACAGCGCCGTATCGAGATTGGCGGTCGGTTCGTCGGCGATGATGACTTCTGGATCGTTGATCAGCGCCCGGGCGATCGCCACACGCTGCTGTTCGCCGCCGGAGAGCCATTCGACGCGGGCATCGCGGCGGTGGCCGAGATCGAGTCCGGCCAGCTGATTTTCGGCCTTTTCGCGCAGTTGACCGTAAGGCAGGCCGAGCGGGTAGGCCGGCAGCATCACGTTGTCGAGCGCCGACAGGCCGCGCACGAGATTGAATTGCTGAAAGACGAAGCCGAAGGTCCGGCGCCGGATTTCGGTGAGAAAGCGCTCCGGCAGGCCGGAAACGTCCTCGTCGCGCAGGCGCACCCGGCCGCGCGTCGGACGCGCCAGGCAGCCGAGCAGGGTCAGCAGCGTCGTCTTGCCCGAGCCGCTGGGTCCGGAAAGGGCGGTTACCTGGCGCGTCGCCACTTTCAGGCTGATGCCGCTGAGCGCCCAGTATTCGTTGGGCTGGCCCTGGTTGAAGGCCTTGTGGATGTCGTCGAGTTCGATCATCTCAGGCCCGCATCACGGCATCGGGATCGGTGATCGCCGCCCGCCAGATCGGCACCAGGACGGCGACGGCGTAGGGAAATACCGTGAAAAAGAGGAGTGTCGCGATCTGCAGGCCGTCGATGGCCGGCACCAGCGTGAAGCTGGGGTAAAGCACGGCCCAACCCTTGAGCACCGGCGCGAAGAGGGTGGCGGAAAAATGGAAGACGTGGACATAAGCGGCGAGGTAGCCGAGCAGGAAGGCGCCCAGCGACACCAGCATGCTTTCCCACAGCTTCATGCGGATCACGTCGCCGGTTTCCCAGCCGATCGCCTTGAGGATGCCGATTTCCCGCTTTTCCTCGGCGGAAAGTCCGGAAGCCTTGTCCCAGGCGAGGATGGCGAAGGCCAGGATGGTCGCCGAAAGTAGCGCCAGGGCGATGCCCTCGCGCCAGTCGAAGATCGACTGGTAGGTGCGCAATACCTCGTCGCGCAGAATCGGCCGTGAATCGGGCAGCGCGGCGGCCAGCTTGGTCGCCACCGTGCGCACTTCCTGCGGGTTGGCGACGCTCAGGGCGATGTCGGTGAAATGGCCGGCCGGGTAATCGAAGAAGGCGCGGAAATCGGCTTCGTTGAGCAGCACGAGGTCGGCGCTGACCAGCTCGGATTCGGCCGGCAAAACGGCGTCGACCGTGAAGGTGAACAACTTGCCCGAATAGGAGCGGAAGGACAGTATATTGCCTGCCTGGACCCCGCGAAAACGCGCCAGCCCGGGGCCGACGACGATGCGGCTGGGTGGTGGCGGATTCTCCTTGGCTACCTGGAATGTGTAGTTGGCCTTCACCACCGCATCGTAGTAATAGCCCCAGAGCCGGCCTTCGACCTGCTGCACGCCGCGGATGCGGCCGATGCGCTCGATGTAGCCGGGCGGAATCAGGACGTGACGGCCGGCCACCATGCGCTGCAGCAGCACTTCCGGCGAATCTGCCAGCACCCGCGCCGCTTCCTGGCGCAATGCCGAGGTCAGCAGGGTGACCGAAGCCAGCGCGAAGACCAGCAGCGAAAACACCAGCACCAGGCCGATGTTCTTGGTCTTGCGCCGCGCCAGCGAAGCCAGCGTGAAGTCAATCAGGTAGCGTTGCTTGGCGATCCAGAGGCGCATGGTTTCTCAGGTGGGCAGGCGGCGGCATCAGGCTGCCGGAAGGAAAGTGCTCGAAACTCAGCGGATGATCCTGGGCGGCGGAATGCAGGTCGGCGAGTGACGGGTGGCGGGTGTAGCGGGCCTCGGTGAACAGGGCGAGATCGGTCAGTTGCAGCTTCGCGGCCAGCGCGGCGCGCGTGGCCTGCTCGCCCGCCCGTTTCTGCGCGAGTCGTCCGGCATCGGCGAAGCTGGCGAGAAAGAGCACGATGAGCAAGGCGAAGACCCGGGCCGCCAGGCCGGAGGGGCGCCCGGCGTATTTCATAAGGCCTTACGAATCGCGGCGCGCAGGTCGTCGGCCGGTGCGCCATAGGGCAGCGTCACCGCCAGTTTGCCGTCCTTGCCGACCAGATAGGTATTGGCGCTGTGGTCGACCGCGTAACTGCCGTCCGAGCGCGCCGGCTGCCTGATGTAGCCGGCGCCGAAGGCCTTGGCGATGGTCGCGATCTGCTCCGGGGTGCCGGTCACGCCGATCAGGCTGGGATGGAAATAGGCCGCGTAGTTCTTGAGGCTTTCCGGGGTGTCGCGCGCCGGATCGACGGAAATCAGCACCGGCTGGATTTTCGCCCGCTCCTCGGGCGTCATCCCATTCAGCACCTCGTTCATCGCCGCCAGGGAGGTCGGGCAGACGTCAGGGCAATGGACGTAGCCGAAGAAGACGAGCATCAACTTGCCGCGGAAGTCGTGGCTGTCGACCGGGCCGCTCGGCCCTTGCAGCACGAAATCGGCGCCTGCGGGTTTGCTGCCCTGCGGCGCTGGCGAGCAGGCGGCCAGCAAAATGCAGGAAAGGAGAAGCATGGCCAGCCGTGCAGTCAGGCGATGCATGAGCTTGGAGAAAGCGACGGTGTTTTCCGAGAGAGGATCGCGATTCTCGCACGGCGGACGGTGCCACCGCCTTGAAGAAGATCAATAAGGTCGGATATTCGGATCAGGCGCGGTTGGCAGCGCGCATCAGAACACCACGCAACGCGATCGTCACGCTGGCGCCCAGTCCAACCCGCTGGGCCAGCGCCGGTACCAGAATCAGCGACGCCAAAACAAGGCCGGTGCCGACGAGCAAGGCCGGGAATTCGTCGCCCTCTTCCTGCTGAACCTGCAGATCGTTATTCATGTATGTCGCCCCCTGTCTTTATATGCGCCCAGCTTACTCAAGTCGGGTCATGCAGCGGTTTGATTTTAGACAAGAAAACGCCCGGCGCCATTGCGACAAATTGTCGCAGCCGGGCGAAGGGCTCCGGCTCAACGTAAAGCCGGGGTCGCTTCGATGGTTGCGGTTTCGATCCGCCGCGCATCGACCATGCCGGCATGATGCTTAAGATCCGCCACTACCTGAGCGCCATCGCGCCGGTCGCGCTCGTCGATCACGGCGCGCGCCTGCTCGCGCCAGGCCTGCATCTGCGGCGTGTGGGCATGATGCATGTGGTGCTTGCGATGCGCCGTTAACCAGCGATGCGCTTCCTCGGGGTCGGCTTCGACACCCAGCCCGGTCTGGTACATGAGGCCGATCTGGAACTGCGAAACCTTGTCGCCGTGCTCGGCGGCGACCTTGAACCAGCGCATCGCCGTCGCGTAATCCAGCACGACGCTGTCACCAAACTGGTGGATCACCGCCAGATTGTAGGCGGCATCGGCGTTGCCTTTTTCCGCCCAGGTTTTCCAGATGGCGACGGCCTGGGCGGTGTCGCCGCCCTTGTGCAGCTTCGCCGCCTGACGCAGATCGTCATCGACATTCCCGGCCTTGGCTGCAAGGCTGGTCGTGACGAGCATCAAGGCAAGCGTCAGCAGGGCAAGGAAACGGTTCATGGGGAGTCAAATCGCCGAGGGTTGGAACGCGGCGAATGCTAAACCCGGTCATCCTTCCTTGGAATAAGGCAAATTGCCGCGCGACAATTTGCCGCATTCCCCGTGCGCGCGGTGCGGGCGACAATCCGGCCCGCCAAAATTCAATAATCGAGGGAGTGATTCATGGGTTATCGTCTTCATCCGCTGGCGGCGGCTGTCGCCGTTCTTTTCTCCGGGGCCGTCGCGCCCCAGTTCGCCGCCGCGCAGGGCGCCGAGGCCAAGCCGACGGTTCTCGACGATGTCGTGGTCAGTGCCGACAAACTCCAGCCGGTTCCGGTTTCGAGCACGGTCAGTTCGAGCAGCCTGGAGCAGATGCGTCCGGCGACAAGCGATACCGCCAGACTGCTCAGGAACATTCCCGGTGTCAGTACCTACGGGGCGGGCGGGGTTTCGAGCCTGCCGGTCATCCGCGGGCTGGCCGACGACCGCATTCGCATCAAGGTCGATGGCATGGATCTAATCGCCTCTTGCCCCAACCACATGAACCCGCCGCTGTCCTATATCGACCCGACCAATGTCGGCACACTCAGGGTCTACTCCGGGATCACGCCGGTCAGCGTCGGCGGCGACAGCATCGCCGGCACGATCATCGCCGATACGCTTGCTCCCGTATTCGCGGCGCCTGGCCAGGATTATCTCGCAACGGGCCAAATCGGCGGCTTCTACCGCAGCAACGGCAACGCCTGGGGGGCCAACATAGCGGCTACTGCCGCGACCGAAAACATCAGCGTGACTTATACGGGTTCGAGCGCCCGGGCCGACAACTACAAGGCCGGCGGCAACTTCAAGACGACCACGGCCACGGGCCGCGTGGGGCACACGCTGCCGCTCGACGAAGTCGGCTCGACGGCCTACGAGAGCCTGAACCAGATGCTGAGCTTCGCGGTGAAAGGCGGCAACCATCTCGTCGAGGCCAAGTTCGGCTTCCAGCACATCCCCGAACAACTTTATCCGAACCAGCGCATGGACATGCTCGACAACGAGCAGAAGACCTTCAATCTGCGCTATCTCGGCCAATTCGACTGGGGTCTGTTCGAGGCGCGCGCCTATTACGAGAAGGTGGACCCGCATTACATGGATTTTGGCCCCGACAAGCGGTTCTGGTACGGAGCGGCCTCGGGTGGCCCCATGGTGGGCAACGGCGCACCCTGTTCGCCCGTCAGCGCCAACTGCGCGGCCGGCATGCCGATGTACACCAAGAGCAGCAACACCGGCGTTAACGTCAAGGCCGATGTGAATCTCGACGCGCAGAACCTGCTCCGCGTTGGTGGCCTCTACCAGCACTACACCCTCGACGACTGGTGGCCGCCTTCGGGCGCCGCCATGTGGCCGGGCACTTTCGACAACATCAACGACGGCTCGCGCGATCGCCTCGGGCTGTTCGGGGAATGGGAGTCGCGCCTCAATGCGCAATGGCTGACCCTGCTCGGTGCGCGCTATGAACGGGTCAAGACGGATGCCGGCAATGTTCGCGGCTACGACCCGACCACCAACGGCATGGGAATGATGGTGAACGACCAGAAGAAGGATGCCGCCACCTTCAACGCGCAAGACCGCGAACGTACCGACAACAACTGGGACCTGACGGCGCTCGCCCGCTACACGCCGGATGCCAACAGCGACATCGAGTTCGGCGTCGCGCGCAAGGTACGTTCGCCCAACCTGTATGAGCGCTATACCTGGTCGACCTGGTCGATGGCCGCCGTCATGAACAATTTTGTCGGTGATGGCAACGGCTATTTCGGCAATATCAACCTCAAGCCGGAACAGGCGCACACGGTTTCCGCAACCTGGGACCTGCATGCCGCCGACCGGCGCTCTGAACTCCGCATCACGCCCTACTACACAAGGGTTACCGACTACATTGATGCCATCCGTTGCACGGCGGGCGCATCCTGCACGCCGGCCAACCGGACGACGACCAATCAGTTCGTCGTGCTCCAGTATGCCAATCAGTCGGCCGAACTCTACGGTATCGATGTCTCCGGGAGAATGCCGCTCGCCTCGACCGACTTCGGCGACTTCGGCCTCACGGGTTCGTTCGCCTACACCCACGGCAAGAATCTTGACACCGATGACGGCCTCTACAACATCATGCCGCTCAACGGGAAGCTGGCGCTGACCCACGCGCTGGGCGGATGGAACGGCGCGGTCGAAGTGGTCGCGGTTGCGGCGAAGGATGATGTCTCCGACGTGCGCAACGAGATCAAGACCGCAGGTTACGGGCTGACCAACCTGCGTGGCAGCTATACCTGGAAGCAGGTCCGGGTCGACCTCGGCGTCGACAACCTCTTCGACAAGTTCTATTCGCTGCCGCTCGGCGGCGCCTACACCGGTCAGGGAACGACCATGATGCTCAACGGCATACCGTGGGGCATCGCGGTTCCCGGCATGGGCCGCTCGATCTACACCGGCGTGACCTTCAAGTTCTGATCAGGTCAGCCGGTTTCTTCGGCCAGGAAGGCCCCGGCAGATGCCGCGGCTTTCGACCTTTCAGCTTGGAGTCGTGAAATGAGCCATGTTCACCCTGTTGACCGCAGCAGCTTGCCTGGACTGCGTTCGGCACGACGGATCCCTGCTGGGGAGCACCTTTATCGGGCGGGCGCTGAAGGTCTGGCCTGGCGTCTGCACGCGGGCGCCATCCGGCTCGATACGACCGGACCGGACGGCGATGCCGTCTTCGCTAGCCTGGCGATCGCCGGCGACATTCTCGGCTGCGAAACAATGCTCTTCGGCGCCTACACTTTCTCGGCCACGGCATTGACCGAGTGCTGGCTGCTGCCCTGGCCCGAGGGCGTGAGCGCGCCAGCCGGCGATACCCTGCTCGCCTCGCTGGCGCAGGCCCAGCAGCGTGCTGCCAACATCGTCGCCCTGCGCGGCGGCCAGGCCATGGCGCGCGTCGTCGGGCTTATCCGCCTGTTCGGGGACAGCGCCGGGCGCGTCATTCTGCCGACCCGCCGGGACATCGCCGACATTACCGACCTCAGGTTCGAGACCATTTCACGCATCATCAAGGGGTTGGAGCGTTCCGGCGCGCTTGTCCCGGTGCGTGTCGAAGGCGTGCCTGCGACGCGCAGCTATGCCGTCGATCCGGCGGTACTGAACGGATTGCCCGCCGCGTGACGGCAGAGATTTCCGCCAGCCTTGATGCAGGCGAATTCTGAGCCGGCTCGTCTGCCCTAGAATTGCACCATGACTGCCGATCTCCTGACGATGCCGGTCGCGCCGCCGGAATGGCGGCACAGCGGTCCCTATCTCGTCATCGCGCTTGCCTTGCACGCGCTGGTGCTGGTCCTGACACCAAGCCTCCTGCCTAAGAAACCGGGCGTCCCGCCGGCGCAGACAATGACCGTCGCCTTCGAGCAACCGGCGACGCTGACCGTTCCGCTGGCGCCGCCACTGCCACCGGCCGCCGTGGCTCCCAAGGCTCCCCCGGCTCCCGACAGGCCGCGCCAGACTCCCGTCCCCAGGCGCGCCGTGCTGGCAGTGGTGGCGCAGCCGGGGGCAAAGCCGGCGCCATTCTCCGTTGCTGAAAGCGCAGTCGCTTCTGCCGATGAGAGACCGGCGGTGGCGCCGGCCTCCGCGTCAGGCAACGTGCCGGTCCCGGTCTTCGCAGCGCATTATGATGCCGCCTACCTGCACAATCCGCGTCCCGCCTATCCACCGCTGTCGCGCCGTCTCGGCGAGGAAGGCAAGGTGCTGCTCAGGGTTCGTGTTAGCAGGGAAGGCCAGCCTGCCGCGGTCGACCTCGAAAAAAGCAGCAATTTCGAGCGCCTCGACGAGGCCGCCCGCCAGGTCGTCGCGCGCTGGCGCTTCGTGCCGGCCAAACGTGGCGACGAAGCGATCGAGGCGACGGTGATCGTGCCGATCGTCTTCCGGCTGGAAGGCTGAGCGGGTTTGAAAAAGCCGGTCCGGAATTGACGACGGGGACCGAAGTCCCCGCCGGCTATCTTTGGTAACAAGGC
>ERZ724507.198-NODE-198-length-27277-cov-5.181434_pt1 | contig 27277 bp, 19 predicted proteins | sample MGYA00376040_ERZ724507 | MGnify/ENA primary metagenome ERZ724507 (study PRJEB28724, sample SAMN07190883) | activated sludge metagenome | isolation source: activated sludge of sewage treatment plant in Hong Hong | place: Hong Kong | collected 2016-03-17 ...
TCGCCTTGCCAAGGCGAGGGTCGCGGGTTCAAATCCCGTTTCCCGCTCCAACTTTTCAATCACTTCCACTCAAGCGCAGTTTCAAGCTTCCTCTCCATAGGCGGTTTATAGGCGGCGCAAGCAGAGTTTGCGCTATCAAGTCATCGTCGCTGCGAAAATTCCCACTGAACCGCCGACATCACGTAGGCTCGCTCCGTTGAGCATTACTTATATCTCTGCATCGGTCTGGACTTGTATTCCGTCTCATGATTGGTGGTCGATGAAGCTCTTGATGGCAGGTTGCTAGAAATAAATGACTAGCTCTTGTCAACCTGAAGGCCTTACATGTACCCATTTAAAGGGAGGTGCCAAGCAAGTGGTTTTGGGGTACACTCCGGCAACTTAGGGTGGCCTTACCGGGCCCGCATTTAATTATTTATTGTGTATGAGTGCGGCAACGAAATCAGTGCCTTACAGTACGTCAATCTCTTCCTAGCTCAGTAAGACAAATGACAACTGACGGACGCAGTCCTTCCGATCATCTAGAGCGTTCTTTGATCTCGCTCGCCGTCGAGAGCTGGCGATTGTCTCGTCTGTTCGCACGTGTCATACACAAGCTCGACGCCGGTGAAGCAGGTCGCTACGTGAACCAGTTACGCTACTTTCAAAAGAAGATCGAAGAGAGCCTCGATGCCACGGGCCTGAAGGTCGTCAACGTCGAAGGGCAGCCATTCGATCCTGGGATGGCCGCCGCAGCACTAAACATTGGTGATTTCGGACCAGATGACACGCTGTTAGTGGACTACATGGTGGAGCCCATCATCATGGGCACTGAGGGACTAAAACAGCCGGGCACGGTCATGCTTCGGAAGGCACACTCATGAATTACACTGGAATCGATCTTGGCACCACAAACAGCGCCATCTGCTCTTACGATGGTGAGTCTATCCATCTGTACAAAAGCCCCGAACAGCATGACGTCACTCCCTCGGCAATCTTCATCGACAGACGCGGGAACAAGTACGTCGGTTCCCGTGCCTACAACAATGCGGCACGGCATCCTGAGAGCGCAGCGACGGGATTTAAGCGTCTCATGGGCACAAGTACTCCAGTCAAACTGCCGGCGGTAAATATGACTATGACGCCGGAAGCCTGTTCTGCGGAAATCCTTCGCGTAATGTTTGGCTACCTGCCCGCAGAAATCCGCAATGATGATCTGACCGGTACCGTGATTACAGTGCCCGCGGCCTTTAATCAAATGCAGAAGGATTCAACCATGTCAGCCGCGGTTGCGGCAGGTATCGGGCGAGTGGCTCTCATGCAAGAGCCGGTCGCCGCGGTCATGAGCGTGATGCGTCAAAGGAAACATGACGGAGTGTTTTGTGTCTACGACTTGGGGGGTGGAACACTCGACATTGCCATTGCACAAAGCATTTCCGGCCGAGTGAGCCTACTTGCCCACAGCGGGATCGCTATGTGTGGAGGACGTGACTTCGATCGCATCCTGTTTGACAACGTGGTCAAGCCGTGGCTCCTGGACCACTTCAATGTCCCCGAAGATCTAAGCACCAATCCACAGTTTAAGTCGCTTCAACGCATGGCCATATGGGCTGCTGAAAAGGCAAAGATAGAACTCTCTCAGAGTGAAGAAACCGTTATCAGCCTGCCTGAAACGGAACTGGGCGTCCGTGATCTTTCAGGCGAGGAGATCTTTCTCGATATCTCCATTAATAGGCAGCGTTTCGACGACCTGATTTTACCCAAAGTGAAGGAGTCCATTGATGCTGCGCTAGAGACACTCCAGAAAGCCGGTCTGAGTTCACACGATGTTGAGCGTGTTGTGTTTGTTGGCGGCCCCACACACTACAAGCCATTGCGCGACAAGGTCGCTTTCGAACTGGGTATTGCGCCATCGACTGACGTCAACCCCATGACTGCAGTTGCCGAGGGAGCCGCCGTCTTCGCAGAATCCATCGACTGGGCTATCAAAAGCCGCGGTCGAAAGAGCGCCCGAGGTGCGATCAATGCAGGAGGCCAATTCTCCCTTTCTTTCGACTACATTGCAAGAACGACTAACTCGAAAGCAAAGATCGTCGCTAAGCTCGGTGGGCAAGCGATTCCAGGGACGGAATTCAAAGTCGACAATTTGGATACAGGCTGGGAATCGGGTCGCATTGCACTGACGGATGGAGCGACCGCTGAGGTGACATTAACCAAACCCGGCGAAAACACTTTTAAGATTTGGGTATTCGATGCCACCGGCGGTCCCATCTTGCTTGGCCAAGACAAAATTGTCATTTCCCGCACCTCAGCAAGTATCGATGCGATCACCGCCTCACACTCCATCGGCGTTGAGGCTCGTGACAAGGTGGGTGGACGACTTGTGCTGGATTACCTTGTGCGGGAAGGCGATCAATTACCCAAGAAGGGCAAGAAGGCCTTCAAGGCCGAAGAAGCCCTAAAAGCGGGCAGTACCGATTCCCTTAAGTTCAAGATTTGGGAAGGGGAAATCGCGGACCTTGTTAATGATAACCGATTTGTTGGCATGTTCGAGATTAAAGGATCTGACTTCGATGATGGCGTAATAGCGGCGGGTGCGGAGTTGGTTTGCGAGTATGAAGTGCTCGATTCTGGTCTTATTGTCCTTGAAGTCTTGATACCCTCGATTCGTGGTTCCTTCCGTAGTGATCGTAATTTCTACTCAAGGAATGAAGGGGGGATTGATTACACGCAGGCTTCGAAGCTTGTTGCGGAACAGTCTGGGCAAACACTGCAACGTCTCGAGGAAATGTCATCGAAGATCGATGACCCGCGCCTTGTGCAGGCTAGAGAAAAATTGGAGCGTGCGGAATCATTGAGATCTGACGAGAGTGATCCCGACATCGCCAAGCAGGCAATGGATGACGTGCAAGAGGCCAAGCGCCTGCTGGGTCTCGCCCGCAAAGCCCATTTCAAGACCATCCGTCAGCTCGAGCTGGACAAGGCCATTGCCTTCTTCAATCGAGCCGTACGCCAGCACGCGCGCACCTCGGAAGAGTCAGCCTTTGACACCCTCGCCAAGACTGCTCAATGCGCGATTAGCAACCCCAGTGCCGACTTTGAGCGCCACCTGGATGAGCTGCGCGGGAAAAACTTCATGATCCTCTGGCGTCAAGACTGGTTTGTTATCGACCGGTTCAAGTGGTTGGCCGAGGATGTATATCTATTCCCAGATGCTCGGCAGCATTCTCAATTGGTCGCCACGGGTACTGAGGCGCTCAAGGCGAATGACATCGACAAATTGCGCAGTGTAGTCGTGCAACTTGATGCTGTCCGGATTGGCTCGGTTGGCGACGATGACATGATGGCCAGCGCCAATATTGTTATCGTTCGGAGTTGAAATATGGCACTCGATGCATGGCTCCCAGTGGGACACATCCTGCCGGATGGAACTAAGTCTAGGCTCCCCCTTTTCGAAGGAGTAGGATGGCAAATTCTGGAAACGCAGGGGCAGGGCCGAGCCTTGCTCGTGCGCGATGAACTCATACAGCATTGGGTAAATTCCGGTCTGCTCGAGCACGGCACCCTAACCATGTTTCAGTTCGGCACTCGGAGTCTGTGGTCATTCTCCTGTAGTCCTAATCAGGTGCTGTCTCCGGTATCAGCGGGCAAGTCTCCCCGCACCAAGAGTGACGCTTTAGCGTTCGCGCTGGCATTGAAGGCAACTCGTGTGATTGATGCGGAGTCGCCGCTTCAGGATGCGCTGTATATCGAAAAGATCAGTCGCTTGCTCCCCACCTACAGCATCAGCTCAAGAGTAGATGATGATATCATTCTTGGATATTGGCTCACGGGTGGGGCCAACGTATCGGTGAGGTCGTTTCGCCGTCTGCATCAGATGCTTAGTTGGCTGAGCGCGCCGCATTTGAAGGAGATCGTTGAGGCAGCGGGATTTGAAGTCACAGAGGTCGTGCCGGATGACTGCAGCCCCACTGACGCACAAGCAGCCACTCTGAGGACATTCGACTTGCCAGGCCGCCCAGACCTCGCTGCCTTCATCAACGAACATATAGTCGATATCGTTCAAAACCGCGAGCGATACAAATCTCTGGGCATTGAGTTCCCATCCGCAGTAGTGCTGCATGGTCCGCCAGGATGTGGGAAGACTTTTGCGGTTGAGCGCTTAATAGAGTTTTTCGGCTGGCCGAGTTTCCACATTGATGCCTCCAGCGTCGCCAGTCCCTACATTCACGAGACTAGCAAAAAGGTAGCCGAGGTTTTTACGCAGGCGATGCAACATGCCCCGTCTGTGCTAGTGATCGACGAAATGGAAGCGTTCTTGGCCGATCGTGAGATTGGGTCCGGTCACCATCGGGTTGAAGAAGTTGCAGAGTTTCTGCGGCGCATTCCTGAGGCAACAAAACAGGATGTCTTGATCATAGCAATGACCAATCGTATTGACATGATTGACCCTGCTATCCTCCGTCGTGGGCGGTTTGATCATGTGATCAAGGTCGATTACGCCAGTGAAATGGAAGTGATGTCATTGCTCGAAAACCTACTTTCGACCCTTCCCAAGGAGACGGATGTCGATCCGCATCCGTTGGCCAAAGCGCTCACGGGCCGACCCCTATCGGATGTCACCTTTGTGGTTCGTGAGGGCGCACGATTAGCTGCACGTGCGGGGAAAGACCGGCTCGATCAAGCGAGCCTCCTAGCGGCGCACCGTTCGGCGCCAGCGCGAGAACGAGAAGGCGAAGCCCAAAGCCGGATCGGGTTTATCTAGGAGCACAGTGGCTTCAACCAAAGACAACCCGGCTGATTCCGCGACAGGATTTGCGGGGTTATCGTTGATGGTATCTGACATAGATACCATTTTGGCTAATGCAACGATCGGCAAGCAAGCGTCACAAGCGATTGCAACATCCTCTGACTGCACACCCCTCGCTGCACAACCTGCGAGTGTTCCTACGAATAGATCTGAACAACATCAATCAGTCATTCGGCAACCCACCAAAACATCTTTCTCTGCTCGTAAGGTTTTTCTTGGCATCGCCGCGGTCCTTGGCCTGATCTGGCTGTTTTATGAAATCGGCGATCAAAGCACGCGACCTGCGCCATCTTCTTCCGTGAGCTCCACACGCACGAGTCTCCCAGATAAAAATGGGGTTCACCCACTTACGGCTAGATCCCCTGTCCCTAGTCGACCGTCTGAAGAAAAACCTCCAGTCGGCACGAACCATGTCTTGGACCCTGCTCGGATCCGCTATTGTCTGGCCGAGGATATTCGACTTGGGGCAGCCCAGTCAGTCGTCCATTCCAATGTTCCTTCGGATGTGGATGGGTTCAATGCCATGATTACGGACTACAATAGTCGATGTGGCGAATATCGCTACCGGCGAGGCTCTTTAGAAAGGGCGAGATCTGAGATTGAACCGTATCGTTCAGCACTCGAATCTGAGGGCCGGAGTCGTTTTGAAAAGTCGCAACGAAGTTCGAGGCAAGTCCCTTCACCGGAAGAAATTCCGTCTCGACCGAACGCTGCTCTCCCTGTGAACAAGTCGGTGAGCGATGAGATTCGAGAATTGCTTCGAGATATCGAGTTGCCACCCGACCCGCCTACGTTCAAGGATGCCAACCAGACCGACCCATCACGAGCATCGTCAACGACTGCCACGAACGGGCTGACTATGCCGGATACTGCGGTCGACCGCGAGCCGCAGGCTGCTATAGCAGACCCCAATCAAACGTCGGGAAGACAATAAGGCATTCGGTCAACGTCCGGGAATCGGATTCTCGCTGTCGCATCGACGAAGAGAGGAGCATAGAGGCTGTGCCGGAAACCACGTTGCACCGCAATCCCTTCTGGCTTTTGGGGGCCACTACTAGAGATGATCGTCGGCGCATTGTTGAGCTAGCTGAGACCAAATCATTTGATCTGGCCCCTGAGGCCTGCGAAAAATCCCGATCTGACTTGACGACTCCTCGAGCTCGCTTGGCAGTCGAGATGGCATGGCTCCCAGGAGTATCTCCAAAGAAGGCGACCCAACTTGCCGCTCTCGTCCTGCAAGACCCTCTTTTCATCCGCAAAGAGTCCGGGCTGCCCACACTGGCACACATTAACCTCATGGCTGCGGCATTTGAGAAACTTGACGCGAGGCGCGAGCTTAGCAATCTGGGAGCGTTTATCCAGCAGATGGTCCGCCTTGTGGATAAACTACTGGTCGATGAGGTGATTCGTGATGTTAATGAGGACCGTGCGATTTCTGGATTTCCGGCGGTCAAGGCGGATCAAGTCGAAACCGAACTTGTCGAACGCAAGCGCTATTACTGCAATGCCATTAAAGATGCGTTGAACCGGCTACCAACTTCATCTCTTATCGCTGTTATGACGGAATTAGTTTCCATTATGACATTTGGAGGTCAACAACAGGCACCTGACCTTATCGATCAGCTCGTTGACAGCTATGAAGTCGAATGCCAAGTTTTTCTCCACAAGGAAGCGGAAAATGTCCAAAAGATTATTAAGGCAGCCCGCGATTCTGCTCCATGTGGTGAGGGGGCTGTCAAACCGTTCATTGACGCTCTTGGTACGGTCGTCCGGAATTGGGATAAAGTCGCTCAACCCATTCAACTGAGTACACAGGCAAGGGGCATTATGCATACATCGAGCTATGAGCTCGCCTATTCCATACGCAGTCTAGCTATCGACCTATTTAATAACTATGACCAGCTAACACAATCACAGCGTATCACCGGCCTTCTGCGAGAACTCTTTTCTGAGCTTCCAGAGTTGACTGAACGCGTAGAACAGGACGCCACTGCACTAGAGAATATTTTCAACAATCGTCAGCAAGATGAAGCTCGAACGCGCGAATGGGCTCAGGCCATCACCTATCGGGTCGAGCTAGGAACGATCTTTAAACACACGCTTACTCTTTCTCCCGAAGGCCTTGCTTGGAAAGATACTCGGTATCCTCTAGAAGCCATTACGCGAATTCGCTGGGGAAGCGTGAGACACTCGATAAACGGTATCCCAACTGGCACGTCCTATACGCTGGCCTTTGGTGATGACCAATCGGAGGCAATAGTAGAGCTTGGCGGTCGAGAGGAAATCTTTGCGCAAATCGTCGAGAAATTATGGCGTGCGGTTGGGAAACGTCTGCTCATTGACCTGCTGGGAGCACTACAAGCAGGCGGGCAGGTTCGATTTGGCGAGGCACTGATAAGAGATTCGGGGGTGACCCTAATCAAACATAAGCTTCTGGCAGCAAATGAGCCGATTCACTGTTCGTGGCAGCAGATTCACATCTGGACGTCCGACGGAAGCTTCTATATCGGAGCCCAGGATGACAAAAAGACTTATGTGGGACTCTCCTACATCCACGAGCCCAACGTTCACATTCTGGAGCAAGCCCTACGGTTGGCGTTCAAAAGACCCACTCTGAACAATTTGAGTGATTTGCTGTTGGAGTAGGACGACCTTCCTTGGCCTGCTGTCGGTTTGATTGGCACTAACGGGTTCTGCCCCGATTTTGCGGACACCTCACTTAAGGCCCATAATGGGCCAGGAGGGGTGTCATGGGAGCACGACGGACGTTCTCAGCGGAGTACAAGCGAGAAGCGGTAGCCATGCTCGACGCGCCGGGGGTGACGGTGAGTCAGATTGCCGCCGACCTGGGCATGGGGGCCAATGTATTGGGGCGGTGGCAACATCCGAGCCCCGGCAAACGGATACTGCAGATGGACTGCATCAATCCGCCGCATCAGCGCGAGCCCCCGCTCTGATACCGACGTCGGTTGATAGTAGACCATCGAGCGTGCCACGCCGAGCAGCTGGATTGCCGGACGACCGGTAATGCGTGGGTGCGGTCGATTACCCGAAGTGATAGCTAACTCTTTGATTCATCGGCAGTAGACCAAGCCAAATTAGCCCCCTCTCTTGCTCAGGAGGCGGTCTGAGGACCCCTTTATGGTGGTACGACCTCTTCGTCGAACTTCCGCACTTGGCCGATGGGAGTCCTCGGCCCAAAGCGGTCACTCGCCAAATGTGGTCCGTAGTAGCACGTGGAAAACAAAGCTGTCAGGAACCATTTTCTGGACGGATCGGGAGCGTGGAGGGGACACATGCGGCCGGGCATGGTTGCTGACACCTTTCCCCACCCTCAAGGGTTGAGCCCTTCGCAGCTATAACGGAATTATGCCGATCTGTACAGCACGCCTTCGCTGCCTTGGGGATAGAGTTGACAAGTGTATGCAGCATCAAGAGAATTGCGCTAGAACTGGCATGCGGTAACGGCATACGCATACTATGCCAGTCAGCATACTCAATAGTTGGGCACCTGGAGGCTAGCTCGTGGCAGAGGAAACGACTGAGGTCTGGCGCTGGAACGTGGACGACGTCTGGCAAAGCTATTCCTCTATGTTCCAAGAGGCTTCCCTAACACATCAGTCCATGAACGAAATCGAGCGTTACCACCATCTGAGCGCTTCACTCCTATTCGGTGGCTGTGCTGTCGAAGCATTTCTAAATGCCAAAATGCGCGCCTACTGCAAACGCGAATGCGTTGCTGAAGACCAAGTACTTAAACGTCTTCGCTATACAGCCCTACGTGAAAAGCTTGAAAAGTGGCCCTCAGAGTTTTGCGGAACAGCAATTCCTGAGTCCGATGTCAACTGCATCGTTGACTTCCTCGACCTTAGGAATGAGGTGACTCACCGCAAACGCAAGGATCACTCCCTGTACAAAGAGCTTGATGAGGCCAACATCCACATCTTCGTTCAAGCTCTTCAGCGCGCGATGGTCACCGTCTACGCTGGGGGTGGGGAATCATTCCCCTATTGGCTACTGGGATGGAACTATGTCGGGATGAACGGCGACGAAACACATCCTTGCCTACTAAATAACCAACAATTCAAGCACTCCCTCAATCACTTTGGCTTCACCGTTCCGGCATGGGAGCATCACGCCGCAAATGAATGGGAGCGTGCCCACATGACCAGTCTCGAAGGATTTGTCGCTCTTCAAGCACAAGTCTACTCTCGCTGCCCCGACATCGAACCACGTTCTGAGCGTTTTCCTCAAATACCAAGGCTATGTAAACGATGGTGGGATCGGAAGGTCACACAGAATACCTAGCCATATGCCCAACCCAGCAGTCAACCGGACCTTGCGCGAAATGCCGTGCAAGGCCGGATACCTTGAGCGTTAGAACGCACTAGGATTTAGGCGCATGTCATCGAAGGAAGACATCCTCGAACAGCTTGTGGAGGAATTCCTCGTTCATCGAGGCTATTTCGTAAGGCACAACGTCAAATTTCTTCCTTGAAAAGACCACCCTGATTTTGACAGCCACAGCAGGATTCCAACCACAGCGACATCGACGTGCTGGCGTATCACCCCAAGAAGAAAGGGGCTGATCGGGTCTGGGCAGTAAGCTGCAAGAGCTGGCAAGCTTGTTTTAACCCCGCTAAGAAAGTTGTTAGCGGACGGGAAGCGTGGAAAGGTTTCCGCGAGTTGACCAGTCCAAAATGGTCGGAGGCATTTATCGAAGCCGTGGCTCAAGCGACAGGACAAAGCAGCTTCACGTATTTCACTGCTGTAACGAAGCTCGTTGGTGATGTCCAATGCTGGGAGGAGAACCCTGCTTTCTCCAAGACAATGGACGGCAATCCAATCAAGATCCTCCAGTTGCGCGAGATGCTCACTGAAATCTATAGCGAGATCGGTACCACCCTAGCGGGAACGGAACTCGGACGGACGCTTCAGTTGTTCCGCGCTGCGGGGGGCAGCATATGAACGGATTGCGCTCTAACAACCGATTGCAGCGGACTGTCCGCTGCGCGGCTCCGCCACTGAAGCGGAGTATTAATACGGCAAGGCTGAGGACCGCTTTATGACGGTGTGATCTCGGCGACGAACTTCCGCTGTTGGCCGTTCTTCGACCATCGGTATCCGACCCAAAGCAAAAACCACGACCGACCGCTACCAGAAGGGGGGCTTACACCCATGCGCATAAGAACTCGTGATCAATGCTCCCACTGTCGCAACTCATTGAATAAACATTGATTGTGTCGTATTGTTCGCGGATCGGAGTGGCGTGTTATACGGACATAGATGGTCGGGTCCAGCTCTTATGCGGATCCGTCTAAACACTGTTGGGCGTTCAACTGCGATCGTAACAAGGCGAAACGAGGCAAATGACTCCCGCAAATAGCGCCAAAGAACGGCTAGTTCAGACATTCAAGTTTCTGAAGGAGCTGAATGAGCTTCGGAACCCCGTTCCGCGTGATTTATCCGGGTCGGAAATCCTGTGGATAGCTACCTGGCCTTTACATCCGTGTGTGCAAGTGCGGCGTGGCGACCGCATAGAAGATGATGCCAACGATGCGGCGGAGGTGGCGATGGAGCCTCTCATCCGCATCCAACGTGCGCGGCTGACGCCGTGCCCGAAACCACCCCAGATTCTGGATGGCTGGCTGAAGCCGGGCTGGCAGTCGGTAGACGAAGAAGCGGAGGTGCTGAAATCACGGAACTTCCAAGACAAAGAGGCGACTATAACCGTCTCTTTCGCGGATGACCGGGAGCGCGTGGCGGCTTTGGACGCGTGGACGGGTGCACGCACGAAATGGGTTGAGGCTGAGGCGCCCGCGATCGTGGCTCGGAAGCTTTTCGAGCGCATTCATGCGCTATGGACAACGATGCAGCGCGAGGGCGATCGCATAGAACTGGTGCTCGCGGACGGAATGCTCGATGTGGCGGAGCAGTTCATCCGACATCCAGTGTTAATGCAGCGGGTGAACCTGGAGTTCGACCCGTCGGTGCCGGAGTTTCGCTTCAACACGGGACCGGAAAAGGTGGAGCTACATCGCGCGCTGCTGCGGCTGGTACCGAGCATCGAGGGGCGGATGATTGCACACTTCGACAAAGAATTAGAGGAGCGGCCGGTGGAGCCGCTTGGAGGAGACAGCACGGATGGCTTTTTCCGTCGGCTCGTCCAGGGGCTGTTCAATGACGGCGAGTTCCTCGAAGGCAAAGTGCACGGCGTGGCGACTAGCCGGCCGAGCATCTGGCGTGAGCCGGTGATTGTTCCCCGACCGCGAACGGCCGGCTTGAGCACGACGCTCGATTACATCGTGGAGGATTTGGAGGACAAAAATACGCAGGCTCCGGAAGGGCTGTCGCGCATTGTTGGTGTCGAAACCAAAGGCACACCGGAAGTGGCAACCGGCGGTGATGGCGAGATGCCGCGAACACAAATCGGTCCCCCGCCGGACATCCTTTTCAGCAAGCCGGCGAACAGAGAACAGTATGAAATCGCGGCACGGCTGACAAAAGCGAAGGCCGTGCTCGTGCAAGGCCCGCCGGGTACAGGCAAGACGCACACAATCGCGAACCTGCTCGGATATCTGCTCTCGCAGGGAAAGACCGTGCTCGTTACCGCTCACACAACGAAGGCGTTGCGGGTGCTGCGGCGGCAGGTGGACGAAGCGCTCCAACCGCTGGCCCTGAGCGTGCTTGAGGGCGACGCCGACGGCCAGGCGCAGCTTGCGCGCGCGGCACAGGACATCGCCGACCGACTCTCGCGCTCGGATGCTGCGAGCTTGCGGCGGGAGGCTGGTGTGCTCCGCGAAAAGCGGCAGCAGCTGCTTGATGTCGCCGACGTGCTTCGGCGGCAGCTCCGGGATGCGCGGTTCAGCGAGGTGGAGGAAATCGTGCTCGGCGGCGAAGGACTAAGCCCGATCGAGGTGGCGAAGCGCGTAAAGGCGGACGCGGAACGCGATGGGTGGATACCTGGACCGCTCCGGCCAGGCATCTTGTGCCCGCTTTCTGAGGCAGAGATTCGACAACTTTACGCCTCGCAAGCCATTCTCGCGCCATCGGACGAGGCACAGCTCGCGGTGTCGCAGCCGATGCTCGCGAAATTGGTAACGGCCGAGGATTTTCGGCTGCTCGCGGCGGAACAAGCGGGCGCAAATTCACGTGCGCAAGCGCATCGACCGGAACTTTGGAATCGTAACGGACCTGCTGGATACGCTGCAGCACAACTTCAGGAGCTTCATCAGCGAATTCGGCAGGCTGCAGCGATGTTGGCCGAAGAACAAACCTGGCTGCGCGAAGTGTTGTTTGCGGGATGGATGGGCGGCGGCATGCAGGAGGCGTGGCAGGATTTGCTCGCCGCTGTGGAGGCTTTGGCGAGTGAAGCCGGGACGGTTCACCGACTCATCATGGCGCACGGGCCGGAGCTGCCGCAGGACCGCTCGGCGGAAGAAGTAACGGCGATGCTCGACGAGATTGTGACTTTCCTCGAAGCGGGCGGGTCCTTCGGTTTGAAGACCAAACTCACTCGGCGAGCGTGGCACCAGCTCATCGAAACCTGCCGCGTGGAAGGTCGTGAGCCCCGGACACTGGATGAATTTTGTGCGTTACGTGCGATGGCCCAGTTGGACGGAAGTCGGAACCGCTTCGCCGCCCGCTGGCGTCGCGCCGTGGAAAGCATCAGTGGGCCGACGGTCGAAAGCCTTGGGCGTTTACTGGAGCGCACGGCTCAGGGCTACGCGGTGGTAATTCGCACGCGTCTCGAATGGCGCGGAGCTGTATGGGAGCCACTGATCGGCGAATTATGCGCAGCGGGTTTTTGCTGGGACGCGTGGCTGGCCGCGCATCCGCCCGTGGCCGGCGACCACGGCGAACTGGCGCGAGTGCAGCGTGCCGGTACGCATGGGTTAGCGGAGATCGTTGAAGCGCAAGCAGCGCTGCTCCGACAAGCGGAGTTATCGTCGGCGTTGCACGCGCAGCGAACTTACCTGGCCGGCTTCCCGCAGAGTGATGCCGCTTCGGTGCTGCTCCAGGCGCAAGACACTTGGAATGTGGAGAATTACGAGGAGGCCTGCCGCGAGATCGCACGGCTCGAAGGTCTGCGCGACGCATACGAAAGACGCCTGACTTTGCTCGAAAAGTTGGAGGAACCCGCGCCTGCGTGGGCGCACGTCATCGCGCAACGGCACAAGCCGCATGAGGCTTCGCAGACACCTGGCGATGCGGCTGCGGCCTGGCGCTGGCGGCAGTGGCTTCAAGAGCTGGAGCGGCGCGCGGCAGTTTCGATGACGGAACTCCAAGAGCGGCTCGACCGAACGGAGGACGAACTGCGGCAAGTGGCAGCGCAGATCATCGAGCAAGAGACGTGGGCGGCGCAGCGCGAGCGCACGAAACTGCAAGCGCAACAAGCATTGATGGGCTTCGTGCAGACCATTCGCAAAGTCGGCAAGGGAACTGGGAAGCGCACGCCGGAGCTGTTGCGACAGGCGCGGCAACTGCTTGCTTCCGCGCGTCGTGCGGTACCAGTTTGGATCATGCCCCTAAGCCGGGTGTATGAGAGTTTCGACCCGCGCGAGACAAAGTTCGACGTGGTGATTGTTGACGAAGCGAGCCAGAGCGATGTGACCGCGCTCGCGGCACTGTATCTCGGACGCGAGCACGTCGTAGTCGGCGACAAGGAGCAGGTAACGCCCGATGCCGTTGGCCAGCGTGTGGATGAGGTGCAGCGGCTGATTTCCACTGACCTGCAAGGCATACCGAACAGTCATCTCTACGACGGGCAGACCTCGATTTACGATCTCGCGGAAACGGCCTTTGGCGGCGTGGTGGCACTGCGCGAGCATTTCCGTTGTGTGCCGGAGATCATTCAGTTCAGCAATCATCTATCCTATAGCAACACCATTCGTCCGTTACGTGAGCCGCTTTCGGCGAGCGTGCGTCCGGCATTGGTGGCCCATCGCGTGAATGGGTTTCGCGTTGGGCACGGCAAAACAAACGAGGTCGAAGCGGAGGAAATCGCTTCGCTCGTTATCGCATGCCTCGACGATGCAGAGTATGCGCGAAATGAATCGGGCCAGGTGACCAGCTTCGGTGTGATTTCGCTCTTGGGCGACGAGCAGGCGTTGATGGTTGAGAATTTACTTCGGCTGCGACTCGCGCCGGATGTGTTCGCTAAACACCGGCTGCTCTGCGGAAACGCTGCACAGTTCCAGGGTGACGAGCGCGACGTAATTTTCCTCTCAATTGTAGATGGTCCGCCAGAAGACGGTCAGCTTTCCTATCGTGATGCGGGTGCCAAAGACCTCTACAAGAAGCGGTATAACGTCGCCGTCAGCCGTGCGCGAAATCAACTTTGGGTAGTCGATTCACTTGATCCGCAGAATCATCTCAAAAGCGGCGATTTGCGCCGCCGGCTCATCGAACACGCCCGCGACCCGCAGGCCCTACTACGGGCGATGGAGGAGCATGTCAACCGAACTGACTCGGTCTTTGAGAAACTTGTGCTGCAACGACTTGTCGCAGGTGGTTACCGAGTAAAGCCTCAATGGCCTGTGGGGGCTTATCGGATTGATATCGTGGTTGAAGGCCGCACGCGACGGCTCGCCGTGGAGTGCGACGGCGAACGATGGCACACCCCTGAACAACTTCATCGCGACCTTGAAAGGCAAGCTATTCTGGAGCGGCTTGGATGGGTGTTTATTCGAATCCGTGGGAGTCTTTTCTTTCGTGATCCGGATACGGCAATGGGCCCTGTTTTTTCCAAACTCGACCAGCTTGGCATCGAACCGATAGGCAGCGGAGCCACTACGATACCCAACGAAGAATCAGGCACCATCGAGCGCATCAGACGCGCAGCCGACGCACTACGAGGTGCTTGGCAGGCAGAAAAGATAATCGCCCAATAAGGCGCTGCACCGGACGGTTTCTGGCTGCGCTCCAAAGCCGCCGATGAGCTTGGTCGTTAGGTAGACAGAGCCATGACCGATACAGACATCCAAGCCGGTTACATGCTTTCTTAGTTGCACCACAGGGTGGCCTGAGACCGGCGACTTGATCCGCAGAGGAATGCTTTATGGTGGTGCGATCTCGGCGACGAACTTCCGCTCCTGGCCGTTCTTCGACTATCGGTATCCGACCCAAAGCGGTAGTTGGAAAGATGAGAAAGCAGACGCTCAGCGACGAGGTTAGGCCGCAGGCCTGTTGACGGGATGCCATCGGCTTTAGCTGATTGTGAGGCCCTACACATATATTAGTGAAGACTCGCATTTCACACGAAAGAGTTGCGACGTTCGTCCAGTAGAGGTCACCTCTGCCCCGCGCCTGGGCGGGTCATAAAACAGGAGCTTCCAGCGTGGGCGAAAGAGTGGTAAAGTGCACCAATAGTATGAACATGGTGGAGGTCGCAACATGGGAACCACACGAAAGACTATTACCGTCACGGAACAGCAGGATCAGTGGATCAAAGCCCAGATCGAGCGCGGCAACTTCACGAACGACAGCGAATATATCCGTGATCTGATCCGGCGCGATCAAGACAGTGCCAAATTTCAGTCACTGAAGGAAGCCATTCAGGAAGGGTTGGACAGTGGCGTCAGCGACCGAACCGTGTCGCAAATCATGGAGGGAGTGGAAACGCGGCTGAGGACGAATGGCCGTCTATAGCCTCTCGTCGAAAGCCGCCGCCGATCTCGATAGCATCTATGAATACACGATCCTTCATTTCGGACTGGAACAGGCGCGGGTCTATCTCTTGGGCTTGCATGAGCGGTTCCGGATGCTTGCGGAACAGCCGACGCATGGGCGCAAGGCCGATGAACTCGCGCCGGGGTTGCGGCGGTTTGAGTATCAATCCCACATGGTATTCTACATACCCAAGGACAACGGGATTCGGATCGTGCGTGTCCTGCACCAACGCATGGACGTCACAAGGCATGTATAGCAGCCGGCCAGCGGGGCATGCGGGGTGAGCTCACACATCTCGCACGTATCCAATGCGTGTTTGACAAACTCTTCTGAGGTAACTTGGCGCACACTAGCTAAGATGCGGCCTCTTTTCTAGCCTAGTGTCACCCGAAGCAGACTTGCCTCTCCGAACAACCACAAGCCCTTGAGGGCTAAGCCAGGAAGTATCGATTGCAGGTCAAACTACCGGCGGTATGGGCGCTTGACGCGAAGGTTGCCAATCTCGGTCACATTCGACAGTTGCTTCTACCAGCGCGGGAAGTGCAATGCAAGGCAGTCCGATACACTCGTGAGAAGGATCCTGGTCACCTTCTCCAAGACGAAGCCGACCAGACGCTCGCGTATCTCCTTTCAAAAAAGCCAAAGTCAGCTGCCTTTAACCGAGGTGAACCTGTACTTATTGCACAGTACGACTCGGTCCTGGTTGACAACCTGGACCTCACCGACGGCTTCTGGCTGCACCACCCACACCTGCGGGATGAACGCCCGCTTCCGAGCCAGCTTGCGGCGGCTGCACAAGAGTCCTGGCGAAGTGCCTTTCGGTTTGTAGAAGAGGATGCGGACCGAGGCATCCTCGGGCTGCGTCGGCCGCAAATTGGTGCATTACATGCCATTCATGCTCACTGGGCCATCAGTAGAGAAACCGCCACCGTCGTCATGCCCACTGGCACAGGCAAGACGGAAACGATGCTGTCGATCCTGACCTCCGCGCTCTGCCACCGGGTGCTAGTAGTTGTTCCGACAGATGCCCTGCGGACACAAATCGCCGGAAAGTTTGAGACCCTAGGTGTTCTCAAGTTCCCCACCAGTGGGGTCCTGGCTCCCGAGGCGCGTTGCCCGGTGGTCGGGACGCTACTGTCACGTCCAAAGACAACCGGGGAGGTAGAGACGTTCTTCTCCCAGTGCAACGTAATTGTGACGTCCAGCGCTCTCGTCGGGGGATGCAACGCAGAGGTGCAGGCACGAATGGCTGAGTTCTGCAGCCATCTCTTCATCGACGAGGCACATCACGCCGAAGCGACAACTTGGAAGACTTTCCGCCAACACTTCGAGGACAAGTTAATCGTACAGTTCACGGCAACGCCATTCCGAGAAGACGGACAGAAGGTAGACGGAAAGTTGGTTTTTGTGTATCCGCTACGCAAGGCGCAAGAGGAGGGTTACTTTCGACCTATCAGGTTCCGGCAAGTCCATGAGTTTGATGCCGCGCGAGGTGATAGAAAGATTGCTGAGTCAGCGCTCGACGAGCTTGATGAGGATGTCACCGGCAAACACATCGTCATGGCGCGCGTTGATAGCGTGCCACGTGCTGCGTCAATCCTCTCGCTGTATCGCTCGTTCAGTCGCCATGAAACCGTAGCAATTCACTCTTCGATGCCAGTTAGAGAGCGAGAAGAAGCCAAACGGAAACTGTTCTCGGGTGCAGCACGCGTGGTCGTATGCGTAGACATGCTTGGCGAAGGCTTCGATCTTCCAGAGCTAAAGATCGCTGCCTTCCATGACATCCGTAAGAGCCTTGCGGTCACGCTGCAGTTGGCAGGCCGGTTCACTCGCTCTCGTTCCGATTTAGGTGATCCGGTATTCATCGCCAATACTGCGCTCATTGATGTAACCGACGAGCTTCGAACCCTCTACGCGCAAGACCCGGATTGGAACGTCTTACTTCCAGCGCTGAGCTCGGCCGCCATCCACCAGGAGGTAGCATCACAGGAGTTCTTTCGCGGGTTTGAGAACTTCCTCAGCGAGGTTCCGCTCAAGGACCTTCGTCCTGCAGCGAGCATGGTCGTTTATAAGACGCACTGCGCCAACTGGAGGCCTAGGAGCTTTAGGAAGGGGTTCCGTGGTTTAACCTCGCGAGACAAACTCTACCACAGTCTCAATAACCAAGAGAACGCGCTCGTGGTGCTTGCAGCTACGGAGCAAGGCGTGCGCTGGAGCGATGTCGAATCGATTCGGGAGATGGGCTGGGAACTACTCATCGCTGTGTGGGACCGGGAGCGTCACCTGCTCTATCTTCATGGCTCCAACATTAACGGCTCATACAAGGAGCTTGCAAAGGCCATCTGTGGAAGTGACGTTGAGCTATTGATTGCGCCGGATCTCTTTCGCTGCTTCCACGGCATAAAGAGACTGGTTCTCAACAATGTTGGACTGAATGAACATCTGGGACGCCAGGTACGGTTCACCGCACGAATGGGGTCGGATGTTGAGGCTCGCATCGGACAGGCAGCCCGGCAAGGCGCAACGAAGGCCGTTCTGGCAGGCCAAGGCTTTGAACGTGGCCAGCGTTCGTCAGTGGGGGCTGCGAAGCGCGGTCGAGTTTGGTCAAACCTGAGGCTTCGCGTCGATACCTTTTCAGCCTGGGCAAAGGGCATTGGCCAGAAGCTGATCGATGAAACGATAGACCCAGATGCCGTGCTGTCGGGCACTCTCAAGCCGGTAGCGATCGGTTCGGTCCCGCACAAGGTAGCCATTGCCGCTGAATGGCCGATCGAACTGCTCATCCGACCTGAACATGCTACGTATTTCCTGGCCTCAGGAGTAACGGAAGAACCCCTCACAAATGTCGATATCGAGGTCTGCCCTCGGTCTGACGACGATCCGATTACTCTGAGAGTTTTCTCTGACAGATGGGAGCGCTTCTTACGACTCGAACTACTCGGGACCAATAACAGCATTGATTTCAAGTTCACTCAAGTCGGCAGGCACCAACTGGATATTCGTCGAGGTGAAACTGTAGAACCATTGGCGGAGTTCTTTAACGAATTCCCTCCAGTAGTCTGGTTCGCTGACGGGTCCTCACTGGAAGGATGCGAATATGTTGAACTACCCTCAACCACGCTATCGCCGTATTCGACCGGTCGTCTGACAGCCATCGACTGGACCGGTGTGAACATCAAGAAGGAGTCGCAGGGAGAGGCACGAGAAAATGAGACTGTGCAGTACAGACTCATTGAACAGTTGCAAAACGACTCCACGTATGAGGTCATCTTTGACGACGACGGTGCAGGTGAGGCAGCGGACGTCGTCGCTGTGCGGCTACAGGCAGAAGGAGGCCGCAGCACTATCGAAGTGGAGTTTTACCACTGCAAGTATGCTCTAGGTGAACCAGGTGGGCGTGTGGATGACCTCTATGTAGTTTGCGGCCAAGCTCAGCGGAGCATTTGCTGGCTTACTAATCACGAGCGACGCATCGAGCTCTTCACACATCTTCTGAAGAGGGATGCCATGCGAACGTCGAAGGGACGCTCCTCGCGTTTTGAGCGAGGAAATGTAGACTCCCTCATTCGGATACGCGACATAAGTAGAAGGAGTGAGGTCAAGCTGCGAGTCGCTGTAGTTCAACCCGGCTTGTCGATCGCCGCAGCCACAAGAAGTCAACTTACGCTGTTGGCTGTCACGGAGCGATACCTAAGCGATACCTACGAGGTTCCACTCCAGGTGCTTTGCAGTGCTTAGCTGCCTTGGCGTTCGCGTCCGTCGCGGCTGCGTTACGGTCCATGCGATTGAGGCAACTCTGCTCGGTGTTTGGCCCGATGCACTGGATTGCCTTGAACCAGACAGTGGCGACCGACCGATTCTGGCCAATGGCAGTCCTCGACCCGAAGTAGACATGGGGTCCAAGCTAATAGATTTGTAGGGCGACAACAGATCCTTAAGGTCGACATACAGCGTCCCGTTGAGCTCCTGCCTTCTTACCGTGAGACACTCGACCGTCATCCGCTTATCTAGAGTGGATCATTTGAATCTTTTCGTGAGGTCAATACCTATGATCGCAATATCCTCGACGTGAGAGTGCTTGTTCGCGATGGATTTCCAGTGGTTCTGCAGGGCTTGGACTAATCCGTCAAAGTCCACAAGGTCGCTGGATGGCAGTTGCCACCGCTTGGCTGGCGAAAGGTTGACGAGGGCAAATATCCCACGGCTAGAGCGATTGTCGCGGAGGTAGTCGCCGGATAGCTGGTTTTCCAGTCGCTCGAAAAGCTTGGGCCCTGTCCACCTATCTACAAGCTTGAGCTCGACAGGTACCGGCGCGGCGAAGCCAGCACCGTGGAAGCGAAGATCGGGACGTTTATCGTCGGCGAGCTCTTCTTCCTGGGAGATTGTATAACGCCCCAGCTCCTTCTCGCGGAGTTGGTGCGCGAGGAAGTTCCGCATCTCAGTCTCTTCATTCACAAGAAGTAGGACCTTCGCGACACTGTCGTCTCCATTTTCGAGGTCATCTTTGAGGTCGAGGAGGCGCAATATTGCCAAGTCGGCGAGTTCGCGGTGGTTCGCCGGCGTACGATCGAGGCGCTCATGAAACTCGCGTACTTGCGCAGGGGACCATGCTGTGAAATCTGCGTCTTGCTGCGCTTTGGTCTTGGCATAGGAAGCCAACCACGGACGTGACTGCGCATTTGGATGTTGCTTGGCGATTTCGTCCAGTGCAACGAAAGCTTCCTTGCCAGGAATTTTAGTGAGTTGAGTGAACAGAGCGTTGCGAGCATCTTGAGCGTTGTCACGTAAGCTTGGCGAATACGCACCGCCTCCGGCACGATTGATATCTTCATCCTCACGAATGTACCTCTGCATTAGCAGGAACAAATCCTTGAGATGCTTGGGAGTCAGATAGGCTTGTCGAACCCCGGTTGTCTCAGAGCGCCAATCTGCCGATAGCCGCGTGACGAATGCCATCGCAAACTCCGTTTGTTCCTTGGTGCTCGAGAGGGATGATAGATGTCCAGCAACCGCAGGAATAGCACTTTCAGGCTTCACGCCCACCCAAACCGCATACCAGATAGCTGCAAACTCTGTAATTTCAGCGGATTTGGCTTTCTGCTCTGCGAGTAGCGCTAGATCATTATCTGTGATCAATGTACTGCCCTGGATAATCTTCAGCAGCTTGCCGAGATTGAACGCGTTGGCAACATCATGTTCCTGGAGCAACTTAAGGAGATCTGGCGCCAACCACTCCCACGCCCATTGTCCCGACCAACTGATACTACTCAGCAGGTAATGGGATTCGGTATCGGACTTTTCCGACGTGACCTCCTGCTTTATTTCGCCCAGGAGGAATTCACCAACTATGCCGGGATGCGATTCAAATAGTTTGGGGAACCATGGCGGAAATCCATTCAGCTCGTGGGCGGCGTAACGGCACGCAAGAAGAACATCGTCCTTGGAGAGTTTCACGGGCCATTCCGGAGTCTCAGCCGCTTCAATATCGAGACCTGCAAGCCCAAAGATGACCATTATCGGCGTAGAATTTGAGGGCGCTCCTTCCGAGCGGAGTACGGGTCGGTATTTGCGCCAGTAATTTGTGACGCCTTCGCGGTAGGCCTGCGCGACCTCCTCACCAAAGTCAGGAATTAGTTCCCGCCAGCGGCCAATTGTCCATCGGTTTGACTTGTCTGATCCTTCACGAAGACGCTCGTGCAAATACCACTGCGCCTGTGAGATATCCGTTGGCTTTTTCAGATACGGAGCACGAACAAGCTCAACGTGTGAAAGGATGAACGCCTTAGATTTAGTGCGGTTATCCTGTTCTAGTTTCGCTCGCGCTGAGGCACGCCTCTTCCACTTCTTCTCTTCGCGTTCGTAGTCGCTGACAGGCGGATTAAGCAGGAGATCGAGTCGCTCTTCAAGCTCAACGTTTCCCGTGACTAACTTATGGAGTCGATCTCGCCAGATCGGGGAACGATTGCCTTTTGCGTAGATGTCGAATGCGAGTGTGAGAGCAACAAGCTTGTCGTCTTGATCTGCCAGAGTCGGAATAGAATCGGCCACATAGTCGAAGTCATCGACGCCGAACTTCCAGGGAGCGCCCAAGCCAGACGCCTGCCAATAGTTGGTAAGGCGAATGCCGTTCTTGACGAGGCGATCGGTCTGACGAGTTTTCCAAACGTCATACCAGAACGCGGCTCTATTCAGTTCCGGCCATTGAGGCACTAACTTGCCGAATTCTGCCTTTGTGTCGCGTAGGTCAGCATCCCAGTCGCGAATTGCTTTGAGCTTATGAAGGATGCCAAGCGTGTCACTGCCAAGGGCTTCCGGCCTCCGCTCACGCATGAGTCTTTCAGCAGCGGCTGATGCCGCCTTAATCAGCCAAGAATGTTTCTCCGAGACCTCGCAGAAACCGCGATCGATGAATGGCGGTTCGTCGAGCAGTTGATTCAAACCTTGAACGAGGGCGGGCACTATTCCGAGCGGAGCGGTTTCGACAAAGCTAACGACTGCATCTGTGAGAGAATCTACGCGATACCGTTCCTTTGCCTCTACCTTGGCAAGTGTGGCCCAAAGCCATGCTGCGGTCTCAACCGATGGGGTTGAAGCGACAACGATTTCACTGAGCCAATCCCGCCTTAGGGGCGATGCCTCTTTCACAAAAGATTGGCGCAGGTCCTCTAGGTCTTCATTCATCGCGACCGCGTGTAGAGCGCGAATCGCGGAGATGCGGGTATACTGGGGCGTAGAGGGAGCAAGGGCCAAGATCTTTACTTCGTCTTTGAGCGAGGCAATCCGCCCAAGCCACACCATTCTGACAAGAAAGCTCACTAGCTCAACATTGGACGCGTACTGCTTGAGAAGAGCGCGAATATCCTCAGCCAGATCGGGGCTGGCGAACCGCTGCACGGCCGAATAGTCCAATGCACTCCGACCGGATGTGCCGGCTGCCAGCTCCTTACAAACCTCGGCGAGGATCGTCTTGCGCGTTGCAAGCGGCAATGCGCTCGGATCTCCGCCCTCGAAGAGCGCTTGTGGCGCAACGCGTAGAATTCGTTCACGGATGCGTTCGTCGCGAATGGCGAGCCAGGGGAGCACTGGCCGCATAGTCGGTACAATGACTTCGATGCCGTACTGGACGTGAAAAAGCAGTGCTTCGACTTCTCGCCTCGATGCTGACCGTTCAAGGAGCCCTGCCAGCCACTCGGCTGCCAGAAATTCGCGAACTGAGCGATGATGAAAGCGAACCGTGCCGTAGATCGCTTCATCGAATATCGGGCGGGAGAGGAGCGTTAGTTGATCGCGGTCATTCCAGTCCGACAGCACCGACTGAACCGCGATACCCTTATTGTTATGAGATCCATCCGGTACCTGAATGGTAGCCTCGCGGCCAAGGACCGACGCTGCGGCCAACAGGCGAGCGCCCTCGCGCGCCCGTGACGCGGAGAGGGGATAGGCGTCGCGATGGTTCTGGTCACGCTCCTCAAGACGACGCTGGACACTGTTTTGCATCAGATCCAAACGCGTGCCGATACGTCCTTCCTTGGTCCAAAATTCGACGAGCTCCTCAAGGTCCTGCGGTCTGGTTGTAAAGGACTCCGCATCGGCTCGTTCGATCTCGTCGAGGAAAGCCTTTATGTCCGTGACACCACGGGCCCGGGCAAATGCTTCGATCTGTGATGTGGACAGGTCATCGAGCGCGACAATTCGAAATCCAGATCGGGCTTCTTTCTGTTCTGAGACCTCGGTGCCGAATGACTGACTATTGGAGTCACCCAGCAGATGAGGTTCCTTCGGGGGTTCTGCCCCCTTCACTCGCATCGTTTCGGGAACAATCGGAAAGTATGTTTCACAGAGAGCGAGGTCGGTCTTCGCGCGCCAGGCGCTCGTGCGGCCAGTAAGTACGATGTGAGCCTGCGCATTGCCAGCCTGGATGCGTCGTCCGAGCTTTCGGACCGCGCGCTCAAAATCTCCGGGATTTCGAAGACGCGCTTCGTCGACTGAATCCAGCAGGAGCCACGCCTCGTCCGTTGACGAAAGCCACTGCTCAAATTCATCAAAGGTGCTGACCTCGAAGGCGTCCTCGAAGGCGTCGGGAATGTGCTCAAGTCGTAGGAAAAACGCCCTCGCGCCTGCAGCCCTGAGGCGTTTTGCAGTTTGCCGTATCTCCTCGGTCTTTCCAGTCCCGGCTTCAGACAAGATGACTGTTCGGAACCCTTTGAGCAAATCTTCCCAGCTGAGACGCGGGCCAGTGACGATTGTCTGGTTTAAGTCAAAGGAGTCGCTCTCCCGAGCATGCTTGGCAAGTTCGTGAAATGTGCGGCCCAGTTGGACGAAGTCATTTGGCTTTTGACTATCGGACATGCGAGCGATTCTAGCAGAGTTGTGGGAAAAGCAAGAAGGTCGGATCGGTTGGGAGCCGCTATTCCCAAGCTCCACTCATCGTCCAGCACGAGAGCGCTAGTACTTAGGCGCTGGAAGAGCGACGCATTCCGACTGTGGTTCAGAGCAATGCGCAATACATAGTACCGCTCCCTAGTCGGGCTGAAAGTCCGCTCTTGGCCGGAAGCAGCCGTTCAGACCAGCGAGAAAATCTCAACTCAGCGCCCAGCCTTACCCGATTTGGGGAGTCACTCAAGACTCGAACGACACCGTTCGCCTTGGGCAATTAGAGCGGCTATTTTGCAGCACATTGAGTGGCTGCTGTGGAGCAGAATCGGTGGCTTGTTTGAATCGACTACGCAGGGGGCGAATCTGCGGCCCGCTGATTACGAGTCAGCGAAATCCGCCAAGAAGTAGCGGTATCGATTGGCGAGCTGGTCAACGCCCCTGCGCAGTTTCTTCGACCATCCTTTGCTCCGTACAAGGTAGTGCTTTTCCAGAACGTCAGACGCCTGATGGCCCATCAGATGTTTCACCACCTCACGATTCACTGCCTCCTCGCCTTCTTCTGCTCCAAGATCTTCAAGTGTGGAGGAAAACCAGCGCCGCAGGTCATGAAATCGGAGATCCCCGCAGGCCGCGTCCTCTGCGGCTCTGGCCCACGCTTTGGATAGCGCACCGGGTGCCGCCCATTCATGGAAAATACGCTCGTCAGGCTCTATGGCCTCTCCTGCGGTCAGGGCCGCATAGGCATGCGCATTCAAGGGGACCCGCGTCGGATTTCCCTTTTTCTTGCTGCGGGGCGCCGGCAGTTCAAGCCAGGGCCCGTCTGCCTCACAGACAATCATAGAGGGTCGAATCATCCACACCTTTTCGCACCGGAGACCGGTGTTCATGGCGATACATGCTGCTCGCTTCAAGCGATCCGTCGCACGCTGTGCAATGGCCGTCATTTCTTCTGGGTTCGGCAGGCGATTTCGGGCTCCGCTCGTGGGGGCCGTGATGCCACTCAAGGGATTGGCATCCATTTCCCCGACCTGGGCCGCGAAGTTCAGCAATGAATTCAGAATCGACCACTCTCGGGCAATCGTGCCGTCACTCGGCTGAGGATTGGCGGCCCGACGTTGCTTAATATACTCCTGCCCGTCGCTATATCGAATCTTCCGCAGCGGCATCGTGAAGTGAAGAACGAGATAGGTATCGATCACCCTCTCTGCTCGATGGATATCCGCGACACGCCGTTCGCGCAGTTCGTCGAGATAGGCCGCCTTGAAATCGCCCATGGTCATGCCGCCGACTGCGTGACGTTCCTGGGCTTGATCCGCAGTGCCATTCTGTATTTTGAGCACCATCTCGGCCGCGGCCGTATCGATGGCATCGTTGGTCAAGTCATAGCCGAGGGTGGGCCTGAATCGGACGCCCTTGTACCAATATTCGAGATCAATGGCGATCCCATGATTTTTGGTCGGTCGGCGACGGATCTTGTACTTCGAACGTTGCACCGTCTGTGTTGGGAGGGGCTTCACGGCTGTTTTGGGAGTGGGGTGGACGCGCTGGCGTGAGTGCATAACGAGCTCCTGTTAGCGATACCGCGAATTGCGGCGACGAGGAACCGTGCGGAGTTCCCCCTGATTCGCTGTGGCAGGGTTGGTTGGCTCAGATTTTGGTTCGAGCTGCCGAGGGGCGGCCGACTTAGCCCATACCAAAAGAGTCTCGCGTTCATACCGCCAGTCTTTAGAGCCCGGTAACTTGGTCCGAGGAATGTCGGTTCGCTTGTAGAGCGAACTGGTGGAGTACCGGAGCAAGGCCGCGGCCTCTTTGAGGGTCAAAAATGGGCTCTGGGGTCTGTCCGCCGACATCGCCAATTCCTCCTGGGGCGCGAAATGCGCATGTTCTATGAATAAGTATGTGGAGGGCATGTCGGCAGCGGGGTCGAAAATCCAGACAATTTCAGCTCTATCTGGCAGGTTTTAGGGTTGGCCGGCGTTCGAAAGGGGTAAGCCGGGTGAGCAACTGAGAGTTACGTCTCTCTCTGTGAGAGGGAGAGGGCGATGATGGCTCAGCACAATGGACTGGCCCCGACCGACGGAGGGACTCTCGTGCGGAATCTAATAGTCCTCTGTCTTGGGGACGCCTCAGCGATAGAACAGTCGGGTCCGCTCAGCGCGGTGGGTGGCTGAGACCGCCCCGGGTGACACTGCTTTTGCCCTGTGCAGCATGCCGCTATTCCCTCGAGGTGCTCTTGGTAGTCCTGGTGAGAGGCCGCGTGTTCGGCTTAGCTGGAGGAAATGCGGCAGGCATTCTCAAATCACAAGGTGGAGAAGGCACTTCGCCGTCGCGACGGGAGGGCTGATTTTCCGGTCAGCAGATTTCGCCTCATTGAGCATTTCCCGTGCGCTGAAGCACCGCCGTGCGAATATGCCGTCTCTGTGTCGTCCAGTCCGGCAGGGCGAGGGGGGCGACTGTTGTGTACGAGTCGCCCCCCTCCCTGCTGTTGCGCGTGGCTGATTTATGGTGTTGGCGCACTGGGGGGCGCCGCCACCACCGCACCACGAGCCGTCAGCAGACGCATGACGGCTGCCTGGAGTTCTCGCTCCAATAGGCCCTTCTGAATGCGCGCGTAGGGAATGAACCATTCGATCTGGCCGTTCGGCCGTCCGTCCCGTGACACGACGACACGAATCGATTCGCCATGGTCCCCGGGGAAAAGCCCGACCGTCGCCCGCAGATCATCCATGCGCAGGCCCAGTCCTCTATCCGTTTCATCTCGAACCACCGTACAGTCGATGCCGGCGTCATGCGGGACGGCCTCGAGTTGCTGTAACTCGGGAAACAGATGATCTTCGATGAGCCGCGCAAAGTGCCTCGTGGGCGAGCGTCTCGTCCGGCTGCGGGAACTGCCTCCACGCCTGCAGGTACGATTTGAGCTGGGTATAGCCCGTGTGAGGTGATGAGTGCATGGTTGCCTTCCTTTCTTCTGGGTGAAGGGTCAAATGAGGTGGAGGTGACACGGGACGTCTGACTGCCAGGATTGCATCAACAACCGCTCGATACCGCGCTCGAGGTCAGCAGCAAATGTGACCCGTGTGCAGGTCCGATAGAGCAGGGCATGGTGTTCCTCGATTGTAGGCTCCCAACTGAATCGGAGCGTCAGCCGCATGCTGATGTCATCGAGCGGTTGGAGATAGATGCCCATCGACCACCGGTCGTCCAAAAACAGCCCGAACCAGAGCGAATCACCCTCCAGTTGGGCGCTGGCCTCAGCGGGAATGCCGGCTTGGCAGAGGATGGTAGCCAGGCGCCGGGTCAACGGCATGAGGTCGGCTTCCGCGAAGGCGAGAAAGCGCGGACGTGTGGCCTCCGGGTGGGGCGTGAGCTGCCCCGTTCTTTCGTACTGCTGCAGTTTCTGTTGCAGGTTTGTGTACGCGTCAAACAGTTGCATGGGTGCAC